>WBZP01001087.1_pt1 | contig 34762 bp, 26 predicted proteins | sample 5204301 | NCBI WGS metagenome assembly WBZP01 (sample SAMN12412401, study PRJNA552823) | activated sludge metagenome | isolation source: activated sludge from nitrification reactor of wastewater treatment plant... | place: USA: Pennsylvania | collected 2017 | reverse complement strand
GTCGGAAATGGAGAGCTGCATTCCGCCCTTAGATCACGACTCCCTCCGCCCCGCAAATTCCTTCCGCTGGCGTTCGCCATCACTCAATATAGCGAACTCTGTAGATGGATGACTCTGCCGTGCTAGGAGAATGCTCATGCAATTGCGGACCTCTGCTGCTGTGCTGGTAGCCATCTGTTTGCCGACGGGTCTGATCCACGCCAAGACATCTCTCGAGTCCCGGCTCGCCATGGCGTGGTCACAGATGCACCCGGGAATGCCCGCCCCGCCTCCCTGCGACCATAAGGATCCTGTGCGGGCGATCTCCGGGGACATTGATGTGGCAGCGGGCGAGGAGCAGGTGCTGGCCTCGCGGCGGTACGGAGTCGCACTGCTTCCTGCTGCCGGTGGGTATCCGCTGGCGTGGGCTGACATCGGCTGTGGCGACACGCGGTACAATGATGATAAGCAGTTCCCTGCGGTGGAAGAGATCCGCCTCCTCCACGCGAGCGGTATGGTTCCGCAGGATATCCTGATCCGGCTTTCCGACCTGGGCCACTGCGGCGGTGGGAGCGACTACCTGCTGCTACGCCGAAGCGGAGACAAACTCGTCACCCTGGCTAAGCTCGATGCTTCTCTGCGCGTGAGCTGTGGAGGTAACCCGGGAGAGGAATGGGAGGCGAAGGTAGAGGTGCCGATGATCGGCATGCTGAAGGTCACGACGATGGGACGCTATCGCAAAGGCACGTTCGACGCGCCAACACCTTGGATCCCTGTCCGACGGACAGAGACCTATCGGCTCATCGGGGAGCATTTCGTGAAAAACAAGAGCCCTTAGTCGCCGTCTGACTCAGCTTCGGTAGATACATCTTCGCCGTGGGCAGCCCACCAGCCAGCGCCAGGCCAGCGGGGGTTATGAGTCTCGGGTTCTTCTACGCAGACTCGACAGGCTGGGTCGATTACGGTTCAGGCGATTACTTCCCTGGCCATGGCACCGAAACAACGTTTGAACCTCATACCCGATCTGGGCCGACTGGCTGCGCTAGGCAAGATGAAACGCGGTTGGTACGGCATCACCGACCGATGCTGGCCCCCGGCTTCGCGGACAGCTAGCTGTCCGCACAGGAAGAACGCCCGTTAGTTTGTCCTAGGCGTTACTGAATACTGCGCCCGCTAAAGAAGTGTACGCGGAATCACTAGGTGACTATCTGGGGATAGTGAACACACCTGAGTTATGAAGTTCCAGATTCGGGCCGCCGCTTACTGAAATACCATATGCATAAATCTTCCTTCCTGCGTACGCAGCCCGGGCGGGTGCTGCATCAATGCTCCAACCATGTGTTGCAAATGATGTTCCACAGGCCGAGACGACTGCCATTTCACGCGTCAGATTGGTGGTTGTTACGAATGGACCTATCCCTCCCGGTGGGGGTCCGTCGAGATAGAAATGCACGTCAATCGACTTAGGCATACCCTTATCGCAAGCCCAGCCAGATAATGTGTTGCCGGAAAACCCATCGACCCAGCCCATTACCTCGCCTCGGGGTGGGGGTGGGGGCGGCGGTGGGGGCGGCGGTGTAATATCCATGGAAGCTTCCAAGTTGTTTCCTAATGATGGATGCTGCAACTTGACTGTGTATTTTCCGCCGATGGGCGCAGCAAGCGGGAGCGTTTCCGTTGAACCACACCTGTCAGTGCCCAAATCGTGTTTAAGGAGATTTCGACTCCATGAAGCGGTCGATTTTCCGTTAGTGTATAGGTTGAAGAAATAGACACTGAGGTCACAGTTTTTAATGGCTCCTCCTGTCGCATCCGTCCCTGATAAATAATCAATATACAGAGTAGAACCTGAAATCCCCAGCGCTAAGTTCGCTCCTGGCAGCGTCGCTATCGACCGTTCTACTGTCGGTGCGGATTCGGTGCTGATATGCTCCACTCCAACACCGCATCCGCTTAATAAGGCAGCGGCGTGAATACTGTAAAATACTATCGAAATTTTCACCTTTTGAGCCTCCATCGTTCAGACGTTTTCTATGTACTACCGTGAGTAATCTGAGTGTGGGCTTCTCAACCACCTACCGCAAGAAGAAAGTTAGCGTGGGCAAAGATGGCAGGTAGAAGAGCAGCGAAATTGGCTACCATCAGTCGGCGGGACGCAAGCCAGACGGTAACTTACTGAACAGGGGTGTATTTTTCGAGAGGTACCCTTCGCCCCGAACGAGCAGCGGAATCACGTTGCGTATTTTCTAGGATGTGCTAGGTCGCGCCCGCTGCGGACTCCCCCAGCAGCAAGGGCGGCACAGCATGCAAGCCTGTCTGGTTTCACCCCGTCACTTTTTCGATGCGCGTTCTTTGTGCGGATTCGTAATTTCGACGCACATGTTGCCGGTTTCTAGAAAACCAGATTTTTCGTATATTGGTTACGATGGCCTCAAATTTGGATCCGGTCGAGTTTATGTTCGGTGGACGATGCAGCAAGCATAATTGGAGCGGCATGTTGCAGGGATGCCCTCACTGCGCCGACGAGCGAGCGCATCAGGAGAAAGTGCTGCGGGAGCAACGGGAGCAGACTCGACTGCTTCGCGATGCCTCCGAGCAAGCAGAATCCAGCCGTCGGCGCAAGGAGCTGGACGATGAACATGCTCAATCTGTCCGCGAGCGGTCCAGACGAGAGGAGGAGTATGCGAGCGTTGAGCGCATCCGTGCAGATGAACAGGCTCGCGAGCAGGAGCGACGTGAGTACGAGCAGCAGCGACAATTAATGGAGGCAGAATTAGCTGCACAAAACTATGAAAGAGACAGGATGACCACCTGCCCCTACTGTGGACAACGCTATGATGGAAACGTAAGAAAAACTCTGCATATTGGATACACCTGGACCGGCATCCTGGGGCGCTTTTCAGATAACGGATTATGTCCTAAATGCTATTATGAGCGAGTTGAGAAGGGCGAAGAAAAACTATGGGAAGAGCAAGACTGGCTAGAGCACTGCTTAAAAAGGCTTAGAAGCGACAGCTCGCTACTTGGGTTAACAATGCTATATGGAGAAGTGCTGAAATCAAAGCACTCTGAGATTGTTGCTGATATCAAAGAAAAATATGTATGCGCAATACTGCAATCATTTGATGAGCAATTCAATCACGCGCTTCGATCTGATAATATTCCCGAATTCGATGGTCATGTTTATGTAATGAATAGCACAAAGGAATTGCTGTATCGAATTGATAAAACAGCAGCGGAATCGTTAATTACCGATGAACTTGCGGAAAAACTTGGCATTGCACACGCCAACTTGGTTAGCAAAGCACAGCTTCTACAGCAAAATCAAGAGCGACAACGGCAGAGGCAGCAAGCAATCGAGGCCCGGCAAGCGGCACTGAAACGTGTACAGGATGCCGAGATCAATCTCAAAGAAAAACGAATTCACGAGCAAGAGGTATTACGACACGGAGTAACCGCTGACTCCTTATTATCAGCATTGTTATTTGGAATTATCGGCGGAATTGGCGGCGGTTGCAATGGATGTTTCAATGGGAAAATTAAGGAGGGGGCTGTCGCATTCTTTCTATTGGCAGCGGCATTTGGTTTTTGTCAGTCGCTGCTCTATTCGTTTACGTTTGGCATTGCTCGCAAAGCAAAAAACGCCGTCAAAGATGCAGCTTTTCAACTAGAATTGGCTGAGGCATCAATCCCTCCGCGCCAGCAAGATGCCGAAGAAAGCGTTGTGACTATTGACTAGTCACTTTTACGCGATAGCGAATTTTATGGTTCAGCTAGCGCAGCCCGGCCCATAGCCCCGCACCGCGAGGATCTTGGTCGCTATGGTGGCTACGCCTCGCCGTCGGCTCAGGCAGCAGTTACTGCCCGCGCAGACGGAGGGGCCAAATGAACTGTATCCGAAGCCTGCCTATCGCAGGCAGACACACTCTGTGTAACGGCAACGCACGCATTTTTTAACGGACCCTTGGTGCCCGCGTTGTAACGGGAAGGCCCTTGCGTTTTTCCTCAAACAATGGCAAGAGCACCGAGTCACTGACGCTGGCAATCTGCCAAAGCTGGCGATCGTGGATCGGGCTGAGCTTGGCCGACTCTGCGCAGATCGAAGCGGTGGGAATCGTGCCAAGCGATCTACGATGGCCCATGGAGAGCCGACTCGAGAGTCTGACAGGTTGCGCGGCGCTTTCGGTCCGTTCCCTACGCTACCGAGAGAAAACCTCTTTCGGGGAACGTTAACTCTCTACTTCTCGACGGGGATTGAGTTCACCGGGATCTCAAACCAGGGAACATTCTGATTGTCCCAGATTCCGACAGTCCTGACGGTGAGCGACCTAAGATTCTGGATTTCGGAATCGCCAAACTGTCCGCTGATCCGAGTGCCAAGGCGCTGACCAGGATGGGGGTGTCCATGGGAACCCCCGCGTATATGTCGCCGGAGTTGTGCAAGGACGCACGCGACGTGACGGATCGAAGCGACGTCTACGCCCTGGGGTTGATTCTGTATGAGATGCTGGCCGGAGAGCATCCCTTTGCGAATGCACTGAAGGCAGACAGCGCGATGATGGCCTCCCACATTGGACAGCCGCCACCGTCGCTAGAAAGCAAAGTTCCCGGTCTGGGGCCAGATATTGTGGGTCTGGTCAATCGAATGCTCGCGAAGCAGCCGGATGCCCGACCAAGTGCCGCAGAAGTTGCGGCCACGCTGGGAAGACTAGGTGGTTCAGCGACGGGATTGATGCCTGTGATCGATGGCAGCGCGCTCCACCTGCCGCCCGATCCCAGCCGCGCACTGTCCGCTGTTGAGGCTGGATCGGACGTAGGGCTTTCCGCAGTGCTAAAACCGCTGCAAGAGAATCGCGGACTGGTGATTGGCGCGGGCGTGATGCTTCTGTTGGGAGTGATTGGGATTGGGGTGATTCTGCGAATGATTCTCGCGGGGCCGCCACAGGTACCTCAGCCAGTTCGCTGGAGCATTCAAAGTGATCCGCCGGGTGCCGATGTTCTTGATGCGACTGGACAGACCCTGGGTAAGACTCCCTTTGTCCACCAACACGCACGCGGCACTGCGGTGGAAATTCTGTCTGTCCGCAAGGAGGGATTTGGCGAAGCGCGCATTCCTTGCGACAGCAGCAAGGACTTGACGCAGATGGTGACGCTGGTGGCGCAGGCCAGGCCAGCGGACAAGAAGACCGAGACGGATGGTCGCAGCGGCGAGAACGACGCATCCACCGATAGCAACAAGTCTAAGTCTCGGCGGCACAAGAAAGACAAGACATCGAAAAAGGTACGAAAGTCACGGTCGCACAAGTAGTGCTGTCGTTGGTCGTTTCAGGACACGTGATCGAGTTCGGGGGCTCGTAATTCCGAATGGTACTCGGGTGGGCGCTAGCGCTGGAGGGAACAGCAAGCTCGGTTAGCGAGGCTCAGCGCGTGCCGAGCACTGCGCTCCTGATCGCGTTGGCGCTCTTCTTCCTGCTGCTCATCGTTGCCAGTGTGGGCTTGGTCTTTCTGATCTTTCGGAAGCGCGGCCAGAGCGAGCGACCGTCTCAGGGCGGTCAGAGTCAGGCGACTCCCAAGCGATTGCTGTCGATCTGGCGTCAATTCCTAGAACCACTCCCAGTCAGTGTCCGAGTTGCGATTCAAGACTACGACCACTTCGTCGTCTTCGGTGATCCTGGAGTTGGCAAAAGCGCGCTGATTAGCCGTCGGGTTGATTGGCAAGGACAGGCCAGTCAGTTTCTGCCCAGTCATACCGCCGACCCACTCCTACAGATCTATTTGGGCAGTCACACGATTGTGCAGGAGATCTCGTCGACTCTCCTTCAGGCTGCCAATCGGGAGGCCCACGATGCCTTCCGAAAGCTGTGGAAGAAGTCGCTGCCATCGACGCAACTTCCAACGGTAGTGGTCGTTCTGAAGATTTCGACATTGGCCAACAGCAGCCCCGATGTACTGCGTCAGCAGGCCAAGCTGATCCGAGGAAAGATCAATCTGCTGGCAGAGCTGTTCGGCGCTCCCATCCTAACCCGTTTGTGCCTGACCAATATGGAGCGCATTTCGGGTTATTCCGAGTTTTCGCGCTTTTTGCACAAGAACCGGATTCCACTCCTGCTCAATGCCAGTGGTGATGCCCAAGGTGGACTGGGAACCAGTCTCCAGTCCTATGAAAAGCACCTGCCACGCGCCCTCACCACCATGCCGGTCGGACCGTTTGAAGCCAGCATCGAGATCCTTCACTCCGCAGAAGAGCTGATGGCACCGGTGCGCAGCTTCATCGCAGCGCTCGTCGAAGGCTCGGTGGCATCGCTACGCCCAGACGTCCAGAGTGTCTACTTCTTTTCACTACCTGCTGATGAAGACGTCGGCAATCCGTTCGATCCGGTGGTCAACAAGGGAGCCCGCGCTCCCTCTCTGTTTTCACGCTGGTTGCGGTGGCTGGCTGGGCTTGGCATTCGACCCATCCATGCGCTCCTCAGCCTCCTATTGCTCGCGGCAGGAGTCGGCCCGGTTTGGTATGTCACTCGTCGACACAGCCAAAAAGTCCAGCGTGCGAGCATCACCGCCAGCGAGTTTGAACGAGCGGTCCGCCGTGCGCAGGAGTCGCTCTCCAATCCCAGCGAATCAGAGGTAGTGCGTGCAAGTGAACGCGAGGTCGCGCAAGCGCTAGCGGTTGTGCAGGACGAAGAGGCTCGGTTTCGTCCACTCAAGCTACTCTTGCAGAGAGAGAAGAGTGAAGCACGTCAGCACTTTGTGGATGGTTTGCGACAAGGCTATCTGCGCCCGGCCCTAGAGGCAGGAGTCCGGCAGCGCGCCCGTGACAAGATTCTCTATAGTCTGGCGGCCTTGTACGCAGCGCAAGGCAACGCGCTGGGAACGCTGGTACAAACGCAGCGCACGGATTTTGCATCGACGCTTGGTCTACCGGGCGATGTACTGATCGCGTACGTAGCCAACAGTCCGAAGGCGTGGGCCGACAAGGCGCTGCTGCTGCTTCCGCCCATGCCCTCAGAGTCTGCGCACTGGCCCATAAGTGATCTGCGTCCGTGGCATGAGTTTGTGCAGACCATCGCACGAGCCATTCCCCAACCATCGATCGCAGGAGAGCAACTGGAGCGACTGCGGAAACAAGCGGAGCACCTGCGCGAGACCATTGAGCGGGTGCGCAAAGCCCACGTCATGCGACGCATCTATCAGATGCTGGCAGAAGAGACGCCGATCGACATGAACAAACTGTTTGGCGGTGAGGTAGGTGTGCTTACGCCGGATCCATGGCTGACCGACAACATGGCGAACCTTGAGCTTCTGCTCAAACTGATTCGAGAAAGCTCCGCTCAATCGGGAAGGCACGACCACTTGAGTTTATATCAGCTACTCCGGTGGGTGAACGCGCTCGGGACGAGCAAAGAAGCCGGAACCCGTGGACCCGGAATCTCGCCACTGTTCGAAAACGATCTGGTTCACTTCGCATTCCCCGGGACCAAGGTCTACGAGATCAGCGAGCGGGGGTGGCTGGACCTACTTCTACGCAGTCGCAAGCGCTGGCTCCTTTCGCACCAGATCAGCAACGTCCGACTCCATGATCGCCACTCCCACCGTCGACGCTGCTGTGATTGTGTTTCAGAGCGTCGGCGGAAACGGAAGCACTGCGTACCTTGTGAGGGGTCCGAAGGAGACTCGCAGCGGAAATCGTGTCGTCCTCCACGCACAGAGAGTCTCCACCAAGAGTTGCCTCCGTTCAGCCCTGAAGAGCTGCGACCCCGCCTCGCCAACTTACTGTCCAAGGGGGAGACCCCCAATGAGCACCTGGGTGATGAGTACAATCGAGCGGTCTTCGACAACGAGGTACTGCCACTGGTCCGCGAGCTACGCAAGGCTGTGGCAGAAAGCAACGCGCTCGGTCCCGAGGAAAAGATTCGTCTGGCCCAGTTGGTGCGAACGGAGATCGAAGGGTATGCACGGAAGTACTGCGGCGGACTCATGCACTACTATCTCAGTTACCACTTTCACGTGCATGACAGTGGGAATCCGGTGCTCTCTGTGCACACCGCGCTGCTGGACTTGACCAAGCCGGGCTCACGCTTTGTCTCCCACCTGTCTAACGTCGCTGAAAATGCGGCGCTGGCGGGACTCGATGACCCATATCTAAGACCGCTTGCGGAGTGTCTGGCCGAGTTTCGTCCGCTGGTCAAAGTGGTCAATGCAGATTTGCTGAAACGAAAGAATCCCACACCCCACGAACCGGTGACACAAGGCGGTGAATTCAGCACGAACTCAGGGTCGGAGAATCGAGAGCGAACGAACGCCAAGAAGCCGACTCATAGCAAAGGAACTGCGGCCACACCTGCTGACAAAGACAACCCAGGTCCGCGAATCAGCGACGATTCACCGGCTTCCGCAGATGACGACAAACCCAAGGGACTGGAGCAGTACCTGGAGTCGATTGCCAAGCTGGCCGCAGAGCTGGACTCCAACTGGGGTCCACTTCCCGGCAAAGCATCGGAAAAAAGTACCGATAAAAAACCAAGTCTTGCGGATCACCTAGGGCCCCTGGGTCGCAGTGCGCTGGCGATGGCCCGTGAAGACAGTGCCGGAGATCCCTCACCTCGTCAGGATGCCGAAAAATTTCTCGACAAATCGGGTCTGATTGGCTCGCTGCGCCGACCTTTCATAGAGCCGTTCGACGTAGTTTTCAAACGGGGATCCCAAGAAGTTGAGAAGGCGCTGGCCCAGCATTGGGAAACAGAAACCGTGGCCTTGGTCGCACCGCTGCTCGATCGCTTTCCGTTCAATCAAGCGGCGGAGAGAGAGGTCGCACCTTCCGAATTGGATTTGATAAGCGAAGCAAACGGTGCGTTCTTTTCAGACCTGAAGTCCTACTACGACTATGCAGTGACGCAACAGGGGAGCACCTATGTGGGTCGGCGCTTCGGGCTCGGTTCGTTTGTGCTCCCCAAGGATCTTCTGCCTACCGTCAATCGAGTAGCCAAGTTGGCACGAATGTTGTTTGACGGAAAGGGAGCGCGCCAGCCTCTGCGGCTCTCGATACGCGGAGTGCCAGGTAAGCGAGCCGAGGATGGCAAGTCCGTGCAGCCGACGATGGGCTTTCTACAGATCGGGAAGACGTCGGTCTTTGGATTCAACCAGCGAGCCACCGGAGAGCAAATCTCGGTCGACTGGTGGAATCAGGGGGTGGCAATGGTCGGCGTCGAAAGTACAGCGAGTCGGTCTGGTCGCAGACACTCCCAGACCATCGAAGTCGCGGACTCGTCCTGGAGTCTGTTCCGACTCCTTCAGAAGAGCACGCTTGAAGGCAACGGCGAAAGCACTTGGCGAATCAACGATGAAGGAGCGGGTGAGGTGCAGGTGATTCGCTTCGCCATCCAGCCCGATCCTTGGTCTCTGTTTCGGATCACGACACGCTAATGGAACACGTTGCCGGCAAGGACGGAGCGCGAGCACAGCTAGACCCACTCTGGCTTGGGGTACTGCTGTGTCTGATCGTGCTGGCGGAGTCTGGCTGCACGACGTGGCGATTTTTCATCACCCTACGCAGTACAGAGGACACCAATGGGGGACGCCCCTTGCAGGTGTTGGTCCGGAGTGTGCAAGCAGAGAGCTATCGAAGCGAGACCTATGGCGACTTGGCGCAGCTTATCATCAAGCCCGATCCGACCGTGCTGCGAGTCGTCATGCTAGAGCCAAGTCAGAAGCGCAGGCTGTGGATCGCTGCCCCCAGCGACAAGCCGGTCGCGCTGTATTTTCTGTTTAGTGCCACGACCGGTAGCTGGAAGATGCTTTTGCCACCACCACTGCCGTGGTCTGTCTCCGTTCCCCTCGGTCGGAACGGAGTGCAGGTTCCGAGTGTGAAGGAATGTCGGCTCGGAAGAGGACTGCCATGACCAAAATGGCTCCGAAACAAACGCAGCGAGATCGGCGTTACGGACTGTGCGCGCAGCGTGCGCATTTGTGCGCCCAGACTAGCTGGGCTGTGCAGGGTGATGGCTGTTCGACAAGGAGTTGGTGCAGCGTGCGCGTGGTGATTGCCGCGCAGTGGGTACCGCCCACCAGCCTGCGTCCTGGCCGATGGCATGGTCACTGCTACAGCAGCGTAGTCCCAACCCAGAACCCCTATTGGAGGAAACCGTGAAGTCCATTCAACAACTGATCCCGCGCTCTCGCGTCAATTTGAGTTACCATACGATGATTGAAGGGCAGCTCAAGGAAGTGGAGCTGCCCTTCCGTGTGATCGTGCTTGCGGACCTGTCGCACGGCTCATCCACCGACCGCGAGCTGGACCTAGAGACGCGTCGGCTGCGTAACCTCGATGGCAAAAACATCGACGAGCTCATGGCCAACATGCACATCACCTTGAGCCTCAAGGCGAAGAACTGCATCGACCCAGAATCTGAGGAGCTTCCGGTCGAGATTCCCATCAAGGACCGAAAGTCGTTTAATCCCGCAGAAGTCGCGAACGCGGTGCCACAGATTCGCGCCCTGCTTCTGCTCCGCAAGCTGCTGCTCGAAATGCAAGCGCAAGTCGACAATCGCAAAGACGTGCGGAACCTGGTGCAGCAGATTTTCGGGGACAAAGAGGAACTGGCACAGCTTCGCAAGGAACTGGAGCCCTACGCCGGATATCGCCTTCCGGCCCGCAAGGAACTGGCAGCGGTGAGTGCTCCAGTTACTTAACGCAAGTAGCGCACCCAACCCATTCGAATATGTGCCGATCCAGTCGGCTGACCATTTGAGAAGGAGTTCATCATGGCTGAAACACAGACCGGTACGGAGCCGCGCATCCTCCCTCGGCTCCTCGAAGCCGCTCAGCTTGGCAAGCAGGTCAAGAGCCTGACCCCAATGATCAAGGATCGCTTTGTCACCACTCGCGAAGATGTCTCGGCAGAGGAACGACTGCTGTCCGGTCTCGCCGCGATCCTCTACAACTTGGATGAGTCCCAAGATAAGTATGAAAAGGGCAAGGTGCTCGAGATCGTTCGCCGCATTGATCAGACGATCAACGATCAGTTAAACGACATCCTGCATCACCCGACGTTCCAGGATCTGGAAGCGACGTGGCGTGGCATCAACGGCTTGGTGGAGAACACCAACTTCGACTCCAACATCCAGATCGCACTCCTTGATGTCAGCAAGGACGAGCTGCATCAGGACTTTGATTCGAACTCGACCGACGTCTTCAGTGGCGCGTTGTTTAGCAAAGTCTATAAGACAGAATACGATCAGTACGGTGGCAAGCCCTACGGCTGCATGCTCGGTCTGTACGAGTTCAGTACCAACCCGGCAGATCTGTTCTGGCTGCGCAACATGTCGAAGGTGGCAGCGGCAGCCCACGCGCCGTTCATCACAGCGGCGAATCCGGCGTTCTTTGGTTGCAAGACGATCGAGGAAGTCGAGTCCATTCGTGACCTCGATGGCGTGTTCAATCAGCCGCAGTTCGGACAGTGGCAAGCGCTGCGTGATACGCCCGAGGCATCCTACGTTGGCCTCGCGTTCCCGCGCTACGTGGTGCGCCTACCCTGGAATCCCGAGACCAATCCAAGTCCAGGAATTCAGTTCACGGAAGTGACCAGCGGTCAGCGTGACAAGTATCTGTGGGGCAACTCGGCCCTGCTGCTTGGCCGCAACCTCATCCGTTCCTTCGAGCAGTCGGGCTGGTGTCAGTACGTCCGTGGTCCAGCCGGTGGTGGCCAGATCAAGGGATTGCCGGTGGACACCTTCAACGTCCGGGGCGAGCAGGAAGTGCGGATTCCGGTTGAGATGTACATTCCCGATTATCGCGAGCTAGAGTTTGCGCGAAACGGCATCAGCTCTCTGGTACATCGCAAGGGAACGGCAGAGGCAGTCTTCTTCAGTGTTCCAGCCATCAAGGCCCCCAAGGAGTTCCGTGATCCGAAGGACACCGAGAACTCGCAGTTGGTCGCCAACCTGGCCTATACGTTCTCTGTTTCGCGCATTGCGCACTATTTCAAGAGCATCGTACGCGACAACATTGGTGACAACTCCGATGCCAAGTCGCTCAAAGAGCAGCTCACTTCGTGGCTGGAGCAGTACATCACCAAGTCCGTGAGCCCAAATGATGCGACGATGCGCCGCTTCCCATTCAAGGCAGCGGAAGTCCGGGTCGAGCCCGTGCCTGGACGGATTGGCTACTACGACTGCAAGGTCACCATTCTGCCGCACATTCAGTTCGAAGGGATGGACATCGAGCTACGGCTCGACTCGCGCCTCGGATAACAGAAGAAGGCTGACCGCGTCCTACGACTACCACGTGGTCAGCACAGAGATGTTGAAGCAACACGAGTACACAGAAGGAGTCAGGAATGTTCGTTTTTAATAAGCAGCTCTCCCCTGAACAGGCCATCAATCACAAGCCTAACTCGAAGGCACCCTTTGGCTACATGGTCAAAATGGATCTGACTGGTGCCACGCCAGTCACCCCCATGATCTACTGCAAAGATCCCACGGTGGCAGCCGCGCAACCCGGTGTAGAAGCGGCCGGAGCCGTGAACGCGGTCGCCCTGCTCACTCGTCTGCGCTGGGATCTTGGTGCGACCGATCCACTGATCATCGAAGGGTTGGTTCCGATCGCCCTCAAGCAAGCGATGGTATCAGCTCTGTACGCAAGTCTGACGGACATCACGGTGAACTTCGGCCTTCGGGTCTTTGAGTACGATCCGGTGGCCGCCGCAAAGAAATACTATCCGTGCTTCGATGCCATCACCCTCATTGGAAAAATCCTCAAGGAAGGTGACCGCGAGCTGGCCATCGAGCTGAACGACAACGATGAGCTATCGATTCAGGACAACTCGTTTTACTCCTTCGCCATCAAGGTGGTTCCGTTTGGTCTAAACCAGACGATTCTGCTGGCGGCAAAATCGCTCGCTCCAATTACCAAGATGTGGGGCCGCACCAACGCATCGTAGTACCGATGAGCACCATCAAGACAGCTCCGGTGCGATGGTTTCTCGGGCAGACTGTTCTGCCCGAGCACCTTCAGGCTTTGCAGTCGCACGGCGATGCAATAGCGGACTTGCGCTCACGCTTTGTGGGGTGCCCTTGGTACGGCGTTGCCGAGCTATCCTGGAGCGAGCCTCTGCTCGCAGATGGAGTTCTCAGCATCAACACCCTCACCGTGGTGCTTCCTGATGGTCAGGTGGTAAGTGTCCCTGGCAATGCAACCATCTCTCCGCTGTCTCTGCGCGCTACAGCGGCGACCCAGCTTCCGGTCTTCCTGCACCTCACGGATGAGCAGGTCGGACGCGAAGGGAATCGAGTGTACGACTCAGATCCACGAGTGGTGGAGCGGATTCTCCAGCGCGCCTACCTGAGCATTAGTGACAAACAGGAGCGAGCGATTGGAACTCTGAAGCTGGGTGACTTTCGCAAGGAAGCCGATGGAAGCTGGCGGCTCGGTTCCTCGTATCTGCCGCCGCTTTTGCAAGTCAATGGGACTCCCTATCTTCACGGGGTACTTTCGGACTTGGAGGCTCGCATCGGCAACCTAGAGCCGCAGATGGTGGGGCAGCTTCAAGACACCTTCCTGCGTCCAGAGCGACTTCAAGCCATGCGTCGGGCCTTGGCCGCGATGTATGAAACGCTGTCCGTGCTGGCTGATCTTCGCCACCGGACTCCGCTTCATCCCTATCATCTATTTTCACTGCTCCGCAAGCTGCTGCTGGAGCTGTGTACGTTTCATGAGGTGATTCCGGATCGACCCAATCTGCCCTACCAGCAGGATGAGCTGGCGGTCTGCTTCAACGGGCTGCTCAGTGAGCTGAATCGTCACTTGCGTCCTGTCTACACCCGCTCGACACATTTGCGCTTCATCAAGAGCAATGGATTGTTCTCGCTAAACGGTCTGCCGGAGGAAGTCAAGGATTCCCAAGAGGTCTACTTGCTCATTCAGAGACCGACGCTGCATGAGCGAATTGACATCACGGAGGCCAAAGTCTCGTGCACCTCGAGACTCGCTCTGGTCCATCGGCTGGTATTGCGAGGCGTCCCATTTAAGTACATCGAACGCCCACCGTTTCAGCATACGTTTGGTCCCGAAGTCGACTTCTATCAGCTTCAGTCTGGTGAAGAGTGGAACCACGTGCTGCGTGAGTCTGCTGTCTCCTTCTACATTCACCCAACCTTAGAGAAAGCCAACGCCTTTCTGTTCTGGCGTTGACAGGACCGTCCGATGTCGTTCCTGAATCGCTTTCTTCCTGAGCAGCCTCAAGATGACGTGCTCCAGAGTGTCGTTCGGAATCTGCTGTACTTGCTCAACTCTCGACGGGGATTCGGTTCACTTCTGTGTAGCTTTGGCGCAGCCGAGTACCTTCGTGATTTGGGTGGACGGTCTGCCGCTCAAACGCTGCTGCGTGAAATCACAGAGACCATCCAGGTCTACGAGCCACGACTGCGCCTGCTCGACCTCAGATGCGTCGGACGCGATAGCTCGTTACAACTTCACATCGAACTACGCGGCACACTCCTATTGAGCTACTGGGGAGTGCCCTGCCGCCTGCTGATCCTGTTTCACATGCCAACCGGTGCCGTGACGATCGAGGTGAGCGATGGAGCGTAAGTCCTACGGGAAGGATTCCCAGACAATCGACGAGGAGCTGGCCAACGAGACGCCGCGCTTCCACGAGAAGCTCGGCTTTGTCTTTGAGATTGTCCAGGTCGTGCCTCCCACGGTTGCCCCAGGACCGCCGCCGCCTCCGCTTGTCCTAACCGAGATGGACAACCTGGATCTAGCCACCAAGCCCCCAAACCGGCCTCCGCCCGGTGCCGTGAAGACTGGGAGTCCCATCTATCCGCCATTCCTAGGCCAGCTCCCACCCATCGTGATTGAGGGACACGACATCACCGCTCTGTCCGTGGATATGGCCACCCATGGCTTCACTGGGAGAATGCGATTCCGCGTATCGGACAGCAAACTGCTCGGTGATGTGAAGGACAAGGACAAAGTCGCCAAGGCATTTCGCAGCCAGAACATCTTGATGTTCAAACTCTGCATAAGGCCCGAGTTCAGTGACCTCCGAGGGTTGGCCCCGCTGACGCCAGTGATGGTTCCTCAAGTCGTAGCGCAAGTACCAGTTCCGGTCGTGGTGCCAGTGAATGAGAGCATACCTCTGGAGCTTCAGTTGCTCCAGCAGCTACCCCAGGAACTGGCACTGGAACTACAGCAGCAACGAATGCTGATCCAGCAGCAGCTCCTGGTGGTGCAGCAGCAGCTTCTTTTGCTGCAACAGCAGCGCATGGCCATCATGCAGCAGCAGAGTCTATCCACTGCGACGACACAGACGCCAGAGAATCTCCTCCTCATCGCTAGGCAGGTGCAACTAGATCTGGCTGAAAATGCAAGGAAGCAGCAGGAGCTGATCAAGCAGCAGCAGCGGTACATGGCGGAGTTGTCGAGCCTGGCGGTTCCCCCAACCAACAGTGCACTGCTTGCAGCACTTCAGAACGTAGCCCCTCCGGGCGTGTTGCCACCTAAGCTCAGTCCGATCATCGCGCCGATTCCTGCGATCGTGGGAACCCCCACGCTGCTAGAGCCAGGAATCTCTCCGAACGGTCCTCTTGTGCCCATCGAGATGTTGCTCACCGGAGTCATCACTTCACACACCGTCTCGGAACATACCAGCTATGAGTCCTCGGACATCATCGTCAGCTTTCGAGAATACTGCATCGAGTTCTGCGACCCCGCGCAAGCTCTGTGGAAAGAGCACTTTCCAATTGCACTGTACACGCGCAGCTCGGTGTCCGACGTCATCAAAAAGAACAGCAATTTGCTCATCAACGTCAAGGTCAAGAGCACAACGCTGTCTGTTCCTCAAGATCAGATTTTCCTCGGCCTAAACAAGCAGAATCGCTTGAGCGAGCGGGCCAGTTTCTACGACTGGCTGATGTGGAGACTCGACGAGACAGACCACGTCTTCAGTTACGACTACTCCCAGAATATCTATCAGATTCTTGAGCGCCCAAAGCGGCCCAAACCATTTCAAGTATTTGCCGCTGACATCGCCAAGATCATCACAACACGTCCGCTTGGTCGCTTCTACCAAGAGACGCTGATGAACGACAGTGCGCGGATCGCGGCCACCCAGCCCATTCTCAATCTCCTGGCGCTTTCGCCGTTGCGACAGGATCGCTGGTTTCATACGCCGACACCGCTGGAATTCGAAGCCGAGTATGCGAAGCGGTTCGCTCGATTTTCGCAGCCGACTCCATCGTTCGTGGTCTACTTCAAACGCTTTCCCTCTCGTCCATTTCCGCCTGGGGTCGGCATCGACTTTCATCTCGATCCAATCGACTTTCCCAATCATAAGTTTGTGATTCCCAAGGATGCCAAGAAGACCAACCGGGTCTTCCGGATGCAGCTCAATCTAGAAACCACCGAAGATGACGTCCTGCCCAAGTTTAAGGGAAGGAGCACCGGAATGTTCCGTTGCTCGCTCAGTGTTCATCTGCAATCCGGTCGCGATACAGAGCCGCGTCTGCCTCGCTACACCCAGCCCTACTATCCCATGGAGGTCGAGGGAATCGTCTGGAGCATGATCGGAATGCCCGGTACTCAAGTCTGGGAAAACCAGACCGACATTCTCACTGGACAGCAATATTACGAGATCCAGCTCCCGGTGTTTGGTTGCCAGCGCGTCAAGACTCCCTTTGTTCCGAATCAGCAGCCAGGACAGTTCTTCTTTCCGGCTTATCGAAAGGAACGTGTTCTCGTCTCTCTGTACTACGACCGCTCGGAACTCGCCCGCTATCTCGACTGGCGGCCCATGGGAACGCTGCCAAGTCTCGTGCAGGGCAATCAGCTCATGATGGGGCAGGACTTCACCAACGGAGCCAAACATACCCTGGTCTATGAAAAGGACGTTCCCGAGTACATCATCCAACGCCAACGCTACAGCAGTGTTCAGTTCATTCGATTCTATCAAAGCGGGATTGAGCAGAAGTCTGTCGTACTGACTCCCAAAGTGGATCTCGCGATTCAGCGAGCGACGCTGGCGGCGAGCCAAGCGCTAGAGATTCAGTGTTTGGGGGCAGTGAGTTCCGCAGCAGGTGGTGGGAGCGCGGCTGCAGGAGGTGGGGGAGGCGCGGCCAAGGCGGAAGCGAAGACCACGATCCGAGCACGAGCGAAGCACGCCAAGCAGGCAGTGAGGCCTCCGGCGAAGACCGCTGCAAAAGCGACTCCCAGGGTACAAACCAACGCCACTGCGCGGGTCACTGCATCGGTTGCGGAAGTCTCCACGGACTTTACTCATTCAAAGCAGCTTCCCCAGTCATCGCATGGGCGACCGATCAAAACCGAGCTGCCGCGTGCGGGAGCCTCACGCACCATCATGCGGAATGCCCAGCGCGAAGAACCCGAATCGCACGGTATTGATGTGGCGGTCGCGCAGCGTCCAAGAGATGCTGGCCCCAAGGATGCTCCCGGGCCTAAGTCTCCTTCAGAGGGTTCACATTCCCAGGGTGGTCCCGGAGCCGGAAAGAATCCCCTATCCCACAAGCCGAAAGGAACCGGCAGTACCGGTGGTGAGTTGCCACCGCAACCACGACCGGGTACGCCCACGGAAGGACACCCAGATCAGCCGGCCAACTGCCGATTTGGCATGGACTCTGGGAGTGGTACAGCCCTGGAACTGGAGAGTCCTTCTGCCAACGCCAAACACGCCATCTTGATGGGCAAGGAGGGAGTCACGATCGAGACTGAAGTGGCTGGAGCCAAGGCGGTCTTTGAGCAACATGGCGACTCCATCGCGATCCGCTGCCGAGAGTTTACCATTGACGCGGATCAGATCCGAGTCCGCTCCCACACACACTCCAGCTATCAGAGCCTGGGGCAGATGACGCTGTCGAGTCTTGCCAATATGACGGTGCAGACTCCGTCCGGTCTCAATCTCACGGCGATGAACGGCGTGACGGTGAACGCCCTGACCGTGCTGATCAATGCGCTCAGGACGATTCGATTGCTCGGATTGACCGGCGGCATTGGCACATTTGCGGCTGGACCGGGAGTGCATTCGTACGGGGCAGAGGTCAGCTCGACAGGTCTGCAAAATACGGTGTCAGGAATCACGACCAAGCTGCATGGAGCCACGGTCAAGATTGGTCCCCCTCCAGCGGAATCGCCTCCAGAGATCCACACCGCAAGCTCTCCCGATCACGGCTTTGCGGGTCTGGGTGGAAACCCTTCGCAGAAGAATCAGCCGCATCACCAAGCAGAGCCAGCGTCCCTGGGTCCGCACAGCGGGTCTCAGCAGGTGTCCAAGAATCCCTCTTTGCAACAACATGGAACGCAAGAGGAACCGGCATCTCATCGGCAAAGCAAGGAACTGCGCCCTCACGATCCAGCCACTTCACAGCATCACAAGCCAACTCCGCCACGGACACCTTGGGCATTCGCGGAGAGCAAGAGCGTGTCGCAGGCATCAGGGATGAAACAGACGGTCTCTGACTCCACCGGTGAAGTAGAGCAAGCTGCCGCCCGGATTGGTTCCTCACTGTTTGGCCCTCTTGGCCGGGGTGGACCGATTGCTGGTCAGCATCCAGGGGGATTGAGCGAGCTCTCCCGCGAGGTCGCACAGATCGAAGCGGTCGTATCCGCCACGCCTGCGACCCCAAGAGTCTCTATCGCGACAAGCGGGGTGCTCCGAACGGGAAGCAAGTCATCCGCCACACAGCAGCAGCCGGAGCCTCCTACCACTTCGTCTTCCCATCACGAGGCTGCAAAGCCGTCGAACCGGACCCCAGTCCGTCACACTACTTTGCCACCAACAGAGCCGCCGCATCACCACGGCAGCCCACGAATTCCTGGTGCGAAACCACCTGTTGACCAAGAGAAGGAGCGCCTGCACAAAGTGCAACGCGACGCTGCGCACGGTCCTAGCACCAAAGCCACGGACACCCCGCCACTGGCCGCTACGGTTGCAGCAACGCCGACTTCGACGGCGACTCCTTCCGTATCAGCCAGCGCTGGCAGTGAGAGCTTCCGAAAACTCCTGCAGCGTGGTGCGTCCGGACAGAGTCCATTCGAAGTATTCCGGCGACTGATCTCCCTATTTTCCCATATGACTTGGGATGGTGAAACCCCGCTAGGAATGTTGCATACCTTCCAATCCGCAGCGTCGGTTGCACCCCGTCCACTCGCAGAAATGCACGAACTGCTGCTCGCGTTCCAACAGAAATCTGATCTCTCGCCCTGGGCTCCGAGCTTTGACTCAGAGACGCCCCCAGAACAACTCCTGACCTCTCTTCAGCAGTACCTGGAAGAGCTCGGGCGCAACCTGTCGGCGCACGATGCGGAAAGTGCCTTGCCAGCAAATCCAGGGCCGCCACTTGCGACTCCCATAGCGCAAACAGAGGACGCCACGCCTCAGCCAACGAATCGGAGACCGCCGGATGGTGTCGTGATCCCTGGGCTTGAGGCAGCGAAGGTGAGTGAGCTTCTCGAATCTCTGCAAGCGGACAGCTTGGATGACCGACTGCATCAGGAGCCCACGTTGATTCCTACCCTGCTGCGATCAGCCCTGGCTGCACAGGACGGAGCGCTGACGCCGGAGCTAGGAGCACCACTGCTCGTTCTGGTTGAAGCGGTATTGGAATCACGAACCGAAGTCGCCGTCCTGTTGGCTCTGCTCGGAATGGCGGCCCAAGCCGGTCTGCTGCCAAGTGAGGTGGCGCGACATGCTATCGCCGGTCACCAGTTGGCCGTGCAGAGCAATCTAGAGGTAGCGGAGCTGCGCGCACAGGTTGCACAGAAGGATCCGCCAGGGCTATCTAGGACGAACTCAGGGAATGATACAACGCCGACGAGTCACCGGCTTCAGCCACTCGTCGACTTTGCGATGCTGGCCGCAGACAATGGCCTACTGCCGCGCTCCTCCGCACTGACACTCGCCGAGAATCCCAGCAGCGGTCTGCTGCGTCTGCCCGAGCTGCAAGCAATGCGCGCAGTCCTGGAAGACACCGCCCGTATCGCTGCCGGAAAGCCAGTTTCAGAGGAGCGAACCGGACCCCTGGTTCAGATTCGCAAGAGCACGCTCATCCCCACACTCGGGCAGCGCACAACTCCGAAGAGAGAAACAAGCAACAACGAGATATCGATGGAAGGGCAAGCAGCGGCGGCTGCCGAACATCAGGCCCAAACGGCACCTACTGATTCAAGCAGAGAGCCGCCCGAAGTGCAGTCTGCGATGAACAGCGCGACCAACGAATTGCTGATGGTCTTACAAGCAATTGCTCAAGGGGCCGAAGGTGGGAAACTGCCAAGCGGCATAGATCTGGTGACGACTCTTCTGGCATCCGCAGTGGTCAAAGAGAGCAGTGGACTCCCAAAAGAACTCTTCGCGGCCATCGATACGGCGATCGAGGTCGTGCTCCGTGCTGACCCCAAGCTTCCTCTTTTGCTGGCCACCGCTGGCATCAAAGCTCGACTCGGTTTGCTTCCACCCAGTCTGTCCGAAGTTGCAGAGCGTGGTGCACGGATCGCAAGCCAGCACAGTGTCGCGGCAGCAGAGCTGATCGACAAAGCACAGCGACTCGACTTGCGTCCACCAGGGCTTCCCCTGGTCGAGCTGGGGATCGAGCCCACTATGTTTGATGATGCCGAATCGTTCCTTCGTACACTTGCAAAGGAGTCCAGCAAGTACCTTCCCCCGCAGTCTGCGGCAAACGAAGCAAAGATGAAGACCATCGCGGATCTTCGAATGGGAATCCGCCAGCTAAGCACAGCCAAATCCGCAGCATCGAGCATGCACATTCCAACATTCGCGCCCTCCGTGCTCGGGGCGATGTTGGTGCGCGGACTGGGAGTCCTTCCGAAAGATATCCTAGAGGAGGACTGGGAAGCTGCACTGGGTCTCGTGTTGTCGGATGAGCAGACCCTTCAGATGGTGTCGGATGCACAGGTTGCAGCGGAATCCGGTCTTCTGCCACCCACGCTGCTGCAAACCTTGCGTGACCTGCGTAAGCTCTGGGAACAGCAAGGCGCGGGCCCACCGGACTGGCAGACGCTGAGACTTCACTCCGCTCAGCGAGCAGCAGCAGCGCAGCTCACTGCACCAATAGGAACCAAGTCTGCCTTCTGGACACCAGTGCTCCAATTCCTGGCAGAGATTGCTGCCGTCACGTCCGCGCTGGTGGCCAAACCGCTGCACGAACCAATCAACACTGCGGTGGAAGACCGATTCACATGAGCGCCATCACCAGCCTACAAGAAGACCTGCTGCTAGAGTTACGAGCACTAGATGATCAACGCTCCCGCTATCAAGTCGATCATCCGGCAGCACAACTTGGGATCGAAGACCCAGATGTTCGGCGTTTGATCGAAGCGCTGGCGTTCTCAGCGGTGCGGACCCGACAGGCCACCATGCGGAATCTGTTTTCCACCTGGAAGCGCCTGCTGTCGAGCTACTTTCACTTCATCTTGCAGCCGCTGCCGGCGATGACCATGACCCAGGCCGTGGTGACGCCACAGATGACGGACACCGTGACGCTGCCACGCGGAACGATGCTGCAACTCACTACGATAGATGGTGCCGTCGGAAGCTTCCAAACTCTGTCCGAGCTGCGGGTGGTTCCCATCAATTTGGCGCGTACCGAGCTGCAGATGAGCAAGCAGGGCTATCGACTGATTCTGACCTTTCTGTCTCTGTACGCACGGGCCGATGATCTAGGAACCATTCCCATCCATCTGAACTATCTAGACAACTATCTAGCGGCACTACGCCTGCACCATACCATCCGGAGTCACCTCCGGGCTTGCTGCGCATTCTATGATGGAAACTTCTCCGCCGACACGCCAGGCATTCCGTGCGAGGTCACTTTCGGCACCTACTATGACAAGCCCTACGAAGACGACCGGGCCAATCCGCTGGAGGCAGTCCGCAGCTTCTTTCACTTTCCAACGCAGGATCTGATGATTCATGTCACGGTTCCGCCGGCGACCCAGACCTGGAGCAAGTTCTATCTGTGCTTCGATCTAGATCAAGACTATCCGCGTGATCTGCCTCTGTATCGAGAGGTCTTTCGTCCCTTCTCGGTACCGATCGCGAATCGTCGGCGCGCATTTGCCCGCCCGATCGAATGCGATGGCACCCAGGATGCTTATCCGATCCGCTATTTGATGAACGATCCTAGCTTCGCGATGGAGAGACCTTTGGGAGTCTATCGTGCGGCCTCCCAGGGACTAGAACCGCTCGGGCAAGCGGCATTGGGAACCTACCGCCAGAGCTATGAGATCGAAGAACGCAGCGGGTTTGATGCTGTGCCCGGGTACTCCCTCATCGTCCGGCGCCCAGAGGCGTTTGCGGAACCCCAGCAGCTCTTGGTGGAAGCGCTCTGGTATCAACCCCATTTCGCAACACGCATCAGCGGGCCGATTCGCGTATCCATCGTAGACCGAGTGGCCGTCGGACTTGACTGGAAGCATTTGGGAACCATCTCGGCTACCTTGGAATGTCCACTTCGTCAAGAGCCCGATCAACTGCTCTATCTGTTGTCGCTCAAGATGAAGCCCGTGCTGGACAAAGAGGAACTGCTGGATCTGCTGTCGATGCTTGGCTCCGTTGAAGCTGGACCCTACGCCAAGGTCTCACAGCGATTGGGACGGATGACTCTGTCCACCGTTCCTGATGGCGAGCTACGCGGGGCGGGCGTACGACATGTCTATCACATTGAACTGGTGCCGCACGACAAGGAAGAGGTGCCGCTGCTCGCCCGATTCTTAGAGCAGCTCAGCAGAATTCTGGATGCCTGGGACTATGAAGCACGGGTAGAGCTACGGACGACACTGGGATCGATCCCCAGCGGCAATGGGTCTCTCGACACAGGACGGAGACGGCGGCCATGAAGCTCAATCTGTGGAAGATGGTCATTGGTCTGCGGCGTGACATTGCGAACCTGCTCGACCGCACGCTCCAACACACCATCAAAATTGGTGAGCGAGCGATGGCCCCCGCGCTGATTCCGCAAGAAACGCTGGAACGGATGCGGAGCGAACTCAAGACACAGCTCGATACCCTCAAGGACAGTCTCACCCGCGAGATGGGAGAGAACGAGGTCTATCTGGTGATGTTCCCACTGGTTCTGCTCTGCGATGAAATGGTGATGAGTCAGCTCGGGAAGCCGCAGCAGACCATGTGGCCACTTTTGCAAGCGGATCTCTTCCAGATCAATTATGGCGGAGACGTATTCTACGACTTCGTTGATGAGCGCCTCGCCAAGACAGACACCCCCACGGTCGTCTTTGAGATACTATACTACTGTTTGGCTTCGGGCTTTGTCGGCAAGTTCGGTAGCGACAACAGCAAAGTGCTCCGTTACAAGAGTCTGCTGACCGAACGGATTCCGGGGGCCCTGGTTCCGCTTCGGAAAAAGAAGCGCCGCAAGGAGGTACGAGAAAAGCTTGAACGGGAAGAACGCCCTGCTACGCCGCCAATCGATGCCAAGCCACCTCAGCGCTCCTCGGCTTGGTACTACCTGACAACGGTGCTGCTGCTCGTATTGTTTGTGGGAAGTATGCTCGTGATTTCAAATCTGTGAATCTGAGACAGGAACTCGTGCTGGTCCGAGGTATCTCCACATGGCCAAGGAAGTCTCTGATTTGTTCAATGCCAACCGACTGCGTGCGCGCTGGGAGCAATCCGGTCAAGCCGGCGGTCGTGCTGTCTTTGATCAAAACACACCAGCGCTCACAGTCACCAAGCTACTATCTTCAGATAGCGCTTCGCATCAGTCTGGGGATCCGACAGAGTCTCTCCGCCAACAGGCCGACCGCTCCCACATTCAAGTGCGCAGTCCGGATGAAGCACTGCTCACGCTGGGCCACGCGCTCAATGAGGTGTTAGGACACGACAGTCTGACCTTGCTGAACATCTGGCAGCCCCTGCAAATCGAGGTCGCAAATCTTATCCCTTCCAAAGCGAGACCACTCAACACGGCGACAGCTCTGGCCAAGTCCTCACCGGATCAATTGTACCAGCTTATCGATCAGCTCGATGATGCAGTCACTGCGCTTCTTGCGAACAGGAACAGGAATCGATAACAGCATGTCGCCGCCAGACACCACCACCATCCGTAGCGCACTCCTCGCCCTGGAGCAGACTGGCGATGGAGTATTCCGTGATACGGACTGGTTAGAAGAGAGTCGAAGCAACCAGCAGGAATTTTTCGCTCGCCTCCTTGCACATCAGTCAGCGCTCACTGCACAGCCATTCAAGAGCGTACCCGGCGTTGGCATCGATCTATATCACGACCTTGTTATCCGACATCTACAGGAGGGTGGCGAGCGCCCAGCATTGGTGTACCGCGATCTGGGAAGAGCAGCTCAGCAGATCAAGAGCGCGCTGAACGGCATCAACCAACATGCAGCCGGATGGGAGGTGCTGAGCTATGCCGCGCTTCACGCCGCCTGCACGACGCGCTGCCAGCAGTGGGACGCCAAGGGAGTGAAGGCTGGTGATGGTCTCTGTATCGTCTCTGCTCTGGACCGCGAGCTGCTCATCGCGCTGCTCAGCGGCCTGCGGATGGGACTGACCGTGACCGTGCTACCACCAAGTGGTCCGGACTTCTTGAAACGGCGCATTGCTGCGATTCCCAAGGCCCATATCTCATGTAACCAGCGCTATGCCCCTCTCTTGAGGCCCTTCTTGAATCGCTGCCTGTTTGTCGAGGATTTGCAGCCGCCCGCGATGGCCTTCGCTTCGGCAACCAACTCCCTGACTTGCGATGCTGAGCACCCCACACTCGCGCTGTTCTCTCCACATCGCCACATTGATTCAGAGCTCCAGCCAACCTCTGTGTCGGCGTCCGCAGTGCTGGAAGGCGCGCTGCGCGATGGACTGTTTCATCTTTCGCTGCGACCTGGGACTGTGCTTGCCGCTCCTGAAAGTGACTTTTTGCAGTACCAGCCCGGACTGCTGCTGACCTGCCTGCTGCATGGCGCGACGTATCTGCACATCAACGCTGGGGACTTACTGGTTGACCAGTTCGATGACAAATGGCCCACGCCGCTGCATGTCCTCTTGCTTTCCGATCGCGTGCAGGAATCGCTGCTCCATCGAGATGCCAAGCCCCGCCCCCTTGTGACGAAGGGACTACGGCTCTGGCTCCGGAGCGCTCTGTCTCCATCCAGTGTATCGTGGGACGATATGGTAGAGCGGTGCGCCCTGAAATCGGTTGCAGCGGGCGCTCTGTGGTACGACTCCGCCGCAGGGGGCTGTCTGCTGTTTTCCCTGCGCAGTGTAGGCCGCCCACCGCGCTATCTGCGCGCAGCACCAGGGATTCCTTTTCAACTTCGCCAGCCTACCAATCGACGCGATGCAACCAGAGGGGGACTCGGACTGTGGGAGCCCGTGAAATACGGAGCTGGCCTGCTGCTTATGGCAAGCAACGGCGGATTCCTATACACAGGAACACTCCGCCCAAGCCAGCACGGGCGATGCTATCCCATGCTTGAGGTCGAATCGACGCTGGCTGAGCTTCCGTTTGTAGTAGGAATCTCCGCGGTCTGCGAGCCCAACGATGGGGGATTCGTTACACTCCTCGTCTTCACCGGACCCGAACCGATCGAGCGATCCCGAGAGCTTGCAGTCCCTCGCGAGTCCATGCTGCGGGAACGCATCAACACCCGTCTCGATCCCTGTTATCAGCCGACCAGTATCGAGTTGTATGCCATCTATCCGAGACTTCGGAATGGCCACATTGATCACCAGTGGTGTGATCGTGAGTTCCATCAGGGGACGCTAGGTCAGCGAGAAGAGGAGCCTGTCTTTCATCTTCTCGACTGTCTGCGGGCTGGCTGTGCAGCGTGGCGTGGTGAAGCCACGGGCGCGCAACCCACACAAACGGAGAGACGACCTTGAGTGACTTCGTTGTCAGTGGCGCAACGCTTACCTGCTCATGTGGGCTTGGCTATAGCATCTTGATGGTCCCTGCACGGGGCACCCTTCATACCAGCGGAGAACCTCTGGCGACGATTTCCGATGCGCTCCCGGGCACCAATATCGCTCCCTTTTCGCAGTGCACCGCTCCAGCAGCAGTGGCCCAAGCCGCACTGACCGGACAGCCGCCCTTGTGTATGCCAAAGCTCGCTGCAGCGTGGTCTATCGACGCGCCGGGAGTCACGATTACGGGCCTGGCTGTGCTGACCTCAGATGCTGTCCTACCATGTACGATGGGAGGCCTGATTCGGATTCAACCCTCGATTCCCCGGCAAGTCGCTTATTTCCCCGGTTGAGCCCATCTAAGCAAGGAATGTCTATGGTCAACGTTCGCATTCTTGAAGTACCTGTCACTGCACAATCCAGTCGCATCCTTTGTGACAATGATCCGGATCTCGATCAGCTCCTGTCTCTCGCCGAACGCAGTCAGTTTGTGGCCGCTGCCGAGCTGGCCGAAAAGCTATGGCGGGAGCAGGTCTACGATGTACGAAGCTTGGGAGTATTTCTTCTCGGAGCATTTGTAGAGCAAGGAATGGGAGCACTGCCTGACATCTTGTCCGCCATTTTGGCGGTGCTCACCAAGCAATGGGAGTGGATGAATCCGCCGACCGGCAAACACAAACACTGCGACGTCGGGTTGCGCTGGCTCGTCACCGGCATTCTTGGGCAGTTCCGCTTTGCCCAGAAGGTCAAGAGTCCGCAGTGGGCGAAGTGGCTGTCGCAGTGGGACCAGACCGATCAGAAGCAGGTATTTGATCTCATCAAAGGACTGCTCGTGGTGCTTGACTCCGTTCTGGTCGGCTCACTGTGTAAAGGGGCGTTTCTACAGCTCCACAAGACGCTGAAGGAACTTCCCTCCACCCACAGTGAGAAGCATTTCGACATCAAGCAGACCTCCGCTGCTACCACCGCAGTTGGGTCGTCGGAACAGATCATCGACGTAGAATTCTCGAACTCCGGGGAGTTGAACATGCAGCATCTTCAGGAACCAGCCAACGAGAGCGGTGCCGCCGTCGGTGCCAATGCGACAAAGACAGCGACTCTGCCTGGTGCTCCACCGAGCATTACCATTACGCTTTCACCCCCTATGCATGCGCTGATGCGGAAGATTGGCGCATTCAATCGTTTGGTTCGTCTCGGACGATTCAAACAGGCTGCGATCGTCTACAAGGACATCAAAGATCACATCGAGAAGTTCGACCCTCGCATCTACCTGCCCTCTGTGTTCGGGGAATACTTCAGCAACATTGTGACTCATGCGGAAAAGCTGTTGCCAAGTCTAGATACCAAGGACGACTTTGCGACCAAAGCGCTGATCGATCTGTACCAGATCGACCTTGAGTTGTTCATTTCCGCCACCGGCTAGGCCACATAGGTGCATGCAAGGTGGAATCGAATGCAAAGCAACTAGGCCACAAGCTCCTGACGCGTACTGCGATCGAGCAGCGCATCAAGCACCTAGCGACCAAGTTCGATCTGAGCGCACTCCATGATCTACTGAGGTACATTGGCTACGAGGAATCCGATATCGAGTATCGCAGTCACGACACGCTGCTTCATCAGTCTTCGGTTGTCGATCGGGTCGAATTCGAAACGATTCCTCGCCGTAAAGTGGTGGTGCTGGTCAACGTCGGATGGCTTGGGCCACAGAGTGCCCTTCCCAACTACTTTCGTAGGATATTGGCAGAGCAGCAGGACGACTCTCTCACTGAATTTTTGGGGCTGTTCTGCCATCGCCAGTTCCGCTCTGGCATCACCGCATCGTTCCCCGAGCGAGATCCATCGGTATTTCGAGACTGGCCACGTGCGCTCCAACATCTGCGCTGTCTGCTCGGACTGCGCTCGACCTATACAGCCCATTGGGTGTTCTCGCAGGTCTTCCCAGAACTAGAAGTCGCGGTGTCACGTACGATCATGGAGCGTGAAGTTCGGACCACCGGAATGGAACTGGGAGTCTGGGAGCTTGGAGACGGTTCTGTGTGTGGAGGAATCAGCAAAGTGCCAGTGTCTGCGGTCGCCATCACGCTCTTTGCCGATGAAGCCATATGTGGAACAGGAGAGCCCTGGTCCAGCGAAGCGACGCGCCGAGTCGAAGCGCACGTACTCCCAGCGCTCGCTGGCCACGGTTCCTTTCTTGAGGTCAAGCTGGTGCTCCGTGATCAGAGTAGCTTCATGATTCTGCAGCAACATCAGTACCTAGGCTACGAGCCGCTCAAAGGGGGCCCGCGCAGAACGACTCCCACTGCCAAACCGGCCCGTACCGTCATTCTGTTCCGTGGGGAAGTACCCACCAACCCCTGAGCCAGCCGATTGATCAGCGCTGCCAAATCTGTGGAGGCACGGCACTGTCTTTGACGCCACGGACCGCAGGGCTCGGACGGAAGTGGCCGAGGATCTGCCAACCGTCGAGCACGTCTTCCTCGGTAGGAAATGGGCCGATGTTGTGAATCACCAAGGGCAGGCCACGTGGCCCCTTGCGATCGCTGACCACGCCAACGTGCTCCGCGTGGCCGTTATTGTGCAGAGACCACACCAGTATGTCGCCAGGGGCGTAGCTGGTACGAGCCTCATCTGTATCGACCTGACGGGGCAGAACTCGTGCGTAGGCTTCGAACCAGACCAGGAGCGCCGTTGCGCGACGATGATCGATGCTGGCATCCGCACGCTTACCACCCCGTTTGTATGCTCCGGGACGACGTAGGATGTCCTCATGGACAAGGCGCTGCAGATCGATTCCCACTGCCCGCAAGGCGCGGACCACGACGTCGGTGCACACCCCGCGTGATGGGTCCACGTCTCCACCCGGATAGGAGAGGTTCACGTACCGCGAGTCATAGATGACACGACGAGTGACCTCTAGGCGTGCACGCTCGACCACGAGCTGGAAGTCGGGCATCGGCTCATCTTGGCGGACGCTCCCAACCATGGCGTTTTTGGTTCCTGGAGCAGATGAAACGGACGCCTGCGGAGCGGACACAGATCCCGCTGTGGGGCCAGAATGCGCCGCTTCTGTCACGCAGAGAACTGGCACAATCAGCATCACACTACGAAGACGCAGCGTACCGGACCGCATCACCAAGACCTCGATCGAACCACCGATGCGGGCGTCAATTGGGGTCTCGCCGGTGGACCTTCGAGCGCAAGATCCCCAAGCTGCGCACGCACGCGGGCCATGAAGCCGCTGCCAGGGTCGCCGTGGGTGTTGCGGTAGCCGGGGTCTTTTTCCAAATAGTAGGCGTGGCCGCGCATCCGATCGGCCTCCTGGTGACCGATGAGGTGCGTGATCGCATAACGCCCGGCAAGGTAGCGGATCAACGCCACGTTGGCTGTAACCTGAGCGTCGGTCAGCGGCAGCGTCTTACCATTGCCCACGTTCTCGACACCGATGGAGACATGATTCAGTCCGATGACATGGCGAGCCATCGTAGTCTCCGGAACCAGTCGATAGATTGTCCCATCCTGGTCCACGACAAAGTGCGCCGAAACATTGACCACACCTGCCCGTAGCAAGGACTTGCGGCTTGCCTCTGCTGTCAAGCGATTGAAGTACGCCCAGGTGGACTGAACGGACGTGCCGCCCGTGTAGTGAAGCACGATCACACGAGGAGTGATGCCGGTATCGTGCGCGGCTGCGTCTTGGTGAACCCGACGATATTGCAGCGTCAGCTTGATCCGCTCCTCATCGAAGCGAATCGGTCGATCGATGATCACGGGAATCTCAGCCGGCCGCTGCTCGGGCCCCGCCAGACCAGCGCGAGGCCCCCATGTCAGCAGGAACAGCAGTGCGGTGAGAACACGTTTCACAACAACCCTCGATCTGTACGCTCGCACCACCAGATCCTAACCCATTGGGGACACCCCGACCGCAGCAGCTAGTGGATCCAGGTTGACTCTTGCAACTGGTGAGCCGTACATCCAAGCACAGCGGCTGACAACTGGCGGGCGATCGAAGGTGTTGAACCGGATGCAGCGGCCTTACCTCGGGTCCGCTCAGATGACAGCAGCAACAATTCCGGGTTTCCCGCAGACAGTCCCTCATCCCGCTCCCAGCGCGAATCTCACGAGCGTAAATCAAGCCTAGACAATCAGCCGGCCAACATCCGGCTGATGCACTACGTTGCGGATGGACCGATTCAGCTCAAGGTGTTGGACTTTGGGATCGCCAAAGAAATCGGGCAAGAGAAGGGTCAGCTTACAACCACCGGCGCGATCATGGGAACGCCTCTGTACCTGGCACCAGAGCTGCTCTCCGAAACCCAGTCCGAGATCGATGGCCGGATCGATCAGTACTCGGCGGGGGTTGTGCTGTATCAACTGCTGGCTGGCTGTCCGCCTTTTGCGGGACAAAATGTTGCGGCGATTCTGCTCTCCCACGTGACCACCCCGCCACCACCGCTGCCCAAAACAGTTCCCGAGGTGCTCCAGCGGGTGGTGCTGCGAATGCTAAAAAAGACTGCCAAGGAGCGATTCCCTCATGACGAAGCGCTGCTCCTGGCACTCCAAGAGTGCGTCCCGGCTTGTCGCTCTGCGCAGACCGCTCGACGCGGAGCGATTCGTCCTTCATCGGCTTCGCTGATTATCTCGCTGCCGATCCAGACCCAACGACGACAAAACGCACTCTTTGGACTGCTCTTGGGAGTGCTTGTGGTGGGCATGGCGGTCCTGGCGGTTCTGCTCCAGCGTCGACCCACTCCACAAACAACCCAGACCGTGCCAACGATCTCCGCAGAGAAGGTGACTACGCCAACCTCAGCGTCCTCGCACACGCCTGTCCTTGCCGACGATCCGAATCCGACTCGCCCGGCCAGCACCACAGCAGCAATCGACCGAGCGCTGGCAAGACCGCTTCCGGACTCTTCGACCGAGGTTCGCAGGGATGCGACTCCTAAAAAGCCCAAACAGAAGGTCCGGCCCGGCCAACGAATCGAGCAAAAGGAGGATCCCTTTGCGGTACCGCTGGCTCGCTGATTTCCTGGCATTACTCGTCTTCGGAATTCTCCTTCATCCGTTCCAACTGCACGCTGCCGAGCGAGATGCCCAAAAGCAACCGGTCACGCTTAGCAGCCCCGGCGAAGTGCAGAGACAGTTTCGACTTCACGTCGAAGCAGCGCAAGCTTTGTTCCGGGCGGAAAACTGGCAGCAAGCGATCACTGAGTATCTCGCGGCCTATCAGCTACATCCGCAGTCACTGCTCCTGTTCAATGTCGCGCAGTCTTATCGCAAGGATCAAAAGCTCACCGAAGCGCTTCGCTACTACGAAGAATTCCTAAGCATCGATCCCCAGAATCCACTCGCTCCCGAGTGCGAAGCCCAGATCCGGGCGATGCGGACCCAGATTGAAGCAGAACAGGTTTCTGCCGAGCGCAGGCAGGCGGAACTCGTGGCCAAACAGCGAGCAGAGGAAGCGGCAAAGCTCACCCAAGAGAAGCTCTCTCTGGAACAGAAAGTCGCGGAGGAGAAGCGTACAACCGAGGCGCTGAAGAAGCAGCCGGTGTACAAGAAGAAGTGGTTCTGGGTCGTGCTTGGGGGTGCAGTGCTAACCGCCGGGGCAGTAGGAATTGTCGTTTGGCAGACACTCCCTCAGGGAACTCCGCTCGATGGAGAATCCTACAATTTTAACTTTCCACATTGATCGCGTTCGGGGGACGAAATGTTGCGCCGCCTGCCCAAAGAACTCCTATTGTTATGGCTCCTGATCACGCTGGCTTGTGAGGAACGCCCAACCATCGTGCTCGGGGTTTCACACATTCCAACCAGCACCTCCGAGCTACAGATCATGATGGCCTACACGAGCGAGGCCATGTCGGAGCAGTCCACCACCGTGGCACAGGAGAGAGTCTCTGTCGACTTTCGCAAGTATCGGGACAATCCCAACCTATTTGATCTGTTTCGTCTCGGGGCCCGACCGCCCATCGGTACCCAAGGTCGGCTGTCGATTGGTGTGGCCGCTGTAGGTGAAGATGGCAAGCTACTGGCCGCTGGGGATGGCAGCATCGACCTTCCCAAGGAAGCAGAGCTGGCAGTTGGCGTCGATCTAAGTCCTTCCCACAGCAGTGGCGGGTTCCTCCTCAGCGGCAGCACCTCTTCCTGTGCCAGCGGTCCGCTCGTCATTGATGCAGTAGAACAGATTGCTTCTCTGCTCGATCCCCAGAGCAAGACCAGACTCCGATTTCACGGCTTCGGCTTCCTTCCGCAAGCGCGAATTCGTTTCGGCAGCTCCGCTGTCTTGACTGAGTGGCAGAGCTTTTCGAAACTGGATGCCGTCCTGGACCTACCGTTTGCACCAAGCGGCGTGCTGTCGGCGGAATTTGTGATTGAACATCCAGATGGCACCCAGTGTGTAGTGACCGCGAACCCGCGTACCATCACGTTCTACAGTGCGCTCTCGGATCCGCAGACTAAGCCGTCCGATGCTGCAAGTTATCACATCTTGGGCTTGCCGCTGCGCTCTGGCTACGATGTCAAGGAGCTGACCAGCGGAGACGTAGATGGGGACGGACTCCCAGACATCTTCCTAAGTGGCTCGCGAATGCAAGGAACCGGCGGTTTTCTGGCTGTACTGCGCAATCGTGGTCGGCTCGACCAAGGAAACTTTTTCGACGATCCAGAATACTACGACTTTGGCGGCGGAAGTGGAGAGTCCGTAGTAGTAGGAGACTGGAACAAAGACGGCAAACTAGATGCCGCCGTGACCAGCAAGACCCAGAGCAAGATTGTGGTCTTCTACCAGCAAAGTACGACGATTGGACAACGCTTCCGTCAAGAGAGGGCACCGGGAGGTGATCGTCCTGACTTTATTACCAAGGGCGATCTCGATCAGGATGGCTTTGTCGATCTCATCACGGGGGTAGCAAGCGACATCAATGGCAAATCGGTCTTCCTGATCTATAACCTCGGCAGCAGCTTCGACATGGCTTCACCGGACTACTTTCAGGGTGCGCCCATCTTTCTTTCGGATTTGCACTACACCGACATCAGCAAAGACGGAAAGAGTGACTTTACCCTGCTCTATTCTCGGTCGATCCCGATGGGCACTGAGCTAAAGACCATCGGTGCCGTACAGTCCTTTGTCGAACAGCCAGATGGTTCTCTGCTCGGAACGGGAGAGAACCTGATTCAAGGGATCGGTGGACGCGCAGCAATTGGTGACATTGATGGGAACGGCACCCAAGATGTCGTGTCAGCCGGTCCCTATCAGCCGCAGGCTCAAGCGGCGACCAACCAATTTAGCGTTCTGTTTAATGACGGCACAGGTATGTATCAGAAACCCTACACTGCGATCGATACCATCCCCCAGCCCTACAACGTCGCCCTGGGAGACTTTAACCTCGACGGCAAGCTGGACGTGGTCATTGCCAACGTCAACGCGATCGATAACGGTCGAATCGCCATCCACCTGAACCAAGGCAGCGGCGTTCTCGCCAGTCAGAATGTCCCAGATTTTTTCACCGATGTGGGTTATTCCACAGATCTCGAAGTCACCGATGTGAACCTCGATGGCAAACCGGATCTGGTGGTACTAAGCTCCGGCACACCAGGCACCCAGAAGGCGACCCGACTGCAAGTGTTGATCAATACGACGCGACGCTAACAGGCCCGCATGCTCAAGAGGGGCCTGCCCTCTACCTTCAAGAACTCTCGGGGACGAACCTGGCCAACGCTCTGTTTGTCTTGGACGGCCCTGGTTTGTACCGTGAGCTATCGTGGGTGGATATCAAAGCTTCTGGGTGCATTCGACAGCGGACTTGTTGGTGACAAAGCCGAACTTGGGAACGACCACCAGCAGCAATGGACTTCGGAATCCTGCTCGGTCGCGGGTGTCATCGGTCCCTACCGTATAGGCCTTGATCGCAAACAAGCGGGGGGGAGTAGGCTGACCGGGCTGCGGTTTCGCAGGCTCTGCACTGGCCACCTCTGCGGATGGTGCGGGCTCTTTGGGGTCAGCATACCGGAACAGCACCGTCAGTTTTTCTTTGTTCACGTCCTTGAGCAAAGAGCGAACCTTGGGCACGACATCGGGCGGCGGATCGGGCTGATACAGAAGCAGGACCGCCGACTGTTGCCAGTCTATCGGCGGATCGATAAGTCCCAGCACAGCATCCGGCTTGTTCACGCCGAGGGCAGTGAAGCGCAAAAGCAGGTCTTTGGCATCCGTCACCGCAGCACACTGCTTCTCTTGTCCACGGCTTGCGTAGACGTTGAACATTCGATATTCGGTCGCTGCAACCGGCACATCCTTGGCATCGGCGGCTTGGGCAGATAGGCAGAGCGCCAGTGTGACAACGGTGGCTCTGTTCATGGACACTCCTTCTTGGGATTACGGATCCAGCATCTTCGGCATGCGATGATCTTCGGCTGGGGCAGCCGGGGCAGGAGCGGGACTTGTCGCAGGTCGCGTAGGCGCAGGAGTCGCAGCCACCGGGCGTGCAGCCGGAGCCGGAACCGGGGTCGTGCTGGTCACGACTGACTGAGCTGCCGTCGAAGTCGTTGCGCTGACACTGACCCCCCCGGCACCAGAACCAGCCGAGCTGGGATCGACCTGGATGCCAACTTCCGAGCGATTGGAGAGGACCAGCGCCACCAGCAGGGCTCCCAGCGTAATCATCACCAAACCCGGCGAGGACGACTTGAGAGTGGCCCCCGATTGCGTCCCCTGATTGATGCTTAGCTCATACGAGGTGTCCGCAGAACGCAGTACGTAGAGCGCTCCCAAATAGATGACCATAAACCCCAGAAACAGTGCCGAGGTCTTGGTCACCGCAAAGTCCCATGCTCGCGAGTAGACAAGGACCAGGGATACGATATCGGCTGTGGCTCCTGCCTTTTCTGCC
>WBZP01001085.1_pt1 | contig 34774 bp, 28 predicted proteins | sample 5204301 | NCBI WGS metagenome assembly WBZP01 (sample SAMN12412401, study PRJNA552823) | activated sludge metagenome | isolation source: activated sludge from nitrification reactor of wastewater treatment plant... | place: USA: Pennsylvania | collected 2017 | reverse complement strand
CCAAATACAATGACTCGTTTCTTCACGGCTTCCTCTGAGAACCGAAATCGTCATTGACGCCCCCGGCGCCGTACAACCCCTCGCGACGGAGAAACACCCCGACGGTACGCCACAAGATCCGAAGATCAAGCCAGAGCGAAAAGTGGTCCACGTACCAGACATCCAGTTCGATGCGTTGAGACCATGGGAGCGCGTTCCGGCCGTTCACTTGGGCCCAACCGGTAATCCCGGGCTTCATCTCCAACCGCCGCCGTTGAAACGGAGTGTACTGCGCGACCTGATATTCCAATGTCGGCCTCGGCCCGACGAGGCTCATGTCGCCTTTCAACACATTCAACACCTGCGGCAGCTCATCCAGGCTCCAATTCCGCAGCCACCCGCCTACCCAGGTGATCCGGTCATCCGACTTCCCGACCGTTGTTCCAAGCCCGAGCCGAATCGCATCCCGCACCATCGTACGGAACTTATACAACCGAAAAATTTGCCCGTCCTTCCCAACCCGTTCCTGGATGAACAAAGCCGGCCACCCGCTGCTGACGACAATGAAGAGTGATAGCCCGATGAGAAATGGGGAAAGCAGGAGGAGAAGCAGGGCCGCCGCCGCACGATCACTTCCGTGCTTCAGAATCAGTTGAGCGTCCCGACTCACAGGACGAATCCTTTTTGCGCCAGCAGCCGCCGATAATGCCCTTCGATCAACTCACACATCCGGGACTCACTAAACCGTTGCTCGACGCGGCGCCGGCCAGCCTCTCCAAATGTGCACCGTTTCGCGTTATCACTCAGCAATGCTAAGGCGTGTGCCGCGAAGGCCTCGGGGTTATCGGCTGGAGCCAAATAGCCGGTGACTCCATCCTCCACAACCTCGGCAATGGGACCGATGTCGCTTCCGACCGTAGCTTTCCCCATGGCCATCGCTTCGGCAAACACCACGCCGAAACCCTCGCGTCTCGTCGGCAACACAAACAGATCCATGGCCTGCATCATCTCAGGAATATCTGTCCGATGACCGGCAAACACCACATCCGGTCCGATACCGATCGACTCGGCCATCTGCTCCAGACTTTGGCGGAGCGGCCCCTCCCCGACGATCAGGAATTTCACATCCGTGCGTTCAGCACGAATGATGGCGGCCATCCGAAGAAAACATTCCAGCCCCTTGTCGGGAACTAACCGAGCCACAGTCCCGACAACCAGATCCTGTCCCCCCAAACCGAGCGCGTCACGGAGAGTACCAGGTCCGCCAAGAGAAGGCGAGAATCGCGTCAGGTCCACGCCCATCGGCACAGTCACAATTCGGCCCGCGTCCTGAACGATCCGCTCCCGCAACCCGTCCTTTCGCACGCTCTCGGTGTCCACCATGATCAGATCCGTCCAGCCGGCCACCCATCGTTCGATCCAGATATACGCCCACTTCACCGGCCACGGCAGATAGGCATGAAAGGGAAACGCATGGGCCGTATGAATGATGACCGGGACACCGGCCAGCCGGGCGGCCAGCCGTCCGACAATACCGGCCTTAGAGGTCTGTGTGTGAATCACATCGGGGTTGAATTCGCGGATCACCTGGCACAGTCGCCGAATCGCCAGAAGATCCTGGAACGGCCGAATCGTCCGTGGGATCGTAACTGAAAACACGCGGCAGCCTTCGATATCCCGACTCCACGAAGAAACCGGCCCATCCGCCGCCGACTCCTGGGAGCAAGCGACAGCCGCCTCGTAGCCATGTCGAGACAAATAGCGTAGGACCGGCGCGATGAACGTCTGCGCCGTCAAGAAGATCGTGCACACATGCAGAACACGAATCGGCCGATTCCCTCCCATCAGGATCCCGCCCCTACTCGATCGCCCTTCAAGTGCCAAGGCAGGAACATCAAAACTCTGTGTAGATCCAAAAGAGGAGCCACTTAGCGGTCTCAAGGACCACCTGCCTGGCTGAATCCCGATCCTTCCACCATCGATCGACGACAAACCCGTCGCACAGCGACCCGACTGCATGGATCTCGAGATGCGGATGATCTTGAAGGATCGAGCGAAAGATCGCCTCGGCCCGGCGCACATGAAACCGGCTCGTAATCAGCAAAAGGGAATGGATGTCCGTGCGTTGCCCGAGCAATTCGGCCACGGCCCGCGCCTCCTCAATCGTACTGACCACCCCGTTGCCGATTAGCTCGATACGATCGGCAGGCACCCCTTTTTGCAAAAGAACTGCGCGGCTCACTTCCTCTTGGCGGGGATAAGGCACACCGAGAGCATCCAACTGCCGCAGTGTCTGCTCACGCTCCGGGCGGGACAGCCAGACTCTTGGCACAAATCCATGATGATACAAGTCAGCTGCATAGAGCGCGCGGCTGAAATCCCCGGCTAGGACGATCCCGACATCCGCCTGCCTGGGAGGAGTCTCAACAACCAGAAGGGACGCGGCATAGACGAAGCAAAACATCGCGAGCACAAGGCCCGCTAGGCAAATTGCCGAAACAATGAGGGTGAGCTTTCTTCGGGTCCACACAGATAGGTTGGGTTGACTACACGTTCGCTGAAACACGCACCTGCATGCCCAGGTCACCCCCCATTAATACAAATCTGAGGAGTGCAACCGTAACGTTGGAGCAAGAGAATCGGTTCGCCACATCGCAGACGTAGGCAAGATAATTTCATGCGGCAAGTTCCGCGGTCTTTGAATCAGCAATCGGTTGCCGCGGAGAAGCCTCGCCTCCTCGTTGCCATGCGTGCCATTGCGCGGCAAGCACGACCAGCATCGAGATACACGCGACAGCAATAGCCATACTATTCTGATACGACAGACCGACGGCTAACCCAAACATCGTGAGCCAGCTCCCATTCAGTAACAGCACCTGCGCCCAGTCGAGCCCGCAGTGTCGACGCATCGTCACAATCATATACGCCGCAGAACAGGCTGATCCTGCGACCGTCGCGACAGCGATTCCATAGAGGCCGTACACCGGGACCAAGAGCACGTTCAACATCAGATTGATTGCCACGCCCATCCCGACCGCCGCCACAGCCCGCGAGGACTGCCGGGACACCGCGGCCAGCTTGATAATCAGCGTCATAGCCACGACGAAAGGAATCTGTAAGCTTCCCACACGAAGAATGCCCGCCAGATGTCTTGCCTGCCCCTCGCTGTTTTCGGCACCTTGAAACAGGGCCAGCACGAGAGGTTCGAGAAACGCAAAGAGCACGAGGGCCAGCACGATCGACAGCCAGGTACAGCCCGTCACAATGAAATAGACATCGCCGGCCAATTGAGAAGACCGCCGGAAAGCCAAGAGCCGGCCGAAGTGCGGCGTCAATACGGCGGCCGACGCCACTGCCGCCAGCCCCACCAAGAGTTGGACGAGCTTCCCCCCCAACGCCCATGCCGTCACAGCCCCAGGCTCAAGCCGGGCAGCAAAGGCAAGATTGATCGGGACGGTTAGACCGACCAGAAACGCGACCAACACAAGCATGATGTAGTTCCGGCACACAGACGACAGATCGGACCACCGGCCAGGGAAGAGAGGCACAAGAGGGGCCCCTGCCCGACTGGTGCAATACCAGGCGATCGACGCATTCAGAAACGTCCCCGCAATCATCCCCCCAATCGCCGCACGGAGTCCGAGCGTTTCAGACCACGCAAGAATCGAGACAATCGTGACGACCGGAACACAGAGCTGAGCGAGCGAGGCCGCCAGCGGCCGATTCACCGCGTTCAGAACTCCATTCCCCACGACAGTCCATGCAGACAGCGCCAGCAGCGCGGAAAACCATCGTAACATCGCGACGGCCTCATCCAGATCGTCAGGCGTTCGGCCGGAGACAAACCACGGAGCAATCCAATCTGCCGCCCCCACCAGACCGACCGCCGCTACTCCGACGACTACGGCAGCGAACGATATCAACGATCTGGCCAGTCGTGCCGCCTCTTCGCTGACGCTCCCGCCTCCGGCCTGGATGAACGGTGCCGTCATCGCATCCGCCAACGGCAACACCAGCACCCCCACCAGAAACATGGGAATCATGGAAGCCGACAAGAAACCATCCAACTGCCCACCCAATCCATAGATGTTGACCAGCAATAGATCACGCACCAGAAAACCGAAGTACCAGACGGCGGTGAGAAACACCACCGCAATCCCAGCGGCAGATACATCGGTTATCGATGGGATGATGTTCGATTCACGGGAGAGTACTCCTGACGCCACTCCCTCCCGACAGCGTCGATGAGCCAACGACAACACAGTGAGTCCGATACGCGCCCAGCCGATGGCACCGCAGAGAATGAAGAAGAACAACGGCCCCCCACGAACCCGATAGAGCGTGCCGACATTCGGCTGGATATAACTGTAAAACATGATCATGATTCCACAGACGATCATGCCAGAGAGCATCGCCGAACTTGGACGTGCCATAACAGCCCATAGCAGCCCTGGTATGAGCAGGTACCACAGTGCGGTTTCCATAGCCCCTACCACACGGAACAGACTCATTTTGTCCATCCAGGAAGAAGGGAAAGGCGCGAGCAAACCAACGATCGCCGCCCTGGGCATGTAGGCCAATGCGCTCCCGGTGCTGTCTGGAATTCGATCGGGATCAATCTGCGAACCGGCTCCCACGGAGGCTCCATGGGCTGCAAACCCCACACGAAGGACCGACAATCGCTTCAGGCCCTCTTCTATTGGCACAGGGACCCACCCGGATGATTTCCACTCCCATCCCTGATACGAACTGGCAGCAAGACTATTGACAATGGACTCGGCGTTGAAGCCTTCTTGGTTGCGCCCTTTGGGTAATACCCACGTCGCGGCCAGGATCAGAACGATACAGACTATGCCTCTGGCGAGCGCGCTTCTTTCACTGACCCATCGGTGACGGAGACCAGCTTTGGCGGCCATGATCACAAGGGCTGAGACAAGCCCGCCGGAGACAACGAACAGCACGTAGGGGCGCACGCACCACATCAGCAAAATCCCCGCGGTCAGCGTCGCGAAAATCCGCTTTGACCGCACTGGATAAGAAATGGTCACGGCACATAGAAAGCCATACACAACCAGCAACGTTCCGGCGATTGAGAAGGGATCTTTGTAGTTTTGTCCATAGGACAGCATCGACGACGGGTACAGCACAAAGAGAATCGCGGCCGCTAATCCACCTACCCGGCCCACACGACCGGGCCACAGTATCGGTCCAAGCAGATACAAGACCGTGGCACCAGTCGCGTGTGCCGCTGCAGCGAAAGGAAGAAACCAGGCAGGATTGGGGCCAAACCACACGTACAGCGCCGACAACAACCCCACATTTCCCGTTCCCCCTCCAATGGCCGGAAACAGCCTCCATTCCGACCAGCCGATTGCCTGAATACGCTCGGCGAGCTGGACCGCCACGAGATGATAGTGCAAAGCATCCTGATGCAGCAAACCATGGCCGGCGTGTAGCGTTGGGACGAGCGGGAGCACTAGTTTTTGTAAGGTCAGCCCCACCACAACGGCGTAAAGAAACGAGAGGCCCCACACCAAGACTGGACTCGGAAGTCGATTGTTTCGATCGAATCGAATGAATGACATAGCTGGCTCTTGCTGCTGTCGTCTCCGCGACAGATTGAGATGCGTTCAATCCCTGCCGAGCACTACAGCAAAAACCAAGCCATTGCCGAATCATTGCATCAGACCTCAAACGATGTGATACCAAGCCCACGTGCCGAGACCGCCCTCTAAGTTTGCTGCGACGAGAATAAGTAGGCTGATAGAAAGGCATTGTTTGGGCCTCACATCAACTGCGATCCTGCCAAAACCCTATTTTTCGAATCATGTGGTATCGCTCCACAGCAAACCCCAGTGCTTTTGCCACGTCAATCACGCTCGCGATCGTCAAAACTCTGACGAAATTCCCTGGCTGAATAAGCCAAAAACCTGACACTCCTTTTCTGAGGGGCATCACGATCCCGCGAAGGCCAGCGTAGAGGATAATCAGCCCTACGGCTACCTTCCACGAATAGGCGGCTGCCACGATCGCCAAAGGTATCCCAAGAAAATACACGGCCTGTGCATCTCCCAACACTCCGGCACGGACAACGCAGCGTGAGTAACGAAACCATTTTCCGTAGACGGCTCCAATGTCTCCGGGAACGTCATGGTGCGGCGTCACAGCATCTTCCATCACACATCTGGATTTGAAGTGTTCGAGGAAGCGCTTGGTCCATTCGCGGTCTTCCACCGCCTCAAGGTCTTCACGAAACATCCCGACAGAATTGAATACTGACCGGTGAAAGAGCGAGCACGGCACAACCGGAACCGGCCGACTTCCCCACGCGACCGCACACAGTGCCTTCTGAAAAGCTGTCACCGGCTGATAGAGGCAGGTCCCGAACACCGCCTGGGCCCCCGTGCTTTCCTGAGTGTCTTCAAGGCTCCCCAGCCACGATGGAAGAGGAATCATTCCGCAATCGAGGATGACGATCCATTCACAGGCAGCCGCCCGAATTCCGATATTCCGACCAATCCCACACCCGCCGCGCCGCCCTTTGAGACAACGAATTCTTCGATCTTTCCGGCCCCACTCGCGAACGACGTTCACCGATCCATCGGTTGAATCGGCATCAACAACAAGAATCTCCTCCGGCGGCCGTGTCTGACTCAACAGCGCATCCAGCAAGGCTGGCAGGGCCGATTCTTCATTTAGCACTGGGATAACAACGGAAATGTGCATACAACAATTTGGCGAGAACTATTTTGCTCATCCCGTGAGGCAGGGCGAAAAACGTCTTGAGCTACGGCACCCCCAGAATGGACAGAGCCTATTCGAACGGGAGAGACACCCACTCATGAATAGGGAGACCCTCCGAGCACAAACTTCAAGGACCGATAGACGTACCGTATTCGCTCAAGCCCTTTGGCTGCCTTTACGACACCGATGAGGTCCAGACACCTTCGTACCGGGCTTCTGCTCATCAATACCCGTTTGCAGAAAACCAACTCCCTGACCAGCATTTTTTGTAGAGTGGGAGACATGCAGGCTCGGTACCGAAAAAAGATCTTCCGGCGACCTTGATAGACTGCGTTCAAGTTGGTCGAAATGCGGGGGCCTTGATGCGGCAAGTACTGCACAAGCGGCGCAGGGCACACGAGGATAGGTCCAACTCGAAATAGCTTAATCCATAAGTCCCAATCCTGTCCGCTACGGAGTAACGGATCGAATCCCCCCACCTTCTCGAAAACCTTCCTCGTGGTTACACACATGGAGGCACCCCCCAGACAGTTGGACCTCAATAGTTGCTGTTCATCCACAGGGGGAACCACATGCACGATTCGCGTGGCCGCCGAATTCCAGCTCACCTCAAACCCACACGAGACCGCTGCCGCTCCGGGATGGGCCTTGAGCAGCAACACCTGCGCCGTCAGTTTATCCGGATGCCAGACATCGTCATCGTCGAGGAAGGCGACGTACTCTCCTTTGGTCAATTCGACACCCTGGTTCCTCGCGCGCGCCCCTCCCTGCGGTGAGTCATTTCTGAACCGCAGCACACGGGAATCCAAAGAAGCCATGCGCCTCAGGACGTCTGCTGTTCCATCGGTTGAGCCGTCATCGATCACCATGACTTCGAGCTTCTTCCAGGTCTGAGCTAAAACAGATCTGATGGCCGTCTCTAACTGACCGCGCCGATTTCTGGTCGGAATCACCACACTGACAAGCTCAGGATCAGATCGCAGCATGAGCTTGATGCCAGACGGAAAAACAATACAACGCAAATACCTCCGTCGCCCAAAACGGATTCCTGTTTCTGGACGACTCGCTCCAAAGATGCTCATGCGACACGGCTGGAAGGCCTGGAACTGCGGGTGAATCCATGACCCTTTCGCGAAATCGAGCACTATTATGCTCAATCCACGCCTTCACAGGACCGGAGAATCCCTGTTTGGGAGCCGACAAGGTGCGCGGATCTAGCCGGCCGACAGCCATCCTCCGCATCAAGCACCTCCTCTCCGCCCGTGAAGGGATCGCATGCAATTCAGGCTTGAAACTGTAACTTGACCGGAGCACATCAAGATCCAGCAACGGCACTCGCCCCTCAATCGTATGTGCCATGGTCAACTGATCGAGAAGCATCAGCAAAAGGTCCGGCAGATAGACTTGAAGATCAAACTCCATGTTCTCGTAGAGTCCGTGTACCCCCGGAGATGAACCTGGAAAGACTTTGGACGCCAGCTCTTCAAGAAAGTCAGTGAAGGTGTGGTCGTTGGAGAAAAACTGCCTCGCGAGTTGAACAGACCCACCGGTAACCAGCATCATGTCGATGGACGTATGCGTGAGACGTGCACCGAACGTAGTATTTCGAAAGATGCAGCTTCCGAGGCAACTCCGAAGAAAGGGGGGCAGCCAATTCAGCACTCTCCGCCGGATAGTACTTCCAACGTAACGGGAGTATCCCGCGAATACCTCATCGCCGCCAGTCCCGCTTAGAAGCACCTTGACCCCATCCTCTGCCGCCATTTGGGACAAGCAAAAGGTTGGCACGATCGCACTGTCTGCAAGAGGTTCGCTCATCCCGGCAATCGCCTTATCCAGCAATCCCATGACCTCACTGCTTCCGATTCGGCGTTCATGATGAAACGTGCCATATCGGGCAGCTAATCCCTTCGCGATAGGCAGCTCATCGAACTGCTGTCCGTCATCAAAACCCACACTATATGTATGGAGTGGGGTTCCACTGCGCACGGCAGACGAGACAATCATTCCGCTGTCGAACCCGCCAGAGAGAAAAGCGCCGACGGGGACATCGCTCCTCATTTGGCGCGCAACGGCTTTGTCTATAAGGACCTCTAATTCTCTGGCTGCATCCTCCGGCGCACTAGAGCGATAGCCCGTTCTCGGAACTTTCCAATAGGCGTGAAGCCTCATGGCCCCATCGGGTGTGACGCGAAGGCTATGCCCCGGCAGAAGCTTCTGAACATCGGCAAAAATGCTCATGTGCCGCGGCACATACATGGAAAGGAAATAGGTAATGACTGCTTTAGGGTCAAGGATCAATCCTCGACCTCGCATCAAACTCTGTGACTCTGATGAAAACCTGAATGAGTCCCTATCAAGCCTATAGTAGAATGGCTTTATCCCGAGCGGGTCCCGCGCGCAGAACAAACTGCGTGTCGACTCATCCCAGATAGCGAAGGCAAACATTCCGTTGAACTTGTCCAAACACCCTTCGCCCCATGCCAGGAATGCAACCAGCACCACCTCTGTGTCTGAATTGGTCTCAAAGCGGTACCCTTCGTTGCGTAGCTCCTGTCGCAACTCCACATAGTTGTAGAGCTCACCGTTGTAGACAATCCATGCGGCGCCCTTCCTGGTCGTCATGGGCTGAGCCGCCTCAGGGGAAAGATCGATAACCGACAACCGGCGGTGGCCCAAAGCGAGCCCCTGGTAGTCTGACACGTGCCCTCGGGAAGCCCCCCCCAAGACAATGGCAGCACTATCACGGCCGCGATGGCCAAGAGCATCGGTCAGTTGGGTAATCTCTTCTTCCCCAACTGGTCGTCCATGAAAACTTAAAATACCGGCTATGCCGCACACGATGTCACACTCAGTACTGTCCTGATTGAACAGGGAAGGGCAACTGACCAAATTAGCCTGAGCATCGGAGCAGGCTGTTCTTCGCCATACGCCGTCGCATAGGGATACCTCTCCCATGAGGTAGTGGGAGCTTCTCCGCCGTGGGCACTGCTATTGATGGTTACCCTGATTCCCCCACCACTAATCGCGCACCGCTCACCCACAAGCGGGGCAAGGGACGGGGGGAAATGCCAGAAGGTTTCGAGCGAGACAATTCCGGCTCCATCCACCTCGTCGAGTACGGAAAGCCGTTCTCCCTCCACCTGAATCTGCCGAATATGCTTACCCACATTCCGAATTCTGCAAAACCCGTTGTGCCGTATCGTTAGTCCGCGCTCCGAATTCACCTCATCGCTGATAACGGCGGTTGAATACGGCTCTGGATACCAGTATGTCTTCTCAAACAGGGAACCCGCCAACGCCCCAAGCCCATTGACCACAAGAGTGTTGTGGCCACGGGGCCCTATCTGGAACGATAACGATGGGGCGAATGTATAGCGAGATCGTCCAGCATCAACCAACAGTGGCATCCCCTGATACGCCCATACAAATCCTCCCAAATCACTATGGCCATGGGTTGTGAATTTGAGCGGATATGGACTTGGGACGGTACAGGTTGTTAAGGCATGTCCACCCTTTGCAAAAAATATCCAGTCATCGATGTGCTTGGTTGGAAGAGTCGTAAGCGTCTCGATAGCTCCCGGATATAGACGGTCCAGCCGTCGCGTGGACACGGCCGGAGAAATATCCGGAGAAATATCGCCGATATGCGTATCCAACTTGTCCAGATAGGCAAGCAGAATAGTCGTAGCCCGAGTCACTCGACCAGCAAGATCCTCCAATTCCGCCAGAGCCGTTATTCCAGCAGCACTACGAATTGAGGCACTACGAGCAAAATGAAGCGTATCAAGAAGCCAACCTGTGACGATCACTTGATAGTGCGATGATCGCTCTCGTAAAAATCCCCCACCTTGGAAGAGATCACGCGCCACACGCGCGAATAGGACGAGACCCCGCTCAACTATGGGCTCACATTGAAGCACGGTCCCGCCCACGACCATCCCGCGTGCATTATTCAGAATATGATTATTGGTATGCCGAGTGCCGTAGTACTCCAAGTGATCAGAGATCCATTGAAGCGATTCTTCAAAAACCGACCGGAGCGTCTTCTCATCGATACATGCTCGGCATTTTGGATTCACCGATAGCAACAGCGCGAGATTTACGATACGCTCACAGGTGGAATACGGCTCCCAGGCAGCATCGGATTTCGGCAACGCCTTCTTAACCCACCTAGAGACGTGGTCGATTGCATCAGAGGCCCGCTGGTCGTCACCCAATGCCAAAATACATTCGCCCCACCGGTTGCCCGCGAAATATTTTTCCGGATCGTCATCGAGTACCGAACCCTCCGGCAGCTTCTCGGCCCCCGATTCGGTGATCGGAGATGCCAACGGATACTTCGGGAATGAAAGCGGCATATCCCGCTTGTCCCCTAAGCCCAGATCAGGATGGCCCAGCCAGACCGGCCATTGTTTCTGGCCGAGGTGCACATCCTTGGTCCATAGTTGTCGAATTGTACGCGTCACTCTACGCAGTACAAGCGGCACGAGACTCGCCCCATAACGAAGCCCTTTATCAATTCGCCAACCAAGGACACGCAGAAAGTTATTGAACTCGAGATTGTTGAGGGAGCGCATTGAACCTACGAAGAAAGGAGGACGCCCCCGACCATAACCGATCGGGGAAGACCGACCAGAGGACTTTCACATGAAGGTAGGCACCGACGAAATCCAGCCTTCCGCTGCGAACGACTACCCATCAATATTGGCCATACCACGAAAGGTTGAACTGATCGCAAGCAACTGATCATACGTGCCTTGTGCGACCACCCGGCCCTGCCCAAGCTCGACAATCATATCGCATCGCCTGACAGTCGTGAGGCGATGTGCCACTAGGACGACCGTGAGATTCTGTTCGAGCGCATTAATCGCGTCCATCACTTCATGCTCCGTCAGATTATCCAGAGCACTGGTAGCTTCATCAAACACCAGCACCTCTGCCTGTTTATACAATGCCCGTGCGATTCCAATGCGCTGACGCTGCCCTCCAGAAAGAAATACTCCACGTTCCCCCACCAAAGCCTCATACCCTTCAGGCTGGCCCTCAATAAAATCGGCAATTCGTGCTTGCGCACATACCTGGCGGACGCGATTCAGATCTACTTCAGATGGCGGCACCCCAAATGCAATATTTGCCTGAAAAGTCGAATCGGAAAGGTAGATATTCTGCGGCACATGCGCAATCGCTCGTTGCCATGATCGGCGCCGTTCGCCAGTAATAGGGCGGTCGTCCACGAGGATATGTCCGCTGGTTGGATCCAAGAGCCCCATCAGCAGATCGAGAACCGTACTTTTCCCGCTTCCCGTCGGACCGACGATACCAATTCGAGCCCCTTTGTCGATATGGAGATCAAATCCGTTCAATATCCATGGACCCGTGTCCTGATAGCGAAATTTGACGCCGTTGAAATGGATGGCACGAGTTAACGGCAGCGGAGTGGCCGGAGGCAGAGCGGCCTCCGGAGGAAGGGGCCGATCAAGGAATTGAAGAATATCAGCCAAAGAAGCTTGTCCACCGACAATCCCGGCCCATGCCGCATATCCCTGTTGCAACACAGGTAACAGCCGCTGCGCGCCTAGCGCCAGCGTACCAAGCACCGGCAAGGCAGAAAGTAATCCATCGGATCGGTGACTGAGTCCGTACGCAAGCACCGCGATCAGCACAATACCAATCCCTTCAATGGCATAACGAGGGCTGGCACTGATGAAAATATTGCTCCCTTGCGCTAGCCTGAGTTGTGCATCGGTCCGGCGGTATACCTCGCAGTACAGGGGCTGGGAACCATCTAGGAGCACGTCGCGGATCGCGCCTAGTCCTTCCTGCAATGCTTGTACGACTTTGTCTGATTCATGGGCAACACGCTGAGCGTTGTATTTTAGTCGATTACGAAATGTCCACGTTATGACGGCATACGCCGTACCAAATCCAGCGGCGGCCGTCAGCGCCACAGAAGAGTCAACTGCGAGCAACACCATCGCAATGGCTGCAAGCAGAACAAAAGAGCTGATCAGCACCAAGAGCTGGTGCAGAATATTGGCAATGTGATTGACCTTGATGGTAATGGCACTGATCACTTCGCTGCTGTTGCGCGATACGTGAACCTGATAAGGCTGGTACAGGGTACGCTGATATACGTCAAGACCAAGTTCTGTGATGCTTCCAAATGCGAAGCGAGTACTGCACCAGGTGAACACAATCCGAACGCTTGCGGCAACCAGCGCAGCGGCGATAAATCCACAAGTCACTGGCAACAGCAAATCTTGAGCCGCCGTGATGCCGAAACGAGCCGCCACGCTTCTCACTCCGGGGAACTCAAGGGCTCGATCAGGGACCGTCAAGACTCCTAGAAATGGAAGAAGCGCGCCGAGACTGATCACTTCTGCCATAGCACTCAAGAGTGTTAATCCCACCACGAGCCCAAACTGGCGTCGACGGCGTGGACGCAGATGCGTCCATAGCCGAAACAACAGCGGCCACACCGTAGTCTGGCCTTGGGAAGCAGAGGGCAAACCTACAATCGACACGCGCAACAGTCCTTCATCGATATTGGGCCACGCCTAAAGGGAGAATCCATCGTCTACAATCAGATTCTGCCCCGTCATGTATTTCGAAGCATCCGACAACAGAAAGATCAGGCTTCCGTCAAGGTCCTGAGGGCTCAGCATGCCCTTGGCGCCGCATCGCGCGTTGTATCGATCGAGAAAGGTCTGGGGCTGATCGTCCAACACTCCCCCCGGACTGATACAGTTGACTGTAAGTCCGTCACGCTTGAAATACTGCGCAAAGTACCGCGTCAGGTGAATGACCGCGGCTTTGATCGCCGCATACTCGACGGGCATCGTCATCGCGGTTCCCGCATACAACTCGAAACGGGGAACCATGGTGCCGTAAACGGATGCCACATTCACAATGGTGCCGCGACCCTGCTTTCGAAAATAGATACCGAACTGCTGCGAGACGAGGAAATACCCTCCCGCGTGCGCATTGAGATTTTCACAAAAGTCATGATACGTCACATCTTCGAGCTTGCGCCCATAGTTGCGATTCCGGGGATAGGCCGCATTTACCACGGCATCTACACGGCCGTGCTGTTCCGTCAGCGTGACCAGAAGCGCGGCCACTGATTGCTCACTGGTAATATCCAGGCAAGCCGGGTACGCCTGACCTGGATAGGTTTCCGAGATCTCACCGGCTACCCGACTGGCAGCGGCCAAATCGAGATCCGCAACAATGACGGTCGCGCCATGATGAGCACCCGCCCGGCAAAACTGTCTTCCGAGAAGTCCCGCACCACCTGTAATCACCACGACTTTTCCAGCGAGCATACGACTCCTCGCACCATAGGGTTATGGACTGAACCGACGCATCTGCGTCTGAATACATCCGGAGAACTGATCGCTCGGCGTAGGGACGGTCAGGGGATAGGATGGCCGCAAAGAGGGGGTCTGCCAGAATCAACGCTTACGAGGCTTTCGCAGGAGAATGATGCCTCCAGAGCAACCGATCAGCGATGAACCGGCCGACCACTCTGGAGAGGCGCCACGCAAGACTCGGGGCCAGGAACACGAGAGAGACAGGATCGAGCGATAGCACCTGCCGAAAATGAAACGGGAAATTACGGTAGCCCTTTTGGGATGGGGATAGTAGATGCATGGCCCAAAGATACATCACGTGCAGTCGAAATCGACTGCGTTCCCTCCACGTCAAGTCCAGCGTCTTGATTTGTCCGAGTAACAGCCGCAGAAACTCTTCGTAGGTGGCCCGCCCCTTCATCAGACTGCGGATCGTCGTGGCATGCTGTCGGAACTTGTTCAACGGTTCTGCGACATACCCGACATCGTATTTCGTCACGACCCGAAAGAAAAACTCCCAATCATTGCACGCTCGATAGTCTGTCGAGAGGCCGCCCAGTATTTCAAAGCATTCTCTTCTAATGAGCGCCGCACTCATGTTGGGTATGACGCAAGAGTGCAATAAGAAACGAGCCATCTCTTCTTTTCTTATCAGCGTATCCTTTGTACATCTGGCCCGAAATGACGCCTCCCTGACAACGAAATCATCGCCCAACTCCTGTCCTTGTTCGTCCACAAGCAGGCTGCGACAAAATGTGATGCCTGCACTGGGGTGCCGCTCCATTCCCGCAACGAGTCGTTCGACCATTTGCGGATCACACTCATCATCGCATTGAGCGAACAGGATGAACTCTCCCGTGGACCGTTCTACGCCTTCGCGGGTAACGGACACCCATCCCCCGTTCTGCTTACGAACGCTCAACTTGATGCGAGGATGATTTTCATAGCCACGCAGTATTGTGGCGCTATCATCTGTCGAGCAGTCGTCGATCACCAGGATTTCGAGGGGTTGATACGTCTGCTTGAGCAAACTCTCCATTCGCGGAAGCAGATACTCGGCATGGTTATAACTGGCCACGACTACGCTTACTAAGCCCGGAACGCCTTTTCTAGCCATGTTACCTTGCCAATGACAATTCACTGACCTGCAACGCATGGGGGTGGCACTTGTAATTGCACTGATTTCGCCCGACCCATATAGCCTTGTAGCACCATTCAGGCCGGTTCTTTTCAGTCACCTTGTTTTTCCAGGCATAGTCGGTTGCGATCCGATCCAACTCATCGAGGCCTCTCTTATTACCGAGAAGGAACTCTCTCCAGGCATACCGGGCCGAATAGTGCTTAACAGCCTCCTTGTTGTCCATGGTGGACAAAAGAAACACTTGGAAATGCACAAGGTCCTCAAGCAGCTTCGGATCCGTCCCCAATCTCAGCTTAGATTCAAGATGCTTCATAAAGTCTAGCATGGCCGTGCTGAGCGACTGACTGTCGCGGACACACCGCAGCCACGTTGCTTCTTCGATGGGCCAATAGATCGGGGCCAGGTCAGGATCATGGTGATCCCAACCTCCCCCTGAATATCCGTTCGAGATGTATTCAGTTACAGTCACGTATTCTTTACCGAAAAACGTGTTCGTATTCCGGCTACAGTACTCCAAAAATATTCTGTAAAACTCGACAAACTCCAACCCCGCAATCTGATGATAGAACTTCGCAACGTATTCCAAGATCCCGAGACTATGGAAGGCTTGAGCGGCCCAGCCATATAAATACATCTGTCTCAAATCTTCCGTCGAAAAAGTGTTCGCCGAGACGGTGATGTATTCAAACTCGGGAATTTCTCCTCGATTATGGATAGAGGAATGCCACAAATAGATAGGCGACTTGATGACCCGAATACCGTGCTCCTTGATATAGTTTTCGTCATTCATCGGGGCATTCACGAATACACCGCAGTTATAAATAAATACTGCAGGGCGAGGAAACAGCTCCATGAATTGCTCGAGGCCATCCAAATAGCTTTCCAGAGTTTCCCCGGGTAAGCCCATGATGATTTCCGTATAGGTTTCGATCCGGTGGTCGGAGAATTGTCGGACGAGGTCTGAAAAGCGATCGAATTTCAGATTGGCTCTCTTGATCGTCTTGAGCGTCGTGGGATCTAAGGACTGGACGGCCAGCGTCACTGAACGGAGAAGGTCGGCCTCCAGTAGCTCTTTGGCGATCGGAATAATCCTCTCGGTCGAGGCTTTCATCCAGGCCGGCCTCACGCGACCGGGATACCCCTTCGCAAGCTTTTCCGTTTTGAATTTCGTTGCCAGCTCCAGATCTCGTTCGGCAAAAATGCCGAAGTTGGCATCACAGCAATCGACATACGAAATCTTGTTATCGGCAAACCACTCAATTTCTTTGAGCAGGCGATCCATCGATCGATTCCGTAATTTTGTCTTGGTTGCGCTGCCCCAATCACAAAACGTGCACTGAAAGGGACACCCCCGATTTGTTTCCCATGAAGCGATGTAATTGACGCCCTCGACCGGCTCAACCAAATCCCACACCAGATTGGTGAGATAGGGTGACGGCAATGTGTCCAAATCAATGATCCGCTGGGCGGGAGGATTCCTAAATTCTTTGGTTTCAATCCCATCAATTCTCGAGTACGCTCTGCCCTTGGTATACTCCTCAAAAATACACTTGAGGGTGTATTCCCCTTCCTGATGCACAAGAATATCGACAAACGGATAGTCGGCAAAAAACGAGCCTTTACTCTCCTTTACCCATGTCAACGGCACATCCCCACGATAGGCCAACGGCACTTGCGGGCCTCCAAAAATTATCGTGCATCGTGGATTTTGCTCCTTGACCTGCTTGGCCAGCCGAGTGGTGACCTCCCAATTCCACGTGTAGCAAGAGCACAAGAGGATATCAACGTCCGTACACCTCGCAATGTATTCATCCAACTTATTTCTGAACACAAACGTCTTCTGAAACTCAAATTGTGATGCCAGCTCTTCAAACGACTTGACATAGGCTACGAGCGACGCAATGCTGTATGGGAAATGGATAACGCTCCCGTACTGATAGTTGAACTGGGAGCTATAGACCTTTATATTTTTCATATCTGCAATCCTCCCGCCAGCTAGAAAAGGCCTCACAGCGATAACCCTTCCACCGCCTCCCGCACACCTTTAACGGAATATCCCCTTCGAACGCAACTCTTGAAGACTTTCTTCATAGCGATCGGCCTGGACCTGCTCTCCCTTCACCCATTCGACAAACCGAGCAAGTCCCTCATGAATCTTGACCATCGGCTCCCACCCGAACACAGCTCGCACTTTGGTCAAATCAGCTAAATTGTGCCGTATATCTCCCAAGCGGAACTGACCAGAAATCGTTGTTGGAACTGCTCGCCCCAGCATGTGCTGCAATGTAGTGGCAATCGTATGAACATCGGTCGCAATACCAGAGCCAACATTAAACACATCAACAAGGGCACCCTCATGCTCAATACTTTTTATCGTTGCTGCAACGACATCGTCGATAAATACAAAGTCCCGGCTCTCCTTTCCATCCTCGAAGATATTGAGGCTATTTCCGTTCAAGATCCTCGTAGAGAAGATCGACAATATTCCCGTGTAGGGATTGGACAGGGACTGCCCCGGCCCGTAGACATTCTGATAGCGCAATGCAACCGCAGAAACACCCAGCGCTTTCCCGACCGTCAATACCATTTGCTCTTGAGCGAGTTTCGTAATCCCATAAATCGAAGCCGGCCGGACTGACGTCTCCTCATCCGTAGGCTCCAGTTCCGCCGGTTGCCCGCAGAGGGGGCAATGCACCTCGAACTTTTTCTGCTCCATGTCGACGGCGGCTCTCGAACGCGGGTAGACGTGGCAGTGCGTCCGACACAAATACTTACCTTCTCCATACACAGCGCGCGACGAGGCGACAACAATTTTCTTCACCGGGAACGGTGCATTGGCGATCACATCGAGCAGGAGAGCTGTGCCGCCTATGTTGACGTCTGAATAGTGCCGAATGGCGTACATCGATTGTCCCGTACCGGTTTCCGCGGCGAGATGCACGACCGTATCGATCGCCGGTAAAACTTTTCGCAGATCATCCGAGCTCGTCACGCTGCCACGAACGAACTCAACCTTCCCGATAAGCCTGCGGTACAGCGGCGAGAGATGGGGCTGTTCCCCGTGTATCTGCGGAGAGAGGATATCCAACACTCGAACCGTATGGCCGCGTTCGACAAGACGAAGAGCCAGTTGCGACCCAATGAATCCTGCGCCTCCTGTAATAAGAATGGTTCGCATGATTAGTCGATTACGACCGCCGTTCTGTGGAAACCCACAGCCGAAGCTGCGGGTTAAATTGCTTAATGACCATCGCGGGAACGCCGACAGCCACCGAAAAATCGGGCAAGTCGCGCGTCACGACCGCATTGGCTCCGACCACACAGTTCTTTCCAATCCGGACCCCTAGAATACACGCGTTCTCCCCAATCCAACAGCCATCGCCAATAATGACCGCGCCCTTGAACCGGACCGCCTGATGCATGATCGGCGTGGACGTGTCCTCATAGCTATGGAGGTTGTCAGAAATGTAGACGTTGTTGGCGGTAAGAACGTTGCGGCCGATTCGGACCTCCCGCACCGCGGCGATGTGGTTGTTGTACCCAAAGATACACCCCTCCCCAATAACGAGCGCCGCGGGCTTCTCTCCAACTCCGGAACAGTACAACCAGGAGCCGCGCTGAAATACCGTCCGGGATCCAAGCTCAATTCTCTCAACACCATCGATGCGAAAGGGTGAGTACAGATGGACTCCGCGGCCGCACAATCGAAACGCGGGCGCGTGGACAGCTGCAAACCACAGGCGGCCCAGCTTCGACCAAATCCGACGCAGGACGTTAATCATCACGTTTGGAAACGGCTGCGAGAAAGGAGAGGGGATCAGAGAATAACGGAGCCATTTTTATCAGTCTAGATTCGTCGAACGTCCACCATTGAGTCTCCAACAACTCATTGCAGACATGTTCTGGAAATCTGAGGCGGATCGGACGGCAGGGATTGCCTGCCGCAATCGTATAAGGGGGAATATCGTTCGTCACTATCGACCCTGCTCCGATTACCGCACCGATACCGATTGACACCCCCGCCTTCAGCATCGCCCGTTGCCCAATCCAGACATCGGCTCCCACTACCGTCTTCAGAAAAATGTCCGTAAACAGTCTCTCCTTTACGAAAAACTTGGGCAGCGGCTGTCCGGGATCGTAAAACACCGGATTGGTGCTCACCATGCCGAGCGGATGCGTCCCCAACCCGATGATCACGCCACCCGCAATCGAGCAGAATGGCCCGATCTCCGCATAATTTATCATTGAATCGCATTGGACGTAGCTATAGGGCCCCAACCCCGATGCGGTCAGCCGCACCCCGGCGAACAAGACCGAATGTGCGCCCAAGACACTGTCCCGATCAACCGTTGCTCCGTGATGAATCACGCTCTGTGGGAAACGACGGCGAAGTCGGTACGCGTAGAGAAGACTCCGCATCCTGCCCAGGAGCGCAATCATCGAGTCACCGCCAGCCCCACCACCACGGGCTCCACGCTATCAGAGACCTTTCCCAGTACACTAGACTTCATCGATGAACGAGCGACCCACTCCGTTTAGAAAGCAGGATATGGTTCCCGACGAGCAAGTGATCGAGACCTGACAGCTCGAATGTCCTCATCGCATCAGCGATCGAATCGACGATGGGCTCCCCATGCAAGTTAAAACTTGTGTTCAGCAGTGCCGGTATGCCCGTTCTTCGTTTAAATGCGTTGATCAGATCGTAGTAGTCGGGGGCAATCTCTCGAGACACAAACTGGGGCCTGACAGTCTTATCATAGGGATGGGTTCCTGCCTCAATGGTCGCATGCTTTTCAGGGCGAACGTCTAAACTGATCGCCATGAAAGGCGACTGCAACCCCTTCGGATTGAGAATATACTCGCCCGCATGGTCTTCAAGTATCGATAGGGCAAACGGCATCCAGAAATCACGATTCTTGATAGCTTCATTGATTTTCTGAACGATGCTCTTCCGACTGGGGTCCGCAAGGATGCTTCGATTCCCGAGGGCTCTGGCCCCGAACTCAGCACGACCTCTGACAACCGCCACAATGTCCCCTTTCGCAATGAGCCCTGCAACGTCATCGGGAGTGACGGAACGGATGATCGAATAAGTACCTTCGTACAGGCTGGCATCAAAACCGTCCAGTTCATCTCCGATATCCGCCCCCAAATAGAGGTGACGAATCGGCTGATTCCGATCAGGTTCCGAGTTTAAGTAGTAGCACCCCCCGATACTCAGGCTTTCGTCACCGGAGGATCCACACACAAAGAAGGACTCCACTTCATCGAGTTCTGAAATTGCCTTGTTCATCTTGATATTCATGGCAATTCCACCACCAATCACAAATCGCCTAACTCCGGTTTCCTGGGCGATGTTGCGCACCAGTTCACAAGCCAGCTGCTCCGTATACGCCTGCACAGCTCCTGCGATATTATCAAACCTCTCGTCGCTCCACCCCTCTTTCAGATAGCTATAGAGATCCTTCGGTCGATTCCTCGACACGATTCGCATGTGCTCGACCGCTGACACCCCTTCAAGTATCCGCATGGCCCGCTGTGCGTATGACGCCTTAGCGTACGGCGCAAGGCCCATGACTTTGAACTCATGCTCATCCGGTCGCATGGCCAGCAAGAGCGTCGCCATTTTGTAGATTCGGCCAATGTCGTTCTGACTCGAATCTGCCAGCAGCGTGAACTTGTCATTGCTGACTTTCCAGACAGTCTGGTTTCGCCCGTCTCCCTCTCCGTCCAACGTCAACACGATACAGTCCTGACCTCGAAACGGCGAACCAAAGTAAGCATAGTGCGCGTGGCAGGTATGATGGTCTAGAAATCTGACCTTCTCTGGCGCAATCCCAATCTGGTTACTCAACAAGCGCCGCTGTTCCTGACGCAGGAACTCCTCGTCTTTCTTCGAATCCAACAGGACGTCGTCAGTCAGATATGAGAAGTCATAATACTGCTTGTCTTCGTTGAACTTGGGATCGGTATTGAGCCAGCGATAGTAGTCGAGTACACTTTCTCCTCGCATTATTCGCCTATAGTATTTCTCGCCGTAGTAGTCCTTGTAGTCACGAATCGAGAACTGCGTTGAAGTCTTGGCCTTAACAATGATCGAAGGGCCAATTGAAACGGTGGTGAATGCGACTCGCCAGAAGTCCTTTCCGACAAGGCCCTCCTTCTTCAAGCAGTAGGAAATCGCCTGCCACGGATAGCCTACGTAGTTCTTTTTCCGACTGAACCGTTCTTCCAAGACGGCAGTCGTGACTAATCCATCACGCATCACCGCCGCCGAAGCGTTGTGCCCAGAATGCACTGCCAGGATCAGTTTTTCATTCATGATCGAACCACTTTCATGCAAGAATTCATCGCCATCTCCAACTAGAGAAGCACCTTACATCCCGACGCAGCCGAGCGAAACGCCGCGTCGACGATCCGTAACACAGCCAATCCGTCTTCCCCGGAAACCAACACCGGCATTCCCTCCTGGACAGCGGAAAGAAAATCCTTCCACTCCGCTTGGTAAGTCTCGTCACGTCCGGCTTGATACTCATACACCTTGCTCCAATCATTGCCGCTAGCGGCAAAGTGCTCGACCGTTCCCGTCAATCCGTTCCATCGCAAGCTTCCTCTTTCACCCACAACAGTACACATGCGCGTAGGGTCACGACGGAAGAAGTCCAAGTTGACGGAGACTATCACCTGAGGTCCATCCGCGCGGTTCCCCATCCCTAAGATCAAATGCGCATGATCCTCGACATCAATTTCCAAATCACTGCGTTGACCAAGGGCCGCGGCAACTGAATCCACCTCTCCGAAAATCCAGCGCAGGTAGTCAAGCTCATGGCTCAGCTCAAGTAAAACGCCGCCGCCCAGTTCTTTACGCGCCGAGACAGACTCGCGGTAGTCTATCCCAGGTCTCCACGAAGGCAGGTACTGACCGACTTCACACTGTACCGACAGAACTCTTCCGACATGATTCTGTGCAAGCAAGTCTCTGAATTTCTGTAAAGATGGCAGATACCGGAGATTGTACCCGACAAGAACAACCCGCCCGCGGAGCCGAGCGTCGGTCAAGAACTCGGCTACACCCTCAAACGAGGATGACAGCGGTTTTTCCACCAAAATGTGGGCTCCTGACCTTACCAACGGTCCCGCCGCAGCAAGATGAAAGGGAGCCGGATTGGCGATCACAGCGACTTGCGGGCCGAATGCAAGGGCCTCTGATAGTTCCGTAAAACAGCCGTTGGCTCCGTCGGGAACCGGACAGGCACCCCTGCGGCGCAATACACGAATGTCAGCGTGCGGCAAGAGCGTCCTCGCCAGGCGCAAATGGCGCTTACCGATGCTCCCGTGCCCGACGATCAATACACGGTTAACTGACACAGAACCTTCTGAGAATTTTCAAACCAACCGCGCCGCTTTTCTCAGGATGAAACTGACAGGCCGTAATCCGATCCCGACCGATCACAGCCGCCACACGATGCCCTCCATACTTACAGTCGGCGATGCAATGCGCCGGATTCGAAGGGACGGCCATGAAGGAATGCACGAAATAGACGGCCTCCGCGGGGCGAACGTCTTCCAATACCGTCCCCTGCCAATTTCCCCTTTCGGACACCGGCCACAATCCGTTCCATCCTATGTGAGGAATCTTGTAGAGACGGCCTTCGCCTGTTGCCGGGGGCAACGGAACGACGCGGCCTGGAATCAGCCCAAGTCCGCTCGTTCGACCGAATTCTTCGCTTTCGTCCATCAGCAACTGCATGCCGAGACAAATCCCCAACAATGGAGTCCGACGTTGGGCGAGTTCACGAATCACCTCAACTAAATGCAACCGCTCCAGGGTTTGCATGGCATCGGCAAAGGCCCCGACTCCCGGCAGCACAACACGTCCTGCCGACATGATTTCGTCAGGATCGCTCGTCACAGCCACGGTTGCGCCGCAACACTCGAGGCCGCGCCTGACGCTGAGCAGGTTTCCCATGCCATAATCGATCACTGCGACGTCAGGCGTAGCCATAGTCCCGAACCCAGAGACCGGCGGCTTTGGCGCTGGCTCGAAGCGCACCGACTTCGGCGCGGCCATAGTGAAGCACATCCGCCATGGCAACCGCATCGGCACCGCCTACACGCACCACATCGATGAGATGCTCCGGCTTTCCCATCCCACCGCTGGCGATAACAGGCACCGACACCGCCGACGTGACCGCTTGGACGAGGGCGACATCAAAACCCTTCCGCGTTCCCTCTCTGTCTACCGAGGTCAGCAGTACCTCTCCGGCGCCCAACGCCACACCCCGCTTGACCCATTCGACCACATCAAGACCCGTACGTTCGCGGCCGTTGTTGGTCAAGACCTCCCAATGATCTTTCCCAACTTGCTTGGCCTCGACGGAAAGCACCATGCATTGGCTCCCGAATCTTCTTGAGATCTCCGAAATCAATTGCGGGTTGGCGACTGCGGCAGTATTGACTGCCACTTTGTCGGCTCCCACGCGCAACATTTGCTTCACGTCGTCAACCGACCGTATTCCTCCGCCCACCGTCATCGGCACGAAAACATCCTTGGCTGCGGATAAGATGATCTCGGAGAGCTGATTGCGCCCATACAATGTGGCCACACAGTCCATATAGATCAATTCGTCGATTCCCTGCAGATAGTAGCGCACCGCATACTCTGCAGGACTCCCGACGACTCGCAATCCCTCCAGATGCACTCCCTTGATGAGATTGGGTCCTTTGATATCAAGACGGGCGATCAGACGCAGATTGCTCAATGTCGGCTCGTCCGATTCGTGTGAGGCCAAACCAGGCGCTCTTCACTCCAGTTCAGCCGACTGCCGGTGTTCATGGACTGGTCAGCGCCTCAAGGAAAATATCGGAGGACGAACGCGACTCGGACTCGCGAGAAACCAGAAAACTGTACTTGTATCTCTCGTATCGGGCCTGATCGACCTCCTTGACGACGATCGGATCCTCCCCATTTATCTCATCAAGGTTATAGAGAGAGGCGTTCAGGTATTTCGCGGCGTCATAGATCTCGTTCACATAGGTGTACTTATAGACCGACTTCATTTCGTTTGTGTACACAAAGACGATGGGCTTCAGGTTCAAAACCGCCTGACTTTGCGAGAGGCTACTGTGAGAGATCGCGAAAACCGAATCTCTTACCAATTCCGGAGTATGCCCTTGAAAGATTTGGCGGTTATCGAACGGATTCACTGTTCGATAGTCGGCACGCGGATGGGCAGCGATGACCACGCGAAGACTAAATTGGGCTTCGACAAGTCGGAAGAAGCGGTTGAGCGCCGCAAAATAACCGGTCGGCTCGAGCATCGACCAGCCGCAAACTTTGTTATCCGCGTGATGGGTCAAATAGACATCGAGGAACACCGCATACCTCCCCTGAACCAAAGGAAGCGATGCCGCCTGCTGCACGTTCCGGTATTGCTCAAAATCGCCTGAGTTAATAGGCACCATCTTCTTGCAGAATCCACAGTTGGCCATCATCACGTCCCCGCCGGCGAAAATAATTTCGAACGGCTTTACAAGCTTGAGCTGCCGGTAGAGACGGGCCATTTCTCGGCTGAACAGTCTTCGCACCAAACCCATGGGATCCGACAACACAAGCGCCAACCGAGTCCACCGGTTGAGCGGATTGACGGGGACGGCCCCCCACATGATGTACACCATTTTGCAATCACGCTCCGAAAACAGCCGATACAGCTTGAGCGAAGACCGCGCATACGTCACGACCATCACAAAATAGGCATGACGATTCTCGGCGCGATCTAGCAGAGACTCCAATTCGTCGTATGTTCGCAGGACACGAAGGTACTCGGCGTCTTTGGCGGCGGCTTCGTGATAATCCTCCAAGACCAGAGCCACTACGTCCCAATACTCCACGGGAATACCTTTACTGATGAGGTAATCGACATACCAGTCCCGTGAGGTCTTGTCGGAAAGGCGGACGAACGAAACAAATATCACTTTGCGGATCATCGGCAGACGCTCAGATCGTGATCGAGTGCGACCGGAAGCCCAGGGCTCAGACTTCGCAGGGTGGCAAGCTGAGCGCCAGGCGGCGAATCGTTTGAAAGGGCAATGCGGGGCATTCGGGAGGAACTAGGCTTGAACGGGCTTGATCTGCAATATCTCTGCAGGCGCCTGAATCTTTTTCGCCACAATATTGAAAGATTGTTGAGGAATCGCCACCGGAGCCGTTTTCTCGTCGGCCTGTCCCCAATGCTTCTCGGCCTGTTCAAGCAAGCGGAGATCGCGGTTCATCACGATATGTTGGAGCCCAAGCAACTCCATGGCTGAGAACTTGTGGGAAATGACCGCCGTGATTTTCGAGGCGTCTCCGAGATCAGCCACGAACGCCTCAAGATCCCCATTGTACTGCTTCAAAATCGAATCCTTGTATGTGTAGTACCACTCAGACCCTGGATACGGCGTAGCAAAATGAGGTTTGCAGTAGATGCCTAATTCCATGAGCGCATTGATGGTGTTTCTAATCGACTCGAAGCTCTCTTCAGGAAAGCCAATGATGATATTAGGGATGGGAATCACCCCACTGTCCATGCAGACTTTCACGGAAGTCTTATTGTGCTGCGCCGTCGTACCTTTCCCGAGCTTTTTCAGAACCACAGGGTCGAAGCTCTCGAGCCCATAGACTAAATGTGAACACCCTGCTTCGTACATCCGTTTCAGGGTTTCCGGTCTATGAAGAGTGGCATGGCTTGTCCCGCTCCAGAACACGCCGGAATCCCCCTCTCGAGGCAGCCGCTTCTCCTTGCGGCTTTGAGGCTGCAACCCTTCGTTGATCCACAAGTCGCACAGCTCAAACAGCCATGTGCGGTGGCTGGAGACGTCCATGGTCATGAGGTTTTCATCGATGAAGCTCACAAAATCAATGTCATACTTCTTCTTCAGAGTCTTCACCATGTGAACGATGTAGCGCGGACTGTGATACCGAATAGTACGGCCGTAGGTAAAGCGTACATCGTTTTTCCCGGATGGGTCTTCTTCGATAACCATGTCCCCGGTGGTGCCCAAATGCCAGCAGAACTTGCACACGAGGCTACAGCCCAGACTGCCGTTGACATCGATGCGGCGCTTGGAGAGAAACGCCGCCTCGCTGTAAAGCATTTGCGAATTGGAAAAGTAGATATCGAGGGGAAATAGATCCCACGCGGGATAAGGTAGCACATCAAGACTCGCAATGGTGGGACGCGTTTCCGTCAAATGAGTCATGCCCTCTTGGTCCCGATAACAGACACCCAGCGTTGACTCAAAGCTGAAGTCATTTCGATCGACTTTCTCCAGGACCTCCGGAAAAGTCACAAACGCCTCTCCGACGACACCCAAATCAATCTCGGGAATCATCGCCATGATTTCATGCGGCATGCTGGTAAGAAATCCCCCTCCGGCCACCAGGAAGGCTTCGGGGGACTGCTGTTTGACGATCTTGCATGCCTCCTTGATGAAGCCATAGGCAGTCGTCAGGCTGCCGATGGCAACGACGTCCCACTCGTCTGCGTCGCACACTTGCCGAAGAATATCCATCCCCTTACGCCACGCATTGGCATCGTAGACCTGAACCTGATGCCCTCGCTCAACCGCGATCGCTGCAAGCAGCGCCATTCCGTAGGGAATGTGCTTGGGATTATCTTCTTCCCGGATGACCGGATTGATGAACAGGATTTTAGCCATAGTGCGGCTCCACGCTTTCAAGAAATGATCGCAGCGTCATGCACGGAAGCTCCTCGCCGAATAGTACGCCTCCTCCGGTACAATTGAACGTCTTGGCGGTGCTCAAAACAAGCAGTTCCAAAAAATTCTTCCGATACCAGGAATACGTTGCGTCGGTATAGAACGTTTCCCCTGTGAGCGGAAAGGTATATTTAGGGAAATACGGATCCAGCCCCTCTGATGTCCCCAAGTATTGTATGAGTTCGTAATACTTCTGCGTTTTTGAATACGGCAGGTCAGCGTAATATCCGAAATCCATTCCGAGCAACGCGATGGTCGGAATCCGCAGAATCGAGGATGCAAACACCCATGCCGCAGTCCCTACATTCCCGCCGGTATTCATACAAGGCAGCCGATTGATGTTATATAAGCGCCTTGTCAGGCTGTCGGGCTTTGTTGGATCATCCACCAGCGGGTTCCACCAGTAGGATTCACACCGTGCCTCCTCAATACGATCCACGACATTTCTGGGGGCCGATGATGAAATGACCACCTTGCATTGGGGGCCGTACCTATTCACCAGCCTGATGTGCTCCAGATTCTGAGCAACCAAGTTATCCCTGAACGCCACATCGAGATCCTGCCGCTGGAAGTAGTCGTCGTTGCGCGAATTGCGCTCAAAATCAGGATCACCGTACCATCGCACAATTCTCGTTTCGTGCGGATCAAGTGTAAGCACGTAGTCGGGAACAAGCCCCTCCTTCAGGCACGAAATAAACGAACCATCGACGGCAATGACCGTTCCACGATAGCCCGAAGCCAACACCTGGGCGATATGGCGCTGGCGATGAACGCTTGGTCCAGCGCTGATGATTATGGCCGAATGGGCCTTCTCACCGTGTGACGCAGGAATGTGGCGAAGCGTCTTCGCGATCCTGCCGGCGTTTTCGACGGCATGACGCACCAAGGCCCCCTCGTGAAGCGCTCGAGAAATCCGCTCGACCTCAACGGCGACATCAGAACAACTCTGATTACCTGCGGTCGCCGGATTGGTCATCCGTCCCTCCATCCCAGGTAAGACCCGTGCGCTCCATATACACCATGCTCCCCCCCAGCGATGTCAGAACCTGCTTTTTGAGCGTCTCTGCCAGAGAAGCGGCCTCATCTTGTTGAGCATCCGGGGATTCAACAACTTCTTTCTTGACGCTAAAGTTGCCTTTCAGAAATTCAGACATCGCGGCCCCCTTTCTTCCGTATTCAGCCTTGCCTCTTAGTCGGGGCAGATCAATCAGCCTTCCCGCCCCTCTTGGACATCAAGAATGACACGAACTCGAAGTCCAACTCACTATCGATATCGATGGATCGTTCTTCCGGCATCACGTACAGCGCCGTCTTTCCCCCGAATACCGTCTTGTTCCGAAATAGAAATTCACGCGTCCAGATATAAATGGAAGCATTCATATCAAAGCAACGCGGAGAATCCTGACGGCGAAAAACCCGCACGGGCGGCGATTTCGACAGATAGGCAAAGCCCTGTTCGTTCTGCTCGACAAGATTAAAATATGGCGAGCGACGCGCAGGGGCCCCCGTAATCAAATTCTCTGCGTTGGTCTGATAGAACAGACGCAACGCCCCCACAATGTCGCCGGACAATCGAAGCGGTGATGTCGGGTCAAGATCAAGAATGTCTTCGAACATGAACCCTACCTGCCCCTCCACTTGCCCGACCATGTGGCGAATCGCCTCCAGTTTGTCAGCCGTGTCAGTGGCCAGTTCCTCTGGGCGCCGAACGACATACGGCACACCGTAATGCCTCGCCACATCGAGAATCTGAGGGGAATCACTGCTTACAGCCAGCGTCGCGGAAAAACCTGCCGCCTGAGCCTGCTCAATTGTGTGAGCCACCAGCGGCTTACCCAGTAATTCTCGAATATTCTTATTCTTGACTCCCTTGGATCCGCCTCGTGCGCAGATTGTACAAAGTACTTTCCTGTCAGGTCTATTCATTCTGTTCTTCCGTGCCTCAATACCAGTCTCGCATTTTCACGATCTATTCAGCCCACACGGCATGCCGTAGATTCCACTGCCCGCCATCCCACATCCACAAATGCGGCGAACGAAAACTGTCTGCCAGTCTCATGAAATATGCCCTATCCATGATTGGCTGCTCAAACATCTTGCTGGCCGCTTGGAATTGCGCCTCAGGGACACTTAGATACTGAAAAATCTCATCAGCGAATCGTTCAGGAAACTCATGATCGAACCGCTTAACTAAAGCAATACCTTCTTCGCGTGTGATATCGCCGGAGCGGATTTCTTGCGCAGCATCATAGGTCGCCCGCCCAATACCGAACTTGACACCGGTCGTATAGTAGTGGAAATCGTCGATGCGATCATCAATGCTGTTGTACTTACTATATGTACCCGGGGTTCTCTCAGGAGACGCCTCGAATCCGCCATGCTCAACTGCGTAGTAATAGCAGGTCTGCGGGTGCCATTTGAGATAGTAGCCTAAATAGTGAACTTCAACCTTCTTTGCCTGCATTTCATCCGGGTTTGCAGGCATATAGGGGATCAAATCCTGTTGTTCTACGCCAAAACATTCCTTCAGGTCCTTGACGGAGACGCCCCCTAGATTAACCTTGGTCTGATCAGCAGATGAGAAATAGGACCAGTCCCGCTTGGCAGAATCAGTATCGCCGATTGGATTGCCATATTCGGCTTCATTTTCTCCATAAAAGATTAGTGGAATGTTAAACGCCAGCGCCATTTTCGGCGCCAGGGATTTCTGCCCGAAAATAAAAGGCTGGAACGGATGAAACAAGTTTTCCACAGCAAGACGAGTCAACAACCGATGCACGCGTCCATTGGGAGTTAGCAAATAGTTGTCGTGTCCCGCATGAATCCAGCTTTGAAAATTTTTCCACCCCCACTCGGTATACATATGCGGTGCCCAGGTGACAGTCAGGGGGTGCATGCCATATAGGGTGCGCAAGATGTGCGACGCATAAAAACTGTCTTTGCCGCCGGAGCCTGGCACAATGCAATCATAGCTGCCGTCCTTGCTGCGGTGCCTAGCAAGTAGGTCACGCAATTGCTTTTCCCTCTCGGCCCAGTCAATTTGTTCGTTTTTCCGTTTGGCGAAATTGCACGCGTCACAAATGCCGCTTTCATCAAAGTGAATAGTCGTCTTTTGTGACTGCTTGGTGTGATTGTACTCAACCGCTGAATTCGGACGCTGGTTAGAGATCACACATGCCTTACAAAACTTAACGACATTAGGAAGACCGTACTTGGCTTCCAACCCTTGAGCGCTGGCCGAGAATTTTGACTTATCTAGGTTGGCGGGAATACGAATCCTATCCACAACTTTGACTCCTTACGCAACTAGTCTAACAAAAGCAACGACCATTCCATCTACCCGTCGAATCGTCACCAGAGCCGTCCTCCATCAAAACTCCCTAAGGCAATACAAATAGTCACGGAGAATCAAATACTCTTATCCTCATTGGCCCGGTTCAAATCATCCGGCCTACCCACATCCAACCAGGGCTCGTGCATCGGATAGACAATGGTTCTTGCCGCATTTTCTTGCAGACGACTGAACAACGTCGGCATATCGCAATGTTCACCGACGTTCATGACATCAAGGGTGCTGGGAGCAAGCACATAGATCCCGGCATTGATATGGGTCCGTGCAATGGGTTTTTCCTCAAACCCGATGATATCAACTCCTTTGGTGCGGACCACTCCAAATGGATGCTGCCATTCATGCAAACGCACGGCCATAGTCGCGGCTGCCCCATGGCGGCAATGAAAGTCGAGCAACTCGCCGTAGCGGATGTCGGTCAAGACGTCGCCATTTGACACGACGAACGGCGCATCCGGCCGTGGACGCAACAGACCAATCGCGCCGGCCGTGCCCAGCGGCGATTCCTCCCGCAGATAGCTGATATGCACCTGCCAGCGATGGCCGTCTCCAAAATAGTCTTCGATCATGTGCCCAAGATAATGAACGGCCACCACAAAGTGTTGGAACCCCTCAGCCTTGGCCCGCTCAATGATGTGCTCAAGCATCGGCCTGCCGCCGACCGGCAGCATCGACTTGGGACAATGTTCGGTATGAGGCCGTAAGCGGGTGCCTTGACCACCGGCCATGATGACCATCAAATTAGTGCGCTGGCGCGAGTCTATGAGTTCGCTCCACAAATGCAACCCCATGACGCGCCGGCTTTCATCAACGATCGGCAGCTGATGAATCTTATTGGCCTGCATGAGTTGCAGCACCGTGTCGCGGGTGAACTCCGGGGGAACGACCAGCGGCTCGCGCTGCACGATTACGTCGATCGAGCTGCTCAAATCCAACCCGCGCAAGAGTCCTCGCCGAATATCCCCGTCAGTCAAAGTCCCGAACAAAGTACCGTCTGATGACATGACCAAGACGATTTGAAGCGAAGTCTCATTCAGACTGCGAATAGCTTCCTGCAACGTCGCGTGAACGGGGAGCAGCGTCTTACGCCATGGTTCCGCTGCCATGTCTCTACTGTTGTCCGTCATGAGTATGGGCACACATTCATATGCATGGGTTGTGGGATTCAGCCATTGGGCAAATCAAAAAAAGACTTCCTCAGAATGCCGTCCAGCGAACATCCCTGCAACACCTTCACAACCTTTTCACTCGCTCCACCCTCCCCGTAAGGGTTACGAACGAGCTTCAGTCCAGCCTGGAATTCCGAAGAATAGAGTCGTGCCAACGCGGAGGCGATTGATTGCCGATCCGGACCGCAGTCGATGACGCTTTCCGCCTTAAGACGCCCCCGCTGGCGATCACCGATGTTAATCGTGCCTTTGCCGAAACTGGGCACTTCGGTCAAGCCGCTGGAAGAGTTGCCGACAACTCCATCCACCTGACGAACGCAGGAGAGGTACCGCATCTGGCCCAGAGAGGTAAAGGCCCTGGCGTTGGCATGATCGGCCACAAATCGTTCGATCATAGCTCCTAGCACCCGTCCCCCGGTATCCGCATTGGGCATTGTGAAAATCAGGTGGGTATCATTCAACTGCTCTAGCGCCGCCAACAGCTCGGCCATCTGTAGGGAAGGGGCGGTATCTTCTACCGTGGCCGGATGAAACGTAACCAGCAGATTTCGCTTGCCGAACCTAAACTCAAGAGCCGTTTCCAACGCCGCTCGGTCGAGCAATTTCAGATTCTTGATATTGTCGACTCCCAGGCCGCCCACCAGAAACACCCGGTCGGGATGCTCTCCCAGCTGGATCACCCGTCGTCGATAGTCTTCCGCGGCCACAAAATGCAGATGAGCCATCTTCGTAATTGAGTGTCGAAGCGACTCGTCAAACGCCCCTTCGGTGGCTTCGCCTCCATGCAAATGAGCCACTGGAACCTTCGCGACCAAGGCGGCCGCCACCGCCGCAAACGTCTCAAATCTGTCCCCCAGCACTAGCACGACATCGGGGCGAAGCTGGTCGAAGACCTCACCGAATCCAATCAGTCCCAATCCCATCGACTTGGCCAGTCCGACAGAGGTGTCCGAGCTCAGCAACATTTCGACATGTCGGTCGATGATAAAACCGTCTTTCTCAATTTCTTTATAGGTCAGGCCAAACTCCGGCGACAAATGCATCCCCGTAGCCACCACTTGCAATTCCAGACCGGAGGTCTTGCGGATCCCCTCCATCACCCACCGCAACAATCCGTATTCAGCGCGCGTCCCAGTCACGACACAGATTTTTCGACTCATAGCTCAATCATCTCGTCTGGTTCAAAGCTACGGGGCGCCTGTCGACCCAACACTTGATCCCAACACATAGGGGACAGGCCCGTGCCGGGCCGTTTAGCTGTCACATTGTTTGCACTGAATCGCTCTCCGATTTGAATGTGTCGAGATGCCACCAACGACTTTCGCGCAATCGGTATGTTCTTAGCCTCGCTGCCGCTAGGGCGCTTCACCCCGTCTCCGAGAGCAGACTCAATGTTCCGGATGGCCAGAACCATCGCCTTTAATTCGTCCGGCTGAAGGCTCGCGCGATGATCAGGACCTGGCAATGTTCGATCCAGTGTGAAATGTTTTTCGATCACAGACGCACCCAGCGCCACTGCGGCGATGGGGATTTCAATCCCTTGCGTGTGATCGGAGTACCCCACCGCCACACCTAGCGCCTCCCGAATGGAGATCATCGCACGCAAATTTACATCGGCCATCGGTGTCGGATATTCCGTATTGCAGTGCAGCACCGTCACCTGAGCACGGCCCGTACCCGCCTGTTCGATCACCTCCAGGGAGGTGCCGATCTCTTCAAGCGTTGCCATACCTGTCGAGAGAAGAATGGGGTAGCCAAAGCGGCCGACGTGCCGCAGATAGGGCAGATTGGTAATTTCACCTGAAGGGATCTTGAACCGGTCCAAACCTAGGCCCGCCAGAAGATCCAGACTCTCCGTATCGAACGCCGTCGAAAAAAACTGAATGCCCCGTGACTTGCACCGAGCAATCAGGCCTTGATGCTTCTCCCTTGTCAATTCCAGACGGCGAAGCATCTCATACTGCGACTCCGCAGCATCCGTCGCCATCATCTGGTAGTCGGCCTTTCTTGCATGCTTGACGACGAGGCGATCAGCGGCAAATGTCTGAAATTTCACCATGTCCGCACCGGCTTCAGCGGCCGCATCGATCAACTGATAAGCAAGAGCCATGTCGCCGTTGTGGTTTACTCCCGCTTCGGCAATGATGAGGGTTTTCAGAGCAACCTCTGCTGCGTTGTCATTCAGAGCCTACTGACGTGAAAAAGGAGCGTGTCCGCTCAAGCCGCAGAGAAGGCGCGCGGCAACGAGTGAATGCACGGTACAGGTAGACTCACAGGTTATACAACTCAGATTTATACGCCGTTAACTGAGACGGTTCACTAAACCAGGCCACAGTTTCAACCAGACCACGACGAAACCCCTCCGCTCCGCCGTAGTGAGGGTGCCAACGGAGCAACTTGCGCGCCTTGTCGTTGGCAGCCCAGAGCCTCTCCACCTCGCTCTTCTCGGGGCGCAAACGTTGTTCATCGGTTACGATGCTAATTTCTGCCCCCATGACCTCCGCAATCGCGCGCGCCGTATCGCCGATTGAGATTTCAAAGTTGCTCCCAATATTGATCGTCTCCCCGACACATTGGTCGGAATGCAGCGCGGCGAGAAAGCCGGCTACGGTATCGACCACGTAACTGAAATCACGCGTGGGATGGAGCGCACCCAGCTTGATCTGCCGTTTTCCATTAGCAATCTGAGTGATGATGGTGGGAATCACGGCACGAGCAGATTGACGAGGGCCGTACGTATTAAACGGACGCAGAAGAGTGACCGGTGTCCCGAAGGAAGTAAAGAAGGACAGCGCGATCTGATCCGCTCCGATTTTGCTCGCAGAATAGGGCGACTGCCCCTGAAGCGGATGCTCCTCAGTAATCGGCACGAACCGTGCTGTGCCATACACCTCGCTGGTTGAGGTTTGCACGACCCTTCTCACACCCGCATCTCGGGCTGCCTGAACGACATTGAGCGTCCCCTTAATGTTGGTCTCAATGTAGGTGTCGGGGGAATGATACGAATATGGGATGGCAATGAGGGCGGCGAGATGCATGACCGCATCACAACCTTTCATTGCCGTGCGGACGCCATTGGGATCACGGATGTCCCCGGCAAACACTTCGAACTTCCCCTTCACATCCTCGCCGCAACGATCTAGCCACCCCCAAGAATTGAAGGAATTGTAGAACACGAAGGCCCGGACATCGTGCCCTGCCCGAACCAGGGCTTCCGTTAGATGGGAACCGATGAATCCATCGGAACCGGTAACAAGGACCTTCACAATGCTACGAC
>WBZP01001084.1_pt1 | contig 34787 bp, 26 predicted proteins | sample 5204301 | NCBI WGS metagenome assembly WBZP01 (sample SAMN12412401, study PRJNA552823) | activated sludge metagenome | isolation source: activated sludge from nitrification reactor of wastewater treatment plant... | place: USA: Pennsylvania | collected 2017 | reverse complement strand
TTCGCCCGGCTTCCGTCGAGGCCGGCATCTTCAATGCCAGCAATCAGGTCACTTACAAAGAGTACTGGGTTAACCACAGTCAGTTTACCGGCGGCTGCAATGATGACGGCACGCCGACCAACCCCACCGGCACCTGGTACATGGAGCCGTCGCTGCCCAACAAGTGCCCCAAAACGGTGCAGTTCACCCTGCCCGACGACTTCAGCAGTGCGCTCAAGGTTGAAATCTACCTCGACCTGTGGCGCGCCTATAAGCAGCGCGGTTTAGAGTTCCGCATCAACAACAGCACGAAAGTTTACACCTCCCCCGTCGGCTTCGACTGGAGCCGCACGCCGTGGATCCTGGAAGTGGATAAGGCCGAGTTGCGCACCGGCGTCAACTCGATCACCTTCTGGGCCGAGCGCCCCACCCACATCCACGACATCGGCATTCGCATCTACCACAACAACGATAACCCCCTGCTGCCCGGCCCTGGCAGCGACGTGGAACCGCCGACCGGCCAACTCGTCTCCATCGAAGCTGATAACGGCGTCTTTTCGCCCGATGACGGCGGCACGCTGATGGCCAACAGCAATCAGTTGAAGCTGACGGCTGACATCTCGCCCGACACGCTCTACGTCGAGTTCCACGCCTGGTATGAAGGGTACGACGAAGACAACGACGGCGTCTTCCGCGACTGGCACAACCTGGGCCGCAACAACTGGTGGCCCGGTGGCAAGGAAGAGCAGCCCACCGGCGGCACGATCAACCACATCAGCACGGTGAAGCCCAAGAACGGCGCAACCACCGTGACCACGACGTGGAGCCTGCCCCACATCACCAACCAGTCGCTGATCAAGTTCAAGATCCGCGTCGTGGACGCCGCGGGCAACGTGCGCGAAGGGGCGGGCGGCGTCTCGGCCGACTTCAAGCTGATGCGCAACTTCCCCGTCAACGCCTTCATCATCCACGACTTCACCGACTTCGGCCTGCACATGGACGGCAAGCGCCCGGACACTGTGAGCTATAACTTCCAGATGCCGGCCACCGTTGCCACCTACTTCACCAACGTCTTTACCATCGGCGCCTACTGGCGCAACCCCAACTTCTCTATTAACGGCAGTGGGCTTATTTCTTCGGGCGCCACGGACTGGGCTTTGGGCATCAAGGAGTACAACAAGAACTACCTCGTCCCCGGCCTGAACCGCATCACCTACTCCTATACCGGCGGCTCGGGGCAGTTCGTCGAGTATCCCGGCCCAATGTTCGTCCTGCGGCGCACAACGGCCGCGGCCGACATAACGCCCCCCTTTGTCAGCGGCCAGTTGCCCGCGCCCAATGCCACCAACATTGACGTCAAATCGGCCATCACGGCCCACCTGGGCGATGATCAGTACGGCGTTGACTGGCAGACGGTCAAGGTGACGGTCAACGGCGAGGACGTGACCAACAAGACCGACATCCAGGGCGTCATGGGCGACTACCTGCTGGTCTACGACCCGCCCGGCAACCTGGACTTCTCTACCGAGTACACGATCAAGATCGAGGCCTGCGACCTGGTCAACAACTGCATGTCGGCCGTGAACTACAAGTTCAACACCGCCGCGCCCGACACCACGCCGCCGACGATCAGCAACGTCGTCGTTGAGCCGCTGCCCAACGGTGCCAACATCAGTTGGAGCACCAACGAACCGGCCACCAGCCGCGTTGAGTATGGCAAGACGACCAACTACGAGTTGGGCGCGATCGAAGACACGACGCTGAAGACCAGCCACCACGCCGAAATCCGTGGCCTGCAACCCAGCACGCGCTATCACTTCCGTTTGAAATCCAGCGACGAGCAGGGCAACACCGCCACCAAGCCCGACGACACCTTCGACACGACCGAGTTCGGCGCTCTGCTGTCCGACGACTTCAACGCCTGCGTCCTCGATTCGATGTGGACGGAGTTCGATCCGCAGGGCAACACCACCCTGACCATGTCGGGCGAGACGCTGACGATGAGCTTCCCCGCCGGCGGCGCCCATGACTGGACGACCGGCGGCCCGCCGCGCATCATGCAGTTGGCCGGCGATAACGACTTCACCGTCGAGGTCAAGTTCGACTCTCAGGTAACCTTGCCCGGCCAGATGAATGGCATCCTGATCGAAGAAGACGCTGACACCTACGTCCGCGTCAGCTTCGAGCGCACGGCCACGGGCACCATCATGTTCTCGCGCTTCGTCAATAACGGCGTGGCCGTCAAGAGCGCCACGACGAACTTCACCGAGGGCACGGCCATCCCGACGATGATGCGCGTCAAGCGTGTCGGCGATACCTTCACGCGCTTCTACTATCAGGATGGCCAGTGGAAGGGGCAGGCGGGCTACACGATGGATATGACCCCCATCCGCGTCGGTGTCTTCGCCGGCGCCACCGGTACGGGTGGCACGGCCCCCGCGCACGCGGCCGTCGTGGACTACTTCTTCAACACCGACATCCCCATCGTGCCCGAAGACGGCAACCCGATGAGCATCGCCGTGGCCGTTGTCGGCAATGGCAGCGTCACCAAGCAGCCCAACAAAACCGTTTACCAGTGCGGCGAAGAGGTCGTGCTGAGCGCCACGACCGTCCCTGGCTGGTCGTTTGGCGGCTGGAGCGGCGACGTGACCGGCAGCGACCCGTTGGCCACGGTCATCGTGGACGCGCCCAAGAACGCCACCGCCACCTTCACCCAGGATCAGTACGTCCTCAACGTCGTCATTGACAACGACGGCACCGGCGGCGAGCAGAACACCGTCACCAAAAGCCCCGACCAACCGACCTACGTCTACGGCGACCAGGTACAACTGACCGCCACGGCCCAGCCGGGCTGGACCTTCGTCGGCTGGACAGGCGCGGTCAGCGGTGCCTCGCCCACCGTCTCGCTGACGATGAACGAGAGCAAGACCGTCACGGCCAGGTTCGAGCAGAACAAGTATGACCTGACGCTCAACGTTATCAACAACGGCATCGGTACCGGCGGCACGGCCACGGTCACGCCGCTGAAGAGCGACTACGTCTACGGTGACGTGGTCACGCTGCAAGCCAACCCCAACCCCGGCTGGACGTTCACCGGCTGGAGCGGGGCGGTCACCTCGACCAGCGCCACCGCGCAACTGACAATCACCGGCGATGCCGTCGTCAACGCCACCTTCACTCAGGATCAGTACGATCTCAACGTCGAGGTCGTCAGCCTGGGCAAGTCGGGCGTCGGCGGCTCCGTCTCGCTCAACCCCGCCAAGGGTCAATACGTCTACAATGACACCGTGACCCTGGTGGCCGAGGCCAACGCCTGCTGGACCTTCACCCGTTGGGAAGGCGATCTGAGCGGCACGAACCCGGTCGAACTGCTGACCGTGACACGCGACATGGACGTGACCGCCGTCTTCACCCAGAACCGGCACACGCTGACCGTCAACAAGACTGGCCCCGGCCAGGTCATGGTGACGCCGCAGATGGCCGAGTACTACTGTGGCGACAGCATCACCCTGACGGCCACGCCGTCGCCCAACTTCTTCTTCACCGGCTGGTCGGGCGACCTGACCGGCGCAGAGAACCCGCTGACCTTCACCATCGAGAAGAACACCGTCGTGACGGCCACCTTCTCCGACAACCCGCCGCCGGTCGTCGAGCCGATTCCCGACAAGACGATTAAGCTCAACGAGTTACTCACCTTCACGGTGCGGGCCAGCGACCCTCGCGGCGCAGCGGTGACGCTGTCGGCCAATGGCCTGCCGCCGGGGGCGACGTTCCAGGACAAGGGCGACGGCACGGGCACGTTCACGTGGCGGCCGACCATCTCCCAGGGCGGTGAGTACACCGTCACCTTCATCGCTACCGAAGGCAACGGCCAGGGCAGCCAGACCGTTCTCATCACCGTTGAAGGTCAGGCGGTCGTCTTGCCGATGATCATTCGCTAGGGTTAGACTAGGCGACTTCGAGGATTGGGCCGCCGCGGCGCGGCGGCCCAATCCCAACGGCAGACACGCCGGCTCTGGCATCTAACAAGGAGACACATCGCATGAAAGTAGGCATTCTGGCCGGCGGGCATGGCACACGCCTGGCCGAAGAGACGGAGATCAAGCCCAAGCCCATGGTCGAGATCGGCGGCCGGCCCATCCTGTGGCACATCATGATGCACTATTCGTGCTTCGGCTACCGTGATTTCGTCATCGCTCTGGGCTATAAGGGCGAGGTCATCAAGCGTTACATGGTTGATTACTGCGCGCTGGAAAGCAATCTGACCGTCAACCTGAAGGCCGGGCGCGTAGACCTGCACGACACCGACGGCATCCAGGATTGGACCATCAACCTGATTGACACCGGCTTGCACACCATGACCGGCGGCCGCATCAAGCGCCTCCAGCCCTATCTGGGCGATAAGACGTTCATGCTGACCTGGGGCGATGGCGTCTCCACCGTGGATCTGAGCCGTCTGCTGGCCTTCCATCGCGCCCACGGCCGGCTGATCACCATGACCGCTGTGCGCCCGCCCGCCCGCTACGGCCACATGGAGTTCGACGGCGACCGCATCCGCGAGTTCACCGAAAAGCCCCAGACGGCCGAAGGATGGATCAACGGCGCGTTCTTCGTCGTCGAGCCGCAGGTCTTCGACTACATTGATGGCGACGACACTCAGTTCGAGAAAGAACCGTTGGAGCGCCTGGCCGCCGATGGCGAGCTGATGGCCTACAAGCACGACGGCTTCTGGCAATGTATGGACACCCGGCGCGACAAGTTCGTGCTGGAGAAACTTTGGGACAGCGGGGAAGCCCCCTGGAAGATCTGGTAGGAGGACACAACATACCATGCGCGTTCTAGTGACTGGTCATAACGGCTATGTGGGTACGGTGCTCGTGCCCATGCTTCTGAAAGCGGGCCACGACGTCGTCGGCCTGGATAGCAACCTGTATCAGGCGGCCACCTTCGGCGAGGAGGATGCGCCCGCCATCCCGGCCATCCAGCGCGACGTGCGCGACGTGACCTACGAAGACCTCGAAGGCTTCCAGGCCATTCTGCACCTGGCCGGCCTGTCCAACGATCCTCTGGGCGACCTCAACCCGGAGTTGACCTACGACATCAACCACCGCGCCTCGGTGCGCATGGCCCAGATGGCCAAGGAACTGGGCACCGAGCGCTTCATCTTCTCGTCCTCGTGCAGCAACTACGGCGCGGGCGTGGATGACTGGTTGACCGAAGAGTCGGCCTTCAACCCGGTGACGCCCTACGGCAAGTCGAAGGTCATGGTCGAGCAAGACGTGGCCAAGCTGGCCGACGACTCGTTCAGCCCCACCTTCCTGCGCAGTTCCACGGCCTATGGCGTCTCGCCCCGCCTGCGCTTCGACCTGGTGCTCAACAATCTGACCGCCTGGGCCTACACCACCGGCCTGGTCTACCTGAAGAGCGACGGCACCCCCTGGCGGCCGGTCGTCCATATCGAGGACATGTCGCTGGCCTTCGTCGCCGCCCTGCACGCGCCGCGTGAACTCATCCACAACGAGGCCTTCAACGTCGGCCGCCCCGAAGAGAACTACCGTATCCGCGAACTGGCCGAGATCGTCGCCGAGACGGTTCCCGGCAGCCGGGTCGAGTTCGCCGAAGGGGCCAGCCCCGACAAGCGCAACTACCGCGTGGACAGCAGCAAGATCGCCCGCGTCCTGCCGGAGTATAAGCCCAAGTGGACGGCCCGCGCCGGGGCCAAAGACCTCTACGAGGCCTACCAGCGCGTCGGCCTGAAGCTGGACGAGTTCGAGGGGCCACGCTACCGGCGCATTGACCACATCAAGATGCTCATGTCCAGCGGCCGGCTCGATAACGCCCTGCGCTGGCAAGAGGCCGTGCCCGCCTGAGTTGTAGCGCGAGTTGGCAACTCGCCCCTCTGCGCCTGAGTTGTAGCGCGAGTTGCCAACTCGCTCTTCTGCCGGTCGCGGGCGAGGAGCGAGTTGGCAACTCGCGCTACAACGGAGAGAAGAGGCGAGTTGGCCACTCGCGCTACAACGGAGAGAAGAGGCGAGTTGGCAACTCGCGCTACAACAGAGAGAAGAGGCGCGTTGGCAACTCGCGCTACAATGAAGAGAAGAGGCGAGTTGGCAACTCGCGCTACAGTTGAAAATTATGTCAATCTACACGACTGAAACCGGCGACCGCATCACCGGCTCGCCCAACCTGGAAACCATCATCGCCTTTGGCGAGACGCCGCTGGCCGACCGCCTGCTGCGCGCTGACCAACTCGATGAGCCTGATCTGAAGGCCCCTCTGACTCTGGCCTTCTGCCCCGACTCGTCGCTGGCCCAAATTCGCGAGACGGTCAACCCGGAGATTCTTTTCTACGCCGAGTACCCCTACTTCTCGTCCATCTCGACGGCGCTGCTGAAGCACTTCCGCGAGAGCGCCGAGTACATCATGGACACCCGGCCGCTCGGCTCCGACAGCCTGGTCATGGAGGCCGCCAGCAACGACGGCTACATGCTGAAGAACTTCGCCCAGCGCGGCATCCCCGTATTGGGCATTGATCCGTCGGTGGCCCCGGCCACGGCCGCCCGCGAAGCCGGCATCCCGACGATGATCACCTTCTTCACCCGCGACCTGGCCGCCCAACTGGTGGCCGAGGGCAAGGCGGCCGACGTCTTCCTGGCCAACAACGTGCTGGCCCACGTGCCCGACCTCAACGGCTTTGTCGCCGGCATCAAGACCGTGCTGAAGCCGGAGGGCGTGGCCGTCATCGAGTGCCCCTACGTCGTCGATCTGGTCGATCACGTCGAGTTCGACACCATCTACCATCAGCACCTGTGCTACTTCTCCATCACCGCGCTGGACAAGCTCTTCCGGCAGCACGGCCTCTACCTCAACGACGTCAAGCGCACCAAAATTCACGGCGGCTCGCTGCGCCTCTTCGTGGAGCCGCGCGAGGCCGTTGGCCCGGTCGTCACCGAGCTATTGGCCACGGAGCGCGCCCGCAAGGTGGACACCATCGAGTACTACCGCGACTTCGCCGCCCGCGTCCAGCACGTCAAGGACAGCCTGTTGGCCATCCTGCGCGACCTGAAGAGCCAGGGCTACCGCATCGCCGCCTATGGCGCGGCGGCCAAAGCCACGACCATGCTGGCCTACTGCGAGATTGACTCGTCGCTGGTGGATTACGTCGTAGACCTGAACAAGTACAAGCACGGCCGCTACATGGGCGGCAACCATCTGCCCATCTACCCCGTCGAGAAACTCGTCGAAGACCAGCCCGACTACGTGCTAATCCTGGCCTGGAACTTCGCCGAGGAGATCATGCGCCAGCAAGTGGCCTATAGCCAGGCGGGTGGGCGCTTCATCGTCCCCATCCCCGAGCCGCGCATTGTCGAGCCGCTGGGGGCCACCGCGCAAGGCGTGGCCCTCCAGGGCGTGGTGATGTAAGGCCCCTGGTCAAGAGAGCAAGCATGGCGACTTCTACTCCTACGTCCCCACCGACCGGCCGCGGCCGCTCCGGCTCCGGCCGTCGCGGTCTCGGCCGGCGGTTGGGCCGCTTCGGCAAACAGACCTTCATCTCCGTGCTGGGCGAAGACCGCTTTCTGCGGGCGCGCGCCGCCCACCACCTGCGCCGCCGTCGCCGCCGCGGCCTGGAACTGCTGCTCATCCACACGATGGGCAAGGTCGGCTCCACCAGCATCTCCGCCTCGTTGCGCCAACTGGGTATCCGCCGCACAACGGTGGTCTACCAGCCCCACTTCATCAGTGACGAAGGGCGGGCCTTTGCCGAGCGGCTGGCCACCGAGGGCATGGGCGACTGGCATCGGCTGGCCAAGAAGGAGCGCAGCGGCTTTCTGCGCAACCGGCAGCTCTGCGCCGAACTGGCGCGGATGCGGGCGGCCAACGAGCGCGTGCGCGTCATCACCCTGGTGCGCGACCCGGTGGCTACCAACGTCTCCGGCCTGTTCCACAACCATCTGTGGTGGCCGGCCGAGGTCAAGGCCCTCTGCGCCGCGTCGGCCCCCGGCTGCCTCGACGCGCTGGAAAGCTACTTCCTGAACAGCTACCCCCACGACGTGCCCGACACCTGGTTCGACATGGAGGTGCGGCGGCTCTACGACGTTGATGTCTACGCCCAGCCTTTCGACCGCCAGCGCGGCTATGCCATCTATCGCAGCGACTTCGCCGACGTGCTGCTGTTGAAGCTGGAGAAGCTCAACGAGTGCGCCGCCGAGGCCTTCCGCGTCTTCATGGGGCTGGAAGAGTTCCAACTGGTGGCCAGCAACACGGCCGAGGACAAGTCCTACGCCGACCTCTACAAGGCCTTCCGGCGCGAAGTGGCCCTGCCGGAGAGCTACCTGGATGCCCAGTACGCCACGCGCTTCGCCACGCACTTCTACACCGCCGACGAGCGGGCCGCCTTTCGCCGCAAGTGGCTGGCCCCTGCCGCCCAGCCCGCCTAGAACGCCATGCCCCAAACGTCGCTCCGCAAACAGGCCACTCGCCGCGGTATGCGCGCCGTCCATACCCTCCGCCATCGGGCGATGGACGCCGGGCTGCTGCCGGGCCACACCGACTACACCCGCTTCCTATGCGTCGGCTACGCCCGCAGCGGCTCGACGCTGCTCATGCGCTCGCTCAACAACCACAGCCGCATCATCGGCTTCGGCGAGATCGTCAAGAACGTGGATCGCTACCCCCAGCACTACCACGAGTTCGAGAACAGCCAGGCCCTCTTTGAGCGCGACCCGGCGCGTTTCCTGCAAACGAAGGTCTTCCGCGCCTACCCGCCCAACGTCGCCGCCGTCGGCTTCAAGATCTTCTACCACCACGCCCCGCGCGACACGGCCTGGGGCCGGGCCGTCTGGGAGTACCTGCTGGGCCAGCCGGAGTTGCGCGTGCTACACCTGAAGCGCCGCAACTGGCTCAAGATGCTGGTGTCGGAGAAGCAGGCCGGCGAGACGGAGGAGTGGATCAAGTACAGCAACGGCCAGGATGCGCCGGCCGTCCACATCCCCCCCGACGAGGCGGCAACCTTCTTCGCCCGCGTCGCTGCCTGGGAGGCGGAGTACGACGCGCTCTTCGCCGGCCACCCTGGCTGCGAGGTGGTCTACGAGCAGTTGACCCGCGACCTGCCCGGCGAACTGGGGCGCATCCAGACCTTCCTGGGTGTGTCCCACGAGGCCGTTAGCCCCGGCACCGAAAAGCGCCCCCGCCGCGCCCTGGCCGAGCAAATCACCAACTACGCCGAACTGAAAGACCACTTCGCGGGCGCGCCCTGGGCGGCGTTCTTCACTGAGTAGCGGCCGGCGTGCGCTCCGTCTTGTCAATGAGGCGTAGGGGCGGGACAATCGGCGCGAAACACCTATTCTGATCACCAGAACGTTGATCGCCGATTGTCTCGCCCTCTTTTCTGGCGCGGGATGGTATCCCGCGTCTGGTAGGGGTGGGAAGAGGCGGGTTGCCAACCCGCCCTACAATGCCCTTGTAGCATGGTAAAAAGCGCCCTGGCAGCTGAGCATATAAGACCATTAAGGAAATCCGTAAGCCTTGCCGCCTATGCTATAGTGGACAGAAGCGGTCAGGGACGAATTGACCGCGTCCCGGAGCAAGGAGCAACCGGATTCGACTAACATTGGGTGGCCGATTGCCGCCGCTAGAGTGATTCGTTCGCCGCGCGAAGGTCTCCCCACGTCTTGGGTAAGGAACACTATGAGCCGAAAAGTACAGTTACACTTTCTCTTGACTTTCTGCCTGCTGCTCTGCGGCACGGCGCTCTTGTCGGCGGCGCGCCCATTGGGGGCCGCCCCCGACGCCTTCGGCCTGACGGTCAACGTCAACCCGACCGGCAAAGGCACCGTCAGCGTTAACCCGCCGCCGCCCTACAGCAACGGCCAATCGGTCACGCTGACGGCTACGCCCGTCGCCGGCTGGACGTTTGACAAATGGGTCCTGGCCAGCGACCTCGTCTGGTGGGACGAAAACTGGGATTATCGCGTCGAGGTGACGACCGACGCCGCCGGCTTCGCGCGCAAGAACAAGCCGGCCGAGTTTACCCTCAACTTCACCCAGATCTGGAGTGGGCTGGGCAAGACGGGCACGTTTGATCCCAACTCCGTGCGCGTCGTTGAAGTGGACGCCAACGATGCCGTCCTCGACGCCGCTGTGCCCTTCCAGTTTGACAAGGCCGCTGACTACCACGCCACCAACAAGGCCGCCGGCACGCTGGTGCTCATCATGCAGGGCAACACCCCCGCCGGGGCCACCCGCCGCTATCACGTCTACTTCGACGTGACCGGCAAGGGTTTCGCGCCGCCCAGTGTGCCGTCGCAGATTGATCTGGATGAAGCCGCCTCGGATGAAGGGCGGGCGGCCTATCGGCTGCAAACGCCGGTCGGCACCTACTACTACCATCTCCTCGGTGGCGGCTTCTCCAGCTTCGACGATCTGGGCGGCAACGACTGGATCAGTTGGAACTCCTCTCCCGGCAACGACGGCGACTATCGCGGGATTCCCAACCTGGTAACGCCGAACAATGGCGGTGTTTTCCACCCCGGCCGAAATACAACAATAACGACTTTGCTCAACAAAGGGCCGATCAAAGTCACTTTCATGTCGGTCGAGAAGAAGCAGTACGGCTTCCGCGATGAGTGGGAAGGTATTTGGGAAATTTATCCTACCTACGCCAAGTTTACCGTGTTGGTCGCCCCCTACGACTACTGGTTCCTCTATGAGGGCACGCCCGGCGGCTCGCTCCAGCCGGCCACCGACTTCGTCGTGCGCAGCAACGGCGTCCAGACCAGCGCCAACACCGCCTGGGAAGCTGACATTCCCACTGAAGAGTGGGTCTTCATGGCCGATCCCGGCGTGAACCGCGCCCTGTTCTTCGCCAACCACACCGACGACACCAAGATTGACTCTTACGATCAGCAGCAGAACGTCATGACCAAGCTGGCCTTCGGCCGCCAGGGAGCCAAGCCGCTCATCGAAAAGACCATTCTCCCCCGCAGCTTCACGTGGGGCGTCATGGACGAAATCACCTTCGAGGGGGCCAAGCCGGTCATCTACAACGCCTACAAGCCCCTGACCACCACCGTCGGCGCGGCCGAGGCGCGCGCCGGGGCCAATCTGGGCAGCACCAACCCGGTCAACTTCACCATCACCGGCCAGCACACCATCACCGCCTACTTCAAGCCGGTGCAGTTCACGCTGAACGTGACCGCCAGCCCGGCCGACAAAGGCTCCGTTGCCAAGTCGCCCAACAAGGCCGCCTACGACTACAACGAGGCCGTGACGCTGACCGCCACGCCCGTCGCCGGCTGGGCCTTCGCCGGCTGGTCGGGCGACCTGACGGGCACGACCAACCCGGCCACGGTCAACGTGACCAAGAACATGAACATCACGGCCACGTTCGCCCAATCGTTCACCATCACCACCAGTGCCAACCCGGCTGGCGGCGGCGCGGTGACGCTAACCCCCCCCAAAGCCACCTATGCGCCGGGCGAACAGGTGCAGGTGACGGCCGTGGCCAACAGCGGCTACTCCTTCACCAACTGGAGCGGCGACCTGAGCGGCACAGACCCGACCCAAACGGTGACGGTCAACGGCAATCTCAACATCGTCGCCAACTTCTCGGCCGCGCAATACACCTTCAGCGCCACCTCGTCCGGCAACGGCAGCGTCAACTGGACGCCGCAGAAGCCGCTCTATGGCAACGGTGAGATCGTGACTGTCACGGCCACGCCCAACAACGGCTACTTTTTCGTCGGCTGGACGGGCAGCGTCACTTCGACAAGCAACCCGCTGGAAGTGACCATCGCCGGCAACACCAGCGTCACCGCCCACTTCGCGGCCGTCGTCAACTACACCCTGACGGTCAACGCCGTCGGCGGCGGCACGGTGACGCGCGCCCCCGACCAGACCCAATACGCGACGGGCACGGTCGTCACCCTGACGGCCGAGCCCGACGCCCAGAAGCGCTTCTCCCACTGGAGCGGCAGCGCCAGCGGCACGGTCAACCCCCTCGACGTGACCGTCACCAGTAACATGGTCGTCACGGCCAACTTCGTGGACGACGTCTACCCGCTGACCACCAGCGTCATCGGCCAGGGCACAGTGGCGGCCTCGCCCAACCAGCCGGCCGGCTACTTCATCGGCCAGCAGGTGACGCTGACGGCGACCCCGGCCGTGGGTTGGGCCTTCGTCGAGTGGTCGGGCGACGCCAGCGGCACCTCGGCGACGACGACCATCACCATCGCTGGGCCGACCAGCGTCACCGCCGCCTTCACCGCCCTGGCCGCCCCGACGTTGACCACCAGCACGACCGGCGACGGCACGGGCATGATCCAGATCAACCCCGACAAGGACGAGTACGCCTGGGGTGAGCAAGTGGTGCTGACGGCCGTGCCCGGCACAGGCTCCGTCTTCGCCGGCTGGTCGGGCGACGCCGGCGGCAGCAACAACCCGCTGCCAGTGACGATGAACGCCAACAAGAACATCGTGGCCCGCTTCATCGTGCCCAAAGGCCCGTTCAGCGACAACTTCAATGCGTGCAGCCTGGGCAGCGTGTGGGGTACGCCCATTGACGAGGCCGGCAACGCCACGTTCGCCTTCCCCGGCCAGAGCCTGCGCATCACCGTGCCCGCGGGCGACGACCACGTCATCAACAAATCGCTCAACAACGCGCCGCGCATCATGCAGGACGCCACCGACGCCGATCTGGACTACGTCGTCAAGTTCAACTCCGACGTCACCCAAAACGTGCAGACCCAGGGTATCTTGATCGAGCAGAGCGACGCCAGGCTGATGCGGGTGGACTTCTACTACAACCCCAACCAGCAAGACAACGTGCCCAACGACGAGGTCGTGGTCTACGCCGGCATCTGGACGCCGGGCGCGCTCCAGAAGAAAGTCCTGTTGCCCATCGCCGCCGCCGACGCCAACTACCTGCGCGTCACCCGCGTCGGCATCAAGTGGACGATCTTCTATAGCGCCACCGGCCAGGATGATGATTGGCAGAAGGCCGACGACTTCAACTACGATATGCCCGTGAACCGCGTGGGCGTCTACGCCGGCAACCTGCGGCCGGCCGGCACGACCGCGGCCCCGGCCTTCACCGCCGACATTGACTTCTTCTACAACGCCACCGGCGCGCCGCTGGCCGCCGACAAATCGCTGCTGACGGTCAACGTCGTCGGCACCGGCACGGTCAGCGCCACGCCACCGGCCGCCCAACTGACCTGCGGTCAGACGGTCAGCCTGCGGGCCACGCCCGGCCTGGGCATGGAGTTCAGCGGCTGGAGCGGCGACGCCACCGGCGCGCAGAACCCGCTGTCCATGCTCATCAACCGGCCGCGCACCGTAACGGCCACCTTCACCGGCACGCAGATGAACTACATCGCTTTGCCGATGATCATCCGCTAAAGCTAGGGGCCAGGGGCCAGGGGCTAGGGAAGAACGCTCTTCCCTAGCCCCTAACCCCTAACCCCTAGCCCCTTCTTACCTGTAGATGGCCGCCGCCGCCCCGCGCAACTCGGCAAAGATGGGGTGCAGACAGGCGATGATCGTCGCCAACCGCCCAGCCACTTCGTCCCGATACGCCTCCGTCAGCGCTTCGCCGGGGTAGACCTCATAGATCTTCGTCCAGCCCTTATCCCACATCTCCGCCTCCACCCTCTCGCCCAGCGTGGCCTTGATCTCGAACAGGTGGCGGCGAAAGCCGTCCAGCAGGAAGCGGTTCAGCGTGTGGTCGCGCGCCTCACAGTGGAAGCCCAACTCCCAGCCCCCCTCCGGCCGGCCGGGGCGCTCAACCACGCGGCCGACCTCGTAGTGCAGCGACGGCTCGCCATAGTGGATCTGCAACAGCGATTGCCACGGGTGGCGCGTCTGGAACCCTTGCAGTGCGTCGGGCAGCTGCGGCCGCAGCGCGTCGGGCAGCGTTTTCAGGAAGGCTGTCTGAGATAACGTGTTCATTCTCTCTGTAGTATAATCTGCCACAGACCGTTTCCCAATCAGACTGACTATTGTAGCGCGGGATGGTATCCCGCTTGTAGCGCGGGATGGTATCCCGCGTTTGGGCAGCGGAAGAGGCGGGTTGCCAACCCGCCCTACAACTTGTAGCGCGGGATGGTATCCCGCGTCTGGGCGACTGAAGAGGCGGGTTGCCAACCCGCCCTACAACAAAACGATGACCAGCAAGCAGCGCACCTGGGGCCAGTTCGCCACACCGACCGACGTGGCTGATGTGCTGCTGGGCTTCTGCCTGCGCCGGCCGGCCGACCGGCTGCTGGACCCCAGTTGCGGCGACGGCGCGCTACTGCGGCGGGCGGCTCGCTGGCAGTCGTGGCTTTCGCCGTCGGCCGCCGACCCGCCGCGCGACACGCTCTATGGCATCGAGCTGGACGCCGAGGCCGCCGCCCGCGCCGCCGCTGTCGCCGGGGCGACCATCGTGCCGGCCAACTTCTTCGCCCTGGCTCCGGCGGCCTCGCCCGCGCTGCCTGCCAATTGGCCCCCCGCCGGCTTCGACACCATCATTGGCAACCCGCCCTACACCCGCGCCGAGTGGATCGGCCGCCTGGCTGACGCCGCCCAACTGCCCCTCTTCGCCGACGACCGGCCCGACGCGCCCACCCGCGCCGTCCCACCCGATCTGGCCGCCGCCCTCAGCGGTCGCGCCGGGCTGCACGCCTACTTCCTGCTCCACAGCCTGCCCTTTCTGCGCGACCGCGGCCGGCTGGGCTTCGTCATGCCCAACGGCTGGCTCGATGTGGCCTATGGCGCGGCCCTCAAGCGCTTCCTGCTGGATCACTTTCGCGTCGTGGCCATCGTCGAATCGGCCGTCGAGCGCTGGTTCGCCGCCGCCGGCGTCAACACCTGCCTGCTCATCCTGGAGCGGGCCGACGACGCGGCGGCGCGGGCAGCCAACCGGGTGCGCTTCGCCCGCCTGGCCCGGCCGTTGCGCGACCTGCTGGGCGGCGCGGCCGACGACGCGCGGCGCGTGGTGGCCGTGGAGCAACTTGTCGGCCGCCTTCTGCCCGGCGACGACCGGCCGGGCGGCGACGTGGCCGTGCGCGTGCGCCCACAGAGCGAGCTTGATCCCGGCGCGCGCTGGGGCGAACTGCTGCGCTCTCCGGCCGTGGCCCTGCGCCCGGCGGCGCCGTCCACCGCGCCCCTCGGCCGCTGGGCCGTCGTCCGGCGCGGCCATACCACCGGCGCCAACGACTTCTTCTACCTCAATGCCGCCCATGTCGCCGAGTGGGGCATCGAGCCTGAGTTTCGCCGGCCGCTGCTGAAGTCCTTGCGCGGCGTGGCCCGGTTGCGTCTCAGCGCCGCCGACACCGACCACGAACTGCTAGCCATCCCCGCCGACGCCCATCTGGCGGGCACGGCCGCCGCCGCTTACGTCGCCTGGGGCCAGGCGCGCGGCCTGCACCGGCGGGCTACCTGCGCCGCCCGCCACCCGTGGTACTGCCTCCACAACCAACCCGACGGGCAACTGCTGTTGGCCAAGGGCGTCTGGCAGCGCCATTTCGCCCCGCTGGCCGAGGGGCCGGTGACCGTGGATCAGCAGATCTACCGCCTGCGCCTGGACGCGGCGATATTGCTGACCGCCGCGGCCTTGCTCAATAGCGCCTGGTTCGCCTTGCAGTGTGAGTTGCGCGGCCGGGTGAATCTGGGCGAGGGGGTGCTGTGGCTGGCGACCTATGAGTTGGCCGCCATCCCGCTGCCCGACCCGACGGCGCTCGACGCCGGGCGGCGGGCGGCGCTGGCCGCGGCCCACGAGCGGCTGTGCGCCCGCCCCATTGTCGCCACCTCCGGCGACGACCTGGCCCAACCGGAGCGGCTGGCCCTCGACGAACTGGTCTTCGACCTGGTGGGGCTGTCGGTCGCCGAACGCCGTGCCGCCCGCGAGGCGCTGCTGGCCTGCCTCGACGGCCGCCGCCGCCGCGCCGGCCAACTGGCCCCGGATGACGGCGTATGAGCGACGACGCCCGCCGCGCCCAATACGCCGCCGTCTTTGACGTGCTGGCCCAGGTCTATGGTCGCCCCGTCTGGCACTCCTACGCCCCGCCGCTCGACGAACTGATCTACACCATCCTCTCGCAGGCCACGGCCGACGTCAACACCGCCCGCGCCTATGCCGAGTTGACCGCCCGCTTCCCCGACTGGCCAAGCGTCATGGACGCCCCGCCCGAAGCGGTCAGCGCCGCCATCCGCTCCGCCGGGCTGTCGAACATCAAAGGGCCGCGCATCCAGAACACGCTGCGCCACATTCTGCGTGAGCGCGGCGAACTGTCGCTCGACTTCCTGGCCGACCTGCCGCTGGACGAGGCCCTGGCCTGGCTGACGGCCATCGAAGGGGTGGGGCCGAAGACGGCGGCCATCGTCCTGCTCTTCTCGCTCGGCCGCCCCGCCTTGCCGGTGGACACCCACGTCCACCGCGTCAGCCTGCGGCTGGGCCTCATCCCGCCGCGCACCAACGCCGTCAAGGCCCACGTCCTGCTGGCCGCCCTCGGCCCGCCGGAGACCTACTACGCCATGCACATCAACCTCATCCGCCACGGCCGCGAACTCTGCCGCGCCCGCGCCCCCCTCTGCCACATCTGCCCGCTGCAAGACTTGTGCGATTACTATCAGCTAGGGACCAGGGGCCAGGTTCCAGGGGCCAGGTTCCAGGGGCCAGGGGAAGAGCGCTCTTCCCCTGGCCCCTGGAACCTGGAACCTTTCTTAGCGCCTTCGCGTTGAATCCTCTACAATAAACTCGCACATGGCCGCCACACGCACACGCACGAACGAGGAGTGGGTCGAAGACCTGGGCACGCCGGGGCCGGGCCGCGAGGCCGCTCTCGACGATCTGCGCCAGGTATTGGCCAACGGCCTGCGGCGCGGTCTCGTCGGCCAGGTGGACACCAACGCCCCCGAGTTCGAGTCGCTGGTGGATGACTTCGTGCAGGAGACGCTGCTGAAGGTGCTGGATAATCTCGACTCCTTCGCCGGCCGCAGCCTCTTCACCACCTGGGCCAACAAGATCGCCCTTAACATCGGCCTGACCGAGTTGCGGCGCAAGCGCTGGCGCGATAGCTCGCTCGACCAGTTGACCCAGACCGACGACGGCGAATACACCCCCTCCTTCGTGGCTGACCTGTCGCCGTGGCCGGAGGCGCTGACCGAGCGGCGCGAACTCATCGCCTACGTCAGCCGGCTCATTGGTGAGGAGTTGACCGAGAAGCAGCGCACCGCCCTCGTCGCCGCCGTCATCCAGGGCAAGCCGCTCAGCGAGGTGGCCCACCGGATGGGTTCCAATCAGAACGCCATCTACAAGCTGTTGTTCGACGCCCGCCAGCGCCTGCGGCGGCGCATGGCCGAAGACGGGCTGACGCCGGAGGACGTGCTATCGTCGTTCGCGGAGAACTGAGTCTTCCCGGTGCATGGCCCTCTTGGTGCATCGCACTTTCTGAAGTGCGTTGCACCTTCTTGAGGGACTCACAAAGAAAGTGGGACGCACTCAGGAAAGTGCGACGCACTCAGGAAAGGGCGACGCACTTGGGAAAGTGCGACGCACTGAGAGTGGTAAGAAAGACAGGCAAGGATGCGTCAGAGAGGCAGAATGTCTAGTGTGATCGACACCATACGACAGCTCCTGGAGCGTCCCGCCCAGGGTGAGCCTGGCGTCGTCGTCCCCCTCGACGACCCTTCGATAGACCGGCTGCTGCGCCTGCTGTGCGATACCCGCGACGATGAGTTGTCGTGTGACGAGGTGTTCATCCGCCTCGACGAGTACGTGGACTGCCTGATCAACTACGGCCAGATGATGGAGCACCGCCCTCTCATCGAGCACCATCTGACCCTCTGCGCCGACTGCCGTGACGAGTTGCGCGCCCTGCAGCAAGCCCTGGCCCAGGCCGCGGCCGACGACTGAGACACACCCGCCCCCTCGCGCCGCCTTCGCCCGACCGCGACGCGACCATTGAACAAAGGAGAGCGCATGATCCAAGCTGTCTGGAACGGCGTCGTTCTGGCCCAGAGCGACCACACCGAACAAGTCGAGGGCAACCACTACTTCCCCCCGGATGCCATCAACCGCCAGTACTTCCGCGCCAGCGACCGCCACACCACCTGCCCCTGGAAGGGCGTCGCCAGCTACTACGATGTTGTGGTGGATGGCCAGGAAGTCCGCAACGCCGCCTGGTACTACCCGGAGCCGAAACCGGCGGCCCAGAACATTCGCAACCACGTAGCTTTCTACGGTATGATTCAAATCGTCAAGTGATGCCATGTTACTCGCAGGCGACATCGGTGGAACCAAAACTGTTCTGGCGCTCTTCGATGCTCAGGAGAGCGACGCCCTGATTGACCGTCACCCCGTTCTGGAACGCACCTTCCCCAGCCAGCAATACCACTCCCTGGAACTGATCATCGAGGAGTTTCTGGCCGAGTGCCCCCACCACATCTCGGCCGGCAGCTTCGGTGTGGCCGGGCCGGTGGTCGGCGGGCGGGCCCAGGTGACCAACCTGCCCTGGGTCATCGAGGCCGACGACATGGCCGCGCGCTTCGGCTTCGGCGTCCATCTGCTCAACGACCTGGAGGCGCTGGCCACGGCCGTGCCCCACCTGGAACGCACCGACCTGGTGACGCTCAACGAGGGTGAGCCGGTGGAGCATGGGGCCATCGGCGTCATCGCCCCCGGCACGGGGCTGGGCGAGGGCTTCCTCGTCTGGCACGCCAGGGGCTACGTCTCCTACCCGTCGGAGGGGGGCCACTGCGCCTTCGGGCCGACGACGCCGCTGCAACTGGAAATGCTCAACTACTGGCTGCCGCGCATGGGCCACGTCAGCTATGAGCGCCTCTGCTCCGGCATCGGCATCCCCAACGTCTACTCCTTTCTGCGCCAGACGGGGCGCTTCGAGGAGCCGCAATGGCTGCGCGACGCGCTGGCCGAGGCGGCCGACCTGACGCCGGTCATCGTCCGCGCCGCCGTCAGCCGCGAGGCCGATATCTGCGTGGCCACGCTGGAACTGTTCATGGAGATTCTGGGCGACCAGGCCGGCAATCTGGCCCTGACCGTGCTGGCCACGGGCGGCATGTACCTCGGCGGCGGCATCCCCGGCCGCATCCTGCCCCAGTTGCAGCAGGGGCCGTTCATGAAGTTCTTCCAGGACAAGGGGCGCTTCAGCGAGATGATGGGCCGCATCCCCGTCCACGTCATCTACAACCCCAAGGCCGCCCTCTACGGCACGGCCTACGACGCCCTTTCTCTATCGCCTGTGTGAGGAGAGCTCACGCAAAGGCACTAAGAAGCGAAGGCGCAAAGGAAGAGAAGAAAGGTCTTTCTTCTCTTCCTTTGCGCCTTGGCCCCTTCGCGCCTTTGCGTGAGCCTCTTTTTCAATCTGTGGAATCTGTGGTTTCATCCTCTTCATGACCGATCCAACCATTCACGTAGTCGAAGACGTAGCCGGGGCCGGGGCGGAGTACGTCGTCGCCGGGCTGCGCGCCGCGCTGGACGACGCCAACACGGCCAGCCTTGTTCTGGCCGGCGGCAACACCCCCCTGGCCCTCTATGCCCTGCTGGCCGAGGCCGACCTGCCCTGGGAGCGCGTCCACGTCTTCTGGGGCGACGAGCGCCTGGTGCCGCCCGATGACCCCGGCTCCAACCACGCCGCCGCCCACGACGCCCTGCTCAGTCGTGTGTCTCTGCCGGAAGCCAATGTCCACCGCATTAAGGGCGAGCTGGAGCCGGCGGCGGCCGTGGCCGACTATGCCGAGCAGTTGCGCGCCTTCGCCCAGCAGCACGACGTGGGCTGCCCATCCCCCTGGCCGCGCTTCGACGTGGTCTTGCTGGGGCTGGGCGAGGACGGCCACACCGCCTCGCTCTTCCCTGGTTCGCCGGCGGCCTGCGTCGTGCCCGTGCAGGCGGTCGAGGCGGAGTACGATGGCCGCCCCGCCCAGCGCGTCACCCTGACGCCCATCGTCTTCAACCACGCCCGGCGCGTGGCCTTCGTCGTAACCGGCCAGAACAAGGCCGCCGCCGTCGCCGCCGCCCTCGGCCCCCAGCGCGACCCCGACCGCCACCCCGCCCAGCGCATCGAGCCGGAGGAGGGGGAGGTCGTTTGGTTCCTGGACCCGGCCGCGGCGCCCAACGGGTAAAATTTCAACTCAGGTGTGCTATAATTCGCCTCAATCGCCCGAATAGCGAGGTGCTAATATGGCTATAGCGACAATCGAGATAGAGGTCGAGGAGCGGGCCGCGCAGGTCTATAATAGCGCTTCGCCAGATGCCCAAGAGAAGCTCCGTGCCCTGTTGAGCGTCTGGCTGCTCGAGTTTGCCGAAGTGAAGCCTGACTTAGGCCTGCTGATGGATCAGATTAGTGACAGCGCCGCCGCTCAGGGTCTGACGCCTAATATCTTGGACTCGCTACTTAATGACGAGTGAACGGCGTTTCGTCTTCGATACGAATTCGATTATTAGCGCCTTGCTTCTTAAGCAGTCCGTTTCGCGTCAGGCGTTTGACCATGCCCGTGGTCAAGGCACATTGCTCGTTTCACTGGATACGCTGGCCGAGCTATCCGACGTTCTCCGCCGACCTCGATTTGCCAAGTACGTAACGGAACAGGAGAGGGAGCAGTTTCTTGCGGCATACGTTTACGAAGCGACCTTGATCGAAGTAAAGGAAGTGATCCAGGCGTGCCGTGATCCAAAGGATGACAAGTTCCTTGAGCTAGCCGTCAGTGGTCATGCCGACACGCTTGTCACCGGTGATCAGGACTTGCTTGTTTTGCACCCTTTCCGTGGCATCACAATTGTTACGGCAAGGGGCCTGTTGGAGAATTGAACGTCACTGGCCATTATTAGATAAATCTAGTGCGACGAACGCCAGGCTCAACGCTCTGAGCTTGGCGTACTTTGCGTCTTTGCGTGAGGTTCTCTTCTCTTAAAATCTGCTCAATCTGCCCAATCTGCGGATCACTCCTCTTCATCCCCCACAAGCCGCCGGGCCACGAACAGCCCACCGAAGAGCAGCGCCGCCAGGCCGATGACCAGGCCCGCGTAGGCCATGTCGTAGCGGTAGGGATTGCCGCCCATGACCACCGGCCAGCGGTTTTCGTTGGCAAAACCGGGGAAGAAGGCCGCGCCGGGGGCCAGCGACAGGGCGTACTCCTCGCTGTCCACGGTTACGTATACGGTCGAAGAGCGATAGCCAACGGTGATCAATCGTGGCCGTTCGTCGGTGAAGACTCCCGGCACCAGCAGTTCCGGCTTTTGCCCATTCTCACCTCCGGCGGGGGTGCGCAGGCGAATGATGAGCGCATCCTTCTCCTGACCTAGAGTGACATTGCGCCGCTCGGCATCGGCCGAGATGGAGACGATCCGCGCCGGGCCGCGCTGGGTTGGGTCGGCCGTGGCCGCGCTGATGGTGATGAAGAAATGGTTATCCCGGCGTGCGGCGGCTGAGAAAGTAGTAAAGCCCGTCTCCGTAGCCAGCCATTCGCCCGGCCCAATGGTCACTCCCTGACCGCCTTGCTCGGTGGCCGGCCCCTCGCGCCAGACGAGCGGCGGCAGCGTTACTTGCGGCGTAGTCAAGAACTCGAAAGGCGCTTCACCGTCGAACTGATACTCGCCGCGCATGTTCATGCTGTCGTTATAGCGCCATGTAAACGACATCCACTCCACTCGTCCGCTCCACTGCCGCTTACCCACCGCCTCGTTGCCGACCACCAGCGGAAACGACGTGTCCCAGTTGCTCAGGCGGACGCTGCGGTAGAGGTATACGGTCAGCGCCGCCACCAGCAGCGCATAGACGCCCAGACCCAACAGCAGGTTGCGCGGCGTGGCGTAGCGGCGCAGAGCCGTGCCGACACCCATCGCCCAGACGCGAAACAGCCCCACCCCCACCACCGCCCCCAACCCATTGGCCACCACGTCGGCCACCGACGGCGCGCGCGCCGGCATGAACAACTGCGCCGCTTCCAGCGCGGCCGACAGTAATAAACTTAGCGCGAGAAGACCGCCGACGGCCGACAGCCGACCGCCGCCAAAAGGGGAGGCCTTTTTGGCGGCGGTCGGCCGTCGGGCGGCGGCGGTCTTCAACCCCGCCAGGCCGAAGCCGAGGGGGACAAAGAGCAGCACATTGAGCGGCACGTCGCGCAGGGTCAGCGGGGCCAGGGAGAGGCGCTCCCAGGGCACGCGCCCGTCCCACACAAAGTCGAACGGCGTCAACCGCAGCCACAAATTCAGCGCCAACACGCCCAACGTAATCAGGCCAAACCATAGGCCCGGCTTTTTGAGTATCATGAAGGGAGGATAGTAAGCCTAATGTTGCCTAGAACGGCAGCTTTTCTTCGGTGCTTTCGCGCCACTCATTCAGCCAATTCATGGCCTCCTGGAATCTACCAGCCGGGAGCTGCTTATAGCCCGTTATCTCGAACTTGCGGTATAGCTCGCCATAGACGGCTCCATATTCATTACGCCCACTCTGCTTGCCCAACTTGAGAGCCACTGTTTTAACTGCCTGGCTAATCTGGCTAGCCTGATCTGGAGTAACATAGCGGCCGGTATTCCCCCGCATGGACTCGATTCTCTCCAGACGCTCGCCATACTCGTCCAACCGGGCTTCCAACATGACCTGGCCCCTGGCTAGATCGAGGATCGCTAATGCCTGGATGATTTGTTGTACACAGGGGGCGACACTTTGTCGCCCCCTTTAACAAGTAGAAACAGAGGAGTCGCATCAAGCCTCTTCCGCCCATACCAACCCGAGTTCGGCCGCGCGGGCCGTATAGCGGGCGATGTGGTCGCGGGTGACGCGCCCCATGTCGTCGCCGCGCTGGTGGGCCTTAAACCAGTCGGTGATCTCCGTCAGCGCGTCTACCCAGGTGTAGACCGGCCGCCAGTCGAGCCGGTGGGCCGCCTTGTCCCAACTGAGGCGCAGCAGCCCCGTCTCCACCTCGGCGAAACCCGGCCGCGTGTGCTCCCACGAACCGCCGCCCCACAGCGCCACCAGCTTCTCGGCCAGCGCCTGCGCCGTCACCCCCTTCTGCTCCAGCGGGCCGAAGTTCCACGCCTCGCCGAAGGCCGGGCCGTGGCGCAGCAGTTGCGCCCCCAGCCACAGATAGCCGCTCAGCGGCTCCAGCACGTGCTGCCACGGCCGCACGCTCAGTGGGTTGCGCACGCCGATGGGCCGCCCGTCCAGCAGCGCCTTCATGCAGTCGGGCACGAGGCGGTAGGCGGCGAAGTCGCCGCCGCCGATGACGTTGCCCGCCCGCGTCGAGGCGATGGCCACGCCGTGGCGCTCGTACTCGCCCGGCGCGAAGTAGGTGCTGCGATAGGCGGCGATGGCCAGTTCGGCCATGGCCTTGCTGGCGCTATACGGGTCGTGGCCGCCCAGGGTGTCGCTCTCGCGATAGCCCCACAGCCACTCCTGATTCTCGTAGACCTTGTCGGTGGTGATGCTGACCAGGGCGCGCACGCTGCCGGTCTGGCGGATGGCCTCCAGGACGTTGACCGTGCCGCCCGCGTTGGTGTCAATCGTCAGCTTGGGCTGCTCCACCGAGCGCAGGACGATGGGCTGGGCCGCCAGGTGAAAGACCAGCGCCGGCCGGTGGGTGGCGATCGTTTCGCATAGAGTATCGAAGTCGCGGATGTCACCGCGCACGTCCACAATGCGCTCGCTCAGGCCGGACAGGGTGAAGTTGCTGGGCTGCGTCGGTGGCTCCGGCAGGCTATAGCCGATGACCGTCGCCCCCAGTTCGAGCAGCCACGTCGTCAGCCACGAGCCTTTGAAGCCGGTGTGGCCGGTGATGAGCACAGGGAGGTTGGAGTAGGTGTTGGTGTAGGGCATGGTAGTGGTCAGTAGGTCAGTAGGTCAGTAGGTCAGTAGGTCAGTGATCGCTAGTTGCGCTTCACTGACGCCTGATGGGTGACGGGCGACATCGAACCTAAAGAAGGTCAATGAGTTCATCAACGTAAAGGGCGATCACTTCGCGCATGTTGCTCAGTAGCTCATCAATGGTGCGCCCCTGGCTGTAGCAGGCGCGCAGCTGCGGCACTTCGCCGACGTACAGCCCGTCCCCATCGCGCTCGATGACTACGTAGAATTCTCGTCTGTTCATGCGGTTATTATACAGCGAGTTGTCAGTAGGTCGTTGGTCGTTGGTTGTTTGTCACTCGCCACCCGCTCCCCCGCGGAGTGCGCATCCTCAGATGCGCCTCTCCGCCTTCGCCCGCCCGCATCTGAGGATGCGGACTCCGCCGTTGCGCCGCGTCCATCCACGGAGTGCGCATCCTCAGACGCGCCCCGCCCGGCCGTGTCCGTCCGCATCTGAGGATGCGGACTCCGCCACTTGCCACTCGCTAACCGCCACTCGCCTCTCTTCATTCGTAGTTCGTCGTTCGTAATTCGTCGTTCGTCACTCTCTTATACACGTCCAACGTCTCCCGCGCCGTCCGCTCCCACGTGAATTGCGCCGCCTGTTGCGGGCCGGCGCGGCGCAGCTCGGCCGCCTGCTGTTCGTCCATCACCAGGGCGATGATCGCCCCGGCCATCGCCCGCGGGTCGTCGGGGCTGATGGCGAAACCGGCCGGGCCGATGACCTCCGGCAGCGAGCTGCTGTCGCCGACGACCACCGGCGTGCCGCAGGCCATCGCCTCCAGCGGCGGCAGACCGAACCCCTCGTTGCGGCTGGGGAAGACGAACGCCTCCGCCCCGCGATAGAGCACCGGCTTGTCGGCCTCGTCCACGTAGCCGATCCAGCGCACGAAGCGCCCCAGCCCAGCGCGGGCGATGACGTCGTCGTAGTCGGGGAAGGTCGGCGACGCGCCCTCCGGCTTGCGCCCGGCCAGGAGCAGCGGGTACTCCTCGCCCAGCGCCCCAGCGACGTAGGTATAGGCGTGGAGCAGGGTGACGACGTTCTTGTGCGTCTCGTAGCCACCCAGGTAGAGTACGTAGAAGTCGGGCAGGTCATACTTGCGCCGCACGGCCAGGTCAACCAGGCTGTTGCCCGCCCGCGGCGAATACTCCGGCCCCACGCCCAGGTAGACGGCGGTCACGTCCCCCTCGGCGATGCCCAGGTGGGTGATGATGTCGCTGCGGCTGGCCTGCGAATCGGTCAGCACGTGATCGGCTCCGCGCGCGGCGGCGCTGACCAGGGCGTTATAGAGCCGGGCGCGCCGGCCGCGGCGATACTCCGGCACGAGCAACGTCGTCAGGTCGTGGACGGTGACGACCAGTGGCGCGGGCGAGCGCAGCGGCGGGCCGAAGTAAGGCACGTGGGCTAGCGTGGCCCCCACGCGGCGGCAGGCGGCCGGGAAGCCGCGCTGCTCGAACAACACCTTGCCCAGATGCCCCGGCCGCAGCGGCACGACGACGACGCCCACGCCGTCGGGCACGCCATCCGGCGGCGGGCCGTCCGGCAACTGCGGATATATCAGGGTGAGGGTCACGTCCGGGGCCAGGCGGCGCAAATGGGCGACAAGTTGGCGGGTGTACTGGCCGCTGCCGGTGTGGGGGCGGTCCCAGAAGTAGGCGTTGAGGGCGACGTGCATCGGCGGCGATTATAGACCACTCTCTGGTGCATCGCACTCTCCCCGGTGCATCGCACTTTCTGAAGTGCGCCGCACCTTCTTCTCCCCCTGGTGCATCGCACTTTCTTGAGTGCGTTGCACCTTCTTAGTGGATTCGCAAAGAAAGTGCGACGCACTCAAGAAAGTGCGACGCACTGCGGAAAGTGCGACGCACTCAGGAAAGTGCATCCCGCTCAGGGCTATGCTATAGTAAGCGCCACAGGTCGCCGCCAAGGATATGGAAGAGCAAAGACGACAGTTCATCCCCGGTCTCGGCATCCTGCTGCTCGCTGCCCTGCTGCTGGGCGCGGTCGGCGCGCTGCTCCACGATTATCGCGAGGTGGAGTATCGCGGTGTCGGCGCGCTGCTCTGGGGCGGAGGGGTGCTCATCACCTTTGTGCTGGGTACCGTCCATCTGTCGCGCCGGGTGCTGCCGTTGCAGAACAATCTCGGCTGGGCCGAGGGCTTTCGCCTGCTGTGGCGCAGCTATCTCATAGGCGTCAACGACCTGCTGGCCGGGCGGCGGCACGAGCCGCTGCACACCACCACCACCGCCAAGAGCAAGAAGCCGTCGGTCATAACCCTCTCGCCCAGTTTTCGACTGTTGGGTGCCGGCTTCCTCTTCAGCCACGAGGCCGCGGCCATCACCCGCGGCAATAGCTTTGTGCGTGCCGATGGGCCGGGGCTGGTTTTTCTGAACCCCGGCGAAACGATCGCCCAGGTGTTCGATCTGCGCATGCAGTCGCGCAAGCAGGATGTTGAGGCCACCACCCGCGACGGCATCCCGGTGAAGACCAGCGTCTCCGTCTCTTTCCACGTGCGACGGCTGCCGACCGGTGAGCGCCGCCCGCGCTCGGTGGAGACCGACACCATCCCCTACCCCTACGACCGTCAGGCGCTGTTCGACCTGACCTATGCCGGCAGCGTGGCCGGCGAAGAGGGGCGGCTGAGTTGGGCCGACCAGATCTGCCCCCAGGCGGCGACGCTGCTGGTGGGTGAGATCGGTCGCTTCAACCTGGACCAACTGCTCGTTAGCGCCGGGGCCGAGCCGATGGGCGAGATCAAAGCCAACATCAAGCGTGGTCTGGAGGCGCTACAGACGAGCGAAGACGGCCCCACGTTGCCCAAGGGTGTCACCATCGCCAACGTCGGCGTCGGCAGCCTGACGCTGCCGGATGACGTGGTCACCAAGCGTCTGGCCACCTGGCAGGTCGAGTGGAATAGCCAGGCCACCGGTCACATCGCTGTCGCCACCATCGAGACGCAGCGGCTGGTGAACCGCGCCCGCGCCCGCGCTGTGGCCGACAGCATTGACAGCCTGTTGAGCAGCATCGAAACCATGCAGGCCCAGGGGCAGGGTGGTCAATTGCATGAGGTGATCTTGCAGCAATTGACCAAATCGCTGGAGACGGTGTTGACCAAACAGGTGATCAGCGACCTGCCGCAGCGCGCCCAACTCATGAACCTGGCCTCGACCACGTCGCACGAATTGCGCCGGGCACTGGAGCGGGGGGAGTAAGGCCGTGGCCGCCCAGCTTGCGCCCCGCTCGGCCGCCCGCGCCCCCCGCCGTTTGCGCCGCCCGCCCGCGCCCAAGTGGTTCAACTGGTCGCGCGTCGTTCTGGTCCTGTTGCTCATCGGCTACTGGATTTTCGTTAGCGCCCTGGAGCGGGTAGACGGCAACCTGGTGCTGGCCCGCATCTTTCTGCCCGACCTCTCGACAGATCAGGCGGCGCTCGTGCCTTTCTCCCCCTGGCTGCGATTGCTGATCGAGTTCTGCCACCCGCGCGTGTTGCGCCACTTCATCCCCATCTTCGTCGGCTGGTATCTGGCCGTCCAGGCGGGCGTCAGCCTGATGCAAGTCCTCTACAACTGCCCCGACCGCGAGACGGCGGCCAAATTCCTGCACCGCCAGCGGCGCGACCGCGTCAGCTATACGGATCTGCCCTATACCGTCTTGCCCCACACGCTAGAGAGCGTGCGGCAAGAGTCGATCCTATTGCGCGTCGGCGGCCCGGTGCAGATTATCGTCCCCAATGGCTACGCCGCCGTCACAGAGCGCAACGCCCGCTTCCTGCGCGTGTTGCCGCCCGGCTTCCACGTGTTGGGGCGCTTCGAGTATTTGCTCGGCGTTGTTGACCTACAGCCCCAATCGCGCAGCACGACCGAGCCGGTGTCGCTGCTGACCCGCGAGGGCATCCCGGTGAAGGCCGAGGTCGGCCTGACCTTCGCCATTGACCCCGGCGACGCGCCGACGCCGCTGCGCCCCTTCCCCTTCCGGCCGGAGGCGGTGCGCAAGGCGGCTTATGGCGGCGCAGTGGGAGCCAACGGCAAAGTCACGACGTGGGACGGCGGGCCACTGGGCAAGGCCACCGGGGCGCTGTCCGGCTGGGTGTCGAGCCATACGCTGGATGAGTTGCTGGCCGCCGACGCCTCCCACGACGCCCACCATCTGATGATGCAGGCGATCATTGACAAGGTGTGGGACAAGGACGGCTTGCTGAAAGACGGCATCCGGCCGTTGCGCGTCCACGTCGGCCGCCTGACCCCGCCCGAAGAGGTCAGCCAGCAGTACACCGATGTCTGGCTGGCCGGGCAGGAGAAAGAAGACAGGCTGGCGCGAGCCGACGGCACGGCGCAACTGGCTCGGGAGATCGCCGCGGTCAACGTCGAAGGGCCGATGCTCATCATCCAGGCTTTGGCCGACCGGCTGCGCCAGGCGCAGCAGGAGGCGGGCAGCGACATCTCCGGCTACGTGCTGGCCATCAGCCTGGTCGAGGGGTTGCGGCAGGCGTTCCACGTCAGCACCCAGGAGGCGCGTGTCATGGCCAACCCGGATGCCAATCAACTGGACGAACTGGCCGACGTGTCGCAGCGCCTGGCCGGGTTGGAAGATAGCTTGCGGCGGCCGACGGTGACGTTCAACCCGTCGCGGCCGGATTAGGGAGGCCCAAGCGGACGATGGCGCGCATGATGGGGGTGTATGGCAACGGGCCGGCAGGCAGCCGGTGGGCCGGGGGGCGCGAGCGGCATGGTTGATCGCTCGGCCAGCTTCGCCGCGAGCGAGGCGCACACGGCCGTTGGTGGGTCGGGGCAGCGGGTGCGTCCCGAAGCCGTCACCGTGCTGGAGCGGCTGCTGGGGCTGTTGTTTCCCAACCCGCCCTCGCTCGACTGCATTACCATTGACGACGTGCAGCGGCGCTATCGGCTGACGGGGCTGGGCGCGCCGGCGCTGGCGGCCATCGAGCAGTCGCAACGCCTGGTGCGCGCCCGCGGCGACTATGCCCAGACGGGGCTGTGCGAGTTCCACATCGGGATGATCTACTTCCATTGGGACGACCCGCGCGCGGCGGCCAACCAGTTTGCCCTGGCCCGCCAGCCGTGGCTGCTGGCTGACGACCATTCGGCCACCTGCCTGGCCCACTTCGCGCAGGGATTGGCCCTCTACCACGCCTTCCACAACGAGCCGGCCATGCTCCAGTTTGGCCGCGCCGAGCGGCTGCTGGCGCGCGCCGTACATGGCCCCCAGGCGGCGCGCCAGGCGACGCTGGTGGAGCAACTGCGGCCGCTGCTGACGGCGGCGCAGGAGGCGCTGCGCGAGTCCCTGTGGCCCGCAGACCGCCCACCCGAGACCCCGGCCGCGCCGCCGGAGCGCCTCTACGTGCCCGTGCCCCCCGCGCGCGACAGCGCGCCCCAGCCGCCGGTGGCCAAGAGCGACAGCGCGGCGCGCCGGGCGTTTGAGCGCCCCCCGCCGCCGCTCGACCGGAGCACGCGCGCCCTGCCGCCCATCTCCAACCTGCCGGGCGGGCTGGGCGACGTGCCGCGCGGCCCCGTGCCCGGCCACATCGTGGTGGACGACCGCTTCGGCTGGTACGTCATCGCCGAGCGGCGCGGCAACTTTCTGCCGGCCGTGGCCGCCGGCACGTGGCTACTGGCCGACAGCGAACCGGACGAGCGGCCGGCGGCGCGCGGCGAGTACGTCATCGTCGGCAGCCGCCGGGCCGGGCTGGGCAGCATCGCCGTGCAGCCTATCTCCCGCTCCAGTGTCGTGCCCCACGTCTACCTGGGCTATCGCGCCGTGGGGCCGGACGGGGCGGCGCGCATTCTCCTGGACGACAGCCCGGGGGCAACGACCGACGACGCCCAGGTGCTGGCCGTCGTTGAGGGGTTCTGGCAGGTGTTGGACGGGCAGTTGGCGGATAAGAGGAGCTAGATGGCAAAACACGTGCTGGTGATCGGGGCGACGCTGCTGGACACCAAGGGCAAGCCCTCGGCCGGACTGGCCCCAGGGATGTCGAACCCGGCCGAGATTCGCTCGACACGCGGCGGGACGGCGCGCAACGTGGCCGAGAATCTGGCCCGGCTGGGGGCCGAGGTGGTGCTCGTCTCGGCCGTGGGCGACGACACGACCGGGCGGCAGCTCATGATCCAGACGGCCGAGGCGGGGGTCAACCTCGATTACGTCGAGATGGTTCCCGACTACCATACCGGCTCCTACATTGCCCTGTTGGACGAAGATGGGCGGCTGGCCGTGGCTCTCGATGACGTGCGCGTCATGGAGATCATTGACGCGCCCTATCTGGCGGCGCGGCGCGACCTGTTCGCCGAGGCGGCGATGGTGATGTTCGACGGCAGTCTGAGCGAGGCGGCTATGGCCACAGTGGTGCAACTGGCCCGCGAATACAACGTGCCCCTGTGCGCCGACCCGTCGTCGGCCCGCCTGGCCCACAAGTTGCGCCCCTATCTGCCCTATCTGCACCTGGTGGTTCCCAACGAAGTCGAAGAGGCGGCCCTGTGCGACGTGGGCTTCGCCGGCCACGACCCGACGACCAGCCTGACGCTGGCCGGCCGTCTCGTCGCCGCCGGGGTCAGCAACGTCGTCGTGACGCTGGGCGACTTTGGGCTGGACTACGCCACGGCCGACGAGAGCGGCTACATCCCGCCCTCGCACACGCGCATGGTGGACAGCACCGGCACGGGCGACGCGGTGACGGCGGCCATCCTGTTCGGCCTGCTCAACGACCTGTCGCCCATCGAGGCCATCCGCCTGGGCGCGGCCGCCGCCGCCCTGACGCTGCAATCGCCCGAGACCGTCGTGCCCGATTTGAGCCTGGATATGCTTTACGATCACCTCATTGTGTAGGTTCCAGGTTCCAGGGGCCAGGGGAAGAGCGCTCTTCCCCTGGCCCCTGGAACCTGGAACCTGGAACCTTGTTTCCCAGACCCCACACATGAACAACACCCTCGGCTTCATCCTGTGTCTTCTCTACGTCTTCACCATGATCGGCCTGGCCGAACTGCTGCGCCGCCGGCGGGGCTACGGCTCCGGCTTCACGCGCAAGGTCATCCACATCGGCGTGGGCATGATGAGTTGGTTCCTGCCCGCGCTGTTCACTTCCCCCTGGCCGTTCGTGGCCGCTTGCGGCGCGTTTATGGTCATCAACCTGCTCGACTGGCGCTATGACTTCTTCAAAGCCATGAAGAGCAGCAGCCGCAGCAACCTGGGCACGGTCTACTTCCCGCTGGCGGCGGCGGTGGTAGCGCTGGTGTTCTGGGATCGGCCGCCGCTGATGGTGGCGGCGCTGATGCCGCTGACCTGGGGCGACGGGCTGGCCCCGGTGATCGGCGCGACCTGGGGGAAGCGGGTTTACCGCATCCACACCAGCACGCGCACGCTGGAAGGGTCGCTGGGGTTCTTCGTGGCCGGGTTCGTCTTCACCTGGCTGGCGCTGTGGGTCATGCCCGGCCTGCCCGAGATCAGCCCCGCCGCGGCCGTGCTGCCGGCGCTGATCATCATGGCGGTGACGACGCTCATCGAGGCGGTGTCTATCTGGGGGCTAGACAATCTGACTGTGACGGCGGCGGCGATCCTGATTCTCAGCGTGTGGCGCTTCTAAAAAGGGGCCAGGTTCCAGGTTCCAGGGGCCAGGGAAGAACGCTTTTCCCTGGCCCCTGGAACCTAGTGGCGGAGTCCGCATCCTCAGATGCGGGCGGAATGTAGCACAGGCGGAGTGCGCATCTGAGGATGCGCACTCCGCATTTTTGAGTGGCGGAGTCCGCATCCTCAGATGCGGGCGGAACGTGGCACAGGATTCTTATCCTGTGCAGGAGGCAGGGCGCACAGGATAAGAATCCTGGGCCACAGGCGGAGTGCGCATCTGAGGATGCGCACTCCGCCTGTTAAGTGACGAGTTACGAGTCCAGACTGCTCTGAACTCGTAACTCGTCACTCGGTGCTCGTCACTGACTTACGGAATCGTCGTGATCGGCGCGCAACGGTAGTTGGCCGTCAGGCCGACGATCGTGGCCGAGTCGCCTCCCAACGCGCCGACGCCGGTTTCGGCGAAGGGGGCGGGGGAGTAGACCCTGACGACGATCTCAGCCGTGCCCGCCGGCACATTGGCCAGGTCGAAGACCAGCAGGTTGAGCAAGTCGCCCTTGTTGGGGCCGGTCGGCTTCTGCGTCTGCGTCACGTTGCCGGCCGTCACCGTCACCCACACCGGGCGGGCGTCCTTGTCGTTGTCCACCAGGGCGATCTCCACGTGCAGCGCCGTCGCGCCCAGCGGCGCGGCGATGGGCACGTGCAGTTCGCGCACCGGCGTCCAGCCCTGGGCCACGTCCCAGTAGACCTCGCCCTCGGCGGCGTCGTAGGTTGACCAGAAGTTGACGTAGCTGTTGGCCGCGTCGCGGTAGGTCGGGTAGAGCACGAAAGCGCGCGGCAAGTGGCCCTTCGTCCCACTCGTCTGCAACCACCACTTGCCGGTTACGCTCTTCGTCGCCGCCGTCACCGGCAGATCAGCGCCATACCAGAAGTTGCCGTTGATGTTGTTGGGCGGGCTGGTGATGGTGTTGACCTCGACGTAGTTGTTCTTGCCCGGCTGGATGAAGCGGACGTACTTGGACAGGCCAGTGTTTTTGCCCACCAACTGGCCGTACAGTTCGACCAGATTGGTGTTGTTGGGGATCGTCAGCTTGGCCTGCATCTTGTGGGCCTTGGTGCTGCCCATGCCAATGCCCAGCAGGTCAGTCCACTCGTTCGACGCCGCGCCGACCGGGCAGGTGTTACTCGGCGCGTAGACGTTGTTGAAGGCGCAAACCCACTGATCGCCGTTCTCTACCGGGATGGCCGAGGCGGGGGCCGACTCGTTGCCATTCAGGCAGGTGGAGCCGGTCAGCATCCAGTAAAGCGGGATGTTGACTTCGCTGACCGTGTAGTTGCCCTCAGTCAGCCCCGGCGAGGTTTCCGACTCGCCATTGGACAGCTTGACGTTGGTCGCGCTCCAACTGACGTCGAACTCGAACTCCAGCGAGCCGCCGCCGGGGGCCGACTTGACGATCTGGATCGTGCCCTTGGGCATGTTGGTGAAGGTGCAGACCCAGGCGTCGCCGTCGGCCACGGTGAGGTTGGCCGGGTTGGCCGTCTCGACCGGCGTCGTCGCCGTGTTGTCGCAGGTGGCGCTGTCGAGCGCCCAGCCGGTGGGCGGGTTGACCTCGGCGATCGAGTACGGGCCAGCTTGCAGCGGCGGGGCGGTGACGTAGGGCGTGGCGGCGTCAGTCAGCTTGACGTTGCTGTTGCTCCAGCTCACCTCGAACTCGAACTCCAGCGCGCCGGCGCCGGCGGCCACCTTGTCAATGGTGATCGTGCCGCCGACGTAGCAGGGGCCGCTGAGGTCGCTGGTGTAGAGCCAGGGGCTGAAGGTCACGCCGGTCGTGACCTTGGAACCGGAGCCAGGGCCGGCCAGGCTGGGGCCGTCGGCCGCGCCCCACCAGTTGCACGTGCCGTCATGGGTCTCATAGGGCATGACGGCGTTGATGCCGGCGCTGGGGTTACTGCTCAGGTTGTTGCGGTTGATGTCGAGGTTGGTGATGGCCCCCTCGCCCCAACCGGCGGCGCGGTAGACCAGCACGCCGTTGGAGTTGCCGCTCAGGTCGTTGCCGGTGATGGTCACGTCGTTGACCGTCTTGCCCGTCTCGGAGCCGATGGTGACGCCGCGCACGTTGCCGGTCAGGTCGGAGTTCTTGATGGTGATGCCCGACGTGGTGCTGTGCCACTCCCAGATGATGACGCCGTCGAAGTTGTTGTGGGCTTCGATGTCGTCAAACGTGGCGTTGGTCAGCTTCAGGATGTTAATGCCCTTCGACCCGTTGGTGGTCTTGGTGCCGTTGTTGTTGAACGTGCTGCCGCTGACGGACACGTTGGACGTGCCGCCGGCAGCCTCGAAGTCAAGGCCGACGGCATGACCCTTGTCAATGCGGCCGTTGTTGTCGAAGTGGGAGTTGGTGATCGTGACGTTGTTAGCCGGGCCAGAGATGGTGAAGCCCCACGCGCCGGCCTGAGTGAAGCTGCTGTCCTCGACGATGACCGTGTTGTAGGTGCCGTTGCTGCCCAGCATGACGTTGCGGCCGGAGGCGTACTCGCTGATGACATCCTTAAACGTCACTTTGTTGAACTGCTTGGCCACCCACTCGACGAAGCGGATGTTGAAGCCGGCGGCGTTGGTGTTGGCCGGCACCTTGGTGAAGGTGATGCCCTCGAAGGTGATGTCGCCGTTGACGTTACCCTCGATCTCAATGCCCGTCGTTTCCTCGCGGAACTGGACGAGGGTCGTGGCGCTGCCCGCGCCGACCATGGTCAGCGGCTTGGTGATGAGCAACTCGCGCCAGCCCTCCGACGACAGATTGTCATTGCCGGAGTACGTGCCGGCGGCCAGATGAACCGTTCCGCCGGGGCTGACGGTGTTGACCGCCAGTTGGATGGACTTCATAGGCTCGGCGGCCGAAGCGCCGCCATTGGCATCGTCGCCGGCCGGGTCCACGTAGCAGTGGGTGGTGCACAGCACTTTGACTTGCAGCGTCGTGCAACTCTCCGCGCCAGTGTTGCCGGAGTTGTCCACGCCGCGGACGCACAACTGGTAGCTGCCGCCGGCCAGGGTGCCTAGACTAGCCGTCACCGCTTCGTTCACTTCGTCAAAGGCCGCGTCAACAGCCGTCATGGCCGTCCAGGCGCCGCTGTCCACCTTGTATTCGGCCTTGGCGACGATGCCGGGCAGCCCGGCGCTGTCATCCACCGTGGCCGTGAGGGTGACGGATTGACTGGAGAAGGCCGGATTGGGCGCGGCGGCAACCAGCGTCGTCGTCGGCGCGTCGCTGTCGGCCGTGCAGCCGGTCGTGGTCAGATTGTAGCCAACCAGAGCTGTGCCGAAGTCGTCCCAACCGGGATAGGCCCCGTTGGCAAACTCGTTGTGGGCATAGGGCGAGGCGTTGTTGAGCGTTATATTC
>WBZP01001011.1_pt2 | contig 34799 bp, 32 predicted proteins | sample 5204301 | NCBI WGS metagenome assembly WBZP01 (sample SAMN12412401, study PRJNA552823) | activated sludge metagenome | isolation source: activated sludge from nitrification reactor of wastewater treatment plant... | place: USA: Pennsylvania | collected 2017 | reverse complement strand
CTTCGAGGATGAGGAGACGGCGGCCTTGATGAACGAACTCTTCGTCAATATCAAGGTGGACCGGGAAGAGCGGCCCGATCTCGACAAGATCTATCAGCTCGCCCATCAGCTCCTGGCCCAACGACCCGGCGGTTGGCCGCTCACGGTCTTTCTGACCCCGGAAGATCACCTCCCATTCTTCACCGGTACCTATTTCCCCGAGCAGCCCAGGCACGGGCTGCCCGGCTTCAAGGACCTGTTGCGCAACATCGCCCGCGCCTATGAGGAGCAGTCCAGCGAGATCGACACCCAGAACCAGGCGCTGCTGGAGGCCATGCTCAGTCTGGCTCCCAACGGCGGCGACCCTGGCCGACTCACCCCCGCCCCGCTGGAGGCGGCGCGGCATCAGCTCGAACGCAGCTTCGACGACCGCCTTGGCGGCTTCGGCAACGCCCCCAAGTTTCCCCATCCGACCGACCTCAACCGGCTGTTGCGACACTGGCACCTTGGCCGTCGGGAGGGTCGGACCGATGAGAAAACCTGGCGGATGGTCGAGTTGACCCTGGAACGCATGGCGCTCGGCGGGCTCCAGGACCAGCTTGGCGGCGGCTTCTTCCGCTACTCGGTGGACGAATACTGGATGATCCCCCACTTCGAGAAGATGCTCTACGACAACGCCCAGCTTCTGAGCCTGTACAGCGATGCCTGGCTCGCCGGTGGGCGCCCGCTGTTCCGCGACACCGCCCTGGGGATCGCCGCCTGGGCGTTACGAGAGATGCAGGCCCCCAACGGTGGTTTTTACTCCAGCCTGGACGCCGACAGCGAGGGCGAGGAAGGTCGCTTCTATCTCTGGCGTCCGGAGGCCGCGCGAGCCTTGTTGGCGCCGGATGTCTATCCTCTCTTCGCGCGCTGTTTCGGTCTCGATCGCCGCCCCAATTTCGAGGGCGCCTGGCATCTGCATAGATTCGTCGACCCGGAACACTTGGCCGACGAGTTCGGGCTCGACCCGGCCGAGGTCGAGCGGCGACTCGCCGCCGGCAAAGCCTGCTTGCTGGAGGCGCGTCGCGATCGCGTGCGACCCGGGCGGGACGACAAACAACTGACCGCCTGGAACGCCCTCATGATCAAGGGCCTGGCCCGCGCCGGACGGATCCTGGATCAGCCCGGGTTGCTCCAGGCGGCGGAACGCGCCCTCGACTTCATCCGTGCCCATCTCTGGCGGGATGGTCGCCTGCTGGCCAGTTATGCCGGTGGCAGGGCCGATTTCCCCGCCTATCTGGATGATCATGCCTATCTGCTCGACGCCCTGCTCGAACTGCTTCAGGTGCGCTGGCGACGGGAAGACCTGGCCTGGGCCCAGGCCCTGGCGCAACTGCTCATGGAACGCTTCCAGGATCGCCAGGAGGGTGGTTTCTTCTTTACCGCCGACGATCACGAGGCCCTCATCCAGCGCCCCAAGCCCCTGGGCGACGAAGCCATACCCGCCGGCAACGGCATCGCCGCCCTGGCCCTGCTCCGACTCGGACATCTGCTGGGCGATGAAGGCTACCTCGCCGCCGCCGAGAACTGCCTGCATCTCGCCTGGGAGGGGCTCAGCCGCTATCCCCAGGCCCATGCCAGTCTGCTCGACGCCCTGGAAGAACACCTGTATCCGACCGAGACCCTGGTAATCCGTCATCAACCTTTGGCCCTTGAGGCGTGGCGGCAGACCGCCCAGCAAGATTACGCGCCCCAGCGGCTGGTGATCGCCATCCCGGAGAGCGAGACTGAACTGCCCGGCCTGCTGGCCGCCCGTGTCCCTCATCCCGGCGGGATCGCTTACCTCTGCCGTGGCACCAGTTGTCAGGCCCCGCTTACCAGCCTCGAGGATTGGCCGCGTCTTGCCCCCTAGCCGGGGTTGGCTGCCTTCCCGTCTCCTTCTGGCGCTTCCGGGCACGGGGCCTTCGAGCCGATTTTCTGTTCTTCAATAGAGAACAATGCCTCATTTATTGGCGTATTGTTCTCGAAACGAGAACGAAAATCGGCCAGTTTCGCTTCAGGCCCGGAGCCCCGAGCTTCGCGAGGGCCGGGGATAACTCTTCTCTTCGCCCATGCGGATGCCCCAGGGCGTTCGGAATGACCTTTCTGCAGGGCCGCTTCGGGCGCCAGCGCCAACCCGTTACTTCGGCTGAACCGGGCCATGTGAGCCCCCAGGTCCAAAACTTCCATCGGCCCGGGATACTCCCGGAGCAAAGACTCGGCGAGCTGATCTTGTGCGGGGCATCTCGACCCAATGACGGCACCTTTCTGGTGCACCGCCGCATTCCACAAGGTCTTGAAGGAAAAGAAAATTGAATTGAAAAACAGGGGTATGCACCAGACGCTTGGAGTGGCGCGGTTTATGCTAACTAATCCTTCAGATCCATGTTCCCCGTGAAGGGAAAGACAGCCGGGTGAAGGGGGAAGGCGCGGTATCCCGATCTCCATCGCCCACCTTTTTTGCCCAAGGCGTTCGCGGTTCTTAATCCCGTTTTCCGTTGCGTACCCCTCAGCGGGCGGGAAGAAGAGTCAGGCTTTGCTTGTCGAGGACAATCCAGTGCCAAAATGGTCAGTGTCGATTCCAGCCTTGTATAGCGTTCTCTCCTGGCCGGCGCTGGCCGGGGAGATGGTGCCGGCGGCCCTCAGCGAGCCCGGGTTGGTTGAGGCCGCTCGGATCAGCCCCGGCGATACCGCTTGGATGATCACCGCCACGGCGCTGGTGTTGCTCATGACCCTTCCCGGTCTGGCGCTGTTCTACGCCGGCATGGTGCGCAAGAAAAACGCCCTGTCCGTGCTGGCCCAGTGTGCCGCCATCACCGCTCTGGTGTCCGTGCTCTGGATGCTCATCGGCTACAGTCTGGCGCTCACCCCCTTCAACGATTATCTCGGCGGCCTGGGGCGGGTGGCGCTGACGGGGCTGGCCTATTTCAAGGAGACCGGGCGACTCAGTGTGTCGCACATTGCGCCGACCATCCCGGAATCCCTGTTCGTCATGTTTCAGCTCAGCTTTGCCGTCATCACTCCGGCTCTGATCGTCGGCACCTTCGCCGAGCGCATGAAATTCTCCGCCATGTTGTGGTTCATGGCTTGTTGGTCGCTGCTGGTCTATGTGCCCGTGGCCCATTGGGTGTGGGAGCCGGGCGGCTGGCTCGCCAAGCTCGGTGTACTGGACTTCGCCGGTGGCATGGTGGTGCACGTCAACGCCGGTATCGCCGCCATCGTTGCCGCCCTCATGCTGCGGGAGCGGCTAGGTTACGGGGAGGAGCCCATGCCGCCCCACAATCTGGCGCTCACCTTCATCGGCGCCTCCCTGTTGTGGGTGGGATGGTTCGGCTTCAATGCCGGTTCGGCCCTCGCCGCCGATGGTCGGGCGGGTCTCGCCATGCTGGTTACCCACATGGCTACAGCCATGGGTACCCTGGCCTGGATGGCGATGGAATGGCTGGGGCGCGGTCGGCCATCCCTCCTGGGCCTGGTGTCCGGGGCCCTGGCCGGACTGGTGGCCGTTACTCCGGCAGCCGGCTTCGTCACCCCGCCGGCGGCGCTGCTGATCGGCGGTTGTGCCGGGATCTTCTGCTATCTGGCCGCCACCAAGCTGAAGATCGCCCTGGGCTATGACGACTCGCTCGATGTCTTCGGGATTCACTTCATCGGTGGCGTGGTGGGAACCCTGCTGACCGGCGTTCTGGCCGACCCGGTGCTGGGTGGGGCGACGGGGAAGCCGCTGGTCCAATTCATCGGGGTGGCGGCGACCAGCCTCTATGGATTGGTGGTGAGTTACCTCATTCTGAAGTCGCTCGATCTGACCCTCGGCCTGCGGGTCACTGAAGAAGAGGAGCGGGACGGACTGGATCTGAGCCTGCATGGCGAGCAGGTGGAATAGGGGAGGCTGGCCGGTGCTGTCACCAGCGACGCGGTGCCCGGCCATAAGTTGCTTGTTGTTTCTGTCTGTTTGTAGAGAAAAACCCAGAGCTTGGGAGGACAATACCAATGACTGTCGTCGATAACGAGCAGGTCATACTTGAAACCTGGTTGATGGTCTATGTGCGGCGACTGACCCATCGCAAATTGGACCTGAAGTCCTTTCGCGAGAACGGCCCCTACACCCAAGAGATTCTGACCCTGGTCGAAGGGAGCGGGGACCCGGCCATGCAGGACATCGTCCTCAATCTGCGTTATCGACTCGGGCAGGCCGGGCACCAAGGTCCACAGAAACAACCCCTCGTGAGCCGCCAGTCTCCACCAATGAGCGCCGGAGAAACTCGTGCGGCGGCCCGGCCCAAGGAACGGCGCTATGTGGGGGCTTTGCGCTGACGTTCGACTTCCCCTCGCTGAAGACATGACCCCGGCCCGGCCGGCCGGGGGCTCTCGGTCGGAAACGGAGAGCGAAATAACCTGGGCGGTTCGCCTGGGTATCCCGCCTTGGCGACGAGATCGGGTCAGGCCGTTGACCTCCATGCACCTCCCCTGCTAGATATAGATCGCGCAGCGATTGTCTGGGCCATAGCCAATTACAAGCCGATCGAGGGGAGGAAATATGTCTCTGTGCGATGGTGTGAAATCGTATTCGGAGCGGCATGAATGGGTCTCCGACCTGTTCTCCGTCCTGGGGGTGGGGGTGCTCTTTGCCACCATCTGGTTCCTGACCAGTTACTACACCGAGCTGTTGTCCTGGCTCGATCACAACATGCTGCTGCATCTGCCGTTGTTAGTAGGCGCAACGGTGTTGGACGTATTCCTCATCTTCGGACTCATCTGCCTGGGGAGTACCCGCTGCGAGGAAGGGGGGTGTTTTCGCACCTTCCGCGGCCGGCGGCATGGTGGACCCTCGATCGGCAGTATCTTCAGCTCCTGGCTGCATCACATGGAGAACGTGGGCAAGAAACACCGCTGAATCCGACGCGCCCTGACGACATGACAACCGGGAGTCGAGGCCCCTCCGGCTGGAGGCGCGGCTGGAGCCTCTGGTTAACCCTCGCCTTGCCCTGGCTGAGCGGCTGCGCCAGTCTCGCCAGCGAACGCTTGGCGCGGAACCTCTCGACCGCCATGTTGGAGCAAACCGACCCCGAGCTGGTGCGGACCGGGGTGCCGGCCTATCTCTTGTTGCTGGATTCGATGCTGCTGGAGGACCCCGACAACCCGGGGTTACTCATGGCCGGGGCCGAACTCTACGGCGCCTACGCAGGATCCCTGGTCAAGGAGGCCGAACGCCGCCGGGAACTCAGCGCCAAGGCCCTGGGCTATGCCGAACGGGGTCTCTGTCTGTCCGCCCCGGCGGTATGCGCCAGGCGTGGCGGTGACTTCGACTCCTTTGTCCAGGCGGTGCGGGAGGTGCCCGCCTCCCAGGCCAAGGTACTCTATGGTTACGGCGCCGCGCTGAGTGGCTGGATCCAGGCCAATGCCGGCGATTGGAAGGCTATCGCCGAGCTGCCACGGGCGAAATCCCTGATGGAGCGGGTGACCGAGCTCGACCCCGAGATGCAACACGGCCGCGCCTTTCTTTATCTTGGGGTGATGGATAGTCAGATCCCCGCCGCCCTAGGGGGAAAACCCGAACAGGCCCGCGCCCGGTTCGAGCAGGCCATCCGCCTCTCCGCCGGTCGCGATCTCATCGCCAAGGTGGAGATGGCGCGCCATTATGCCCGCCTGGTGTTCGACCAACCCCTCCACGATAGCCTGTTGCAGGCGGTGTTGGCGGCGGATCCCAGGGAGCCCGGGCTCACCCTCAGCAATGTTCTGGCCCAGGAGCAGGCGCGCCGGCTGCTGGCGGAGCCGTATTTTTGACCAGATCTTCCGCTGGCGACGCACCCTCGATGTGGAGAGAAACCCTATGAAGTCCTGGCTCGGTGCCCTGATGCTCGGCCTCGGCCTGATCGCCGACGCCCCCGCTCTCACCCTCAAGCTCGCTACCCTGGCGCCGGACGGCACCCAGTGGATGAAGTCGATGCGGGCTGGGGCCGAGGAGGTCGCCCAGCGCACCGAGGGGCGGGTGGAACTCAGGTTCTACCCCGGCGGGGTGATGGGCAACGATCAGAGCGTGATCCGCAAGATCCGCGCCGGTCAGCTCCAGGGCGGGGCCCTGAGCGCCAGCGGCCTGGGGTCCATCTATCCGGATTTCCAGGCCTATAGTATGCCCCTCTTGTTTGACGACTACCGGGAGGTTGACCTGGTTCGTCCCCAGATCGACCCCCTCATCAGCGCCGGTCTGCAACAGGCCGGTTTCGCCAATTTCGGCATCGGCGAAGGCGGCTTCGCCTATTTGATGTCGAACAAGCCCATTCACAGCCCGGAGGAGATGAGCGGGCAGAAGGTCTGGATCCCGGAGGGAGACCGGGTCGCTCAGGCGGCCCTGGATGCGGTGAACATCGCTCCCATCCCCCTGCCCATGACCGATGTGCTCACCGGTTTGCAAACCGGGCTGCTGGACACGGTAGCGAACACCCCAGTCGGGACCATCGCCCTACAGTGGCACACCAGGGTGCGGTATCTCTCCCACATGCCTCTGGTTTACAGCTATGGCGCCCTGGTGATCCAGGAATCGGCCCTGAGTCGACTGGAGCCCAAGGATCGCCAGGTGCTCCAGCAGGTATTGGAGCGTAGCTTCCAGGACATCAACGCCAAGATCCGTGCGGACGATGCCGCGGCCATGGAGGCGCTCAAGGCTCAGGGCATCGAGCTGATAGCCGCCTCCAAGGAAGGCTTGAAGCAGTGGCGGCGCCAGGTGGAAGCGGCGATCGACCGCCTGGTGGCCCAGGGCTTCATGAGCGCGGGCATGGTGGCCAAGGTACGTCAGGCCGTCGCCGCCGCCAGAAAGCCCGGTTCCTGAGTGCGATGGCGGTGCGTTGGACTGATCGGCTCGGGCGGTTGGTGCACCGACTCGAAGACGCGCTGCTGGTCATTCTCCTCGGCGGTTTGGTCGGTCTTTCCCTGACCCAGATCATCCTGCGCAATCTCTGGCTGACCAGCCTCTCCTGGGGCGATCCGCTGCTACGCCTCATGGTGCTCTGGGTCGGCTTGCTCGGCGCCATGGCGGCGACCCGGGACGCCAACCATATCCGCATCGACCTGCTAACCTGGTTTCTGCCGCCCGGCCTCCAGCGATCGGCGCGACGTCTCACCGATGCCTTTGCCGGCGGCAGTTGCGCCCTGCTCGCCTGGCACAGCGCCCGCTTCGTGCGTCAGGAATGGGAAAGCGGCAGCCTGCTCCTGCCCCAAATTCCATCCTGGCTGGCTGAGATCATCCTTCCCCTCGGCTTCGGGGTCATGGCGATCCGCTTTTTCCTCCAGAGCCTCGGCTCGGCGTCACCCGCGGACGTTCCCCCTTGATCCTGACCGCCCTGGGCCTCTTGTTGCTGGCGTTGCTCGGCGCTCCCCTGTTTACCATCATCGGCGCCAGCGCCTTGTTGGGTTTTTACGCCAACCAGATCGATCTCTCGGTGGTGGCCATCGAGTTTTATCGTCTCGCCGAGATGCCGGTGCTGGTGGCCATCCCGCTTTTTACATTCGCTGGTTATCTGCTGAGCGAGAGCGATGCCCCCAGGCGCCTGGTGCGGCTCACCCAGGCCCTACTCGGTTGGCTTCCGGGCGGACTTGCCCTGGTATCCCTCGTCGCCTGCGCGCTCTTTACCGCCTTCACCGGGGCCTCCGGGGTCACCATCGTCGCCCTCGGCGCCCTGCTTTATCCGGCCCTGGTGCAGGGAGGTTATCGGGAGTCTTTCAGCCTGGGCCTGGTAACCACCTCGGGCAGTCTGGGTCTGTTGCTGGCCCCGGCGCTGCCCTTGATCCTCTATGCCGTCGTCGCCCAGCAACTGGGGATCGGCCGCACGCTGAGTGTGGACGAGATGTTCCTCGCCGGTTTGTTGCCAGCGCTGCTGATGTTGGTCCTCCTGGCTGGTTGGAGTCTCTGGAGCCATCGGGAGCTGCCGCGCTATCCCTTCACCTGGGCCGCCGCCCGACAGTCCTTGCGGGAGAGCGCCTGGGATCTGCCGTTGCCCATTCTGGTGCTGGCCGGCATCTACAGCGGCTATTTCGCCGTGTCCGAGGCCGCCGCGGTGACCGCCGGCTATGTGCTGCTGCTGACCCTGGTCATCCGCCGTGAGATCCCACTCGTCCGGTTGCCGGGCATCGTCAGGGAATCCATGGTGATGGTAGGCGGTATCTTGGTGATCCTCGGTGCCTCCCTGGCCTCCACCAATTATCTGATCGACGCCCAGATCCCGAGCCGTCTGTTCCAAAGCATTCGCCATCTGGTGGAAGACCGGCTCACCTTTCTGCTACTGCTGAATCTCTTTCTCCTGATACTGGGCATGGCGTTGGACATCTTCTCGGCGTTGGTGCTCATGGTCCCCTTGCTGCTCCCGGTGGCCGTCGGTTATGGCATCGACCCTGTCCACCTCGGCATCATCTTTCTCGCCAATATGCAGATCGGCTATTTCACGCCGCCGGTGGGGCTCAATCTCTTCATTGCCAGCTATCGCTTTCATCGCCCCATGACCGAACTCTTTATCGCCACTCTGCCTTGGTTCGGTCTCTTGCTGCTCGCGGTACTCATCATCACCTACTGGCCGGGTCTATCACTGGCCCTCATCGGTCGCTAATCGCCAACAACCCGAAAGAGCTGTTATGGAATTTCTCCGTGAATACCTGGATTACGGCATCCTGGGCATCCTCGGCGGCATGAGTTTTCTCATGCTCTGGTTCGGTATCGAGCGTCTACTCTATTTCCGTCGGGTGGACCTCAGCCACTTCGAGCAACTTGAAGAACTCGACCTCGACCTTACCCGTCACCTGACCCTGATCGCTTCCATCGGTGCCAACGCGCCCTATGTAGGTCTGCTGGGAACCGTACTCGGTATCCTGCTGACCTTTTACGACATAGGTACCCGGGGCAGTCTGGACACCAGTAGCATCATGCTCGGCCTCGCCTTCGCCCTCAAAGCGACCGCTCTGGGGCTGGTGGTGGCGATCCCGGCCATCATTCTTTTCAATGCCTTGTTGCGTCGGGTGGAGGTGCTCAAGGTGCGCTGGCGGAAGGGGTTAGGGAGATGAAGCGGTTTGAGAGCATCAACGTCATCCCCTTCATCGACATCATGTTGGTGTTGCTGGCCATCGTCCTCACCACCGCGACCTTCATCGCCCAGGGGAAGTTGGAGATCAGACTCCCAGAGGCGAAAAATCAGATACAAGGGCCAGCGGAAACGCCCATCGAGATTGCCATCGACCAGCAGGAGCGGATCTATCTCGATCAACAGCCCATCGAATTGGATACTCTCGATCAGCGGCTGGCCGCCGTGGACCCGGCCAACCTCCTGGTGTTGCGGGTGGATGGGCGGGTGTCTTTCGGGCGCTTTGTTACCCTCGTCGATCTGCTGAAAAGTCACCGTCTGGAACGTCTCAGCATCCTCACCCAACAGGCCAAGTGAACGCCAGGATTCGACGGCGTTGCGGAGCGCTGGGATTTCTCGCTTCCGCTTGGCTGCACCTGGCCTTGGTCCTGGTCTGGATCGGGCTCGCCGCCAGACCGGAAATGCCTTCAACCACTCTTGCCGAACGTGCCGTTCCCATTGATCTGGCCATGTTCGCCGACCCCGAGGCGGTGCCGTCCAGTCCGGCCCAAATCCCTACGAACGCGATCCCGGAAGCCCCAGAATCCGTTCCCGGGCCTCCGCCGTTAGAACCAGAACCTGACCAACGACCTGATCTGAAACCATCGCCAAGGATCGAGCCCCGGACATCCCCCAGGGTTATCTCCGAACCCAAGCCCAGGGCAAAACCCAAACCCGAGGCCCAAACGCCGTCCTCGAAGGCTAGGCCCAAGGCGGTTTCCCCCAGGACAGAGACGACACAGGCGGCCCCTGAGATCGCTTCGCTCGGGATGGCTCTCCCAGGTCCGGCACCGCTGCCTGCGTCGTCCGCTCCTGTCGCCGCGCCCGCTATCCCGCCACCGGATCTGGCCGAACTTCGTAGCGGTTATCTCGCCGCCCTGAGGTCCGCCATCGCCGCCAACAAGTACTACCCCGACAGCGCCCGCCGTCGTCAAGAGGAAGGCACGGTGCTGATCGCCTTCGTGCTCGAAGCCGATGGCCTCATCCATCAGGTACGCATCGACACCGGTTCGGGGTTTGCCGCTATCGACGCGGCGGCTGTGGCCGCCGTGGAGCGGCTCGGTCGTTTTCAGCCCATCCCCCGGGAACTCCAGCGGGCGCGCTGGGAACTAAAAGTCCCTATCAGCTTTGCAATCCTGGATAATCGGCGCTAGCCAAGGCAATTTCCCCCGGCGCGGGTCACCTCGTCAGCCGCCCATCCAGATGTGTTGTATAGCCGAGCACGGAGACCCATGTCAGCTCACCCAGATCCCATCGATTCCGCCCGGCAACTCCTGGCCGGCAGCTTTTTCGGTATTCTCTCGACCCGGTCTCAGGCCATGCCGGGCTATCCTTTCGGCTCGTTGGTGACCTTTTGCCTGGATTATCGGGGGTGGCCCCTGTTCCTGCTCAGCCACCTGGCCCAACACAGCCGCAACCTGGAGGCCGACCCGCATGTCTCCCTGACCCTGGTCGAAAGTGGAAGCGGCGACCCGCTCCAGCGCCCCAGGCTGTGTCTGCTCGGGCTGGTGGAAGCTGTCGCGGATGGAGAATCCGACGCTATCAACCGCTATCACAGGTATTACCCGGACGGCCGACACTATTTCGGACGGCTCAATTTCCGCTTTTATCGCCTGCGGACGGAGCGTGCCCATATCGTCGCCGGTTTCGGGCTTGCCCGCTGGTTGGACACGGAGCGACTGATCGCCGCCAATCCCTTCCAACCCCGGGAGGAGGAGTTGTTGTTGCGCGATCTGAACCACAATCTCCAGGCGGAACTCGGCAAGGAACGCCCGCGCCTACCGATCTCGACCCGGCAGGCGATCTGTCCGGATTGCGCGGCGGTGGGTGTGGACGCCTGGGGCTTGGATCTGCGCCAGAATGAGGGATTGAAGCGGTTGCCTTTCGCGATTCCCCTGGACAATTTCGCCCAGGTGATGGCCGCCCTGGGAGAGATCAGCGGGCCTTCTAGCGCGCCCTCCGCCGATCTTTGACGAAGTGTTTCGACCGGGAAGGGATCAGGAACCCCAAGGATAGTTGACGCCGATCTCGGCCTTGATCAGGGAAAACAACTCCAGCAGGCGTTGTTCGACCTGGTCCGGCAGCGACAGATCCTTGGCCTTGGTGTGCACTAGCCGTCCCAGTTTGTTTGGGAAGGCTTCCGGGACCACTTCAAGCAAGGCGTTGAGAAAGGCGATGAGCAAAAGTCGCTTTCCCTCGGAACCGAAACGCCCGGCCAGATGCATGAGGGTCTCGGCCCATTCCCGGGGCAGGCCCGCCCCCTGGTGGGTGAAGACCCGCCGCTCCCGGATCTGACCCGTGGCCGTCTCCAGGAAAGCCGTGAAAACCTCCAATAACTCGTTCCAGCTCTGGGGGTTATCGAGGTCTTTCCCCGATCCGGATGATGGAGTCGTCTGGGGATTCCAGGGAGGCCCCTGGGGGGCGGCCAGAAACTCGAACGCCTCACCCCAGCCGCTGACCCTATAAGCGTCATCGGGCAAGGGATCGATCTCGATACAGCTCCTGGCGGCCTGGGCTTCCGGCCTGGAGGACAGAAGCGGTGCCATGATGCTAGGGAAGGCCTCCTTCCAGCCGCCAATGTCAGGCGGGGGTTGGTCCGGCCTGATCGAGAGAACCCCGATGTTCTCTTCGCCATCTGATTTCGGCGCCAACAGGCAGGCAGTAGCCGGACTCAGGAGCTGGTATTCGAGGGCCAGAGCGGTGGCCGCTGCCGAGTCACCGAGCTGCGTCAATCGAACCGCAGCACAGTATCTGGCTGGAGTCATCCAGCCTGGGGACACCTCCCACAAGGCCATCTCGACATTTTCGATCACCTCCTGGTGCCCCGTCGCTTCGGCGCGCAGGATAACGGGCCCTTGGGGGCGGTGAGAATAATGGGCGAACAGATGCAGGGTATCCCCCGCAAAGGCCGTGTCGGGTTGTTCGGCCCAGTCGGGTGCCCCGGGCCAATCCGCTTGGATATGGGTAAACCGTGGTGCGTAAAGACGTTCAAAGTGGCGATAGATGCGCTCGGCCATGCCTTCGCCCGGATCGACCAGGTCGAGGGCGCCACCGGTTTGCCCGGACAGGGCGCGTAACATGGGAATGCAGACCTTCGTGCCGACGCCGACGGCAAAGAGGCGTCGCTGGTTGATCCGGGCCAGCTCGATGACTTGGCTCAGTTGATCGCTCTCCTCCCACATCTCCCCGTCGGTGATGATTAGCACATCCGTGGGACAGGACTCGTCGACCTGTTGCTCAAGGACATGGGTGAGCGCCGCTAACAGTTCGGTGCCGCCGAGATCGGCCTGGATTTGCGATACCAATTGCCGCACCCGATCGATCTGATGGCGACTCGCCGGTAATAGGTTGGGGACCAGGGCGTCGATGGAACTGCCGAAACGCAGCAGGGAAAATCTGTCTTCGGGTCGTAGCGCCTCCAAGATGGCAAGCAAGGCTAACCGGGCCTGGGCTATGGCGGTACCGTTCATGGAACCCGAACAGTCCAGCAGCAACTGGAGGCTGCGTGGCGCGGCGATGAAAGACGAGGGTAAGGCGGGACGGAAAGCGGCATGAACCACCCAGCCGTCCTTATCCTCGGCGAGCATCGCGGGCGTCCTGGGGAGAGACTGGGTATCGATCAGGAGCAAAAAGTCTCGCTCCGCTCCCTGGGTCGAGAGGTGATGGATCCGACTTTCCTCTCCGACCAATCTGATCCCGACACCGTGGGAGGGGGAACTGATATCGCTCTGGGCAAGTTCGACCGGTAGACTGAGTTCCAGGTCGAGTAGGGGCGCGTTCAGCGTTCCGGGCTCTGGGTGGGGCTGGGGGGCATGGTCACCCGGGATGGGCCCGAGAGGTAGGCCGAGTCGCAGCGTCCGTCCGCTGTAACGCAACAGCATCGCAAAGCGATAGACCAGGCAGATCGACAGACCAGGTTCCAGATGACCCAGGGTGAGACGGTACAGGCCGGGCTTGGATTGTTCGAGCCAGATCGCCGATCGGACGTTATCCTCTGTCTCCCTGATGTCCTCGTCCGCCTGGGAGCGATCGACCACACGACTGACGAGTTGTTGCTCTCCCAATTGGACTTCTACCCCGAGCAGTAGGGCATCGACCGGTAGTCGGAAGCTATAGACCGGCCTTTTCAGGGGCTGGAGGCTGTCGTGACGATAGCGTCGGGTGATTTCGATTTCGGCGAGAAGGCCCTGCAGTTGACCTCGGACCCGAGTGCCTTCCAAGGGGACGGGCCTTTCCTCTCCGCCGTGCTTGATGAGTCCGTAGCTTGCCCTGGCTGTGTTCACGATTCCTATCCTTCCTGAGGCGCCCTGATCTTTAATCTTGCCGTGGGATCCTAATCTACTTCCGTCTCCCAGCGATAGTCACGGCGGCTTTTATAGTGCCAACCAGGCTGAAAATATAGTGATGCAGATCAGTTGTTTGTAGTGGCAGAGGCGGGTCTGGGAAACCTGGGATACCCATGAACCGGGCGGCGGGTTTTGTTACCGCGGTAAAGTTTGTCCGTCCCCTGCGGAGATCTACCCCGCTTCGGTCGATTGTCCTGGTCTTGAGGCTTTGCGAGAATTCCCCCTGACGCCAAACCCAGCCCAGCCCTCGCCGGCCAGGGAAGTGCGGTAGCAGAAATCGGTCCTCGGCTCCCATTGCCCAGAACGAACTCACTCCTACCAGGATCATACCCATGCGTATCAAGCTCCTTTCCGCCGTCGTTTCACTGGCCGTGAGCCTCAGCGCCACCGCCGCGAATTACAGCCAGATGTATGTATTCGGCGACAGCCTTTCGGATTCGGGTACCTATCTCCCCGCAGTACAAAACGCTTTTGGTGGGGGAGGGCGGTTTACCACCAATCCCGGGCCGATCTGGGTGGATTTTCTGGGATCAGTGCTACACCGTCCGATCGGGCCAGCTTCCGTCTTCACCCAGGATCCCCCCTTCACCCCCGTCGGTGGTACCAATTATGCCCAGGGCGGCGCCAGGGTGACCCTTACGCCCGGCTATCCACCGACCAATCCCTTCATCAGTCAGGCGCAACCTGTCGACCAGCAGATCGATCTCTACCTGGGTGGTGGTCGAGCGGATCCCCGGGCGCTCTATGCGGTCTGGGCGGGCGCGAACGATATCTTCGCCCTCGCCGACGCTGTCCCCGGTGCCCAGTCGCCGGAGGTGGTGGCTCAGGAACTGGCCGCGCAGGTCGCTCGGCTGAGCGCGGCCGGGGCACGAACCATCCTGGTGTTCTCCTTGCCGGATATCGGTCGCACGCCGGACGCGGCGGCCTCCGGGGTTCCACAGTTATTCACCAATCTGAGTCTGGGGTTCAACGAGGCATTGCAGGCCGCTCTGCTGGGGCAGCAACTCAATGTGGTCTATGTCGATATTCGCGCCCTGCTCGATACCGCGCTGACCGATCCGGCGCGCTTCGGTTTCACCAATACCACGAGCCCAGCCTGTAATGTCCCCTCCCTGTTGTGCCAGCCGGCCAATCTAGTCTCTCCCAACGCCGCTCAAACCTATATCTTCGCCGATGGGGTTCATCCCACCACCGCCACCCATCAGATCATCGCCGATTACAGCCTCGGTCTGCTACGTGCTCCGGAGCAGATCGGTCGTCTCGCCGCGGTGCCGACGGAGAGCCTCAACGCCCAGTGGCGAGGGGTGGACAACCGCCTGCGGGACTTCCAGAGCGGCTTTTTCAGCGGTTCCGGCGGCTTCTATCTGAACCTCGACCGCAGTTCCAGTGATCAGGACGGCGACAGCACCTCGCCGAGTCTGTCTGGTGACGGCACGAGCGGCACCATCGGTTATGATCACCAGCTCGGTGGTCATGCCCTGGTCGGCGGCGCCCTGGGATACGGGAGTCACAGCTTCGATTACGGACATTCCCTTGGGGGTTTCGACTACGATGGGCTGGCGCTTTCCGGCTACGGCGCCCTACGCTTCGGCGACGCCTATGTCAATCTCACCGCCAGCTACACCTGGCTCGATTACGACACTAAGCGTCGCACCCCCTTGGGCATCGCCCAGGCCCTCAATCACGCCTCCCCTTCCGGTTCCCAGTGGGGCGCCCGCCTTGGCGGCGGTTACAATTTCAAGGTCGGCAACGCCGTCACTGGACCTCTGGCCAGTTATGCCTACCAGAGGGTAGAGGTCGACGCCTTTTCCGAGCAGGGTGATCCCCTCACCGCGATGCGCTTTTCCTCCCAGGATCAGAGCTGGAAACACTGGAGTCTGGGTTGGCAGGCCTATGGCAAGCTTAGTACCCAGGACATCAACTGGGCGCCGTTCGTGCAGTTGAGCTACGAAAACACCCAGGATCCCGGAAACCGTTCCGTGACTGCCGGCATCCTCGGTTCGCCCATGAGGTACAGTCTGCCTGTCTCCCAATCCGGCAGCGAATACGGCCTGGGGCTGATCGGAGCGCGCATCGATCTGTCACCGCTTCAGCTTTACCTGAGCGCTTCTTCCAGCTTCTCCCGCTCTGAGGGTAACGCCAGTGCCTTCAATCTCATGCTGGGGTTGCCGCTGTAAGAAGATTTAAAGAATGTTTCGACGGTACACCATGCCCGGCTTTCTCTTGCGGGGGATACTGTATTTGGGGACCGAGCTGTGATCTCGAAGATCGAAGCCGTCAATTACCGCTGTCTGCGTAATGTGTCGCAGACGTTGAGCCATTTCCATGTGATCGCCGGTCCGAATGGTTCGGGGAAAACCACTTTTCTGGAAGTCCCGTTCTTGCTGGGGCTGTTCGCTAACGACGGATTGGAGTCAGTCTGGACGGCGACCAGGGCGCGTGCCTTCGAGGAACTGCTGTTTTCCGGGGTAGGAACGACCTTCCAGCTGGCGGTGGAGGCGGCTATTCCCGAGTCACGGCAAGGGGGGATAAACAGTGGCTCCCAATTCAGGTATCTACGTTATGAAGTGGAAATCGGGCGTGTTGTGGATGCCGCCGGCGACGAACCCAAGATCCTGTCGGAAGCTCTCTGGCTGATGCCGAAGAGTGAGGAGACGCCACGCAACCAGATCGTGCAATTGGAGTTGGAATTTCCGTCCCTCAGCAAATCAGATCGTCGTCTGACTCATAAGCAGGCACTGCCCGGCTGGCGCAAGATCGCTTCCAAGACTGTGAACGGCAACTCCTATTTCCGTTCGGAAACCAGTGATTGGAACTTCCAGATACGCAATCCGGAGGCGCGCTCCGCCCTGTCTACCCTACCCGAGGATGAGCGTTTTGCCCGCGCCAATTGGTTCAAGCGCGAGTTGGCCGAGCGTGTTCAGAAGATCATGCTGCGCAGTGAGCATATGCAGTCACCCAGCAGTCCTCTGAAGGGCGGGCAATTCGCTGTAGATGGCTCCAACCTCCCGCAAATAGTGCGTGCTCTGCAGCGAGACCCGGCGAGTTATGCCGGCTGGCTGGACCATTTGCGCACGGTATTGCCGCTCAAGTCGGTGGCAGTCAGGGAACGCGAGGAGGATCGCTATCTATTCCTCGAAGTGGAATATATCGGCGGATTCAAGGTGAAGTCCTGGCAACTCTCAGACGGAACCTTGCGGTTGTTCGCGCTGACGTTACTCGCCTATCTGCCGGATAACCCCTCGATCTACCTGATCGAGGAACCCGAAAACGGTGTGCATCCCCAAGCCATCGAGGCGGTTTTCCAATCGCTCAGCTCGATCTACGAGGGGCAGGCGTTGGTGGCCACCCATTCCCCGGTCTTGGTCGCCCAGCTTCGTCCGGAACAATTACTGTGCTTCTCGCGGAGTCCCGATGGATCCACCGACATCGTTCGCGGGGATCGCCATCCACTCTTGAAGCCCTGGCAAGGTGAGGTAAAGCTCGCTCATCTTTACGCGGCAGGGATACTCAGTTGAATCCCCGCAGCATGTATGACTTGGTGGTTGTTACCCCGGATGGGGCCTACCACCTGGTGCTGAATGCCCTCCTTGATCGCACGGAGAGTCTGGGCATCCGTCCTGTCAAGCGCCAACTCCTGAAAGACCCTTTGCACGACAGCAGCGGAGACTTGACCAACCTGTTGCGCCCCTTGCGTCGTGGATATCACAGGGCGCTGGTGATACGAGATTTGGCGGGAAGCGGCTGGGAAAAGCATGGGGTACAGGGGTTGGAAGATCATCTGTATAAGCAACTGCGCTCTTTGGACTGGGCCGAGAAGGATTGCGCCGCCATAGTGGTGGAGCCGGAGATCGAAAGTTGGCTGCGAATGCCCTCGCCTCATCTGGATCGACTCCTAACCGAACGGGCTCGCCGTAACCGGGAACTGGATACATCAGGTCAGCGCGAAAAACTGAGTGAATTGATCGAACGTCATGGTGGCCTTGCGAACAACGGGAAACCGGTTCAACCCAAGGAGGTGTTCGAGGACTTTCTTTTCTACTTCGGCATACCCCGTTCCAATTCTCTTTACCAGCGTCTTGCCCAGCAGGAATCCCTGACGAACTGCATGACACCGTCCTTTATTCGTTTACGTAACAAGCTGCAAACTTGGTTTCCCGCACAGGGAAACAACGGCTAGTCGCAACTCACTTGAAACCCATGGTTTTTCGGAATGTGAATGATCATGGCAAAAGAAGGTTGGAAAGTGTTGTCTCATTCCTCATTCCTCATCCCACCAGAGCATTGGCTTCTTTTAGAGCTGGCTTGTTGTCCTCAGTTCTGGGTGTCTATGCTTTACTTGCCAAGACCCCCATGGCTGGTAGAGAAATACGAATGAATTTGAATTGCCGATGTTTGGCGTATATCATTTTGCCCCTTCGCGCCGGTCCGGCGTAATCGCAACCGAGTTGCCCCCATGAAAGACAAAATCCACCCTCAATACAAAGAGATCAAGGTTCTCTGCAGTTGCGGTAACCAGTTCCTGACTCGTTCCACGCTAGGGAAGGAGCTGCATATCGAGGTCTGCTCTTCTTGTCATCCATTCTTTACCGGCAAGCAGAAGATTGTCGACACCGCAGGGCGGGTGGATAAATTCAGGAAGAAATACGGTCGCTGACCTCGGCCACCCTGGGAGCATCGGCCGCCGGGCTTTCCCCAGGCAATAGGGCGGCTGGCCCTCACCGCTATTCTTTTGCTTCAAGGCGGACGTAACAGGTTTCAAACTTGTTCGGTAGCCTTGGGCGATCCAGCCCCCTTTTGCACCGAAACGCCTCGCCTTGGGCCGATCCTTCAGGGTAGAAAAAGGCCGACCAGATCGTTCAGGAAGCGCCACCCTAGAGGGGTCGGTAGCCATCTGTCTGGCTGGACGGCGAGCAGGCCGCGCTCGATGGCCGACTCTAGCCTGGGGGCCAGTAGCGACAGAGGTAGTCCTGTGCGTTCTGTGAACAAGTCCCTCGGAACGCCGGAAACCAGCCTCAGGGCATTCAGCATGAACTCGAATAGCAGGTCTCCGGCGTCCGGTTCGGATTCCCCCGCCACCGGTCTAGCCGTCGCCACCCCGGCCAGATAGCGTTCGGGGTGTTCGATCTTCCAGCGTCGTTGCACCCTGTTCTTGTCCGGAAAGCTGATCTTGGCATGGGCTCCGGCCCCGATACCGAGATAATCGCCGAATTGCCAATAGTTCCGGTTGTGTACGCACTCATATCCATCACGGGCAAAGGCGGACACCTCATACTGCCGATAGCCGGAGCCGTCCAGCAGCGCCTGTCCCTGTTCCTGCATCTGCCAGCCATCCTCTTCTGAAGGGAGGGGCGGGGGCGTTCGGGCAAAGACCGTCCCGGTCTCGATGGTCAACTGGTAATAGGAAAGATGGCTTGGTTCCAGTTCTATCGCCCGTTGGAGGTCGGCCCGGGCCTGCTGAAGGCTCTGCCTGGGAAGGCCGTACATCAGATCGAGGTTGAGATTGTCGAAACCGATCGCCCGGGCATGGCGGACGGCGTTCATGGCTTCGGCGGCGCTATGGATGCGCCCGAGTCTTCCCAGGCTATCGTCATCGAAGCTCTGGATGCCGAGAGAAAGCCGGTTCACTCCGGCCTCACGATACTGGGCGAAACGCTCCATCTCGAAGGTTCCCGGATTCGCTTCCAGGGTGATTTCGATCTCGTCTCGCCACAGCAGAGACTGGCGAATACCTTGAAGCAGGCGCTCAATCCCCCGGCCGCTCAAGAGGCTAGGGGTACCCCCGCCGATAAAGATGCTCTCCAGGGGGCGGTCTTGGGCGAGATGGATCTCTAGGGAGAGGTCTCTGAGCAGGGCCTCGATGTAGCCGGGTTCGTCCAGGTTACCCCGCAGGGGATGAGAATTGAAATCACAATAGGGACACTTGCTCCGGCACCAGGGCACATGGACATAGAGTGTCAAGGGGACAGATTTCATGGCGGGCCGCTTGGGCGCTACTGGGTCGTAAGCGTCCGGGACGGGACAGGCCGCTTTCATAGAGGCCTTTCTGGCGTCAGCCGTTGAGGTTCAGACACACCAGGTACCGCGGATCACCGGGCCTGGAGCTTGGCATAGGCCACCACCAGCCATTTGCTGCCAGCCGTGGCAAACTTGACCTGTACCCGGGCGCTGCTACCCTGTCCCTCGGCGTCCAGAATCACCCCTTCGCCGAAGGTCGGGTGGAGCACCTGTTGCCCCAGGCGAAATCCCGTCTGATCCTCTACTACGGGGTGATAGGGCCTGGCCTGGTAGAGCGGGCGGGAGATCTGGGCCCGGGGTCGGATCTCTTCGACCAGTTCAGGGGGAATCTCCCGCAGAAACCGGGACGGCAGGGGATAGGTCTCACTACCGTGCAGGCGCCGTGTCTCCGCATAGGAGAGATAAAGCCGGTGCATGGCTCGGGTCATGCCCACATAACAGAGGCGACGTTCTTCCTCCAGCCGTGACGGGTCCATGGATGACATGCTGTGGGGAAACAGGCCTTCCTCCAGGCCAACGATGAAAACCAGGGGAAACTCCAGGCCCTTGGCGGAGTGCAGGGTCATGAGCTGGACCCGGTCGGCGGCCTCTCCCTCCTGCATTTCTCCCGCTTCGAGGACAGACTGGGCGAGAAATCCCTGTAACAGGGGATATTCATCCTCTTCCCCTTCATAGACATACTGTCTGGCCGCATTCACCAACTCGTCGAGGTTTTCGATCCGGTCTTGCCCCTTGCCGTCCTTGCTTTGGGCGTAATACTCGGCCAGCCCGCTGGCGGCGATGGTTTTCTCCACCGCCTCCGCCAGATCGAGGCCTTGGATGTCCCGCCGCATCCGCTCGATGAGTTCGAGAAACCTGGTCAGCAGCAGGCTGGTGCGGGCCGGCAGGCCGAGATCCCGCAGCAGGGTCACGGCGGCGGTCCATAAAGAACAGCGCTTGAGTCGGGCGTGGTCTCGTAGTGTGTCCATGGTTTTGACACCGAGGCCGCGCGGAGGGGTGGCGATCACCCGTTCGAATGAGGCGTCATCATCGGCATTGACGATCAGGCGCAGATACGCCATGGCCTCCTTGATTTCGGCCCGCTCGAAGAAGCGCATCCCCCCATAGACCCGATAGGGGATCTGCGCCTGGATCAGAGCCTCTTCAAACAGCCTCGATTGGGCTGTAGTACGATAGAGGATGGCCACGCCTGACCCTTTTTCTCCCTGGGCAAGGTGCTGGCGCAGGCGTTCGATGACGAATCTGGCCTCATCGACCTCGTTGAAGGCGGCATAGAGGCGGATCGGCTCGCCCTCACCGCCCTGGGTCCAGAGCGTCTTCCCCAGCCGTCCCGGATTGCAGGCGATCACGGCATTGGCGGCCTTGAGGATGCGGCTGGTTGAGCGGTAGTTCTGCTCCAGACGCAGCAATTGGGCCTGGGGATACTGGTGACGGAAATCTCGCAGATTCTGCACCTGGGCGCCGCGCCAACCATAGATGGATTGGTCGTCGTCGCCCACCACGAAGAGATTGTCCCGCTCGCCGGCCAGCAGGCGCAGCCAGGCATACTGAATGCTGTTGGTGTCCTGGAACTCGTCCACCAGGATCTGCTGAAACCGTGTCCGATAATGCTCCAAGAGCTGGGGATGTTGACGCCAGAGTTCATAGCTGCGAAGCAGCAACTCGGCAAAATCGACACATCCCGTCTGCCGGCAGGCGTCTTCGTATTCCTGATAGATGCGCTGGAGTTGTCGCCGGGTCGGATCTCTATCCTCGGCCTGCTGCGGGCGACGGCCGGCATCCTTTTCGCCGTTGATGAACCATTGGGCCTGCTTTGGTGGCCAACGGGTCTCGTCGAGATCGAGGTGTTTCAACACCCGCCTGACCAGCCGCAATTGGTCATCGGCATCCATTACCTGGAAGTGATCGGGTAAGGCCGCCTCTTTCCAGTGACTGCGCAACAGGCGGTGAGACAGGCCGTGGAAGGTACCGACCCACATTCCACCTATGGGTAGGCCGAGCAGGGTCTCGATGCGGCCACGCATCTCGCCCGCCGCCTTGTTGGTAAAGGTCACGGCGAGGATTGACCAGGGCGAGAATCCACAGACCTGGATCAGCCAGGCGACACGATGCACTAAGACCCGTGTCTTGCCACTGCCCGCCCCTGCCAAGACCAATACATTTCCCGGCGGGACGCTGACGGCCTCACGCTGGGCTTCGTTCAAGCCGGTCAGAAGAGTGGAGACATCCATTGCTCAGATCCGAAAGAGATCTTGAGGCGACGGGCCTGGGGCCGATACGGTAGATAGAACAAGACTGGATGGTTGTAAATATGTCATTGATAAATAATACTATTATTGGCTGGCCTGGACCAACAGGACAGCACCATGATACTGGTTTCGGTTCGATTTTGCCTCATCGGCAGCTTGTGGGCCGGTGCCCGCAACCGTCCCTGACTTCGGAGCCCGAAGCCGGGTTGAGAAAGACTCTGAGGTTGGCCAGGAGAGACAGGGGAAACGTCCCGGCTGGCTCGTCAACTTCTAACCTTCCCGGGCCTGGGCACGTTTACCCGGTTCTCTGTTCTCATAAGGAGAACAATGTCTCCTCAGTAGATATATTGTTCTCGAAATAAGAACGGTAAATGAGTATTTTCAGCCCAGGCCCGGCGCCACTGTAAGCTCAAACCAATTCTTGCTGGACCTTTCTCTCATCGTCGGATTCGAGCCGACGCCCGCAGCACCCTACCGAAAGCGGCGATGGACGGCTGGACCAAATCGCTATTCAGCCCAAACGCCTTGGTTAGAAACCATGCAGAGCGGCTTTCTAGGCGCGGACGTCCCGACAGGGTTTCAAACAAGCCTTAGGCGATTTCCGGCAATCGCCTTACTCGACTGTCACCGATTTGGCAAGATTCCGCGGCTGATCCACATCCGTCCCTTTGAGCACGGCCACATGATAAGCCAGAAGTTGTAAGGGTATGGTGAAAAGGATAGGGGCCACCGAGTCGGGGCCATGGGGGAGGGGGACCAGGGTGATCCCAGGAGCGGTACGCAGTTGTACTCCTTCGTCGGCGAAGACAAAGAGTTCCCCTCCCCGGGCGCGGACCTCTTCGAGGTTGGACTTGAGCTTTTCCAGCAATTGGTTATTGGGCGCCACCGCGATGACCGGCATCTCGGCATCGATCAAGGCCAGGGGGCCATGTTTGAGCTCCCCGGCGGCATAGGCCTCGGCATGGATATAGGAGATCTCCTTGAGTTTGAGCGCCCCTTCCATGGCTACCGGATATTGTTCCCCTCGCCCCAGGAAGAGGGCGTGTCTTTTATCGGCGAAGCGCACCGCCAAACGCTCGATAAGGGGGTCCAGATGCAAAACCTTCTCCACCAGGGCGGGCAGTACCCGCAGATCCCGGACCAATTCGCTTTCGACCGCCCGATAACCCTCCCGGTAATGCCCGATCGCGGCGCATAGCAGGAGCAAGGCGGCCAATTGGGTCGAAAAGGCCTTGGTGGAAGCCACACCGATCTCCGGACCCGCATGGGTCAGCAACACCAGGTCCGATTCCCGCACCAGAGAACTCTCGGGGACATTGCAGATCGCCAGGCTCGCCATATAGCCGAGCTGTTTCGCCAGACGCAGGGCCGCCAGGGTGTCCGCCGTTTCCCCGGATTGAGAAATGGTGACGAACAGGGTATTGGGCGGCACGATGTGGCGGCGATAGCGAAACTCGCTGGCGATTTCGACCTGGCAGGGTACCGAGAGATTGGACTCCAGCCAATACCGCGCCACCGAACCGGCGTGGAAACTGGTACCGCAGGCAACGATCTGTAGGCCCTCAAGCGCCGAAAGAATCTCCTGCGAACGCGGACCGAGGATACCTGGAAGCACGGCAGATCCAAGCAGGCGACCTTCCATGGTATCGGCGATGGCCTGGGGTTGTTCGTGTATCTCCTTGAGCATGAAATGACGGTAGCCGCCCTTGCCGGCGGTATCGGCCGAAAGCTTCGAGGTCTTGATCGGGCGTATCACCGGATGAGCGTCCCGGTCGAAGATCCGCACCCTGTCCCGGCTCAGTTCAGCGATATCCCCGTCTTCCAGAAAGATGAATTGCTGGGTTACCGGCAAAAGGGCAAAGACATCCGAGGCGATGAAGTTTTCGCCGATACCTACACCGATCACCAAGGGACTCCCATTGCGGGCCGCCACCAATGTCTGCGGATGTTCCAGATCGACAACGCCGATGGCGTAGGCGCCCCGAAGTTCCTGAAGACTGTTGCGTACCGCGGTCAGAAGGTCGGGGGCGGTTTGCAGCTGATCGAAGATCGAATGGACGATTACCTCGGTATCTGTTTCCGAAGTAAACACATGGCCCCCCCGGAGCTGGGCGTCCCGCATCTCTTCATGGTTCTCGATAATGCCGTTGTGGACGAGCGCCACCCTGCCGCCACAGAGATGGGGGTGGGCATTGCGCACCGACGGCTCGCCATGGGTGGCCCAGCGGGTATGGGCAATGCCTAACACTCCATGGGGCCAGTTGTCTTCGAGCGCGGCTTCCAGCTCCCTGACCTTCCCCTGGGTACGCTCACGAAAGATGGTCCCATCAGTGTCGATGATGGCGATCCCCGCCGAGTCATAGCCACGATATTCGAGCCGTTTCAGTCCTTCCAAGAGCAGGGGAGCGACATCTCGTTGGGCGATGGCGCCGACTATTCCACACACCTTCGCTTACTCCTTGGTTGGTTTTTTTTGCGGGCGACGCCAGCCCGGAACACTGGTCTGAGGGGCACGGGACAGACTCAGTTGATGCTCCGGGGTGTCGGTGGTGATGGTCGAACCGGCGCCAATGGTGGCCCCCACCCCGACGGAAACCGGCGCGACCAACTGAGTATCGGAGCCGATAAAGGCCTCGTCCCCGATCCTGGTCACATGCTTATAGGCGCCGTCGTAGTTACAGGTGATGGTGCCGGCACCGACATTGACATTCCGTCCGATCACCACATCACCCATGTAGCTGAGATGATTGATTTTACTGCCTGGACCCACAGTAGCCTGCTTCAGCTCGACGAAGTTACCGATATGCACCTGCTCGGCCAGCTCGGTCTGGGGTCTTATCCGGGCGAAGGGGCCGATCCGACATCCGGAGCCAATACGGGCCGAATCGATGAGGCAATGCTCCATGACCCATACACCCTCGGCGAGGGTCGAGTTGATGATCTTGGAATAGGCGCCGACACGCACTCCATCTCCAAGGCTGACCTCGCCTTCGAGAATGACATCGATATCGATCACTACATCCCGTCCGACGCTGAGTTGGCCGCGCAGGTCGAAGCGCGCCGGATCCATGAGCGTGACTCCCTGCTCCATCAGGCGACGCGCCTGCGCCGCCTGATAGGCTCTTTCCAACCAGGCGAGCTGAAGGTGATCGTTGACCCCTTGCATCTCAAGTACGTCTTCAGGCTGTATTGTCTCGACCTCGATACCCTCATCGACCGCCATGGCCACGATATCGGTCAAATAATACTCGCCCTGGGCATTGGCTGGGCGAAGCCTCTGTAGCCAGGCCTCAAGGCGGCCAGCCTCGCATACCATGATGCCCGTGTTGACTTCTCTGACGGCGAGTTCCTCCGGCTGGGCATCCCTTTGCTCGACGATGCGCATCACTCGCCCTACGGTATCCCGGATGATGCGCCCATAGCCGCTTGGATCAGTAAGATTCGCCGTGAGTAAGGCGAGGGGAGCTGTCTCAGAGGATTGCAACAAGGCAGACAGGGTGGTTAGCGAGAGCAGCGGCACATCCCCATAGAGAATCAGCACCTGGTCAAGCCCGTGGAGGGACGGCAAGGCTAATCTCAGCGCATCTCCGGTTCCCCGTTGCTCGTCTTGCCTGATCCAGCTTAGATCCATTGCCCCAATGGCTTGAGGGACCTGCTCTCCACCATGCCCATACACCACCGTGATCCGCTCCGGACTCAAGGATCGCGCTACCTCCAGCACATGCTGGAGCAACGGACGTCCGGCCAGGAGGTGGAGGACCTTGGGGAGCGAGGAACGCATCCGCTTTCCCTGCCCAGCGGCAAGTATAACGACGCCCAGCTTCATCACCAGCATGCCACTCCCGAACGACAGAAGATCCTGGGCGGAGCCCGATTGGGGAGACCCGCCTTATTGCCCGTCAATACTGATTGTCAATTGAGTGTCCAGGAAGCTGGATGGGTGGCGCTCAGAAGCTTGCGGTCTTCGTTGGTCGCTGGCCTGACTTCGAGGATCCTTACCTTGACCTTGAGCGTCTTGCCGGCCAAAGGATGATTGCCGTCGAGCGTCAGTTTGCCGTCCTGGATACGGGTCACATAAAAAACTCGAATCTCACCGGCTTCGTTTTGCATGGAAACCTCAGCCCCGAGATGACGGAACGGCGGTGGGACATTGTCGATATCATCCGTGTAGGTAAGACTGGGATCCCAGGCTCCGAAAGCCTGCTCCGGGGAGAGGAGGATATCCACCGAATCGCCCTCTTTTTTGCCGGTGATCGCCGCATCCATGCCTCCAATCAGCTCGACCTCACCTCCGAAGATATAGCTTACTGGTAGATCGCTCTGCTCGACGACATGGCCATCGCTAGCGGTGATGCTATAGGTGAGGGAGACAAACTTCCCTGGTCCAATGCCGTCATGTTCCATAAGCATCTGAGAACAAACAGAACTCTGCCCCAAGCCGAGGTTGATTGGCTTGGGCTATCAGCCGCCCTTTATACGCCTTAGCTTTTCAATCGTCTTGAGCTTGGCCACAGCATCGGCAAGCTCGGACTGGGCCTTGGCATACTCAAATTCGGCCTTTTGTGTAGCCAGTACCGACTCGGCCCGTCTTTTCGCCTCCAAGGCGGCGGCCTCATCCAGATCACGCGCCCGCAAGGCCGTGTCGGCCAGTACCGTCACCACGTGCGGCTGAACCTCCAGCATCCCACCGGAAACGTAGAAATACTCCGTCTGGCCTGGTTCGACTTCGACCCGTACCTCGCCTGGTTTGAGCCGCGTGATCATCGGGGCATGACGCGGCAGTATGCCGACCTCACCCAGCTCGGCCGGGGCATAAACCACCTCCGCCTGGCCGGAGAAGATTTCCGCCTCGGCGCTGACCACATCGACGTGAATCTTCATCGCCATGGAAGTGGACTCCTAGCCTCTGGTTACTGGATCAGACACGCTGGGCACGCTCCACGACCTCGTTGATGCCGCCCACCATATAAAAGGCCTGCTCGGGCAGATGATCGTATTCACCGGAGATGATGGACTTGAAGCCAGCGATAGTATCTTTCAGGGAGACGTATTTTCCTGGCGAGCCGGTGAACACCTCGGCGACAAAGAATGGCTGAGACAGGAAGCGCTGGATCTTGCGCGCCCGGGCTACTACCAGTTTGTCCTCCTCGGAGAGTTCATCCATACCCAGGATGGCGATGATGTCTTTGAGCTCCTTGTATCTCTGCAACAATCCTTGAACGGTACGGGCCACGTCATAGTGCTCTTGCCCGACGACATTCGGATCCAGGATACGGCTGGTGGAGTCCAATGGGTCGACTGCCGGATAAATACCCAGCTCGGCGATCTGTCGCGATAGCACCAGGGTGGCGTCGAGGTGAGAGAAGGTCGTCGCTGGTGAAGGATCCGTGAGGTCGTCGGCAGGCACGTAGACGGCTTGAAAGGAGGTGATGGAGCCGGTCCTTGTCGAGGTGATACGCTCCTGCAGCACACCCATCTCCTCCGCCAGGGTCGGTTGGTAACCTACCGCCGAGGGCATACGTCCCAGCAGGGCGGACACTTCGGTTCCAGCCAGGGTGTAACGATAGATGTTGTCGATGAACATCAACACATCACGCCCCTCATCCCGGAAATATTCCGCCATCGTCAAGCCTGTGAGGGCCACCCGTAACCGGTTGCCGGGGGGTTCGTTCATCTGTCCATACACTAGGGCCACCTTATCCAGAACCCCGCCTTCCTGCATCTCATGATAGAAGTCGTTGCCTTCTCGGGTGCGCTCGCCAACCCCGGCAAACACCGAATACCCCGAATGCTCAACGGCGATGTTGCGGATCAACTCCATCAGCGCCACGGTCTTCCCCACGCCAGCGCCTCCGAACAGCCCGACCTTCCCTCCTTTTGAGATCGGCATAATGAGGTCGATCACCTTGATACCGGTTTCCAAAATTTCCGTGGCGGCGGCTTGATCCTTATAAGCCGGCGGCGACCGATGGATAGACGAAGTGAATTCGGATTGCACCGCCCCCTTGCCATCCACGGGTTGTCCAAGCACGTCCATGATGCGCCCGAGAGTCGCTTTTCCCACGGGCACAGAGATGGGTTGCCCGGTATTGATCACCTCAAGGCCCCGTTTCAAGCCATCGGTAGAACCCATAGCGATGGTGCGGACGACACTGTCCCCAAGCTGCTGCTCCACCTCAAGGGTTACGCCCATTGAAGGAATCTTGAGGGCATCGTAAACCTTCGGCATCAATCCACGCGGAAACTCCACGTCGACAACTGCGCCGATGATCTCCACCACTTTACCGGATGTCATATCTCTTTCCCCGTGCTGTCCTGGTGACAGCCAAAGCATGGTTCTGAAAGCTGATTTGTGATGTCAAAAAAGCTATACCGCAGCCGCTCCGCCGACGATCTCAGCGATCTCCCTGGTAATAGCGGCTTGACGCACTTTGTTGTAGACCAATTGCAATTCTTCTATCAAGCTACCGGCATTATCGGTCGCGGATTTCATGGCCACCATGCGCGCCGACTGCTCGCTGGCGCCATTCTCAACTACGGCTTGATAAACCAAAGACTCGATATAGCGAGCCAGGAGTTCGTCCAGCAGCTGCTTGGCGTCCGGTTCATAAATGTAGTCCCATCGATACCCATGGTGTTCCTCTTCGGCGACAGGAAGCGGTACCAACTGAAGCAGGGTCGGCTTCTGGGTCATGGTGTTGACAAACTGGTTGAACGCCACATAGACCCGATCCACCTCTCCGGCCATATAGGCATCCATTACGGCCTTGACAGGGCCGATGAGATCGACCACCCGTGGGGCATCCCCCAGGTGAACCGCCTGGGCACGCACCCGTCCGCCAAATTTCCTGAAAAAACCCAAGGCCTTCATTCCGATAGTACAGAACTCCATTTCGATCTTTTGTTGGGCGAACACCTTCATCTCTTTTACCACCATGCGAAAGAGATTATGGTTCAATCCTCCACACAACCCTCGGTCAGTCGAGACGACGATAAAGGCCACTCGTTTCAGGGGACGGCTCGGGTCCATAAAAGGGTGGCGGTATTCCGTCTGTGCCTGGGTGAGATGACTGATGACTTGGCGAATCTTCGCGGTATAGGGGCGCGACCGGGTCATTCGATCTTGCGCCTTGCGCATTTTGCTCGCCGCCACCATCTGCATCGCCCGGGTTATTTTCTGGGTGTTTTTGATGCTGGCGATCTGGGAGCGAATTTCTTTTGTTCCCGGCATGGACCTTTCCTTCGCTTGAGTGGGACGGCTACCGTACTACCAGGAGTGATTGGCCTTGAAATCCTTCAAGGCGGCATGAAACCCCTGGGCCACTTCAGGTGTGTAGTCTGGGGTCTGGTTCACCTTGGCCAACATCTCTCCATGCTGGGATTTCATATAGCTTTGTAAGGCTTCTTCAAAACGCACGACCTTTTTCACATCTACGTCGTCCAGATAGCCTTCATTGGCGGCAAAGAGAGAAACGGCCATCTCGGCCACGCTCATGGGCGAGTATTGCTTTTGTTTCATCAACTCGGTGACTCGGGCGCCCCGCTCTAGCTGTTTACGGGTCGCTTCGTCAAGATCCGAGGCAAATTGCGAGAAGGCCGCCAGTTCGCGGTATTGGGCGAGAGCCAGGCGTACACCACCGCCGAGCTTTTTGATGATCTTGGTCTGAGCCGCACCGCCAACCCGAGACACCGACAGACCGGCATTAATAGCGGGACGGATATTGGAGTTGAATAAGCTGGTTTCCAGAAAGATCTGCCCATCGGTGATGGAAATGACATTGGTAGGGACAAAGGCAGACACATCGCCCGCCTGAGTCTCGATGATAGGTAAGGCGGTCAGCGAACCCGTTTTCCCCTTCACCTGACCATTAGTCAATTCCTCGACGTATTGTTCATTAATCCTGGCGGCACGCTCCAGCAAACGGGAATGAAGGTAGAATACATCGCCCGGATAGGCCTCGCGTCCAGGGGGACGACGCAATAAAAGCGAAACCTGGCGATAGGCCCAGGCCTGCTTGGTCAGATCATCGTAGATAATGAGAGCATCCTGGCCACGGTCACGAAAGAACTCGCCCATGGAACACCCGGAATAGGGGGCGATGAACTGCATGGCGGCCGATTCAGAGGCCGTTGCCGCCACCACTATGGTATGGGCCATGGCACCGTGCTCTTCGAGCTTCCGCACCACTCCCGCCACGGAAGAGTTCTTTTGGCCGACGGCGACATAGATGCATTTGATGCCCGTGCCGCGCTGATTGATGATGGTGTCGATCGCTAAGGCTGTTTTTCCGGTCTGGCGGTCGCCGATGATGAGTTCACGTTGGCCTCTACCGATAGGAACCATGGAATCGATCGCCTTCAGACCGGTCTGCACCGGCTGGGATACGGACTTACGGGTGATGACGCCCGGGGCCACTTTTTCGATCGGCGAGGAAAAAGTAGTTTCAATAGGGCCCTTGCCGTCTATCGGCCGCCCCAAGGCATCCACTACCCGCCCCAGCAAGCCTTCACCGACAGGTACTTCCAACACCCGTCCGGTACATTTGACCCAATCGCCCTCAGAGAGATGTTTGTAGTCGCCAAGCACGACAGCGCCGACGGAATCTCGTTCGAGGTTTAATGCCAGGCCGAAGGTATTGCCCGGAAATTCCAACATCTCGTAGGACATCGCCTCGGAAAGCCCGTGAATGCGGACGATGCCATCCGAAAGACTCACGATGGTCCCTTCGGCACGGGCCTCGCTTTTTTGCTCAAAGCCGGCAATTTTATTTTTGATGAGTTCGCTGATTTCAGATGGATTGAGTTGCATGCTGGCTTCCCGTGTCTCAAATACCTAGTTCGCTGGCCAATCTCTGTAATTGCCCTTGCAATGAATGGTCGATAACCATGTCGCCGACTCGAATCTTGATGCCGGCAATCAAGGATGGATCCTCTTCGGCGGTTATCGAGACCTCGCGACCAAAGCGCTTTGACAGGATTTCCTGGAGTTTTTCCTCTTGATCGTGCGTCACAGCGAAAGCGGACGCCAACTTGACCTGGAGCGAGCCTTGATGAGCCCGCTTCAACTCGGCATAAAGTTGCGCGATGTTGGAGATCAGAGCCAATCGTTTGTTCTGCACCAGTAGCCTGAGGAAGTTGATTCCTTCCCCATCGAGATGATCCTGGCCAATGTCCACCAACAACGCTTCAAGTTGGCTACGATCGACCTTGGGATCATCGATCTGGGCGAGAACTTGCGGATGGCTGACGACTTCCGCCATAAAGTCCAACATCTCGGACCACAGCTCGAGTTGGGCTGTCTCGATGGCTCGGTCAAGTACAGCCTGGGCATAGGGTCGAGCGATGGTGGCATTGTCGGTCGACATGGTTCAATAACCTCAAAGCTCGGTGGCAATGGCGTTGAGGATATCGCTGTGGGCTTCGGCGTCTACTTCCCGTCGAAGGATCTTCTCCGCACCGGCGACAACCAGCAGGGTAACCTGGGTGCGCAACTGTTCCCGCGCCCTCGCCACCTCAAGCTCGATATCCGCCTGGGCTGCTGTCAGTATACGCTCGCCTTCGGCGCGGGCCTCCTCCTTCGCTTCATCGACGATTTCAGCCGCGCGTTTTTGGGCCTGATTGATGATCTCTGCGGACTTCGCCTTGGCATCCACCAGCAGTTCAGCGGCCCGCTGCTTGGCCCGTTCCTGATCGGCCTTCCCTCTCTCGGCCGCCGAAAGCCCCTCGGCGATCTTTTGCTTACGCTGTTCCATGAGGTTGGTCAGTGGCCCCCAGAGAAAACGCATCACAAACCAGACCAGGATACCGAAGGTGATGATCTGTGCGATCAAAGTGGCGGTGAAGTTCACTTGGACCCTCCTCTGCTCTGAGTACCCAGCAAGACCAAGCCGATGGGCTTACGCAGACTCAATCTGTGTTTTTCAGTGCCCAATAGCCGCCTTGAATGCCCCGATGAAGGGGTTGGCAACGGAGAACCACATGGAGATACCCAACACGATCATGGGGAAGGCTTCCATCAAACCACCCGTGAAGAGCATCTGCCCCATGAGCTGGGGTCTCAGCTCAGGTTGACGGGCAATACCTTCCAGATATTTGGAACAGATCAACCCCCAACCAAGTGCGGAGCCAAAACCAGCGGCAGCCAAGATAATTCCCACACCAACAGCGGTGGAGGCATAAATCTGAGCGAGTGTATCAGGGGTCATCGAGATTCTCCTTGGAAAGACAAAGCTACAGACGGTGGCGTGTGGAGTTCCAGCAACAAGCAGGCTACTGAAATCAGTGGTGTTCCGGCTCGGTGTTCGCCATAGCCAGAAAAACCGTGGTCAAGATCATGAAAATAAAGGCCTGCAAGGTGATCACCAAGATGTGGAAAATCGACCAGAAGGTGGCCAAAGCGATCTGAACCGGTAAGAGCACCCACAAGAGAGTGCCAAAGGCACCAAGCATGGCTAGCAACAAGAAAATCAACTCGCCCGCAAACATATTGCCAAAGAGTCGCAGGGCAAGACTGATAGGTTTGGCCAGCTCTTCGATCAGGGTCATGACGATGTTGAATGGGATCATCCACTTCCCAAAGGGGTGGAAAAGAAAGGTCTTGATATAACCGATGAAACCTTTGGCGCGGATATTATAGAAAATGATCAAGCAGAAGACAGAGATGGACATACCGAAGGTGGTCCCAAGATCGGTCGTAGCCACCACCTTGAGATAAGGGATACCCACAGCGTTGGCTGTCGCCGGCAGAAGATCTACCGGTGCCATATCCATGGCATTCATCAAAAACACCCAGCAAAAAATGGTCATCGCCAGAGGACCGACTAAAGGATCCCGTGTCGGGAAAATTCCCTTTACCTGGCCGTCGACAAACTCATACACGGCCTCAAGCAGGTTTTGCATCCCTGTAGGCTTATCTAAGCTGAGATTCTTGCCGACTTTGTAGGAGAAGTACATGATCAGCCCGGCGGCAAACCAAGCGAAAAACAAGGTATCCAGGTTGAGTGTCCAGAACCCGCCGTCCCCAATGGAAAGATTGTGGAGGTGGTGCTGGATATAGGCCACCGGATCCGAAGGAACAGACGAATGCTCGACCTGACTCACTTCATTTAGCCTCGATACTCAGGATGTTGATTCAGCCGTAAGTGCCACAAAAAATGCCATGAATCACGCCAAGAGTCGGCTGCATGGATAACCGAGATAGGTCACAGCCAAACCGACCAGCAAGGGGACAGGGTCGAACCCAAACCACGCAAAGGCAACATAGAGAGCCACCAGGGTAAATACCAGACGCTCAAGCAAACCGAGCATCATTGAGGCCACATCTGTCATCGGATTCAGCGCTAGCCTTTTCGTAGCCTGACGCACCCGCCGAGACATGAGCAGGCTGTTCATAATTGTTATTAAACCCCCATAGCCCGCGGCTGCCGCCTGATCGACTCCACCCATCAGGCCAAAGGCAATTGCCACTATTGCGACCAGTATCGCTTGTGCACCGATGAGACGCCGCGCTTCATCTTTCATTACGGCTTGAGGCTGTCGCCCTTCGTTCATGCGCGACGCAGTATAAAAGCACATGAATGTCAGGTCAAACGGGTTATATGCTGCGACCGCACATTTTTGTTCAACGGATATGCTCGAGGATACCTTCCAGTTCTTCCAGGCTGTGATAATTAATTACCAATTTTCCGCCCCCCTTGGCACCATGCTGGATATCGACTCTGGCCCCCAGCCTCTCGCTCAGGCTCTCTTGCAGGTGCAGCACATTGGGATCCATACCCTGGCGTCCCTTGGTCTTTTGGGTAGACTCCGCCGTCAGTTGCAGTCGTCTCACCAGACGTTCGGTTTCCCTTACCGAGAGGCCATGCTCGGCGACCTTCCGGGCCGCTTCGCTCTGTGCCCGACCCTGCAACCCAAGCAGGGCACGGGCATGTCCCATCTCCAGGTTACCCTGCTCGATCATGGTTTTGACATCCTCATTAAGGTCGAGCAGCCGCAGCATATTGGTTACCGAGGCCCGCGATTTGCCGACCGCCTGGGCTACCTGCTGATGGGTAAGGGTAAATTCCCCCACCAAACGCTGGAGCGCCGAGGCGGCCTCCAGGGGATTGAGGTCATCCCGCTGGAGATTTTCAATCAGACCCATCGCCATGGATTCCTGATCCGAGGCCTCACGAATCACCACCGGCACCTCGTCCAAGCCGGCCAACTGACAGGCCCGCCAGCGTCGTTCGCCGGCGATGAGTTCATAACGGCCGCTGTCGACAGGACGTACGACCACCGGTTGCAGCACCCCGTGGGCAGCGATGGACTCGGCCAGTTCCCGCAGACTCTCGGGATCGAAATCCCGTCGTGGCTGAAAACGGCTGCGTTGGATCAGATCCAGGGGGAGGTGGCGCGGTGGTTCCCCATTGAGAGGTTGGGCAAGTTCATCCGCCGTCGATTCCTCGGCATGACGAACGGCGCCCAGCAGCGCATCCAACCCGCGTCCGAGTCCACGTTTCTTGATATTCATAAGTGGATGACTCGGCAAGGTTATCGGGGGGTGGTCAGGTTTTTATGGTCCTGGCGACGGAGGATCTCACTGGCCAGGGCAAGATAGGATACCGCCCCGCGCGAGGCTCGATCATAGACCAACACCGGCTGTCCATGGCTGGGGGCTTCGGCCAATCGCACATTGCGCGGGACGATGGTGCGATAAACCTGATCGGGAAAGTGGGTGATCAATTGAGCTGAGACCTCGTTCGCCAGATTGTTCCGATTGTCGTACATGGTGCGGAGGATGCCGTCGATCTCCAGGGCTGGATTCAGTTTGGAGCGAATGGTCTGGATGGTGTTCACCAGCGCCGACAAGCCTTCCAGGGCGTAATACTCACATTGCAGCGGGATCAGCACCCCGTCCCCGGCCATGAGGGCGTTCACCGTCAGCATGTTCAATGAGGGTGGACAGTCGATGATCAGGAAATCATAACGGTCGCGGACGCTGGCCAGGGCCAATCGAAGTCTCTGCTCCTTACCTGGGAGGCTCAGGAGTTGGACCTCCGCCGCCGTGAGATCGGCGTCGCCGCCCGGCCGGGCAAGCGCGTTGC
>WBZP01001083.1_pt1 | contig 34818 bp, 27 predicted proteins | sample 5204301 | NCBI WGS metagenome assembly WBZP01 (sample SAMN12412401, study PRJNA552823) | activated sludge metagenome | isolation source: activated sludge from nitrification reactor of wastewater treatment plant... | place: USA: Pennsylvania | collected 2017 | reverse complement strand
CGCGCGCTGTGTCCAGCCCTTCCTGCAAGCAAGCACCTCGAATTCAGTGAACGCTTATGCCCGAGGTTTTTGAGGAGTTACAAACTACCGCATCCAAGTTTTGGCTCAGTGCGGTTGAAACGGGCTGATCGCCCGTGTTTGACGAGTGCCCATCCCCGTTAATGGTGAAGAGCCGAATCTTCTGGCGGAGAGGGTGGGATTCGAACCCACGGTAGGCTTGCGCCTACGTCTGATTTCGAGTCAGGTACATTCGACCACTCTGCCACCTCTCCGAAGCGTGAATCTTAACACAAGACGGCAGGACGATGCGTTGCGCTATGTGCCCGCTGCGCGGCTGTGAAGCGCACTGCATGTCTGCCGTGTCAGCAGCGCTCGGCGGCGTCAAACCTCCCGTCGGAAACGGCTGCCTGGCGGCACCTGGTCAGGCGCGGCCGATTCTCTGCCGTCCGCCGAGATAGGGCTGCAACAGATGAGGAACGTCGATGCTGCCGTCGACGTTCTGGTAGTTTTCCATCACGGCGACCAGTGTGCGGCCGACGGCCAGGCCAGAGCCATTGAGCGTATGCACGAGGTCCGGCCGGCCGCGTCCGCCACGGTAGCGCGTCTGCATACGGCGGGCCTGGAAGGTCTCGAAGTTGGAACATGAGGAGATCTCGCGGTACGCCTTCTGGGCCGGCAGCCACACTTCGAGGTCATAGGTCTTCGCCGACGAGAAACCCATGTCGCCGGTACACAAGGTGACGCGACGATACGGCAGTTCGAGCAGCTCGAGAATGCGCTCGGCGTGGCCGGTCAGTTCTTCGTGCGCGGCGGGCGAGTGGTCGGCGCTGACGATCTGCACCAGTTCGACCTTGTCAAACTGGTGCTGGCGGATCATGCCACGCGTGTCGCGGCCGTAAGAACCGGCTTCGGAACGGAAGCACGGCGTGTGACAGACGAACTTCAAAGGCAGCACGTCGGCCGTCAGGATCTCGTCGCGCACGATGTTGGTGACGGGCACTTCGGCGGTCGGAATCAGATACAACGGGTCGGCATCCGGACGCAGGATCTTGAACAGATCCTCCTCGAATTTCGGCAACTGCCCGGTGCCGAACAGGCTGGCTGCGTTCACCAGGTAAGGCGAGTAGATCTCGGTATAGCCGTGCTGCGCGGTGTGCGTGTCGAGCATGAACTGGGCCAGGGCGCGGTGCAGGTGGGCGATCTGGCCTTTCATCAGCGAGAAGCGCGTGCCGGTGATCTTCACGGCGGCAGAGAAGTCCATTTGCGCAAGCGCCTCTCCGAGATCGACGTGATCCTTGACGGCAAAATCAAAGCTGCGTGGCGAACCCCAGCGCTTGGTCTCGACATTATCGGCCTCCGAACGGCCGATCGGGACGCTTGCCTGCGGCAGGTTGGGTACGCCGGCGACAAGAGCATCGACCTCGGCCAGCAGTTTGCCGAGACGGGTTTCATTCGCGTCGAGTTCGGCTTTGCACGCCGCCACTTCGTCGAGTACGGCCGAGACATCCTCGCCCCGGCTCTTGGCGAAGCCGATCTGCTTCGAGAGCGCATTGCGTCTGGCCTGCAGGTCCTGCGTTTGCGTCTGCAGCGTCTTGCGTTCGCTTTCGAGCCGGCGAAAATTTTCGCGGTCGAGGGTGTACCCGCGCGTCGTCAGACGTTCGGCCACAGCATCGATGTCGTTACGCAGCAGTTGGATGTCGAGCATGCTCAGTCCCCCTTTTCTGGTTGCGCGGCAGACCGCCGGAGCGCGATCGGCACGCTGCTCGCGACAGCCTGCGCTGCCCCTCGACACCGAGGTCTTGTCGCCTATTGCTTGTCGTTCCTGGCCCGGCGGTCGCGTTCACGCAGGTGGGCCAGTTTCTCGCCAATCCTGATCTCGAGGCCACGCGCCACGGGTCGATACCATTCGACCGACGGCATCGTTTCCGGAAAATAGTTTTCGCCGGCGGCGTAGGCCTCGGTCTCGTCATGCGCATAGCGGTATTCCTTGCCGTAGCCGAGGTGTTTCATCAGTCGGGTCGGCGCATTACGCAGGTGCGCCGGGACCGGCCGCGAACCGTCGCTGCCGATAAAGCTGCGCGCCGCATTATACGCGACGTAGCCGGCGTTCGACTTGGCCGCCATGGCCAGATAAAGAACGGCTTCGGCGAGGGCCAGCTCGCCTTCTGGCGAACCCAGGCGCTCGAAGGTTTCGGCCGCGTCGAGCGCGATGCGCGCGGCGCGCGGGTCGGCCAGGCCGATGTCTTCCCAGGCCATGCGGATGACGCGGCGCGCCAGGTAACGCGGGTCGGCGCCGCCGTCTAGCATGCGGCAGAACCAGTAGAGCGCCGCATCGGGCGACGAGCCGCGCACCGACTTATGCAGGGCCGAGATCTGGTCATAGAACGTGTCGCCCCCCTTGTCGAAGCGCCGCAGGGTCTGGGCCATGGTCTGCTCGACGAAATCCCCGTCGATGGTCGTCACGTCGCTTGTCGCGGCCGCCGTGTCGATTTGTTCGAGCAGATTCAGCAGGCGGCGGGCGTCACCGTCGGCCAGCCCGATCAGGCGTGCGCGGGCGTTGTCGCTGAAGCACAAGGCGGGCACGGCGCGCTGCCGGCTGCGCTCCAGCAACTCGCCCATTTCGTCCTCGGAGAGCGGCTGCAGGACGTACACGGCAGCGCGTGAAAGAAGTGCCGGAATGACCTCGAAAGATGGATTCTCGGTCGTCGCGCCAATGAAGGTGAGCAATCCGCCCTCGACGTACGGCAGGAAGGCGTCCTGCTGCGCCTTGTTGAAGCGGTGCACTTCGTCCACGAAGAGAATCGTTCGCCGCCCGCTGCCGGTGCGCGTCGCCTCGGCGCGGCCGATGGCCTCGCGGATGTCCTTGACGCCCGAAAAAACGGCCGACAGAGCAACGAACTCTGCCGCGAAGGCGTCGGCCATCAGGCGAGCCAGGGTCGTCTTGCCGACGCCCGGCGGGCCCCAGAGAATCATGCTGTGCAGCTGCCCGGAGGCGAAGGCGGTGGCCAGGGGTTTCCCTGGCGCCAGCAGATGCTTCTGCCCGATGACCTCACCCAGCGTCTTCGGCCGCAGTCGCTCGGCCAATGGCACCGCCGCCGGGTTTTCTGCGCAGGGGCCTTGCGTCACTCGTCTGCACCTCGCCACGGGGGATGCCGCACCGCGATCCCCTGGAATGACCCAGGCAGTGCGCGCTCCCTGATCACCCTTTCCTCTCCCGCCAGCGCGCGCGCGCCGCTGGTCGACTCAACGGCGCGACTTGCGCGGCAAGGCAGCGGATCGGCCGCAGGCGTGATATTTTGCACAGACATCACGCTTGTCCGGGCGTATCGTGCGCACATTGGTTCACGGAGTTCCCAAGAAGGCAGAAGAAGCCCCCGTGTCGTGGGGGTCCGGCTCGGATCGGCGCCGAGTGGTACGGTGTCGGAAGTGTCGAAGTAGTTGCGAAAGTGTTGGTTCAAAGCTTGCAGCAAACTGGAAGCCGAGCGTTCAGACCGGGTGCAATGCCCGGTCTTTTTCTTGTCTGACCGCCTCGCCAGCCGGCCAGGGCGTGATGAACGGCGCACGCAGCCTCTCAGGACGGGGACAGGTGAGCGTCAAGGACGGCTTTTTCGAGTTCGGCGAATGCGTCGCTGATGTAGGCGCCCAGCCGCTCGAGGTTGGGCAGCTCGTCGGTGGCAATCAGCCCGAAGTAGAGTTGCCCGGCGTAACTGAAAAGCGTGATGTTGAGCAGGTTGCCCGGCGGCAGCGTGCTGATCGGGTGCAGCTCTTCCATCCGCGCACCGAGAACGTAAAGGTGTTCGCGCGGACCGGGCACATTCGATACCAGGGTGTTGCCGATCGGCGGCAGGTGGTTGCTGAGGTTGAACATCTCGGCGAGCTGGCCGACGACACCGGTGATCAGCGTATAGGATTCGATCGCTTCGGGGGCAACGCTGTCGATCATCGTGCGCACGTTGCGCAGCGAGAAGCCGATGTTGCGCAGGCGAACGTAAGGGTCGTCAGTTGGTGGTGACAGCTCGACCTGAATGATGCCGATCTTGTTGCCCAGGCTTTCCTCGCCTTCCTTGCGCAGGTTGACCGGCATCTGAATGGTGATCGGCTTCTGCAAATCGACGCCCTGGTCGTGCAGGTAGCGGTGCAAGGCGCCGTCAAGACAGGTCAGCGCGACATGGTTGAGGGTCGACCGCGTGCGCACGCGGATCAGATTGACGCGCTCCATCGTCAGACTGCTCGTCGTGAACTGGCGGCCGGCCGTGACCTGTCCGGTCAGCGGGGTGTTACCGTCGGCAACGAACGGCAGCGAGATGGCGTTCTTCGTCAGCTTGACGCTTTCCAGCAGCAGCATCGCCGCCAGCCGGCCAATGCCGAGCAGGCGTCTGCCGGCTCCCGCCAGATTGCTCAGCAGCGAGCTGGCCATCTCCTCTTCGAGTTGTTGCAGTCGCTTCTTGCCGCTGCGGCGGCCAACCGACCAGAGCGGGCGCAGCTCGTGATCGTCTGGCCTTACAGCGAGCGATTCGGCCGCCCAGCGCATCATCGTCACCCCATCCGCGCAGGCGTGATGCATCTTCAGGTACATGGCAAAGCGCGCCTCGCTCAGGCCATCGATCACGTGCACCTCCCATAGCGGCCGCGAGCGGTCGAGCATCGGCTGATGCAGCGCGGAGATCAGACGATAGAGCTCGTGGCGATCGTTCCTGCTCCGTCGCAGCTTGTGGAAAAAGACGTGCTGGGCGAGGTCGACCGTCTCGCTTTCCTGCCAGGCCGGCATGGCGGTCAACGAGAAATGGATGAGACGGTTGAACGGCGGCTTGACGTCGGTGAAGGTCAGCAGGCTCCGGTAAAGGTCGGCGGCAAAACTTGCTTTCGATTTCACCGGCCGCTTGTAGATCATCAGCCCGCCGACGTGTTTCGGACTGGCGGCCGACTCGGCGATGAAGAAGGCCAGATCCAGGAGGGACAGTGTGTTCATGAAGGTTTTCTCCACCCTTCTCAGGTTATTCTGCAACCGGCGCCGACGGCACCTGCCAAGGATACATCACTGAAACTAGTCCTGCAGGACCTTTGCCGCCTCGCCGAGCAGCCACTCACGAAAGACCCCGACGGTCGGCCGGTCGGCGACCGCTTCCGGTACGACGAGATAGTACGCCTGCCGCCGACGCAGAACGATGTCAAACGGTGCGACCAGCCGGCCGGCCGTCACTTCCGCTTCGACCAAGGGTTTCGAGGCGAGCGCGATGCCGACACCGTCAATTGCCGCCGCGAGCACCAGTCCGGGGTCACTGAAATGGGTTCCCGCTCCCGCATCGATGCCGCCAACACCGGCGAGCTGCAGCCATTCGGCCCAGGTCGGACGGTCAAGCAGTTCCATGATCGAGTCGTCGTGCAGCAGGTTATGCCGGCGCAGGTCACCCGGCACGTGCAAGGGGCGCATGCCGAAAAGCAGACGAGGGCTGCAGACCGCCGTGTAGGCCGGAGAAAAGAGACGATCTGATCGACATCCGGCGTACCTGCCATGACCGAAACGGATGAACACCGGCGTTTCGTCGCCGCGCACGTCGATCCGCTCCTGACCGAGAACGGCAGGGGCGTCCCGCGCATCGATCATGTCGAGCGAAGCGGTCATGTGCAGCTGCAGCTCGGGATGTCCCGCCGTCAGGCCCGGCAGATGACGGATCAGCCAGCGGGCGGCAAAAGCGGGTGGCGAGGTGACGAGCAAGCGCCCGCCGGCCTGGTGTTCGCGCGTGCTCTCGATGGCCGCGGCAAAGCACTCAAGCCCTTCGCGCACCTTGGGCAGCATCGCGCGGCCTTCGCGGGTCAGTTCCAGAGCGCGCGTCAGACGATGAAAAAGCGGGAAGCCGAGATAGTCTTCCAGGCCGCGAATCTGATGGCTGATGGCGGTTGGCGTGACCGACAACTCGTCGCCGGCGTGCTTGAAGCTCAAGTGGCGGGCGGCGGCTTCAAACGCGCGCAAAGCGTTCAGCGGTGGCAGACGGTAGGTCATATGAATGAGATTTTCTCATGCATTGGCTGACGATTGATCGTTTGCCGACTCGCCGGCAAAGAACTAGAGTGCACTCGAACGCTCGGCAACGAGCCCAACAGAAGGACGACACCATAATGAAAACCGATCTTAGCCGCGAACAAATCATGCAGATCGTTGAACTCGCACGTCAACAACGCAGTATCGCCGCCGGCGAAGCATCTGCCCGTACAATTCGCCGCAGCCTCGCCTGGCTCGGCAAGTGGGTCAATCGTGCGCTGCATGTCCTCCTCATGTCGCCGACGGCGCATCATTAGGCGAGCGCAAGTCGCTGTACCGCTTGTTGCGCAAAACCACCAGGAAAGGAAGTCTATTGCCGAGAGTGCACATCGATCTGCCGGAAAGCTTCACTTTTTCCACTGAAATCGTGCTCTATCTGAGCCACATGAACTACGCTGGGCATCTCGACAACGCGATGCTGCTGGCGGTGGTCTCGGAAGCTCGAGCGCGCTTCTTCAAGTTCCTCGACTATACCGAGCTTGATGTCGAGGGTGTGGGAATCGTCGTTGCGGACGCCGCTGTTCAGTACAAATCCGAGGCCTTTCATGGTGAGGTGATGGTCGTCCGCATGGCGGCGGCCGACTTCGCCAGCAAGGGCTGCGACCTGCTGTGGTGCATGAACGAACGCCAGACGCAGCGCGAAGTGGCGCGTGGAAAGACGGGAATCGTGTTCTACGACTATGCTGCGCGCAAAGTGACCGCGGTACCGGCCAATTTCCGTTTACGCGCCGGGCGCTGAAGTAGCGGGCTGGCTGCGCGGCCGCACTCCGGGAGCGTGCAATTGATCGTCTCTGCGGCGCGAACGAGATACTGCATGTCTGCTCGCTCGCGCGCAGCGCGCCCGGCACAGGCGCTCAGGTCGGCATGAAATCGCGGCGCAGTCGCCGCTGAACGCTTTGCACCTGTTTCAGCGCTTCGCGCAGAATCAGACGGTCCAGCTCGTGCAGCGTATCCGGATCGAGCCGGTTAGACGCCTCCGCCGCGGCGCCATCCACCTGATTGTCGAGTCGCAGGCGCTGGATGTGCTGGAAAGCGGCGATCTGCGCGGCGAGGTCGGCGCTGGCCAGGCCGCCTTGTTTGCCGGCGATGCGCAAGCGCTCCACCGTATTGGTCTCCGGGATCCCGCGCGCCAGCGCGTAGATGCGTGCCGCGTCGACGAACGGCCGCGAGCCGTGTTTCTTCAGATCGATGGTATGCGGGAAATCCTTGTCCTTGTCGTAGCGGAAACCCCTCCACCAGTTCAGCGGGGATTCCCAGTTCATCGTGTTTTCGACCATCCCGCGCAGGAAGATCGGGTATGACCTGGCTCTGGCCAAGAGCCAGCTACGCAATTCGCCGGCCAGCGAGTCCTGCCCATAAAGCGCGCGGAAATCGAAAAAGATGCTCGAATTGAGCAGCGCTTCCGGTTGCGGCGATTCCAGCCAACCCAGGAAGGCGATGCGCCATTCTTCAGCCGACAGACACCATTGCGGATTGCTCGCCATGATGTTGCCCTTGCACAAGGGAAAGCCGCAGGCATCGAGCGCCTCATTCACCGCTCGCGCAAAAGGCAGAAAAGCGGCGCGCAAGAGCGCCGCCTCATCATCCGACTCGGCGGCGAAGATCAGGCCGTTGTCCTGATCGGTCGCCAATGTCTGCTCGAGTCTGCCCTCGGAGCCGAAAACGAGCCAGCACCACTCGACGTAAGGCAGGTCGAAACGCCCGGCGACGAGTTCGATGACCTGCAGGGTGAGCAGATCGTTGAGCGACGACAGGTGCTGGCAGAGGGTTTCCGCGCTGACCCGCCCGGCCACGAGCTGAGCAACGAAAGCGCGCAGTTCGCCAGCCAGACCGACCAGCGTTGCCAGGTCCTGCGCCGCCAGAATGGCGCGCACGAGGTCGGCGCTTTCGCCTCCCGGCAGGGCATAGAGATCGCTTTGCGAGACCAGACTGAAGTAACTGCCATCGACCTCAGTCAGCACAAGATGATGCACGTTGCGTCGCACCATGACGACGCTGGCCGCGTGCGCCGTGCTGTCAGCCGGCAGGGTGATCAGGCCGCTGGTCATCACGGCGGCCACCGGCGCGCGCAGATCGCAGGCCTCGATGGCGATGCGGCGCACGACGTCGTGCAGCGTCAGGATGCCGAGCGGCACGCGTCGCTCGCCATCGACGACGACGACCGCATCGGCGCGCACCTGGTCGAGGAGAAGGAGCGTATCCTGCACGCTGGTTGCCGGTTCGACGGTGAGCGGCTGGGCGCGCACCAGATGGCGCAGCGCGACGTACGGGGAATAGGAAGCAAAGCCGGAAGCCCGCTCAGTACTTGAGGCGGGCATGGAAAGTCCTTTCGCTGGCTTCGCGCGCCTGCCGCAAGGTGGTGATCCCCATCTCGGCGAGCAAGGGCAGCATCTTCAGAAATACCTCGCCGGTCACCAGCGCGTCGCCCAGAGCCGTGTGGCGCCCAAAAACCGAAACGCCGAGGCGCTCGGCAATCGCCTCCAGCCGGTGTGACGCCTGATTCGGCTGCAGCACGGCCGAGAGAAGCAGGGTATCGAGCACCGGTTGATCGAAGCGGACGCCGGTCTTTTTTTCCTTCAACTGGAGGAAGCGCATGTCGAACGCCGCGTTGTGTCCGACGAGAACGGTGTCGGCGCAAAAGGCGTGGAACTTCGGCAAGGCAACCTCGATCGCTGGCTGGTCGGCGAGAACGTCCTGCGTGATGCCGTGGATCTCGATCGATTGTGGCGAGAGTTCTCGATGCGGGTTGATCAACTGGTCGAAACACTCGTGCCGCAACAGTCGGCGATTGACGATGCGCGTCGCGCCGATCTGAATGATCTCGTCGCCCATCGACGGCTGCAAACCGGTCGTTTCGGTATCGAAAACCGTGTAGGACAGTTCGGCCAGTGACCGGTCATCGAGCGCGTGACTGCCTGTCGCCCAGGAAAAGATATCAAAATCGTAGAACTCCGGGCGCTCCCCCTCGGCCGGCGCGACGATCGCCCGCGGCAGATCCTTCGGCGCCTCGGCCGCCGGCAACATCGTTCGGAAGAAGGCGCGATGCGAAACGCGCTCGCGTTGGAACCAGATGTCTCCGTTGCAGCGCTCGACCACGTCGGTCACGCTGAGCAGCGAGGTTTCGCCGCTGATCGTCATCGGGTCCTGCAGCCAGCTCATTGCCGTTTCATTGTTCATGAAGGTGCCCGGCCACGACAGATCGAGCTGCGCCAATTGCCCGCTGCGCGTCAGCCAAAGGCGCACTTCGCGCACCTGATACTCGTCCTGCAGACGCAAGGCCAGGTAGCGCAGGGCCTGCAGCAGGCCGAAGCTGTCTACGCGCAGCCAAAGATCCTCGTCGACGTTCTCGGTCTTCACAGCGAGCGGGTGCGGTTCGCCCGGGCGCGGCTCGCTGATCCGGCGCGCGGCGACGGCAATCAACTCGATGCCCAGGATCTCTTCGAGCAGCCAGCGCTCGCGCAAGTCGTTCGAAAAGGCGCCGGCGGTGGTCTCAAATTGCAGCGAGAGCGCTCTTGCCTCGTCGCGTATGACGCAGAGGAAGCGATCGCGCTGTGTCACGGCCATGTCGGGGACATCGGAGAGCATCTCGGCGGCGGCACGAATGCTCCCCAGTGGGCCACGCCCGCCCTCGATCAACGACTGGATCAGCGCATCGCGTCGGGCGTGCCGCTCGTTGGTGCTCGTCACGTCGTCGAGGACGAGAACGAAACCGGTCACCGAAAGCCCGCCGACCTGCGCCGTGTGCTGGCCGGACCTGCCGAGAACCGGCGACATGTGCGCACGCAACAATCTGCCGGCGCGCGTGGCCGTAACGAACTGTGCCGAGCCGACCAGCGTCCTGCTGTCACCGGCGGTGGCGCCACTTGCGCGCTCGCGACTGGCCTGCTGCAGACGCTCGAGGGCGTGCTCGATCAGCGCGCGATCGAATACCGTGTGGATCGAGCGTCCCAGGCCGAGCAGTTCGGCATTGCCGCCATCCGGCCCGCTCGACAACTCCTGCTTGGCCCGCTGGTTGTAGAGCAGGACGCGACCGTCGAGGTTGCACACGACAACACTCTGACTCAAGTCGGCCATCAGGGCGGCCAACCGGCTACGCTCTTCTTCGAGCGAAGCGCGGGCTTCGCGGATGCGTTCGGCGACATCGCGTTCAAGAGCGTCGCGCACGGCGAGCACCTGGTTGGCCGCCTGGCCAACCAGGCGCACCTCGCGCGCACCGTACTCGCCGACGCGCAGGGCGCTGTGCGCGGTCGTCGCGGCAAGTTCTTCGCTCACGCGCAGCAGCGCCGCGACATAGCGTGTGTACAGCCTGTGCACGACCCAGCAAACAGCCGCGCAGGCGACCGCGACGACGGCAAGCAGCGCGACGATGCGCTCCTCCGGCGCTCGGCCACCCCCCTGCGGACCCGCCTCGCTGGCGAACATCAGCGCCGCGCTGATGCCGACCAGGACGAACACGAACAAGCAGGCGAACAGCGCGGCCAGAACAAGTCTGCGCTGCGCGTTCACCTACATCCCGAGGAGCTTGCGCACCTCGGCCAGCAGTTCCTTCGTAGAGAAGGGCTTGGTCATGTAGCCGTCGGCGCCCAGCCCGAGCCCCTTGCTGACTTCCGTGTCGCGTCCTTTGGCGGTCAGCATCAGGATGCGCGTCGCGCCGAGATCGGGGTCGGCGCGCAAAGCCTGGCAAACGTCGAAACCGTTCATCTTGGGCATCATGACATCGAGCAGAACAAGATCCGGTCGCTCGGCGCGCACTTTTGCCAGCGCTTCTTCCCCGTCGCCAGCAACGATGACCTCAAAACCCTCCCGGCGCAGCAGAAATTCGATTGAGATGACGATATTCTGCTCGTCGTCGGCAATCAGTATTCTCTTGCTCATCAACACTCCGTTCCTGTAAGAAATGCGCTCAATAAGACCCTATGCCGCGCCCGCTGCCACGGCCTCTTGCGATGTGCCGGCGTAAGGCAAGGTAAAGCGGAACGTCGCCCCTGCACCGGGCTCGCTTTCCACCCACAGCCGGCCGCCGAAATGCTCGACGATGCGGCGGCTGATCGGCAGCCCGAGGCCGGTGCCGGACGGTTTGGCCGTCATCGTGTCGCCAACCTGGCGGAATTTCTCGAAGATCAACTCCTGATCCTCCGCACGTATGCCGGGCCCGTTGTCGGCGACGCTGACCTCAAGGCCACCGGCCAGCGCCTGCAGCACGACGCGCACCTTGCCGTTGCCCGACGGCAGGAACTTGACGGCGTTCGACAGCAGGTTCAGCATGACCTGCACCAGACGATCCCGGTCGGCCAGAATCAGCGGCAGATTATCGGGCAGAACCAGCTCGACGTGCGCTTCTTTCTCCCGGAACAACTGACTGGTCGCTGCCACCGATTGTTCGACGACTTCCTTCAGGTCGAGTTCGCAGCCATTCCAGTCGGCTCGGCCGGACTCGATCTTGGCCAGGTCGAGCGTCTGATTGATCAGTCGCGTCAGGCGCTCGGTTTCGCTGACGATCAGGCCGAGGAAGCGTTCGCGATCAGCCAGGTGCATCCTCGGGTCATCGCGCAGCAACTCGGAAAAGGCACGGATCGAGGTCAGCGGCGTGCGCAGCTCGTGCGTCACCGACGACATGATGTCGTCCTTGACCCGGTCAAGTTCCTGCAGGCGCGTGTTGGCTTCCTGCAGTTCGCGCGTTGCCGCCGTCAGCTCGCGCGACTTTCGCTCGAGTTCGCGGCTATAGGTGCGCAACTGGGAAGCCTCGTCGAGGATATGCATCACTTCCTCGATGCTGAGCGGCTCTTCCTTCGCCACCGAAGCGACCATGACGCGCGCCGAAGCGCTACCGATCGCGCCAGCGAGCAGCGACTCGGCAAACTGCACAAGCTGCGCGTCGGCCTCGAGCGTGGCGCCCTTGCCGCCGCGTCGGCGGGCAAAAGCGGCAAAAGCGGCTTCGGCGCGCGCCGGACCGAGAAAACGTCCGACCAGCTCCAGCAGGTCGCTCACTTGCGCCTGCCCGCGCCAGAGGGCAGCGCCAACCGGCCCCGTCTCTTTCAGGGCATCGACGAAGACGCTTGCCTGCGTCGCCTCGGCGACCATCTGCGGGCGGAGCAGCGAAACGCAGAGATAAGCGCCAATATTGGTCAGGAAACTCCAGAACAGGCAGTGCGCGATCTCGTCCAGGCCGGTCAGGCCGAAGAGCTGCTGTGGGCGCAGAAGATCACTGCCGAACAGCCCCTGGGTCAGAAAATCGCCCGGCAGCCAGCCGGACTTGGCGAAGGAAGGCAGCAGCAGCGTATACGCCCAGACGAGAAAACCCGCCGACAGGCCGGCCAGCGCGCCGGCGCGCGTGCCGCCGCGCCAGTACATGCCGCCGATGATCGCCGGCGCAAACTGGGCGACGGCAGCGAAACTGATCAAGCCGATGGCAACCAGTGCATAGGCCTCGCCCGCCAGACGAAAGTAGAGGTAGCCGAGGAGCAGAATGACGACGATCGCGCCGCGCCGGATGGTCAGCAGGAGGCCCGAGAGATCCTTCCTTTCCTCAAGCGCCATCGCCTTGTTGCGCAGCAGCAAGGGCATGACCAGATCATTACAGACCATCGTCGACAGCGCGATCGTTTCGACGATGACCATGCCGGTGCCAGCCGAAAGGCCGCCGATGAAGACGAGCAGCGCGAGCCCTTCATGACGCTGCGACATCGGCAGCTTGAGAACGAAGGTGTCGGCATCCACCGCCTGGCCGGAAAAGTGAAGCAGTCCGCCGAGCGCAATGGGCAGGACGAAGAGGTTGATGAGCAACAGATAGAGCGGGAACAGCCAGGCGGCGCGCTTCAGGTGCGCCTCGTTGACGTTCTCGACGACCGCCACCTGAAACTGTCGTGGCAGGAAAAGAACCGCCATGGCCGACAGGACGATGAGCGAGAACCAACCCGTATAGCCCTGGCCAGAAGGGATTGCCGCAATCAGATGGCGCCGCTCCGGATGCGCTGCAATGCGCTCAAAGATGTCAGCGAAGCCATCGTACATGCCGTAGGTGACGAACACGCCGACGGCAACGAAGGCGACCAGCTTGACGCCGGATTCGAGCGCGATGGCGGCGACCATGCCTTCGTGCCGCTCAGTGGCGTCGAGGTGACGCGTTCCGAAAACGATGGTAAACGCGGCCAGGATGAGGGCAATGTAGAAGCTCATGTCGGCCGCCACCGACATCGTCGCACTGCGATGCGGCATGACGATGTCAGGGTAGCTGAGGAGCAGGCTGACCGTGCTCGATACCGCCTTGAGCTGCAGGGCGATATACGGAATGATGCCGAGTACGGCGATGATCGTCACCAGGCCGCCGAGAAGATGGCTCTTGCCGTAGCGCGACGAGATGAAATCGGCAATCGACGTGATGCGGTTCGCCTTGACGATGCGGATCATCTTGAGCAACAGGAACCAGCCGAGCGCCATGACCAGCGTCGGACCGAGATAGACCGGCAAGAAACCGATGCCTGAAACGGCGGCGCGGCCGACGCTGCCGTAGAACGTCCAGGTCGTGCAGTAAACGGCCATCGACAGGGCGTAGATCGTCGGACTGGCGATGATCGATCTGCCCTGATCGGCGCGCTTGTCACCCCACCAGGCGACGGCAAAGAGCAGCCCGAGATAGACCAGCGCAACGGCGACGACGACCGGAGCTTCGAGCATTGGTGCCGCCTATCTGATCCGCCGCTCGACGGCCCAGGCCATCAAGCCGACGACGAGCGCCCAGGCGGCAAAGATGTAGGCATAGAGCAAAGGAATGCCAAACACCGCCGGCGGGCGGTCGAACAGGGAAAGCAGCGGGTAATTGAAGAGTACACAACCGATCAGGAATGCCGCGATCAATCGGTCGCCCGCCAGAATTCTGCGATGCATGTCACCCTCCTCGTCAGTCCGCGCCAGGCGCGCGGCCCACTGCGGGCCATGCACCTTGCACCATCGTCAATCGGGCATCGTCAGCGGAAAGGCACCGCCCGTTACCTCGTATTCTTGAAACCGACGGCATCCTTCATCGGGATCGCCCATGGAGGGCGGCGCTTCGCCGACCACAGTTCCTGGGAGAACCACCAGGCCAGCGCCGCAACCGTTCTTGCGCGCATTGTCATCAATCGGCCGGCGCGACGCAATGCCTTTCGACACGAAACCCGACGCGGGCTCGTCCTCGCCGCCGACACTGGACGAAGCTCACGGCCGGGAACCGCCGATCGACATGGATGGCTGCCATCGAGTGCGCACATTGAGCGCTACGAGACTGATCAGAATGAGCGCCCAGCCGGCGAGACCCGCCATCGTCAGCCGCTCGCCCATCAGCAGGTAGCCAAACAGCGCGGCGACCAGAGTCAACAGCAGGTTGTGCGCGTGCCGGCCAGCGCTCGGCGTGCGGCAGTGGCGAGCCCGTTGCTGCCGCCTGGCGGCCCTTTTCGCCGAACGCTTGAACGGCGCTGCGCTTTGTGCCACAGTCTGTCCCGGCCCGATCTCGACCGCCACCGCCTCCGGAACCATGAACACTCCACTCGTACCGCGTGCCGACTCGCCGGCTGATCTCGCCGCACCCTGGCCGGCGGCGCAAAGGCACAGCCGCTTCCTGCGCAACCTGCTCGCCACTCGCCCGGAAATCATTGATTGGCTGCTCGACAACGCCGGGCAGGCGACAAACGCCGAGCAGATGACGAACTTCCTGACCGGCGAAACGCCACGCTCCGATGAAACACTGAAACGCAGCCTGCGGCGACTGCGTCAGCGTGTCATGGCCCTGCTCGTCGTGCGCGACCTCGGCGGTGCTGCCGATTTGAGCGAAGTGGTCGAGAGCATGACGCAGCTGGCCGACGTGACGACCAACTTCGCGCTCGACTTCTTCCACCGGCAGCTCGCCGAGCTGTTCGGTGAGCCGCTCGACAGCCGAGGCCAGCCGCAGCGTCTGCTGGTCATCGGCATGGGCAAGCTCGGTGGGCGCGAGCTGAACGTCTCCTCCGACGTCGATTACATTTTCGTCTATCCGGAAGAAGGACAGACCGCCGGTGGCGGGCGACGCCTGGACAACTACGACTTCTTTCACCGTCTCGGCAAGCGCCTGATCGGTGCGCTCGGCGACCTGACCGAGGACGGTCAGGTTTTCCGGGTCGACATGCGCCTGCGCCCGAACGGTGACTCGGGACCGCTCGTCGGCTCGCTCGGCTCGCTGGAAAACTACTTCATCGCCCAAGGTCGCGAATGGGAGCGCTACGCCTGGATCAAGGCACGCGTCATGAATCAGGGCGTCAATCTGCAGCCGGCGTGGGTCGGCGCGCTGCACGACATCGCGCGCCCCTTCGTCTTCCGCAAGTATCTCGACTTCGGCGCGATCAACGCCATGCGCGACCTGCACGGGCAGATTCGCCGGGAAGTCATGCGCAAGGATATGGCCGAGCATATCAAGCTGGGGCCCGGTGGCATCCGTGAAATCGAGTTCATCGCGCAGGTCTTTCAACTCATCCGCGGTGGACGCGACCCCGCGCTGCAAGTCCGCCCGACCTTGCAGGTCCTGGCCCACCTCGCCGAGCGCCGCCTGCTGGCCGCCGACAGCGAAAGCGCGCTGGCCGCCGCCTATATCTTCCTGCGCCGCCTTGAACACCGCCTGCAGTACGTCAACGATGCCCAGACACACCGTCTGCCGACCGGCGAGGACGAACGTGGACAGATCGCCCGGTCGCTCGGCTGTGCCGATTGGGCCGGCTTTCTTGCCACTCTCGACGCCCACCGCACGCTCGTCGCACGCCACTTCGAACAAGTCTTCTCGGAGCCGGACGAAGGTCGTCACACGCTGGCGACCATCTGGGATGGATCGGCGAGCAGCGACGAAGCGCTGGAACGGCTGTCGACGCTCGGCTTTCGCCGGCCCAAGGCCCTCCTCGACCGGCTGCAGAGCTTTCGGCAGAGCGCTCGCTACCACCAGTTGCCGGCCAGCAACCGTGAGCGCCTCGACGCGCTCGGCCCGCGCCTATTCGATGCTGCCGCCGCAACGGGCGCGCCGGATGCTGCCTGGCTGCGCACGCTCGACTTCCTGGAAACGATCAGCCGCCGTGGCGCCTACCTTGCCCTGTTGCAGCAGTATCCGCAGGCACTGAGCAAACTGGCCGAGCTGATCGGCAGTTCGTCGTGGGCGGCCGACTACCTGACGCGCCATCCGATCCTGCTCGACGAGTTGCTCGACTCGCGCATCTTCGACGTGCGTACCGACTGGCAGGAGTTCCGCCGCGAACTTCTCGCCCGGCTGGCGCAGGCCGAGGACGACACCGAGCGCGAAATGGACATCCTGCGCGAGACGCACCATGCGCAAGTGTTTCATTTCCTGGCGCAGGACATCGCCGGCATGCACACGGTCGAGCACCTCGCCGACCGACTCAGCGAGCTTGCCGATCTGCTGGTCCAGACGACGCTCGACCTGTGCTGGCGGCGGCTGCGCGGGCGCCACCCCAATCCGGCGCAGGCGCCGCGCTTTGCCGTCATCGGCTACGGCAAACTGGGCGGCAAGGAACTGGGTTTCGCCTCGGATCTCGACCTGGTCTACCTGCACGACGATCCCGCTCCGGAGGCAGGCGAGATCTACGCCCGGCTCGGTCAGCGCATGACCACCTGGATGTCCGCGCAGACGCCGGCCGGCATGCTTTTCGAGGTCGACTTGCGCCTGCGACCGAACGGCGATTCGGGCATGCTCGTCTGCCCCATCTCGGCTTTCCGCGACTACCAGTTGCAGCACGCCTGGGTCTGGGAACACCAGGCGCTGACGCGCGCGCGCTTCTGCGCCGGCGACGCGGCGGTCGGCGAGAAGTTCGAGGCGATACGCGTCGAAATCCTGCGCCAGCCGCGTGATCTGGCGACACTGCGCGACGAAGTGCTGGCCATGCGCCGGCGCATGCTCGAACAGCACGGTTCTCGCGCTGGTGATGATTTCGACATCAAGCACGATCGCGGTGGCCTGATCGATGTCGAGTTCATCGTCCAGTACCTCGTGCTTGGCCATGCGCATGCACATCCGCGCCTCTGCGGCAACCTCGGCAACATCGCGCTGCTCGCCATTGCGGGCGAACTCGGCCTCATTCCCGGCCAACTCGCGGAACCGGTACGCAACGCCTATCGCGAGTTCCGCCGCCTGCAGCACGCCCTGCGCCTGAACGCCGGCCGCCGCGCGCGTGTCGAACGTGCCCTGGTCAGCCGCCGCATCGACGCCGTCGGCGCGCTTTGGCAGCACGTCTTCGGAAGCGCCTGAACTGCACCGGCAAGCGGGGCCCGTCTCAGAGCGTGGCGAAAAAGCTGCGCAGCGCCGCCAGCAGGCGCTTCTCCTCGTGTCCCTGCCCGGCGTAGGCGGAGTGTCCCGCGGAAAGGACGAACAACTGCCTGGCGCCCGGCAACGCGTTATAAACCGAGAACTGCCCCGGCGGCGCGACGGCCGGGTCGAACAGGGCGGCAGCAACGAGCGTCGGCTGGCGGATGAAGCGGGCAGCGGTGGCGGCATCGTACCAGGTCAGCGTCTGGGCGACCTCGGGATGTTGCCGGGCGAAGTCCTGCACGGCCGCCGCGCTGCCGACAGTCGGCAGCGTCAGGCGCAGCGCCTGGTTGCCGAAAGTCGGCACCTTCAGATGGGCGCGGCCGATCCGTTCGTCGCAGGCGAGCGCCAAGGCGCCGACGCCGCCGCCCAGACTGCTGCCGAGGTAGCCGAGATGACCCTCCGTCTGCGGTGCCAACTGCAGCAGGGCGCTGACACCCGTCCAGAGATCTTCGACGCAACCCGCGATGATGTAGCGGTCGCGCAGATGGATGTCGTGCAGGACGTGGTAGTTGGGATCGTCGGAGATCGGCCAGCGACGGCTGCGCGAAATGCCGCGGAAACACGGAAAGAGGTACACCGCGGCGGTGGACGGCAGATCGAAGGATGGCGACTCGATTCCACCGTAGCCGTGCCCGACAACGAATCCCTGCCGGGGACGCTCTGTCGTCGGCCAGAGGAGCCAGCCACCAATGGGGAAGCCTTCGCTCGACGAATACTCGACATCGAAAACGCAGAACTTCGCGTGGCGCAGCAGACTCGGCTTCAGCCGGGGCTGCGGATCGACGCACAAGGCATCCCGGTAGCGCTGCTGCCAGAACTCGAGAAAACCCGCTGGCGGCAGCGGCGGCTCGACGCAGCACAGGCGGCGCAGGTCGTAGCCGTAGGTCGGATCAAAGGGGTAATCGTGCGGCCCAAGGTCCAGCGCCGGCGGCCAGCAGACCGCCAAGCCATTCCTCGGCGGGCGAAACCGCCTCGCCGCAACCCTGCGGGCGCGCAGCCAGAGATGAAAAGCGGACGGGGCCGTTCGCCCCGTGTGGACTGCATTGACAGCCGGCATCAGACTCTTCCGCAGCGTTGATCGCCGTACATGATAGCGGAAACCGCCGCTGACGGACTTGCTCGTCGGATGGGAATCAGCCCGGACGCTGAACCCGACCGCTTCGGCAGCGTTTTCCGCTTGCCCCCACTGGCCGCGCTGACGGTGTCAGATCACCGCAAGCGTCCAACGCCCGCTGCGGACGCGACGTCCTGCGGATCGCCGGGAGCGAATCCGCGGCTGCCGTTGCCGGGAATGCGCTCGTCTCTTTGCTCCATACGCTTCATGGCTGCTCCGGAACGCAGCTCGCCGTCGAACGTCCAGGCAAACGCTGCGCGGCAGGCAAGGAAGTCGCAACAGTAGCCCAGGCAAGCGCGCCGTGCAATTCCCTGCCGCCCTTCGCGCCGGCGGGAGTCGCCCAGCCCAAGCGCTCAGGCAAGCAGTGCGCGGGTCACCGCCTCGGCCACTTCGATGCCGTCAATGGCGGCGGACAGAATGCCGCCCGCGTAACCGGCGCCCTCCCCGGCCGGATACAGACCCTTGACGTTGAGACTCTGGTAGTCGGCGCCGCGCGTGATGCGCACCGGTGACGAGGTGCGCGTTTCGACGCCGGTGAGAACCGCGTCAGGCATGGCGAAGCCCGCGATCTGCTGGTCGAAAGCGTGCAGCGCCTCGCGTATGGCGGCGATCGCGTAAACCGGCAGGGCATCGGCCAAGTTGGTCAGGCGAACGCCGGGTCGATACGAGGGAACGACCGAGCCGAGCGCCGTCGACGGGCGACCGGCGAGGAAATCGCCGAGCAACTGGCCGGGCGCTTCGTAAGTGCCACCGCCAAGGGCAAAGGCATGTGCCTCAAGCTGCCGCTGCAAGGCGATGCCGGCCAGCGGTCCGGACGAGTAGTCGGCCGGCGTGATGCCGACGACGATGCCGGCATTGGCGTTGCGTTCCTTGCGCGAGTATTGGCTCATGCCGTTGGTCACCACGCAGTTGGCCTCGGACGTCGCGGCGACGACCGTTCCGCCGGGACACATGCAGAAACTGAAGACCGAACGCCCGTTGCGGCAATGATGGACCAGCTTGTAGTCGGCCGCACCGAGCAGCGGATGACCCGCGTAAGCACCGAAACGCGCGCGGTCGATCAGCGACTGCGGATGCTCGATGCGCAAGCCGATGGCGAAAGGCTTGGCTTCGATGAACACACCGGCGCGATCAAGCATGGCAAAGGTGTCGCGCGCGCTGTGCCCGAGTGCCAGGATGACGTGTTCCACCGACACCTCTTCGCCGGAAGCGAGCGTCACACCGCGCAGCCGGCCCTGTTCGATCTGCAGGCCGCTGACGCGCTGCTGAAAACGCACCTCACCGCCCAGCCGTTCGATCTCGCGGCGCAGGCGCTCGACCATGCCGACCAGGCGAAACGTCCCGATGTGCGGTTTGCCGACGTAGAGGATCTCGGGCGGCGCACCGGCCTTGACGAACTCGGCGAGCACCTTGCGCCCGTAGTGCTTCGGATCCTTGATCTGGCTGTAGAGCTTGCCGTCGGAAAACGTCCCGGCGCCGCCCTCGCCGAACTGCACGTTTGATTCCGGATCGAGCACCTGGCCACGCCACAGCCCCCAGGTGTCCTGCGTGCGCTCGCGCACCGCCTTGCCGCGTTCGAGGACAATCGGGCAGAAGCCGCTCTGGGCGAGAATCAGCGCCGCGAAAATTCCTGCCGGGCCAAAGCCGACGACGAGCGGCCGGCGGGCCAGGCGCGCCGGCGCGTGGCCGACGAAGCGATAGCGCATGTCGGGCGTCGGCCGCAGTTGCGGATCGTCGGCAAGGCGTTGCCGCAGCGCATCCTCGTCGGCCAGGCGCACATCGACGCTGTAGATGAACGTCGGCGCGTGCCCCCGGCGCGCGTCGTGACTGCGCCGGAAGACGTTCAGCTCGATGATCTCGGCCGGGGCAAGGGCAAGGCGCGCAGCGACCGCCGCGCGCAACGCTTCCGGCGGATGATCGAGCGGCAGACGGATTTCGCTGACGCGCACGGGCTTCACCCCGCTCGCCAGAGCCGCGCCGCCCGGCCGCTCACGCCTGCTGCCCGTAGGCCGCGAACTTCGCGCAGACGACCGCCATCTCTGCGCCGTCGAGGAGGATCGGCTGACCGAGCTGGCAGGCGCGCCAGTACTGTTCGCAAAGTGCTTCGAGTTCGCCGCCAAAGTCGACCGCCTGCTCCACGTCGTCGGCAAGAACCAGCATGCCGTGGTTGGCCAGCAGACACGCCCGCCGGCCGGCGATGGCCGGCAGGATGGCGTCGGAAAGCGCTTGCGTGCCGAAGGTCGCGTAGGGCGCGCAACGCACGCTGTCGCCGCCGAAGCGCGCGATCATGTAGTGAAACGGCGGAATGTCGCGCCGCAGACACGCCAGACTTGTCGCGAACGGCGAGTGGGCATGGAGAATCGCACCCGCTTCCGGACGCGCCTGATAAAGATCGCGGTGAAAGCGCCACTCGGACGACGGCTTGCGGCGCCCGCGCGACGTGCCGTCGAAGCGCATGAAGACCAGGTCTTCGCCCTGCAGGGTGTCGTAGGGCATGCCGGTCGGCGTGATCAGGAAGCCCGCTTCGCCGTCCTCGCCCTCCGCACTCGTACGTACGCTGAGGTTTCCGGCGCAGCCGCGATTCAAGCCGCCGGCGCCCATGCGCACGGCGGCAGCGATTAACCGCCGGCGAAGATCAGCCATGACCTTCTTCCGGATAGAGCGCCAGCAGCCCGGCGCGCGTTGCCGGGCAGCAGCCGCGCTCGCTGATCAGCCCGCTGACAAAGGCCGCCGGGGTCAGGTCGAAGGCCGGATTGGCGACGGCGACCGAAGCGTCAAGCTGGCGAAGCCAGCCGACGTTGCCGATCGCGTCGCTGCCCTGCAGCAGCCGAAGCTCGTCGCCGGCGCGCGCTTCGAGCGGAATTGCTGCCCCCTCCGGGCAGGCGAAGTCGATCGTCGAACGCGGCGCAGCGACATAGAACGGCACTTTCGCCACTGCCGCCGCGAGCGCCTTCAGGTAGGTGCCGATCTTGTTGGCCACGTCGCCGTTGGCGGCAATGCGGTCGGCGCCGACGATCACCGCGTCGACCTCGCCGCGCGCGAGCAGCAGACCGGCAGCGTTGTCCGCAACCACGGTATGCGAAATCCCCTGCTGCCCGAGCTCCCAGGCAGTGAGCAGGCCCTGATTGCGCGGGCGCGTTTCGGAAACCCAGACGTGCACGTCGATGCCGGCTGCCGAGGCGGCATAGATCGGCGCCAGCGCCGTGCCATGATCGACGGTGGCCAGCCAGCCGGCGTTGCAGTGCGTCATCAGCCGCCAGCGGCCAGTCGCCGGGCAGCAGGCGCGCAGAACGCGCAAACCGTGCTCGCCGATCAGGCGGCATTGCCGCACGTCCTCCTCGGCGATCGCTGCCGCCTCGCGCCAGGCCGCCGGCGCGCGCTCGGCGGGCGGCAGTGCAGACAGGCATTGCTGCATGCGACGCAAGGCCCAGCGCAGATTGATCGCGGTCGGCCGGGTGGCGGCCAACGCTTCGACCGCCGCCTGCAGTTGCGCGTCGTCGGCCCTGTCGGCAAGCGCCATGGCCAGCCCGTACGCCGCCGTGACGCCAATCAGCGGTGCGCCGCGCACCTGCATGCTGGCGATGGCGCGCACAGCGTCGCCCAGGCTGGACAAGCGCAACAGACGAAGAACGTGCGGCAGGGCCGTCTGATCGATGATCTCGACGGAACGGTCGTCGGCCAGCGGCCGGATCGTGCGCATCGGTTTGCCCTGAACTTGCATGAGCGCCATTCTACCAGCCGCAACCCGCTGCGCCGATGCCGGTGAAACAGGGCGGGCCATCCGCCTGGCGGTGCGCGCGGGAAACGACGAAAATCACACAGACAGAAGGTCTGTTCCGGTCTAACATTTGCCGGTCGCCGCTCACTTGTCAGCGCGCTTTAGCCCGCGAGGAACGATCATGAAACGCAAGGCCCAATTGACGTCCCGTCACCCGCTTTTCGGCTGTCTCATCGCCCTGGCCGCCGGCACGCTGCTCGGCAGCGCCGGGGCGGCCGACATGCCGAAGCGCAAGCCCGGTCTCTGGGAGGTCAACGCCCGCATGGAAGGAATGCCGTCGTCCGGCCCGATGCAGCAATGCATTGACCAGACGACCGACGACCTGATGCAGCAGAGGGCGACCGCGCAGAAACAGAACTGCAGCGTGATCGACATCAAGCCGCAGGGCAACAAGGTCAGCGTGCATTCGGTGTGCAAGGTGCAGAACAGCACGGCCACCACCGACGCCGTCTTTGTCGGCGCCTTCGACTCGGCGTACAAGGGCGACATGCTGACCCGCTTCAGCCCGCCGCTGAACGGCATGAGCGAATCGAAGGTGGCCGTCGATGCGCGCTGGCTCGGCCCGTGCAAACCGGGACAGAAGCCCGGCGACGTCGTCATGCCGAACGTCGGCGGCATGAACATCAATGAAATGATGAAGGACCCACGCGTGCAGGAAATGATGAAGCGGCAGAAGTGAGGCAGCGCCGGCGCCAAATCCGGAGGCGCCGTCGTCCGCTGCGACGCCGCGCGCGCTCAGAGCAGCGCCTCGACGCCGCGGGCGAGGGTTTCCGGGGTCGTCGCCGGAGCGTAACGTTCGACCACCTCGCCGTCCCGGCCAACGAGGAACTTGGTGAAGTTCCACTTGATGGCCTCGCTGCCGAGCAGGCCGGGTGCGGCCTTCTTCAGGTAGCGAAAGAGCGGGTGCGCGTTGTCGCCATTGACCTCGACCTTGGCGAACATCGGGAAGCTGACGCCGTAGTTCTTCTCGCAGAAGGCGGCGATGTCGGCCGCCTCGCCGGGTTCCTGGCCGCCGAACTGGTTGCACGGGAAGCCCAGAATGACCAGACCACGCTCCCGGTACTTTTCGTAGAGCGTTTGCAGACCGGCATACTGTGGCGTAAAGCCGCATTCGCTGGCCGTGTTGACGATGAGCAGTACCTTGCCGGCGTAGTCGGCCATCGACTGGCTGCCGCCGGTGAGCCGCTCGGCGGTGATTTCGTGGATCGGTGCGGACATGCTCCTCCCTCCGGGAAAGGGTGAACTGCGGGTGATCTGCACTGCCGGGAATCGCCGCCTGCGCGGCGCCCGACAGCCGGCTGGTGAATCTATGCCTCCCGCGCCGGGTCGGCGTCGTCTACCGGACCGCAGGCGCAGAACAGGTGACGGTCACCGTACACGTCATCGACACGATTGACGCTCGGCCAGAACTTGTTGCGTGCCACATAAGGCAGCGGAAAAACCGCTTGCTGACGGCTGTACGGCCGCTGCCAGTCGGCGTCGACCACGTCGGCCTGCGTGTGCGGCGCGCGCTTCAAGGGATTGTCGTCGGCCGGCCAGCGGCCTTCCTCAATGAGGCGGATTTCGTCGCGAATGGCGCACATGGCGTCGATGAAACGGTCGAGCTCGGCCTTCGATTCGGACTCGGTCGGCTCAACCATCATCGTGCCGACGACCGGGAAACTCACCGTCGGGGCGTGGAATCCGTAGTCCATCAGCCGCTTGGCGACATCGATCTCGCTGATGCCGGTCGCCGCCTTGATCGGTCGCACGTCAAGGATGCACTCGTGCGCGACGCGACCGTGGCGCCCCGCATAGAGCACCGGGTAGTGCTCGCGCAGCCGGCTGGCGACATAGTTGGCGTTGAGGATTGCCACTTCGCTGGCGCGCTGCAAACCGCTGCCGCCCATCATCGCGATGTACATCCACGAGATGGGCAGAATCGAGGCCGAACCCCAGGGTGCAGCGGCCACCGCGCCCTGCCCGGCGTGCGCGCCGTTGATCGGCTGAACCCGATGATTGGGCAGGAACGGAGCGAGATGCGCCTTGACGCCGATCGGTCCCATGCCCGGACCACCGCCGCCGTGCGGAATGCAGAACGTCTTGTGCAGATTCATGTGGCTGACGTCGGCGCCGATCAGCGCCGGCGAGGTCAGGCCGACCTGCGCGTTGAGGTTGGCGCCGTCCATGTACACCTGACCGCCGTGGTCATGCACGAGTTGGCAGACCGCCTTGACCGATTCCTCGAAAACCCCATGCGTCGACGGGTAGGTCAGCATCAGGCAAGCGAGCCGCTCGGCATGTTCGGCCGCTTTCGCCGCCAGGTCGTTCAACTCGATGTTGCCGGCATCGTCGCAATCGACGACGACGACGCGCATGCCGCACATCTGCGCCGTCGCCGGGTTCGTTCCGTGCGCCGAACGGGGAATCAGGCACACCGTGCGCCGGCTTTCGCCACGGCTCGCATGGTAGCGGGCAATGGTCACCAGGCCGGCGTACTCACCCTGCGCACCCGAGTTGGGCTGCAGGCAGATGGCGTCGAAACCGGTGATCGCCTGCAGCCAGCTTTCCAGCTCGCCAATCATCAGCAGGTAACCTTCGGCCTGGTCGAGTGGCGCGAAAGGATGGATATCGGTGAACTCGCGCCAAGTCACCGGCATCATCTCGCTCGTCGCATTCAGCTTCATGGTGCAGGAACCGAGCGAGATCATCGAACGATCCAGCGCCAGGTCCTTCTCCTGCAGCATCTTAAGATAGCGCAGCATGGCGTGCTCGGTGTGATGCGTGTTGAACACCGGGTGCGTCAGTATCGCGTCGCTGCGCAGCAGGGTCGGCGGCAGGTCGTGTTCGCTGCTTTGTCGCAGTTGTTCGTCGAGGCGGTAAGGATCGGCATTGATTCCGGTGATCAACTTGATCAGCCGGGTAATGTCGCTCGGCGTCGTTTTTTCGTTGACTGCGATGCCGATGACGCCCGGCGAGATCTGGCGCAGATTGTAGCCGGCGTCGAGCGCCGCCTTGTACGCCGGGAAGGCGTAGCTCCCCAGCTTGATGCGCAGCGTATCGAAGAAATGCTCGCTGATCAGCGCCACGCCGGCCCGCCGGATGCCTTCGGCGAGAATCGCCGTCAGCCGGTGAATCCGGCTGGCGATCGTGCGCAGGCCGTGCGGGCCGTGGTAAACGGCGTACATGCCGGCCATGTTGGCGAGCAGGACCTGCGAGGTGCAGATGTTCGAATTGGCCTTTTCTCGCCGGATGTGCTGCTCGCGCGTCTGCAGCGCCATGCGCAGAGCCCGCTTGCCGCGGCTATCGACCGAGACGCCGATGATGCGGCCGGGAACCGAGCGCTTGTATTCGTCGCGCGTCGCAAAGAAAGCCGCGTGCGGCCCGCCGAAGCCGAGCGGAACACCGAAGCGCTGGGCCGAGCCGAGCGCAATGTCGGCGCCCATCTCACCTGGCGAGCGCAGCAGGACGAGCGCCATCAGGTCGGCAGCCACGGCGACGATCGCTCCGCGCGCCTTGGCCGCGGCAATCGGCGCCGTCAGGTCGACGACTTCGCCGCGGTCGTTCGGGTACTGGAAGAGCGCTCCGAACACATCCTGCTGCGCCGCCTCGTCGGGCGAGCCGAAAACGAGATCAAAGCCGAAGCAGGCGGCGCGCGTCCTCACCACATCGATCGTCTGCGGAAAGCAGTCGACGTCGACAAAGAAGAACCTCGACTTCGATTTGCTGATCCGGCGCGCCATCGTCATCGCCTCGGCCGCCGCCGTTGCCTCGTCGAGCAGCGACGCGTTGGCCAGATCCAGCCCGGTCAGATCGATCACCATCTGCTGGTAGTTGAGCAAGGCTTCCAGCCGCCCCTGCGCAACCTCTGCCTGGTACGGCGTGTAGGCGGTATACCAGCCGGGATTTTCGAGCACGTTGCGCAGGATGACCGGCGGGGTGATCACGTCGGCGTAGCCCATGCCGATCATCGAGTGCTGCAGGCGGTTGCGCCCGGCCAGCGCACGCAGCGCAGCGAGCGCTTCACTTTCCGGACGCGCTTCGGGGAGCGCCAGGGGTTCGTCGAGACGAATCGACGCCGGGACGGTCTGCGCAATGAGCTCGTCCAGACTCGCAGCGCCGATTTCAGCCAGCATGGCGGCAATTTCGGCGCTGCCGGGGCCGATGTGGCGTGTGCTGAAATCGCTGCGCTGCTCAAGCGCCAACAGGCTGGCTAAGGTGAACGTTGTTCGTTCCATGGCATCTTCCCGTAGGCGATGGGATTACTGGGCGGCGTCAACGATCTGCTGATACGCTGCGGCGTCGAGCAAGGTGTCCAGGTCGCCCGCGGCGGCAGGCGCCATGATGAACAACCAGGCCGCGTAAGCGTCTTGATTCACTCCCTCGGGAGCGTCTACCAGGGGGTCATTGACTTCAACGACGGTTCCCGCCACCGGCGCGTAGACGTCGGCTGCCGCCTTCACCGATTCGACGACCGCCGCTTCCTGCCCCGCCGCCAGTTCCTTGCCAACTTCCGGCAGTTCGACGAAAACGAGATCGCCCAGCAGTTCCTGCGCATGGTCCGTGATCCCGACAGTGATCGTGCCATCAGCGTCAAGGCGAATCCATTCGTGACTACGGGTGTATTTCAGGTCGGACGGAATGTTCATTGCGGTCTCCAGATCAAGTGATTCAATTGCGTTTGCTTGGTTGGCGATGGACGGGTGCCGCCGGAGCACTCAGACGCGCACGCGCCCGTGGCGAACGAAAGCGGGTTTGACCACGCGCGCGGAAAGTAATTTCTCGCGCACCTGCACACGTACCGTTTCGCCGATTGCCGATGCCAGCGGCAGCCGGGCGAGCGCGATCGATTGCTGCATCGTCGGCGAGAAACTGCCGCTGGTGATTTCTCCCCGACCATGATCGCTGATGACCTCCTGATGCGCGCGCAGCACGCCACGCTCAAGCAGGAGGAGACCGAGAAACTGGTGCTGCTGCCCATGGCCGAGAAGCGCCGCCTTGCCGACGAAGTCGCGCGGCGCGACGAAATCGACGGTCCAGGCGAGCCCCGCGTCGAGCGGGGAAACCGTTTCGTTCATGTCCTGCCCATAGAGGTTCATGCCCGCCTCGAGACGCAGCGTATCGCGCGCACCGAGACCACAGCAGCGCACGCCGGCATTCGCCAGCACCTGCCACAGTTCGTTTGCCCGCTCGGCGGGCAGCGCGATCTCGTAGCCATCCTCGCCAGTATAGCCGGTGCGCGCAATGAAAAAGTCGCCCGCGACCGCGGCAAAGAAGGGCTTCAACGGCTCGCAAAGCGGACGAACCTCCGGCAGGACCTGCCACACCTTCTGCCTGGCGTGTGGTCCCTGCACGGCGATCATTGCTAGCGCGCCGGCACCCTGTCGACGCGGCGTAAGCCGTGCCGCGAGTTGCCACTCAACAAGACGGCCGTTCATCCAGGCCAGATCCTTGTCGGCTGTCCCGGCATTGACGACAATGCGGAAGCGGTCCTCGTCGATGAAATAGACGATCAGGTCGTCGATCACCCCGCCAGCAGGATTGAGCATCGTGCTGTAGAGCGCCTTGCCGGGAACCGTCAGCTTGTCGACGTTGTTGGCCAGCAGGCGGCCGAGGAAGGCCCGGGCATCGCTTCCCGCAAGGTCCACGGCGCACATGTGCGAGACGTCGAACATCCCCGCCTCGCGCCGGACGGCGTGATGTTCCTCGATCTGCGAACCATAGTGCAGGGGCATCTCCCAGCCGCCGAAATCGACCATTCGCGCACCAGCCGCGCGATGGCTGTGATTGAGAGGCGTCTTCTCCATATTATCCGTCCGTTAAAGTGCATTCCTGCAGTCGATTCAAGAAACAGAAAAGGGGCGAACCCGAAGCGAGTTCACCCCCCTGTCCATGTACCTGAGAGATTGCCGGACTGTAAAAAGGCGCAGCCGCGTTGCCCCGTCGGTGGGCGCTGCGCCGACGGGCACGCGCCTCTCTCCAGAGTTATCTGCACGAACGGTCCGTCTGCCTGAGCGTTTCCGGGTGGATTGCGCCTTCGGCGGTGGCTGAACCACGCTCTCCCGTTCGCGGGCGAACTATAACCCGCCTGCTCCTCCTGTCGCAAGCACGCGCTGAGCGATGGGCCATGGCAAGCCCCTGGACCAGCTCTCGTCATCGTCCTGACAAAAGCCGGCGAATATGTCGTATCTTGCAGCCTCGTTCTACTGTCCGCCATTCTGCTGCGATCGCCAGTAAGGAACGGTACGGCGTTTCGACGAAGCAGGATGGACAAACTGGAGACGTGAAAATCATGCATGCCACACGACATCTTCTCGCAGCAACCGATTTCCCCCCCCTGACCCGACGCTCGGTCGAGGTCGTTCAGATCAACCTCGGCTACCGCTGCAACCAGAGTTGCCTGCATTGCCACGTCAATGCCGGCCCGCAGCGCAGGGAGGAGATGAGCAGCGAGACCATTGAAGCGGTCCTGGCCTTCATAGCGGCGAGCCCTGAAGTGAAGGCGCTCGACCTGACCGGCGGGGCGCCCGAGTTGAACCCTGGTTTCCGCCGTCTGGTGATTGCCGGGCGCGAACGTGGTCTGCGGGTGATTGATCGCTGCAATCTGACCATTCTCGAGGAAGACGGTCAGCACGATCTGGCAGACTTTCTGGCCGCCCATGACGTCGAAATCGTCGCTTCCCTGCCCTGCTATCTCGAGGAAAACGTCGACCGGCAACGCGGCAATGGCGTCTTCGCAGCAAGCATGCGCGGTTTGCGCCGGCTCAACGCGCTTGGCTATGGTGTGCCGGGCAGTCGCCTGATCGTCAATCTTGTCTTCAATCCGCAGGGGCCGACGCTGCCACCACCGCAGGCCGCCTTGGCAGATGACTACAAGGCACGTCTGGCGGAAGACTACGGAATCGTCTTCAATCAACTGTTTACGCTAAGCAACATGCCGATTCAGCGTTTTGGTTCGCTGCTGATTTCGCGCGGCCAGTTCAACAGCTATATGCAGTTGCTGCGCCGGGCCCATCGGGCGGAGAACCTGGAGCAGGTCATGTGTCGCAATCTGCTCTCGGTCGATTGGCAGGGCTACCTGTATGATTGCGATTTCAACCAGCAGCTTGCCATGCCGATCACCGGTCGCCGCGGCAACCGCCGGCACATCTCGGAGCTTGACGCTGCAGCGCTTGATGATTGGCCGATTCGCGTCGCCGATCATTGCTACGGGTGTACGGCCGGACAAGGCTCAAGTTGCGGCGGGGCGCTGGGTGACGATGTCGCCCCTGCCCCGAACTGCGCTGCCTGAGTTCTCCAGCATAATCGGCGACAGATGCCCAACGAGACGCCCACTTGATCAGCTTTGTCGACCCCGATCGATACAACTCGCTGAAAGCGACGGGCAAGTTGCCGTCACCGAAGGGCGTCGCGTTCTCGATCATCAAGTTGCTGCAGCGCGAAGACTTTCGCGTTGGCGAGCTCGTGCACCTGGTGCAATCCGACCCGGCAATCGCCGGACGCCTGCTGAAGTTCTCCAATGCCGCTGCTTTCGGGCGGACACGACCCATCGTTTCGCTGCAACGGGCCATCGTCGCGCTGGGCGCATTCCGCGTGCGTGATCTGGTCGTCGGCTTGTCGGTGATGCACAGCCACCGAAGCGGGCAATGTGCCGCATTCGATTACCCGACGTTCTGGGGACATTCATTGGCGACCGGAATCGCCTGCCAGGAACTCGCGCACGTGGCGCAGGTATCGAGCGAGGAGATCTTCACCATCGGGCTGCTTGCGCGCGTGGGCGAGCTGGGCATGGCGTCGCTCTTTCCCGACGAATACGCAGAGACGCTGCGCGAAGCGCGGAAAACACAGACCGATCTGTGTCTGCTCGAGCGTAACGCCTTCGCCATGACCCACAGTCAACTGGGCGCGACGATGCTCGCCGAGTGGGGCCTGCCGGAAATGCTGATCCAGGCCGCCTACCACCACGAACAACCTGACCTGGCAGGCTTCCCGGATGGCTCGCGCCTGCAGACACTGACCCACTCGCTGCATTTCGCTGGCGCTCTGGCGGCCGTCTGCATGGCCGACGAGGAAGCGCGCTGGAGCCTCCTGCCCGGCTTGCTGACAGGTGCAGCGCGTCTCGGAATCAGCGGGGACGCTCTGAATGCGATTGTCGATCGCATGGTGACGCGCTGGCGTGAGTGGGGTGCCATGTTGCAGGTCCGTACACAAGAGATCCCGCCTTTTGCCGAGATTCTCGCCGCCAGTCCGCCCAGCCGCCGCATCAGCACACCGGCGCCTTCGGAAGCGCCTGACGACGCTGCTTCTCCACGCCTGCATGTCCAGTTGATTGGCGTTCCGCTGCCCGAGCTGGAAGTGCTGATGCGGCAGATCGAAGTGCTTGGTCATCAACCCGTCCTGGTGGATAGCAGTCCGGATGGCCTGAAGCAGGCGCTGCGGCAACCGGCGCAGATCGTCATCATCGACACGGCGATGCCGGAACTGAAACCGGCCGCCTTCTGCCGCATTCTGCGGCAAACGCCTGCCGGCAAAGAGGCTTACGCCCTGCTTCTGGTCTCTCCCGAAGGGGAAAACCACATCCTCGAAGCCATCGACGCCGGCGCCGACGACGTGCTGGTCAAACCGCTGACCCTTCAGACGCTGCGCGTCCGGCTCAACACGGCAACGCGCATGTTGTTGTTGCGCGAAGAGATTCAACGCGAACGACGCGGCATCGTACGATCCGCCGGTGAGTTTGCCGTTGCCCACAAACGCTTGTTGCAGGATGCCCTGACCGATACCCTGACACAGCTTCCCAATCGTCGCCACGGCCTTGATTTCCTCGCCTCCGAGCGGGCCTTCGCTGCGGCAAACGGCTTGCCGATGGCCTGCCTGTTGCTCGATATCGATCACTTCAAGCGGATCAACGACACCTTGGGTCATGCCGCCGGCGATGCCGTCCTGCAGCAACTCGCCGACCTGCTCAAACGGACTTCACGCACGGAAGATCTCGTTTTTCGCTATGGCGGCGAGGAGTTCGCGGCTGTTCTGCCGAATGCCGCGCCACGTGCCGCAGCGCAAATTGCCGAGCGAATTCGTGCGCTTGTCGAGCAGTACGACTTCCACTGGGAGCTGCGTTCAGTGCGCGTAACACTGAGTATCGGCGTAGCCAATCTGCAGGACAACAAACAAAACGGCAAGAACCTGATCCAGGCCGCCGATGCGGCGCTCTACAAGGCAAAAAAAGGCGGGCGCAACCGCGTCGTCGTGGCTGAAGCGCCGCACTGACGTACAACGCGAGGAATGTGGCGAGACCGCTTGACCCAAGCACACCCCCGTCCTGCCCTGCTGCGTTCGCCCCCGCCGGAGAGACTCCCTGTGCGTCCCCGTCGGTCGAACGCACAATGTCCCTTGCGCCCCTCCTCAGGGTATTCCCCCTACAAGACCAGGAGCATGCCGACGAGGCGACTGGGCAGGCAAGGCGGGCGCCGGTTCTGGCCGGCGTGCATCAGTGCAGATCCCCGGGCTTGAGAAGCGGCAGGCGCAGCACCTCTATGCCTTCGTCGCGCAGCATCTCGTACTCCTCCTGGCTGGCCTGCCCACAGATCGAACGTTTGGGTGCTTCAAGGTAATGGATGCGGCGCGCCTCGGCGACGAAGGCTGGCCCGACATCGTCACAGTTGGCAAGAAGCAGATTGATCAGTTCTGTGTAGGCGGCGATGGCGCCGCCCTGCAGCTTGGCCCCCGGCATGGGCGAAACCTCGCCAGGCGCGGACGACTTCTGTCCCGCCAAATGGAGTGGCGATGGAATTCGACGAACCGCCGACGAAGCGCACTGTGGGCAATTGACCAGGCCGTGCTCAATCTGGTGGTCAAAGTCGTGCGCGGACTGGAACCAACCCTCGAATCGATGGCCGTGCTCGCAGGCAAGGTCAAAAATGATCATCAGAAGGCGCGCTGACAAGGCTGCGGTTGACGGCTGGTACCCGGAGCCGGGATCGAACCGGCACGACCGCAAGGCCGAGAGATTTTAAGTCTCTTGTGTCTACCTGTTTCACCATCCGGGCAATACGGTTCATTATACCTGCCCCGAAAGGAAGAAAAGGGAAAGTGCGCACGCACGGTCCCTTCGCATTCTGGAGCGGGAGAAGAGTCTCGAACTCTCGACCTATACCTTGGCAAGGTATCGCTCTACCAACTGAGCTACTCCCGCGCTCTAACCTGTGACCGACCCGGCTCGTCTGTGCGCTTGTCCGCGGCGTCGCTGCCGATCACCAGGCAGACGCACCTTCTCTACCACGGAAGCGCGGGATTATCCGTCCCACAGGTAGCGCTGTCAACTGTTCGATGCGCCGCGGTGAATTCTCACGTCCCGCGTCACCGAACGCGTCGCACCAAGCAAAGGCCGAGCGTGAGTGCGCTAGCGCATCAACCAAAAAAAGAGCGCAAGGCCTGCAGCAAGCGGTAGACTGGCGGCAAACGCTCACCGCAAGCAACCCCGCAGCGCCGAGATCATTTGCCATGCCCGCCTTTACACAAGATCTTGCCGACATTCTTGGCACCGTGCACCGTCCAGGCGATTTTTGCGCCCATGGCCGGCGCGAGGTCTTCCTGCCCAGACTTGAGGTGCTCGATGTCGGGCAGATTTCGTTGCCTCTCCTGCCGGCACAAGCCGAGCAATTGGTCGCGGTTGCCGAGCAGGCACCGTACGGGCGTGGCGCAGAAACGCTGATCGACACAGCCGTGCGCAAGACCTGGCAGATCGCTGCCGATCGCATTCACCTCGCTGGTCGGCATTGGGAGAAGGACCTCGCTGAGATCGCCACCTGTAGTGCTGTTGGTCTCGGCGTTCTCGAGCCGGTCACCGCCGAGTTGTACAAGATGCTGGTGTACGACGCTGGCGGCTTTTTCGTCAGCCACCGCGATACCGAAAAAGCGTCCGGAATGTTCGCCACCCTGGTCATCGTCCTGCCGTCGACCTTCAGCGGTGGCGAGTTGTGCGTCCGCCACCGCGAACGCGAAATATGTCTCGATCTGACACCCGGCGATACGTCCGAGCTCGCATTCGCCGCGTTCTATGCCGATTGCCTGCACGAGGTCCGTCCGGTCACTTCCGGCTGCCGGCTCGTTCTCATCTATAACCTGATGCGCCCTGCTGGCAGCGAGCTGCCCCAGCCACCGGCCTACGATGCCGAAACCGACCGGGTCGGCGATCTGCTCAGCCGCTGGGCAGCACAACAGACGGCCGGCGCCGATGCCGAGTGCCCACAGAAGCTGATCTATCCCCTCGAGCACGCCTACAGCCTGGCCGAGATGAGCTTCTCGACGCTCAAGCTGGCCGACGCGGCCGCTGCGTCGGTTCTTGTTGCCGCTGCGCAGCGCGCTGCCTGTCAGGTGCATCTGGCTTTTCTCACCATTCAGGAGACTGGCGCCGCCGAGTACGCCTACACATCGCATGCGCGCCGCGGACGTTACTACGATGACGATGACCTGGAGGCCGGCGAAGTTTTCGAGCGCTGGCTGACCCTCAGCGACTGGCAAAGCGCCGACGGCAGGCCTGCCCTCGTCGACGCCTTGCCGTGCGACGACGCCGAGTTGTGCCCGCCGCATGCCCTCGACGACGCCGATCCGGACGAAGAGGAGTTTTCGGAGGCGACGGGAAATGCTGGCGCAAGCTTCGAGCGTCGCTATCGTCACGCGGCTTTCGTCATCTGGCCGCACGCCAGCACCCTCAGGATCATCGCTGCTGCTGGACACAGCGCGTCGCTGACTTACCTCGACCGGCTGACCCGGCGCTGGGTGGCTGAGGGTCGCGACGAAATCTCCTCGATCCGGCAGGAAGCCCGCGAGCTTGCCCACCTGATGGTTGCCCGAAGCGGCGACTGGCCCGTCACGCGAAGCATATCGGCGCGCGAGCCAGGCAAGGGAGGCGAGCTGCTGGCCGCCCTGTGCCGCATCGAGGATACCGAAAACATTGCCGCCTTCATCGCCGAAGTCAGCGCCAAGGGAAGTTACGTCAGCGGCGACAACCAGGCGCTGAGCGACGCCTTGCTGCTTCTGCCGCCTGCCCAGGCGGCCGAGCTGGTGACGCTGGTCATCGCCGGCAACGCAGCCCAGCAGGCCAGTGCCTGCGCCGAACTGCTGGCTTTGCTGACGACGGGTTTCGTCGCCCGGCTGCCGGTCAGCGCAGCGGCCGAGCGACTGCGACCCGCCGTGCAGGCTCTGCTCGCCGCCCTGCCCGGTGAAGCGCAGGCCGCCGCACCGACAAACGTCTGGCCACCCGCGTCGCCCGTCACGCCGGCCCTCGACGGCCGGCAACCCGTCCTGGACGGCCAGCCGTGGACGAATAGGCACGGAATCGGCACGGCCCCGTGACACACACGCGCGGAAGACCGCGATAGCGTCTGCGCCGGAGGCGCGTGGTTCCCCCACCCTGGGTGGGAGGTCTGTCGCGCGGGCGCGCGCGGGCCGTGCGTGTCGCGGTGAACGAGGTCGTGTTCGGCTTCGAGGCCCCGAGCGAAGCGCGCCTCGAGGCGCGCGCGAGCGCCGTGGCGGAGCGCCTGGCGAGGCTCTTTCCCGAGCGAGAGCACGAGGTGATCTACGAGCTCGATCCG
>WBZP01001082.1_pt1 | contig 34834 bp, 29 predicted proteins | sample 5204301 | NCBI WGS metagenome assembly WBZP01 (sample SAMN12412401, study PRJNA552823) | activated sludge metagenome | isolation source: activated sludge from nitrification reactor of wastewater treatment plant... | place: USA: Pennsylvania | collected 2017 | reverse complement strand
GTCATTGATACCGCTATCAAAAATGGTTGCTCTGCTTTTGATGCACTCAGGGCTGTCGTCGATATGCCACTGCCGACAAAGGCGGCTGGATAGTTACAAAAATTTGATATTCAGTTGTTTATGAAATTTATACCGTAGCCTTGGCTCGTTGAAACAATTTTCTGCACAGTTGAGGATTCGAACCCTGCAAAAGATGAGCATGACAACTCCTTGATTAGCCTATTAAGTCAAATTCTTCACAAACCACCGACAATGAAAATATAAAATAATATGGTCTAACATTTTTCATTTTTAAAAATTCAATGTTATGAAAGATTGATTTGGTGAATAAAAAATGGTTGTTACATTCCTCACTAATGCCAAAAATCGCTTATTTTCAGGTAGTTACGTATAAAATAACACGAATCAATCTTGATCAGGCACTTAATTTGCAAATGTGCAACCGCTAAACAGGTATGCTCCGACACCGACACCCGATCAATATCGGGGGTGAAATATTTACAGTGGATATCCACTTGGAACGCAGGATGAACGTGCGTTATTCCATTACCGGAAAACGGCTCATCATGCGTGCTCCGGCGGGCATCCCTAAGGCGGCACTGATGGAACACATCGGAAAAATGGAGCAATGGGCGCAACAGCAATTTACCGAAAATCCCCGGTTGCACCAGCATCATCAGATTCGCAACTGGGAGGATGGGGAGACCGTTCAGGTGGGTGACCGTAGTTATACCCTGCGCATTGATCACAGAGAGACAGCCGGCAGCACTGCCCGTATGCAGGCTGATCGGGTGGTTTATTTACGGCTGTCCCGGGATTTATCGGCTGCCCAAACCGATAAAGCGGTCAGGACCCTGCTGTCGCGAATTATTGCCAAAGATTTTTACCCCGAAATCAGTCGGCGGGTTTTAGACTGGAATAAGAAAACAGTGAATAAGCCCATTGCAGGCATTCAGCTCAAATACAACCACAGCAATTGGGGTAGTTGTTCCGGCAAAAACAACATTAATCTTTCTACCCGTTTGCTCTTTGCCCCAAAAGAGGTACAGGACTATGTGATCGTGCACGAACTGGCGCATTTGGCCGAGCCAAACCATTCCGATCGTTTCTGGGCAGTGGTTGAAAAATTCATGCCCGATTACCGGGAAAAGGAAAAATGGCTGAAGGTCAACCGCAGTTTATGCGATTTTCAATGAAATAGTGCAAAAAGCAGGGTTGGCGCTTTTTCGGAAAAGGGAAAACAGGGCTTAAAAAACCGGTTCGGCGGCCTTTTCCGGAAAGGCCGACAGCAGCTGGTCGGGCTGCACCAGGCGACCTGTTTGCAGGGTATTGGGCGTTTCTGCGCCGGTCTGATACAGCAATTCAAAGGCTTGGCGGGTCGTCAGGTCAGGCTGAAGGGCTTTCAACAGCGCTACTAAACCCGCCACACAGGGAGCAGCCATGGAAGTACCGTTCATGCGGCCATAGCGATTGCCGGGCAGGGTGGAGAGGATGCGGGTTCCCGGAGCCGCCAGGCCCAATTCGGCGGTGCTGTTTTCAAAAAAATTGGAGAATCCCGCTTTTTGCCCGTTTTCATCCACAGCAGTAACGGTAATGGCGTAGGGGCTGGCAGCAGGTACCACACGCAGGGCTTTGCGGCTGTCGTTGCCTGCGGCCACCACCACAATGGCTCCTTTCCGGTTGGCGTATTGGATGGCCTCGTTATACAGGCGTTGGGAAAGCGCATTGCGCGGCCCCCCCAGCGACATGGAAATGACATCTGCGCCGCCGTCGGCAGCCGTGATCAACCCTGCCAGAATGCTCTGTTGGGTGCCTGCGCCAAAATCGTTGAGTACCTTGACTGATGTGATTTGTACCCAGTCGCGGTTGCCACAGAAGGAGCCAATCCCGATGCCGTTGTTAGTCACAGCAGCGGCGATTCCGGCGCAGTGGGTGCCGTGGCCGACCACATCGCGATCGTGCTGTTGGCCGGAAGAGACAAACAATTCTTTGAGGTCTTCGTGGTTGGCATCAATGCCGGTATCCAGAATGGCAATTTTTGCCTTGCGCACGGGCTGCCGCTTTGCCAGCAGGGGTATAAAATTTTGGAAATGCAGCAGGGGCCAGTGCCCCATGCTGTCGGCCAGCGGATCATTGACAGGGTACAGCACAGATGCAGCCGTGCCGGAGGACAAGATGGTTCCATTCAGGGGGATTTGTCCTTCACTGAGTACAAAAATTTCATTGAGGGCTACATCCTCGGCGCGTCCGCTGTTGATTAGTAATTCCTGTATTTGTTCATAAGCCCCTGCAAACTCTGCGGGAATATCTATTTTATAGTAGTCGTCTAAAAGAGTAGAAGCTGTGTCGGCAACTTGTGGAAAAGCAGGCTCAAGAGTGACTTTCCACGGTGTCAGGATGCGCCGAATGATTTCCAGATCGGCAGGTTTGTACGCTTTTACAAAAATTTCGCCATCGGGGGCCAGTTCCGGCAGGTCCTCTTCGGAGATGGAGGCTGGTTGGATGTTTTGCTGCGCCGGGGCGGTGTAGCCTGCACTTTGGCGCAGGTACTGAAAATAGTAGAAATAGCTACTGGCCAATACCAAAGGAATCAGGAGCAACAGAAGGGCCTTTTGGCGGCGCACCACAAAGGCCAACAGGCCGACAGCAGCCAGGGCCAGGGCATCTTTAGTTAACAGTCCCAGCGTGTTGATGCTGCCATTGGTGGTTTGAATGGTCAGGATGGTCAGCCAATACAGAGACAGCGTCCCCCAAAAAAGGAGGCGGGGTACTTTGGTACTCCACAGGCTGCTCCTGCACAGCAACCACAGAAGAAGACTGACGGCCAGACCAATGGTAGAAACGGCATAGAGCGTGGTAATCATAACACAGCGTGTTTAAAATTCAATTTCGTAGCAACCTGCATCGGGGGTGCGCGGGTCGCGCGACTTGCCATCTAAGTCTTTGTCTATACCCGAAACGGGCATGGCAAATTTATTGGCTTTAGAGCGCAGCGTATCCGGCCGATACAGGTCTTTATTGGGATTCAGGAAAATGGTGTCGCGGGGAGTAGCATTCAGGCAGGGTTGGCAGTGTTCAAAAAAATCGGGATAGGCCGTAGGCTTTATCAGGTCGGTGACCCGTACAATGCAGTTTTCAAAACGATACCTGAAGTTGACGGGGTTATTTTCCCGATCGGTCAGCGAAATTTGATCTGCACGGGTTCCGTAAAGAATACAGTTTTTAAAAGAGGCATCCAGCGGGTACAGGCGGTAAGTTTCACAACCTGCGTTGAGGCACAGGACATTGCTCAGGTTGGCTGCAATGCCATCCACGCCGTAGCTGGCCGCTGTACAGTAGGTGAAGCGATAATTGCCCCCATAGACCGTCTGAATACAGGCGTTGGTATTGTTGTAGAAAAGGCAGTTTTCAGCCACAATGTCGGCGTGTATGCCGATGAGGGCGCTGTTGGCGGTGTTGTAAATCTGCGTGTTTTTCAAACGCAATTCCACAGCGGAATCTGCCCGGATACCGATGATGCTATTGCGTACAATGCAATGTTCAATGCGGTGGCCGGTGGTACCGGATTGCAGCCAGATGCCCGTCCACTGACCAGGCACATCGTCGAATTCGGGTTCCAAGCGGTCGTCTTCAAAAATGACGGGCTTTTCTTTGGTACCTTCTACAATGAGTCGTCCTGCCCCTGTAAAGGCCAGAAAGCCGTCGTTATAGCGTTCAATTTCCCCGGCGGTATTGGTAATTTTGCCCAGTCCGCCATGTACATGGATGCGTGTTCCGGCGGGTATCCGCACGGTGCAGCTGTCTATAAACAATACGCCATAAATGACATAAGGGCGCGGATCATCCCACAGCCATTCGCCGCCATTGCACAGGAAACCTGCAATCTTGCCTGCTCCAAAACGCGAAGGCAAATAGACAGCATTCTGACCCCAGGCTTCCAGCACTACCTGTTGCCTGTTGCCATTGGTTTCAAAAACGATGAGGTCGGAAAGCACAAAAGGGCTGACCGAAAGCGGCTCGTTGGGGTTGATGGTTACTTCCGCGAAGATGTATAAACTATCGTTGGGTGCAATTTCCACATTTTCGTGCCGATTGCCTGAAATGCCGTCCACATTGAGGTTGAACTTAGCACCTGCCCGCCCTTCTAACGAAATAGAAGCAATGCGAATGCTGCGTTTGTGCGGGTTGTACACCTTCAGGGTGCGGGTCGCAGAGCCTAACCGTGTGAACACCGTGTCGAAGCGCAGTGTATCGGTCGAAAAGGCAAGCTGATCCTGCGGATCGGTGGTAAACCGCTCCTTTTGGCACTCCGTGAGGCCAATGGCTGCACAAAGCAGCAGGAGCAGAGCAACCGGCATGATCCATCGGTGGTTGGAAACTAAAAGACGCATGAATTTTTAGCCTTTGGATTTATTTTTTTTCTTTTTGACTTTCACTTCGCCCGCCAATTGCAGTACGGTTTCCGAAGGGTCTGTATTAGCCATTACCCGAATGAGCTTTAATTGCTGCCCCCTTTTTCCGCCCGTGTTGAAGGTGACATTAATTTCTCCGCTTTCTCCGGGCAGCACCGCCTCCTTAGGGTATTCGGGTACTGTACAGCCGCAAGTGGTGCGTACTTCTTTAATCACCAATGCCTGTTCCCCTGTATTAGTAAAAGCGAAAGTTTGGGACACTTTCTGACCTTCGACCACCGTACCAAAATCGTGGAAAGGGGCTGCAAATTGAATGGTTGTCAGGTTTTCCGTCTTTTTATCCCGGCTTTTCTGGGCATTTAAATAGGGAAGGCTGAGAAACAGGCAGACAACTGCGAATGAATAGCGCACGCAGGCGCAGCGATCTGAAATCATGAAACAAAATTTTTGCAAAAGTAGTGATTTTAATAAAGTCGCGTGGTATTCTTCGATGAGTAGGGCCTGTACAGGGATCAGTAGTCCGCAAAAAGCGACCCCTGTGTCTCTGCCAACAGGCGAAACGAGCGGCGGTGAAAGGACGAAGGCCCGTATTGCGCGATGGCCCGCCGGTGTGCTTCTGTGGGATAACCCTTGTTGACTTCCCAACCGTATTGCGGAAAATCGGCCGCAAGGCGCTGCATTTCCGCATCGCGGTGGGTTTTTGCCAACACCGACGCGGCAGCAATGTTGGCGAAACGGGCATCTCCTTTGACCATGCACAAGTGCGGCAGGTTGCGGTAGGGGGCGAATCGGTTTCCATCTATCAAAAGACAATCCGGTCGTACAGTCAGGGCATCCAAAGCGCGGTGCATGGCGGCAAAAGAAGCCTTCAGGATGTTGATTTTGTCTATTTCAGCAGCGGTCAGCGCAGCTACTGCCCATGCCACCGCTTCCTGCTCAATGACATTACGCAAAAGGTCGCGCTGTTTTTCGGTCAGTTGTTTGGAGTCGTTGAGCAGAGGATGAAAGAAGTCATCGGGCAGAATCACTGCCGCTGCCACGACCGGCCCGGCCAGACATCCGCGACCCGCTTCGTCGCAACCCGCCTCTTTGAGATGCAAATGATAGCAACGCTGCATGAAATATCAGGTATGCACTAACAATTCAGTGCTTCTTTTGTTAGAACCATTCATTTTTACAGCAAAAGTATGATACCAGTGCGACTTTCCCTTTTTTTAAGCTATGTTTTCTTTTTATGTCTTCCTTTTGGGTACCTAAATGCTCAAAATGTGGGGGTTTTAACAGGCTCTGTCAGAGACAAACAAACACAGGAAGTGTTGGTGGGGGTCTCTGTAAAAATAGAGGGCACTGCCTTAGGAGCCAACACCGATGTAGAAGGAAATTTCAGAATTGGCAATATTCCCCCACAGTCTTACAATGTAACGGTTTCTTATTTGGGGTATAATAGGGAGACGCGCTACAACGTGGTCATTACGACCGGCAACGTGAATCAACTCAATTTTGAGATGCAGGCCGAGGCCACTTCTTTGGGCGAAGTGGTGGTAGCAGAGAACAAATCGGTCCGGGTGGCCTCCGTGGAAACGCCCTTGTCCATTCAGAATGTTTCGGTAGAAGAGATTAAAAGCAATCCGGGGGGTAATTTCGACATTTCCCGCGTGGTGCAGGCCCTGCCCGGCGTAGGGGGTACCGCCGGTACGGTGGGTGGTTTTCGCAACGATCTGATCATTCGCGGCGGCGGCCCCAATGAAAACGTTTTTTATTTAGACGGCGTGGAAATACCGGTCATCAATCACTTTGCCACCCAGGGTGCTGCGGGTGGCCCGACGGGCATTCTGAATGTTTCTTTCATTGAAGATGCCACCCTTTCGAGCAGTGCGTTCAATGCCCGATACGACAACCCCCTGTCTTCGGTGTTGCAGTTTCGGCAAAGGGACGGCAGTGCGGAGCGTTTTCAGGGGAATTTCCGGCTCAGTGGCACCGAGGCTGCCCTGACCGCCGAAGGGCCACTGGGACAAAAACGGGGCAAAACCACTTTCCTGGCATCGGCCCGGCGTTCCTATCTGCAATTTTTATTCAAAGCCATAGATTTGCCGATTCGGCCCGATTATTGGGATTTTCAATACAAAATTACGCACAAAATAGACTCCAAAACTACCCTGACCAGCATTGGCGTGGGGGCCATAGACGAGTTTTCGTTTGCCTTGCCCCGCGAGACCACGCCCGAAAATTTGTATGTGCTGAGTGCCAATCCCAGCATCAACCAATGGAACTATACCCAGGGTTTTTCTCTTAAAAGACTGATTGACAATGGTTTCTGGAATCTGACCTTCAGTCGCAACATGTTCGACAATCGGCTCGATCAGTTTGAAGACAATTTTAAAGCCGATCAGAAAGACGAGAGTAAAAGAACACTCGGGGTAAATAGTCAGGAAATTGAAAATAAATTGCGGTTTGACTTCAATAAGTACGCTGGCCAGTGGAAATACGCCTTCGGCGGCGTGTTGCAATATGCCAGGTACAACAACGCTACTTTCAGTCGCATTCGGGCGGCGGTGCGCGATGCACAGGGCAACATTGTCCAGCCTGCTGTGAACGCCAATTTCAATACGGCTATAGATTTTGTGCGGTATGGCTTCTTTGCGCAGGTGAACCGGACTTTTATGCAGGAGCGCCTCGGTTTTTCCCTTGGGGTACGCACCGACGGCAATACTTTTACCGACACGGGCAACGAACTGTGGCGCACCCTGAGTCCCCGCATGAGCCTGCGCTACGGACTGGCCCCGCGTTGGAACCTGAATGCTTCAATCGGGCGCTATTTCAAAATGGCCCCTTATACCGTGCTTGGTTTCCGCGATGAAGGCGGCACATTGGTGAACCGCGATGCCCCTTATACGCGCTGCGATCATGCAGTGGCAGGCTTGGAATACATTCCGACCCCGACCCTGCGCTTTACCTTAGAGGGCTTCTTCAAACATTATGACGACTACCTGTTGAGCGCACGCGACGGCATCAGTCTGGCCAATCAGGGGGGCAATTTCGGCATCATCGGCAACGAAGAGGTGACCACCGATGGCATCGGGCAAAGTTATGGCATGGAGCTGTTTGGCCAACAAAAATTGAATAAAAACCTTTTTGTGACCGCCTCTTACACTCTTTTCTGGTCAAAATTTAGCAACGCCAACTTAGTATTAACCCCGTCTGCCTGGGACAGCCGCCATCTGGTGTCCTTCATCCTCGGCAGGAAATTTCGGCGCAACTGGGAGATCGGCCTGAAATGGCGTTTTCAGGGAGGTGCCCCATATACACCTTTCGACGAAGCTGCCAGCTTAGCCAATTATGCACTCATCGGTACCGGCATCCTGGATTTGGATCAGCTCAACAGTCAGCGGTTGGGCGCTTTCAGTCAGTTTGATTTTCGCATAGACAAGAAATGGAATTTCCGGCGGGCCACGTTCGACCTGTTTTTGGATGTTCAAAATGCGTTTGTACAGCGCAACCCCGCCTATCCGCAATTTACCCTGAAACGCAATGCCACCAACACAGGATTTGAAACCCGCGATAATATGCCGCTGGCTGCAGACGGGTCCAACGGCATTCCTGTTATTTTAACCAATGACGACCCCTCAGTGGTGCCCACTATCGGATTTATCGTAGAATTTTAGGTTTTTTTTGTGCTGAATATGCCGGGTTTGATTTTTTAAAACAATATAAATCAAGTATTTGCATTATTATCCGGTTGTTTTAATGCTTTATCCGGAAAGGAAAAATGAAAAAAATTGTTGTACTCACCGGGGCCGGTATCAGCGCGGAAAGCGGTATTAAAACCTTTCGGGATGCGGACGGACTTTGGGAAAACCACCGCTTAGAAGAGGTGGCTACGCCCGAAGCCTGGCGGCGCAATCCGGAATTGGTGTTGCGCTTCTATAACGAACGCCGCCGCCAACTCCATACCGTCCGGCCCAATGAAGGCCACCTCGCTCTGGCAGCCTTAGAAAAACACCACCGCGTACACATCATTACGCAAAATGTGGACGATTTGCACGAACGGGCGGGCAGCACATCGGTACTGCACCTGCACGGCGAGTTGCTGAAAGCGCGTTCGGAACGCCACGAACATCCGTCCTATCCTTGTACAGGCGATCTGGCCCTCGGCGATCTTTGTCCGAAAGGTACCCAGTTGAGACCCGACATCGTGTGGTTCGGAGAGGCTGTCCCGATGCTGGAAAGGGCTGCCGACCTTTGCGAAGATGCCGATCTTTTTTTGATTGTGGGTACCTCTCTGCAAGTCTATCCGGCAGCTAACCTGATGAAGTATGCCCCCTGGCACATTCCCTTTTATTATGTGGATCCGAACCCGCAGGTGAATGTGATTCTGGCCGCCATGCCCAATGTGCGAGTCATTGCCGAAAAGGCCAGTACAGGAATTCCGAAATTTGTGCAGGAAGCAGTCAAAGCGACAGATTTTTGACACGGTGCATAAACTAATCCGATTGTGAACGGTTTAAAATGCATGAGAAAATTCGTCTGGATTGTATGCACCATTGTCTGTTCTTTTTGGGGCGCTTCGACTTGGGCGCAGCGGCCTTTCATCTGTGAAGATCAGTTTTTTCAGACCCTGACTGACAGTGCCTTTTCGGCCCTCAACGAGGTGGTGATTGATCCGGTAACCAATCGGGTAGTTTTCAAGAGCATCAATAACAAACTGCCTTTTGAGGTGAATGCAGCGGGCTACCGCTCTACGGATAATTTTATTTACTGTGTTAATCCAAAAACCTACGATCTGGTGCGCTTGGATGCCAATGGCAATGCGACCGTCCTGAAAAATCTGCCCCTTAACAGAAGCCTGCTGTACTTTGCAGGCGATGTCAGCCCCGATGGCAAGTATCTGGTCCTTATCGGACGGCGCTCTTTGCCGATGGGGGTGAATGTCTCTGCCGATATTGCAAAAGTGGACTTAGAGGACCCGAATTACACCATGACTCTTTCTTCGCTGAATACGAATACCCTCATCTTAGATGTGGCTTTTCATCCGGTAACGGAGGTGTTATATGGGTACGACTCCAATCAGCAGCGGTTGGTGCGCATAGATATTAATAATTCAACTATTTCCACGCCTTTTCCTTCCATTCCCTCACCCTATTTGGTGGGGGCCTTGTTTTTCGATGCTTTTGCCAACCTGTTTGCTTATGGAAGCCCTGATTCTAACACTGACCAAAACAGCCTGTATCAGATCAACCCGGAGACGGGCCGCGCTACGATCCTGACCACAGGTACCCCGGCCTCGTCGTCGGATGGCTGTTCCTGCCCCTATACCATTCGTCTGACTAAAACCGTCTCCCCGCTGTCGGCTCCTACCTGTTCTAATATAGAATACACTTTTACTTTGGTCAACAGTTCGCGGCGCACCCAGACGGGGCTGCGCTTGCAGGATCGCCTGCCGAAAGGTTTCAGTTTTGTGTCTGTAAAAAGCAATCCCCTCGGCGGCGTGGTTTCCAGTCAGCCGGGCGATAATATTTTTGCGGTCTCCGACCTGAATCTGCCTTCCGGTAAGCACGAGATTACCATTGTGGTACAGACAGGGAGCGTTCCGGCAGGCATTTACCGCAATCAGGCCCGTCTGTTTGGGCTGCCGGAATCGCTGGGGGATAATCGCGTTTCGGACAATCCGCGTACCCTGACAGAAGACGACAGCACGGAAGTGACCATCACCCGCCTGAGTTTTGATACACTGCGTCCGCAGCAGACCCTTTGTAACGAAGGGCCGCTGGTGCTGGATGGCAGCAGTTTTGCAGCACAGGCAGGGAGCAATGCGGGTTTCCTGTGGCCCGACGGCAGCCGGGCCGCTACTTTTACGGTACGCACCCCCGGAAATTATCCCCTTAAACTGGTGGCCGGTTGCGACACTGCATTGGTGGTTTTCAACGTAACTACCTCTTTTATTGAGCTGTCGCTGGTGCGCGATACCTTTACTATTCCTTTGGGCGACAGTATTTTTATAGAGACCAATGTGCAAAGCGGTGGTTTGCAAACTTTCTATCGCTGGGTTGATCCACAGCCCGGCTCCCTGCGCTGTGTGCGGTGTACAGAAACCTATGCTTTGCCGGTAAATGACGCATTGTATCCTGTGTATGTACGCAATGAACGCGGTTGTACGGACTCGGCAACAGCTACGGTGCGGGTCCGAAAAAACCTAAGTGTGTATTTCCCCAATGTTTTTGCGCCTGCCAGTACTTCCGGTGCCAATGCTTATTTCTATCCTTCGGGACCCGTATCCACTCTGGTGCGCTCTTTGTCTGTTTTCTCGCGTTGGGGTGATAAAATGTTTGAAACGAGCGATCTGATACTCAACGAGCCGCGCTTGGGCTGGGATGGCATCTCGCGTGGAAAGGAAGCCCCACCCGGTGTATATGTCTGGGTGGCGGAGGTGCATTTTCTGGATGGTACCTCGGCAGTGTTGAAAGGAGATGTGACTTTAGTGCGGTGAACAACGTGCCTTTACACCAAAGTTCTGCGCCTGTTTTGAAAAAATCCCATCAGGCTTTGAATGTAAGGATGCCCGGTTTCGATGCGCAGATAGTCGGCACCTGCCCGGCGAAAAGAGGTCTTTGTCCGTTCTAAATGGGTGTCAAACTGGTTGCGATACGCGCGGCGCACATCGGGGTCGCCTGTGTCTATCCACACAGACTGTCCCCTCCCTTCCAAAGGCCGTACCGACAGCAATCCTACGTCGGGCAGGGTACGTTCGCGCTGATCCCAACAGTGAATGCCGATACAATCGTGTCGGCGGGAGAGGATTTTCAGGGGCATTTCGTGTTGGAACCCGATGAAGTCGGAAAGCAGAAAACAGACGCTGCGCTGGTGCAGCACATTGCGAATAAACTGAATGGCACCGTCGTAGTCCGTCCCTTTTTCGGAGGGCTGCACCTCGAGCAGTTCCCGGATAATGCGCAGAATGTGTTCCCTTCCCTTTTGAGGGGGCAAAAAACATTCTATTTTGTCTGAAAAAAGCAAAAGACCCACTTTATCGTTGTTTTCAATGGCAGAAAAGGCGAGGACAGCGCACATTTCGGTCAGTATTTGCTGTTTATTGGCGGGAGTGGTGCCAAAAAACGAAGAGCCACTCACATCTACAAGCAGCATGACCGTCAGTTCGCGTTCTTCTTCAAAAATTTTGACATACGGGCTGCCGGTACGGGCCGTAACATTCCAGTCTATATTGCGTACGTCGTCGCCAAACTGATAATTGCGCACTTCGCTGAAAGACATACCCCTGCCCTTAAAAGCACTGTGATAGCTGCCCGTGAACAGGTGTTGGCTAAGCCCACGGGTTTTGATCTCTATTTTGCGTACTTTTTTGAGTAGTTCGGCGGTATCCAACGCAGTGGTTTATTTTTTGCCTTTAATTTTATGTCTTCCGATGCTGTTGTAGTAGTAGCCCTGTTCTTTGATCTGTGCCAGACTGTAGAGGTTGCGGCCGTCGAAAATGACTTTTGCTTTCAGTGCAGCGCTCATTTTGTCGAAATCGGGCGTTCTGAACTCATTCCACTCCGTGAGTACACACAAACAATCGGCCCCGCGCAGGGCCTCGTACATGTCGTCCACCAATTTGATGCGGTCCCCGTAAAGCGTGCGCACATTTTCCATGGCTTCGGGGTCAAAAGCGCGGACGTGTACCCCGGCTGCCAGCAGCTCGTCTATGATGGTAAGCGCAGGCGCTTCGCGGATGTCGTCTGTATTGGGCTTGAAGGCCAGCCCCCAGATGGCAATGGTTTTGCCCTGCAAGTCGCCTTTGTAGTAACGACGGACTTTTTTGGTAAGCACCGACTTTTGAATCACATTGACCCTCATAACGGACTTCAGAATTTTGAAGTCGTAGGCATGGTCGCTGGCGGTTTTAGCAAGGGCCTGTACATCTTTTGGGAAGCAGGACCCCCCGTAGCCGATGCCCGGGAACAGGAAACGTTTGCCAATGCGGTCGTCGCTGCCCATTCCAATGCGCACCATGTCCACATCTGCCCCGGTTTTTTCGCACAAATTCGCAATTTCATTCATGAAAGAAATGCGGGTAGCAAGATAAGCATTGGCGGCGTATTTGGTCAGCTCTGCCGAACGCTCATCCATAAAGAAAATGGGGTTGCCCTGACGCACAAAAGGCTCGTACAGCTGCCGCATGACTTTTTGTGCTCTGGCGCTGTGGGTTCCGATGATCACGCGATCGGGTCTCATAAAATCATCCACTGCCACACCTTCCCGCAAAAATTCCGGGTTGGAAACTACATCAAAGAGCTTTTTAGGCAATTTTTCTGCCAATATGGCGGCTACACGTTCGGCAGTGCCGACCGGCACTGTACTTTTATCCACAATGACTTTGTAATCGGTAATCATATCTCCCAGTGTGCGTGCCACACCCATGATATAGGACAAATCCGCACTTCCGTCTTCTCCGGGTGGGGTGGGGAGGGCCAAAAAGATGATCTGGGCGTGTTCCACGGCACTTTTCAGATCGGTGGTAAACTGAAGACGGCCCTCTTTCGTATTTCTGTCAAATAAGATATCTAAACCGGGTTCAAATATGGGAATCTCTCCTTTGAGTAATTTAGCGACTTTGGCTTTATTATTATCCACACAAACTACATGGTTGCCAGTTTCCGCAAAGCAGGTGCCGGTTACCAAACCCACGTAACCGGTGCCAACTACAGCAATATTCATCGTTTCGACCTTTTTGTATCCGTTCTTTTCCGAAAGCTGGAAGAAAGGAAATGATTAAAATTAAAAGTTGATAAACCGTTTTTTGAAAATGAGGCGCAAAGATACAAGAAATTCATTTTTTCGTGCAAAAGCCAAAGAATAATTCATGTTTCAACAACTATTTTTACATTTGGGCCATTTTTTTTATTTATCCTTAAACAACATATCATGAACTTTTCCAGATTTTCTTTTGCAGCATGCGCATGCTTGCTGTGTAGTCATCTTTATGCTCAAACAGGTCAGTCCGTCATCAATATCGTCCCTAATTCGGGGTTCGAGCGCTTGTCGGCTCCGCCCATCGGCTGGTCTTATAAAGGAGCCTATTTTGGCCAGGTGGTCAAGTACTGGTTTAGCCCCACTTCTTCCAGCCCCGACCTCTACGGGCCGGGGGTACAGGTACCACGCGACTGGGCCGACAAAGGATTTGGAGATCAAAAACCCCATGGCGGCAACAACATGGCCGGCCTGACCCTGTATGGGTGCATCAATGGCAAGCCCCATTGCCGCGAATATGTAGAGATACTGCTGTCCGAGCCTTTGGTGCCGGGGCAAAGTTATTATGCAGAATTTTGGACCACACACCTAGACAAATCCCTGCAAATAGACCAGTTGGGCATGTATTTTTCAGAAAAGAAGGAAACGCGCCTGACGGATGAATTACTGGCGTTTACGCCGCAGGTCAAGGCCGAAAAAATTGTGGAGGCTCTAGGCAAAAAATGGGTGAAAGTGAGCGGGCGCTTTGTGGCTGACAACGAAGCGGAATACCTGATCGTCGGCAACTTCGCCGACGACCCCCACACCGCTACGCAGTCTCCCCGCACTGATGCGTACAACTATGCTTACTATTACGTGGATGATCTTGTAGTCAGGAAAATTCCGCCTTTCCTGCCCGTCCCGGTCAAAGCAGACGATCTGACCAAAATTCCGTTGGAAGCCGGAAAGTCCATCCGACTGAAAAGCATTTATTTTGAATACGGAAAACACGAACTGATACCGCGTTCTTATGTGGAACTCAACAAGCTTTTAAAAATCATGCAGGACAACCCCCGGCTATCTATTGAAATTGTGGGACACACCGACAGTGACGGCTCCGACAATTTTAACTTAGACCTGTCGCGGCGACGCGCCAAAGCCGTGGTGGCTTTTTTAACCGAAAATAAAATCCAGCCAAAGCGCTTGCGCCATCAGGGGGAAGGAGAGGCAAAACCCGTGGCTCCCAACGACACAGAAGAGGGGCGACAACTCAATCGCCGCGTGGAATTTAAGGTGCTTTCGATTTAAACTTCAGCAATTCCCGCTTTGGAAAAAGTTACCATCCATTTTTAACCTGAGTGTCATGCTGAACGGAGTGAAGCATCTGGCTAAGCGCGAAAAAAGGGTGCTGAAACCCGGCCGGATTCTTCTTCCATCGTCAGAAGGGCACTTTTATAATTTTGGCTCTTTGACAATTGCTGTGGTTGATTAGAAAATTCGATCTTCCAGATGGCATAGTAAAAATAAAGATATAATTTTATGAAAAGCAGAGATCACATATATATGCATTAAAAAGATTATATGGGATGTTTGTCAGGAGGATAGATGTGTTTTGTGGGTATCGCTTGCTCGCCCCGATAAATCAGGGGGGTACAGGATGATAGATGTGGTTTACGCTTTTCATTTGTCGTTCCTTTAGGTAAAAGCATCGGTCTCCACAAAAATTGTCAAAGAATCATAATTTTAAAATGGAATAACCTGGAAGAAAAATTAATATTTAAATTTTATTTATATATAAATAATTGAAATTAACAAATTAACAAATTTATTTATATATTTTTTTACCCTTTTTTAACCAAATCCCCCACGTGCGGTCATAAGCATGGACGCGGTGGGTGGGACCTTTGTCATCATAGACCGGATAATTGCAGTTGACCCATTCAAAAATGCCTCCATACAGATTGGCAACACGGGTAAATCCGGCATTCATTAGTTTTTCCGTCACTTTTTCGCTGCGGTAACCCACCGAACAATAGACCACAATGCGCCGATCTTTGGGCCAGTCTTTGGCGACACCGGGGTCGAAATGGTCGTAACCGACAAAAACGGCATTTTTCAGATGGCTGACTGCATATTCTGCCGGCTCGCGTGCATCGAGGAACAATACAGCAGCACTGTCGGCAGCAGCGGCCTGTACAGTGATTTCCGGCACCTGATGGCTCAGCAATCCCTTGAGCATCAGGCGATAAGCACCACTTTGCACTTGTGCGAACGCGACAGCCCCTCCTTGCAGAGCCATAAGAACTGCCAAAACAAAACGCATCCTGTTTTTCTGCTGATACAAATAAGTCATAAGGAGTGATGAGCGATGAGTAAATTTGTTGATTTTTAGATAGCCGTCTTATATTTGACCAGCGGTTCTCGCTTTGGAAAAATCTGTCCCGTATTTTCAACCCGCGTGTCATGCTGAACGAAGTGAAGCATCTGCCAAAGTGCGAAAAAGGGGGCTTGGGCATGGCCGGATTCTTCCTCCTGTGTCGTCAGAATGACACCTTTTGGAATTTTAACATATGATAATCCAAAACGAGACTTGCTGGTATTTGACTACCGAAACAGCACCTGGAAGTCAACGTCTTCGATTTTGTAGTTATTGCGTAAAGTTACTTCTTTGGGGTGCCAGTCCAACTGAAAAAAACACGGGTTAGTTTCGATGAGCGAATTATTGTGTTTGAAAACCAGCCCAGCCCTGCAATCCGCCAGTGTGTACAGCCACAATGACGGCTTTGGGGGGAAACCAGTCGCGTTGCAACAGGTCGAGGAGGCCATACATCATTTTCACCGTATAAATCGGGTCTAATAAAATGCCTGTTTTTGCCAGAAAACTTTCTGCAAAGACCCGCCTTTCTGCGGTAAGGCGGGCAAATTTCCCGTCTGTGTACTGGTGCATCCAGCAAATTTCCGGGATAATTGGAAAGGCCAGGGGGAGCAGGGCGCGCACAGGGTCCTCGAACAGGGCGTAAGGGGCTGCCGGAAAAATCAATACCTGCCCCGGTGTGTTCCAGCCTGCTGCCAGACCCGCTGCCGTGCATCCGGTGCCTGCGGACACGGCCAGCGATACGATTTCCCGGCCCGGGTCTATGCCGTAGTCCTGCAATTGGCGGGCTATTTCCGCAGCCAGCTGCCTGCAATGGAGCGCGGCGGCTGGCGTTGCTCCCCCTTCCGGCACATACAGGTAATTTGAAAACCGGGCGACCAGTTCCCGCACTTCCCCGTCTTTGGCATCGAAAGATTTTTTGGACACTGCAAAAAGCTGCATTCCGCAGGCAGCTGCAAATTGCAGGGTGACATTGCTGCGGTCGGCAGCCAGACCGCGTACAATGCCCACCGTCGGAAAACCAAGTGCTTTGCCGGCGGCGGCCGTGGCGTGCAAATGGTTGGAAAAAGGGCCGCCAAAGGTCAACAGACCTGCGTACCCTTTTTCCCGCATTTCGGTGATTGCTGCCTCCAATTTCCGCCATTTGGTGCCTTCCACCACCGGATGCAGCAAATCGTCGCGCTTGATGAACAAACGCCTTGCTGCACCGACTTCCGGCAAAAGGAGGGGTTGGAGGGGCGACACGTGCTTTTACTTGATGATGCGCAGGGTTCTGACCTTTCGATCTTCGGCGTAAAGGGTAGCAAAATACAAACCCGGCGGCAAGTGCTGCACATCGGCATTTTCCCGATAGATGCCCGGTTGCAGCGCCACCCGATCTGCCACCGTTTGCACGATTCTGCCTGCCGGATCCGTCAGTTGCAGGCGCACATTTGTTTTTTCGGAAATTTCGTATTCAAAATTAATCTGATCGGTCACGGGATTGGGCCAGGTCGAAAATGCCAGAACGGAGGCTCGGTCGGGGCGGTCGGCTGTGGAAACTGACTGTAAAAGTGTACTGTCCAACACAATATTTTCGTCGCCATTTTGGTAAGCCATATAGGCAAAATAAACCAACAGCATTTCGTCGGTCGTCGCCTCTCCCTGGGTTACCAGCTTTGGCGGATTGCTGGGCTGAAAGGGATTATTCAGGGTGTTGTCGTATTCGGCATAAGCGTGTAATAAGCTAAAAGCCGGAATAGCCTGCACTTTTTGAAAAAAGTAGCCGCCCTGCCAATGAAAATTCCAGTCATTGATGCGAATGAGCGGAATGGTATCCTTCTGAGGGGTAACCGCAAAGCAGGTCATTTTGCGACCAATGAGGTGCATGTGGGGAGCCACACTCAATACCGAACCGGCGGCAGGCACCTGGAATGTAGCATGGTAGGTTTTGATGCTATTGGGCGGAATGCTCAAAGGGCCATTTTCCAAAGAAAAAGGCGTGTGATTGATGAGGGGGGCGAGGCCGATCTCACGGACATTTTGGACAGTGGGGGTAAAAAACAAGTTCAAAACGGTCTGGTCAGTCTTGTTGTGCGAGCCTTTGGGATAGTGCATCTGCACTACCAGATCGGCCCCGGGATTGAGCTTAATACCCATATTGGGCGGAGTGAGCTGAGTGTGCGACCCGGGTGCCCAGGCACCCACGAGGCGCGCATTATTTACACCGATGCCCCCAAATCTGACATAACCGGGTTCGGTAGTTTGCTGGTCGAGCTGCCGCGCCCGGCCGCTTGCATCCTCGTAGATGAGAATATGGTGTACAATTTCATGATTGCCGGGCAGAGCCTCCAATCCGCGCAGGTAGGCCGCCGCAGTCAGCTGATTGGGGATAACGAAACAGCGATACTCATCTTCGGTGGCTTTTACCGTAAACATGGGGGTACGCAACACCAAATCGGGTACACCCACTTCCGACTGGTTGCTGAAAACCGGTACCGGTGGTGCAGCCGAGAGATCGCCGGCGGGTGCCCCGGCGTTTACCCACGCGTCAATAGTGGCTATCTGCGCGTCTGTCAGGCGGTTTTCGTGCGCATAGCGGCGATAGGAGGGGTCGGGCATCCAAGGGGGCATGGTTTTGGAAGCCGTAGCCCCCTGTATGCGAAATCTGTTGGAGTACGCATCGGCGTAGTTGACCAATGAAAAATGGCCCAAGCCGTTGTCACGGTGGCACTTGACACAGTGGGTGTACAAAATGGGGGCCACATCGGCAGCCCAATTGACGATATTTTGAGCCATTGTCGGGCGGCTGCTCAAAAACAACAGAGAAAGGATAAAAACAGAAAAGCGCAACATGAAAAGAGTCAGTGAAGTAAAAGTATGAACGATTGGCAAACTCAAGGGTTTAAAGACATTTTCAGGGAATAGACCATAGGAATGATGTTTTCCAAACCGTGGATGCGATAATAACCGTCTTCTCCACGCACCGTATTGGCAAAACAATTATAGGGAGAAAAAGGAAATTCATTGAAAAAGCGGAGGTGCAGCCCCGCCCCCAAAAGGGCATTGAGTACTTCCGAAAGACCGTGGTTCCAGCTATAGTCGGTGTATTGTACGGGGGCATCGCGGTCGGTGTACGAGCCGGTATTTTGGGTTTCGATAACACCGTTGTTGTGGTAGGGATATTGCAAAGCCGTAAAATCGTCGTTAAACATCCACACCACCGGATGAAATTCTGCCATATAGAAAAAACCGTCCGGCTTCAGAAAATGGCGGATAACCGCTGCCCATTTTTCCAAATCGGGCAGCCAGCCAATGGTTCCGTAGGAGGTAAAAACAATGTCAAATTTTTCTGTCAAATGCAGGGGCAGGTCGTAGAGGTTGCAGCAGACGAATTGAGCAGGCACCTGCACTTCGTGCGCCAATTGGCGGCCGTAGTCAATGGCCGCATCGGAAAGATCGCAGCCGGTGACAAGGGCACCACGCCGTGCCCACGACAGGGTGTCCTGCCCGAAATGACATTGCAGATGCAACAGGCTCTTCCCGCTTACGTCGCCCATTTCGGACAATTCGATGGCGTTCAGGCATTCTTTGCCGCTTTTCCACGCTTCCACATCGTAAAAAGCGCTGTCTTTGTGGACAGCAGTGCGCTGGTTCCAGGCAGAGCGGTTGGCTTCCAACCAGTTTTGGTGCATCCTGTTGTTTTAAATTTAAGTCGAACCCCTGATTTTAAAGGGAATAAGCGGATCCCAATTTTTGACCTTTAATGCCCGACAAGGTTTAATTTCGATGCAAAGATAGGGTTTTTTGTGTTTTTATGGGCATTGTTCTTATCTTGCGGCGTTTTAATTGATCGTTTCTATGTTGATGGCTCATCCTGTGTTTTTTAAGTACGCATTTAAAAATTTTTTCTTCTGTTTCCTGCTGTTTTGGCAAATGTTGTATGGTGCATCCTCCCATACAGCCTGCGCGGCAACTGTACGCGATTCTGTCGCTCCGCACCGGCCCTATCAGCCCGTTTTGCTGAAAGCAGATCGCTTTGAAAACCGCTGGGTAGATTCCATGTATGCCGCCATGAGCGAAGATGAGCGCATCGGTCAGTTATTTGTGCTGCGCGCCCATACCGACAAAGACACGGCTTTCGAGAATGAGGTAGAGCGCCTGATTCGGCGGTACAAACCCGGCGGATTGTGCTTTTTCAACCCCACCCACGTCGGTACAGTGGAAAAACAGGTGCTGCTGACCAACCGCTATCAAAGTGCCAGTCCGCGTTTGCCCCTTTTCATCTCTTTGGATGCCGAATGGGGGCTGGGCATGCGCCTGCGGGAAACCACCATTTCTTATCCCAAACAGATGATGTTGGGCGCTTTGAGCGACAATCGCCTGATCTATGAAATGGGGCTGGAACTGGCGCGTCAGTTCCGGCGGGCGGGGGTGAACATCAGCTTTTCGCCCAGTGCCGACATCAACAACAACGCCTCCAATCCGGTCATCAATGAGCGGTCTTTTGGCGAAAACCGCTCCAATGTGGCCGCCAAATGCTTCCAATACATGAAAGGCTTGCAGGACGGCGGGGTGATGGCCTGTGCCAAACACTTCCCGGGACACGGCGATACCAATGTGGATTCGCACTACGATATGCCCCTGATTCCGCACGACCGCTGGCGCCTGGACAGTGTGGAACTCTACCCCTTTCGAGTCATGGTGGAACAGGGCATAGGCTCTTTTATGGTGGCCCACCTGAATGTCCCCGCCTTGGATGCCCGCGAAAAAAGACCAACCACCCTGAGCCGCCCGGTCATCACGGAACTGCTGCGCAAGGAATTAGGCTTTGACGGATTGATTTTTACCGATGCGATGGAAATGAAAGGGGTCACCAAATACTATGGCCCCGGTCAGGCAGATTTGGAAGCCCTCCGCGCAGGCAACGACATGGTTTTGTTGCCGGAAAACTTGGAGGCAGGTATCAACGCCGTCAAAAAGGGATTGGCAGAAGGCAGCCTGAGTGCCGTGGAAACGGAAGGCAGCGTACGCCGGATACTCCACCAAAAATACCGCCTCGGCCTCACCCGGCTGCAACAGGTGGAAATGAAAAACCTCCGCCGGGAACTCAACACTCCGCAGGCGTACCTGCTCAAGCGCCGCCTGATTGAAAAATGCCTCACTTTGGTGCGCGACAATAAAAACATTGTGGGTTGCCCGGATTTGGAAAACCGGCGCTATGCCACTCTTGCGCTGGGCGATTCCAACCTGACCCTTTTCCAGAAAAGTTGTGGCTTTTACACAGGTATGCGGCATTTCAACCTCGGAAAGGTTTTTACCCCCGAACGGGAATTGCAGATCATAGATTCCGTGCAGCAGGTGGATGTGCTGTTAGTCAGTCTGCACAACATGCGCTCCAAAGCAAGCGATAATTTTGGCCTCACAGAGCAGCAAATCAACTTCGTGCGCCGCCTGTGCGATGTCACTACGGTGGGACTGACCATTTTCGGCAATCCCTACAGCCTGCACTATTTCGATGACATTCCCACCGTATTGGAAGCCTATACCGAAGACCCTTTTGTGCAGGAAATAGCCGCACAGGCGTGGTTCGGCGCACGTGACATTACCGGAAAGTTGCCTGTAACCGCTTCTAAATCAGCCAAATATGGACAGGGCCTGCAAAAAAAATGGCCCCAGCCGCGTCTGCGCTACGACCTGCCTGAAAGCGTGGGCATGTCATCCGATACCCTGCGCCAGATAGATTCTCTGATGCAGGTGTTGATTAATACCGGAGCAGCACCGGGCGCACAACTGTGTGTGGTAAAAGACAACTGTGTAGTCTGGCACAAAGCTTATGGACACCACACCTACGACCAGACACGTCCGGTGGGCCTCCAGGACCTCTACGACGTGGCATCGGTCACCAAAGTGGCCGCCACCACCGTCTCTGTGATGCAACTACAGGACGCAGGCAAAATACATCCCGACTCGGCGATGTGTCTTTATGTACCTGAGTTGAAAAACAGCAACAAAAAAGACTTGAAAGTGCGGGAAATCATGGCCCACCATGCAGCTTTGCAGGCGTGGATTCCGTTCTATCAGCAAACCCTCTCCCCTCAAAAAACGCCCCTGCCCAATATCTATCACGCCCTGCCCTCTGCTGAGTTTTCGGTGCCAGTGATGCCCAACATGATGATGAACCGCGCCTGGAAAGACACCATCTGGCAGCAAATTTTTCGCTCCGAACTGCGGCCCGTCAAGACCTATAAATATTCTGACCTCGGCTTGTATCTGTGTGCAAGGGCCATACAAAACGTCAGTGCCGAGCCGGTGAACGACTATGCCCTGCGGCATTTTTATCGGCCTTTAGGAATGCACAACACCCTGTTCAACCCCGCCCTGTGTGGCATTCAGTACCAGTGTGTGCCTTCCGAAGAAGACGACTACTTCCGGTTTGGCCGGGTGCAGGGCTATGTACACGACATGGGGGCGGCCATGCTGGGCGGCGTAAGTGGCCATGCGGGTTTGTTCAGCACCTCTAACGACTTGGCCAAACTGTTCCAGATGTTGCTCAACAAAGGCAGTTATTTCGGCAAAACCTATTTAAAAGAGGCCACCGTTCGGGAATATACCACCCGTTTTGCGGGCAGCAGCAGGCGGGGCACCGGATTTGACCTGAAAGAAACCAACGAAAAAGAAACCCTCAACATGGGACAATTGGCCGGCCCCAATACCTTTGGTCATTTGGGATTCACCGGCACCTGCGTGTGGGCAGACCCCGATCAACGTCTGATTTTTGTGTTTTTGTCTAACCGCACTTACCCTACTATGAACAACAACAAACTCAGCAATGGCAATTACCGGCCGCGTTTACAGGACATTGTGTACAGGTCGCTTCAAACTGCCAAACCGGCCAATTAAATAAGTACCTGAAAATCAAAACATTAACAAATTAATAAATTCTTTTATGTCGAAAGAATTAGCAAAAGAACCCATAGTAGGCGAGGAGAAAATTGTTGAAAAAGCCCTGCGTCCCAAGCTATTGGACGAGTTCAGCGGGCAACCAAAAATTGTTGAAAATCTGCATATTTTTATACAGGCAGCCAAGCAGCGCGGCGAGGCCCTCGACCACGTTTTGCTGCACGGGCCGCCGGGTCTGGGGAAAACTACCCTGTCGCATATTGTAGCCAACGAACTCAGCGCCTCCCTGAAAATGACTTCCGGCCCCGTGTTGGAAAAACCCGGCGATCTGGCCGGGCTGCTCACTAACCTCGATCCCGGCGATGTGCTGTTTATAGATGAAATTCATCGCCTCAACACTGTGGTGGAGGAATACCTGTATTCGGCGATGGAGGACTATCGCATAGACATTATGATTGATTCCGGCCCCAACGCCCGAAGCATTCAGATCAATATCAATCCCTTTACCCTACTGGGTGCTACCACGCGCATGGGCCTGCTCACCTCCCCGCTTCGGGCGCGGTTCGGCATCACCTGTCACCTCGACTACTACGACGTGCCCACCTTAGAGCGCATCCTCAAACGTTCTGCTGCCCTGCTCGAAATACCCATCACCGACGACGGGGCCACCGAAATTGCGCGCCGCAGCCGGGGTACGCCGCGCATAGCCAACGCGCTGCTGCGCCGAATCCGCGATTTTGCACAGATCAAAGGCAGCGGCGATGTCAATCAGGAAATTGCCCGTTACGGATTGGCGGCGTTGGATGTGGACGAAAACGGCTTAGACGAAATGGACAACCGCATCCTCAATGCCATTATACACAAGTTCAAGGGCGGGCCGGTGGGGCTGACCACCATTGGCACTGCTGTCGGCGAGGAAGCGGGTACCATCGAAGAGGTACACGAGCCATTTTTAATCATGGAGGGCTATTTGCAACGCACCCCCCGTGGCCGGGTGGCCACCGAAAAAGCTTATAAACACATCGGCGCAGTGGTACCCACGCGGGTGCAAAGCGGATTATTTGGCTGATACAGGCCGCTGACCCTACATCTCCTCCGGACCTTCGCCCACCCAGTCCTGAATGACGTACCCGTCTTCGCAATGGGGTTTCAGCTGTTGCTCTATGAAGTCCCGCACTTCGTGTACAATCGAACCCGGATAGAGCAGGTGTACGTTGGGGCCGGCATCCAAGGTGAAATAAACCGGATTGCCCGTGTCTGTGCGGTACCGGCGCACTTTTTCCATGATGGCCAACGAACCCGGTTGCAGGAGTACATAAGAGGGATTGCTGCACATCATCAGGGCATGCAGCGTAAGGGCTTCGTCTTCCACAATTTTGCCGAAGGCGGGCAGGTCGCCGCTTTCCAAAGCATTGAGCAGGGCATCCAGCCGGGCTTTGGCTTGGGCGTAGCGCGGCGCAGCATACGGATTGTCTTCCATCAGGGCATGACCGGCGCGACTGGAGACGGCCTTTTCGTCGGTACTGACAATTAGAATGTCGTCGTGGAAATCTTTAAAAGTCTCGTGCAGCAAATCGCCTGCTGCCACCGCATACTCGTTGGACGACCCCTGTATCAATCCGGTTTCTCCCCAAAGGGCGGCGTGCGAAAAAATGGAACGACAGGCGCTCCCACTGCCGAGACGCGCCAGCCACGAGGCTTTCCGTTCAAAATCTTCTGCTGCCTGTAGGGTGCCGAACAGCCGATCCTCCAAAGAGCACAGACACAGAGCAAGCGCCGATATGGCCGATGCAGAAGAGGCAATGCCCGCCGAATGGGGAAAGGAATTGCCGGTGCGGATGGTGAGATCCAGCTGTTTCAGGAAAGGAAAAACAGGGAGCAGGGTATTGAGAAATTCCGCCATTTTGGCCTGAAAGGCCGGGTTTTCTGCTTCGTGAAAGAAAAAATCCAGATTTACCCCGGCGCTGTGGGTATCGTCGCGGAAGATGTATGACAATTCCATGTCGGTACAGGCAGCCGAGAGCGTAAAACTCAAAGAAGGATTGCGCGGCAACTGGTTGCCGTACTTGCCCCAATATTTAATCAGGGCGATATTGCTGGGGCTGCGCCACAGGATGTTGTCTGCTTCCGGCGGATTCGAGGAGTCGAGAATGAGACGCGGGTTATCGTACATAATTTGGTAATGTGTTAATTTGGTAATGTATTAATTTGCAGGTAGTTATATCGAAAATACGGGAAATAATTCAGACCAGGTACAAGGACAGAAACAGACAACATTATCAGACAGGATTTTAGGATTTACAGAGTTTTTAACTATTTGTTTATCAATAACTTAAAACAATTTAATCCTGTAAACCCTGTAAATCCTGTCAAAAGAACCCCGATGGGTTTAAAAGGCCACTTCTGCCCGGACCTGTTGCATGAGTTCCTCAATCTCTTCTGCTTCAATCGGGATATTTTTAAACAAATCAATCGGCCCGTCGTCGGTCACTACTAAGTTGTTTTCCAATCGGATGCCCAGCCCTTCTTCGGGAATGTAAATACCCGGCTCGCAGGTGAAAAGCATGCCGGCGCGGAACGGCTCGTAGCGCAGACAAATGTCGTGTACATCCAAACCCAGATGGTGGCTGGTGCCGTGCATGAAGTATTTTTTATAGGCAGGCTGGTTTTTGTCCTGTTTTTCAACATCATCACGGCTGATGAGACCCAATTGGAGCAACTGCCCTTCCATGACTTTCCCTACTTCTTTGTTGTATTCCTCCAACGTGATGCCCGGCACCAACATGGTTTTGGCTTCGTTCATAACGTGGAGGACTGCGTTATACACCGCTTTTTGCCGCTTGGTGAAAGTGCCGTTCACGGGAATGCAGCGCGTCAGGTCGGCGTTGTAGTTGGCATATTCGCAGCCAAAATCCATGAGAATCACGTCGCCGTCGTGGCACACCTGGTTGTTCTCGTTGTAGTGGAGCACACAGGCGCTTTTGCCGGAGGCAATGATGGGGTTGTACGCATGGCCGGTCATGCCGCTGCGGATAAACTCGTGGATGATTTCCGCCTCGATTTCGTACTCGTAAACACCCGGACGGGTAAACTGCATCACCCGGCGGAAGGCATTGCCCGTCACGTCTATGGCCCGCTGGGTGGCATCAATTTCGTGCTGGCTTTTCACCATCTGGAGTTTTTTCAAAATGGGTTGTGCGCGGTGCAGGGTGTGGCCCGGATAGCGGCTCTGGACCATTTTGGCGTAGCGGTGGTCGCGGGTTTCTACTTCCGAGGCGTAGCGGTCGTTTTCGTTGATATTGAGGTAAAGGCCCTCGCTCAACAGGATGAGTTCGTTGAGCATGACCTCCGCTTCGTCCAAAAACAACACTTTTTCGATGCCGGAGGTCTGTTGGGCCTCTTCTTTGGTATATTTGTGGCCCTCCCAAACGGCAATGTGCTCGTTGGTGCGCTTGATGAGGAGTACCTCTTTAAACCCCTCGCGTTTGCAGTCGGGGTAGAGCAGCAGCATGGTCTCTTCCTGATCTATCCCGCACAGGTAGAACAGACCTGCATTTTGCCGAAACGGGAAAAACTGGTCGCCCGAACGCGGCATCATATCATTAGAGTTGAAAATGGCAAGGGTGTTGGGCTTCATCTCGCGGATGAAACGCTTGCGGTTGAGCTGGTAAAGTTCCGGAGAAAGCGGCGCGTATTTCATTGTATTATCTATATTTTGGGGGCAAAAATAGAAAAACAATCTTAGTCGCCCGCTTTTTTTCGGCCAATCCGCAAATTTGAAAGCCACAAGCCAAAAAGTCCCTAACTTTGTGTCCGTTTTCTGCAAAACCTGCCGGATTCATGCACGGATCCGGCGCTCACTACCCATCCTTTTTGTCTATATGCCTGCGCTGTTTCCCCTTCCCGACCAGACCCCTTTTTCTATCCATAATTTGCCGTTTGGGGTGTTTTCCACGGCCGATCAGCCCGTTCGGCGCATTGGCGTGGCGCTGGGCGATTTCATCATTGACTTAGCGGCCATGAGCAGCGTGTCTCTGTTGGACGAACTGGACTTTGACCCCGAAGTGCTTCAGCTGCCCACCCTCAATGCTTTTGCTGCCCTCGGCAAAACACCCCGCCAGCGGCTTCGGCAACGCTTGCAGGAGATGTTTTCCGACCCGAAAGGGGCGTTTGTGTCTTTGATGGATCACTTTTTGGTACCCATGTCCGCAGCCACCCTGCACCTGCCCATACAGATCGGCGATTATACAGACTTTTACAGCAGCGAAGAACACGCCACCAACGTGGGGAAGATGTTCCGCGATCCGGCCAATGCCCTGCTGCCCAACTGGAAACACCTGCCCGTGGCCTACCACGGTCGGGCATCGTCTATATGCGTGTCGGGCACGCCCTTCCACCGGCCTCAGGGACAAACACGCCCCGACGAGCAGGCTCCTCCGGTCTTTGGCCCCACCAAGCGCCTTGATTTCGAGTTGGAAGTGGCGGCTGTGATCGGGCAGCCGACGGCCTTGGGCGAAAGTGTGCGGGCAGCCGATGCGGAAGACCACATTTTTGGCTTCGTGCTTTTCAACGACTGGTCGGCCCGCGACATTCAAAAGTGGGAATACGTGCCGTTGGGGCCTTTTTTGGCCAAAAATTTCTTTTCCTCCATTTCTCCCTGGATTGTCACCCCGGAAGCCCTCGAACCGTTCCGGGTGCAGGCCCCGCCGCAAGACCCCCCCGTGCTGCCCTACCTGCAATGCAGCGGCCCGCGTCATTTCGACATTCCGTTGGAAGTGGCCATCCGCCCGCCCGGCTCCGACCGGGAAACGGTGGTGACCCGCTCCAATTTTAAGCACCTCTACTGGTCGGTGGCCCAACAGATCGCCCATCACACGGTGAACGGCTGCAACCTTCAGGCGGGCGATGTGCTGGCTTCCGGCACCATTTCCGGCCCGGAACCGGAGAGCTTTGGTTCGATGCTGGAACGCACCTGGGGCGGCAAAACGCCCCTGACGCTGACAGACGGCACTGAGCGGGCTTTCATTGAGGACGGCGACACGGTGATTATCCGGGCAACGGCCCAAAAGGGCGATATCTGCGTGGGTTTTGGCGAAGTGGCCAATCGGGTGTTGCCGGTGCGGGAAAGGGGGTGAAGGTTTTGACGGAAACCTCATACAAGCTCCGGGGAGGCTCTTCTGCGCGGGAGGAGGCTGGTGTGGAAGGGGGTCAGGTTTTTTTGGGATGTCCCGTGTTGAAATAGAAGCACGGGCCGTTGGATGAACAGCATGCAAAAGGGGCATATACCTGGGAGGCCCTGCAATTCAGAGATTTTTGGCCGTTGGATGAACAGCATGCAAAAGGGGCAGGCTTACACCATAAATCGGTGCGCTGGCCGATTTTAGGAAACCTGGGTTAAGTGCAGCCTCAAGGCTTCCTGAGTGGCTTTCAGGGCTTCCTGCGTCACCCGATGGCTTTCCTGACATGCCACAAGTGCTTCCCTGAGCGTGTGGATGGTAGATTCCATTGCCTCCATGACGTACTTTGGCACCTGCATGGTGCAGTGATTAAACTGCTCACCCTGATCAAAATTGTTAAATTGCTGCCCTTCCCGATATGCCTTGATGGCTTCGGGCGTGGTGGCGAGCTTCTCTGCTGCCACGGCAACTTTCTCATTGTCAATCATACGTCGGTTTTGCTCGATTTCGTTTAAGTTCTGTCTTGTCATACTAAGGTAGGAGGCTAATTCTTTTCTCGGCATTTTGACTTTTTCGCGATAATACTTAATTCCGGCTCCATAATAATTTTTTTTCATAACCAAGACGTTTTAAAATGATTATTATACCTAAACTGACGCTGTTACGCAGTGAGGGAAGCCCGAGACATGCAAAGGTAATAAAAAAATTCTGTCTGAAAGTAAAAATATTTTTAGTGTTAATTTATAAAATAAAGTAATAATATATAAATAATTTATTATCAATGACTACATTTTTTTTTCTTGCGCTTCGCAACTAAAGACTTGCAAAATGCAAGAAAGGAGTTGCAAAATGCAACTGAAAAAATTTGTGGAAAATCACACGGGCTTCCGATCTTTGCCTCATGGTTATCAATTACACTTTTTAAGTGTATCATACATTATGGTATAATGATCCATCCTCTACTACAAATACATGTTTTTTGTATTATGGATATGGATAGAAAATATATGATTTATCTGTGGTATAAGCTATTTGTTACGCTCAATGAAATTCCCCTTCTACCGCCAACGCGACGCAATGGACTGTGGCCCTGCCTGCCTGATGATGATCTCGGCAGCACACGGTCGGACTTATCCCCTGCCTTACCTGCGCGACCAGAGCCACATCGGACGCGACGGAGTATCTGCCGAAGGCATTATGGTAGCGGCTGAACGGATCGGCCTGCGGGCCATGACAGTACGGGTACCCTATGACACCGGATTGGAAAGCGCGTGTTTGATGACAGCTCCCTGGCCCTGTGTGGCCTACTGGAACCAGAATCATTTTGTGGTAGTGATAAAAGCCACAAAAAACCAGGTATGGATAGCTGATCCTGCTGCCGGGGTTATTAAAGTGCCGCGAAACGCTTTTGAAAAATCATGGAGTAATAACGAAGGACAGGGTATTCTGATCCTGATGGAACCTACCCCGCAGTTTTACCGGGAGCAAAGTGATTTGCCCGTAGAAACTGCGCGGTTTTCGCATTTGCTTGGTTATGTTCGCCCTTACACTTCTTTGATCGGACAACTGATGGCCGGGATGTTGATCGGCAGTCTTTTGCTGCTGTTGTTTCCCCTGCTTACCCAGAGTATTGTGGATTTCGGGATAGATAACCGCAATGTTGATTTTATCTACCTTGTTTTAGCAGGACAGTTTGTCCTTTTTTTCAGCCAGATTGCCGTACAATTCCTACAAAGCCGCATATTGCTTTACATGGGTGCGCGAATCAATGTGGCGATGGTCAGTGATTTTTTGACGAAGCTCATGCGCCTTCCTGCCCGTTTTTTCGATGCAAAGCACACGGGGGATCTCATGCAGCGCATCGGCGATCAGACGCGGATAGAGTATTTTTTGAGTCATTCAGTACTACCTATATTATTCGCCTTTGTCAATTTTATAGTGTTCAGCGGTATTCTCCTGCTGTATAATGCGCCCATTTTTGGAGTATTTATGCTGGCCGCCGCCCTGTATATAATGTGGATCACGCTTTTTCTGCGCAGGCGAAAAGAATTGGACTATTTAAAATTCCAACAGGCAGGCGATAATAATAATACCCTGATTGAATTGATACACGGGATGCAGGAGATCAAACTACAGGGGTCTGAACGCAAGCGCCGCCTCCGGTGGGCCAATGTACAGGCGCGGCTTTTCCATACCAATCTGCGTTCGCTCAACCTTGCCCAGTGGCAAGAGGCCGGAGCAGGACTGATCAATCAGAGCAAGAATATTATCATTACTTTTTTGGCTGCTAAAGCAGTAATGGAAGGCCAGATGACCTTGGGTATGATGCTGGCTACACAATATATGGTAGGCCAGTTAGACGGGCCACTCCAACAGTTCATTTCTTTTATGCGCACCGCTCAGTATGCCAAACTGAGTTTGTTGCGCATCGCAGAAATACAGGATCAGCCGGATGAAGACGCACTTACGCAGGTGCAGGGCAATAATGAAGCAGCCGCTGCTCCATTTGTACGCCATTCGGAGGCAACCGGGCTGTTGGGAACGCAACCGGCTTTATCCGGCGATATCGTACTGGATAACCTGCATTTTCGATATACGGACATCGCACCCAAAGTACTGAAAGGCATTGATCTGCGTATCCCACAGGGTAAAGTGACAGCCATTGTAGGTAGCAGCGGCAGTGGCAAAACCACCCTGCTCAAATTGCTGCTTGGTTTTTATAACCCGACGCAGGGCAAAATATCGGTTGGCAATACTTCCTTAGCGGCTGTGTCTCCCGCGCTTTGGCGAAGCCGTTGCGGCGCCGTAATGCAGGAGGGCTTTATTTTTTCGGATACCATTGCCCAGAACATTGCCGAAAGCGATGAGGTACCTGATGCCGCCCGGCTGCTTCAGGCGGCGGCGCTGGCGCGGTTGGATGATTTTATTGCAGAATTACCACTCGGCTACGCCACCAAAGTGGGCGCACAGGGCAATGGCGTAAGTCAGGGACAAAGGCAGCGCCTGCTCATTGCCAGAGCCATTTATAAAGACCCCGATTATCTTTTTTTCGACGAAGCCACCAATGCCTTGGATGCCAACAACGAAAGGGCCATTGTGGAAAACTTAGAAGCCTGGCAACAGGCAACCCACACGCCCGACCGTGCGTCTAAAACCATGGTAGTTGTGGCCCACAGGCTCAGTACTGTATGTCGAGCCGATCAGATTGTTGTATTAGACAAAGGACAGATTGTGGAAATCGGTACACATACAGCATTGACTGAAACAAGGGGGTTCTACTACACTCTGGTTAAGAATCAATTAGAGTTGGGTGCTTAAAAAGAAATAGATGCCACTTCCAAATTAAAAACTACCCCGAAGCCCAAGACCTTATTTTTCATTCATCACTTATCTTTTGTACCATGAAATTTGATCTCTTTAAAACAGCTTATGACCTCCAGCGGATAGACCACCTGATCCGCACCGCCGCAACAGGCTCACCCAAATCGCTGGCTGATCGCCTCGGCATCTCAGAATGTAGTGTATATCGCCTGATAGACGATCTGAAAGAGCAGGGATTTCCCATTGAATATGACAAGTGCAGGCAAACGTATCGCTATGCCGCCCCCGTTGAGTGGCGTATAGAATTGGTCACCAATGGAGAAAAACACCTTTCCATAAAAGGCGGCAAAAAAAATTTTGATTTTTTTTCTAAACTCGCAAATTTTGATAGTGAGGGGCCGCACCTTTGTGATGCTTTCCAAATCTATGGTGCACAATAGGGGCGGAAAGTCGGGAAACTACCCACCCGGCCTGAATCCGTGGGGAGGAGGGCAAGTAAAAAGAGGGGGAAAATCATAAATATTATTTTTATGGATCAATTATTAGATATTTTTGCCAAATTTAGGGAAAGCAACCTAAATGAGGAACAAGTTTGTCAAGTGGTAGGTGGTGCTGCGGGCGATACTTGTAATGGACACCCCTGCTGTAAAGAAACGGCGGGGGGAGATACATCTACGGATGATGTTTGTACCGGTAATACATGTGATGCGGATGATGGTGCAGATTGGTGTGCTTAATAATGGCCACGCTGACTTGCCAACAAATTAATACGGTTAAAATACTCATGTTACTTTTCTGCAACATGAGTATTTTGTGTTGCCATACCTATCACCCGGTAGATACTGAAATATTTAAAGCCTACAAAGGTAATTATCAGAAATCTGCCGAATTGGTTGAACTTCACTCGGAGTGCTTCCTGTCAGGAAAAAATTGTGACAAAGCCGCAATGGATTTCTCATTGATTGGTGACTATCCATCCACTTTAAGCACTTGGGATTTGCAAGGCTTTAACACCTATATTCAAGCCTCTGACTCTTTGGAGAATCCTGAAAATTACATAGCGGTCGACTATTACACCTACATTGACACCTTGTCTGATTCGTATCAGGTGGTCATGACCAATGAAGCACATCATCGCCCAGAATGCAGAATATTGACTACCGAATTAGTCAAAAGGTTGAAAGAAAAAGGTTTCGGGTACTTGGGAGTTGAAGGATTAAAAGAAAATAAGGACGCTTTAAGAGAAAGAGGTTTCCCAAATCTCAATTCCGGCTACTACATTAGAGAACCCCAATATGCAAACCTGTTAAGGATAGCTCTAAGGTTAGGATATGAGGTATTTCCTTACGATAATAAACCTGGAAGGAGCAAACAAAGAGAGATCCATCAAGCCGCTGAAATTAATGCAATTTTGCAGGAAGACCCAAAGGGACGAATTTTAATACACGCAGGATGGGGACACATTCGGGAAGATACAGCAATCATGGGTGGATTAATGGCTTATGAATTTAAAAAAATAAGCGGCAATGATCCATTAACCATCAGTCAGCCACGTTATATGCCGATGAGTGAGTCAAAATTTGAAAACCCATTTTATAAACGTATTGCGTCTATCAAGGCACCTTCTGTTTTGCTTAATCGAAGTGGCTCTGGCTTTTACAAAGATGCAATGACAGATGTTCTTTTGTTCCATCCCCGTTCCGGCCTGTCTTATTTTTTGAAAAAAGATTGTTATGCCCGAAAAGTAATGCTGAATATTAAGGAAGATGTAATTTTGTTAGTCATTCCAATCTCAGATGAATTAGTAAAATTACCAGTTCCAGTATATACCAGAGAAATAAAAAAAGGTCGCCAAACTGTAAAAGTTTATTTGCCTTTTAAGGGACAGTTTAATCTTTATTTATTGAGCGTAGAAAATATGTACTTCTTTAAAAAAATTTCAGTGAAATGATTTTAATCTTATCTAATAACGACGATTGGTCAACCAATGATGTAGTGGAATGGCTACATGCAAAAGAAGCATATTTTCAACGCTTGAATTTTGATTCGCTCCCCTCCACTATATGTGAGATAAGCATCAACAATGAAACCTCTAAAACTTCAATTGTCTTCAAAGACAAGCTAATTGATTCACAAAAAATTGATATTATCTGGTTTAGAAGATCAGCAAAACCTTCTTTTTTGAGTCTTCAAAACTCGAATTTTGCACAAAATGGTTTTGGGCGGCAATTAGTAGAGTTTGTTGCATCTGAATCAAAGTATTTTTTCAGAGCATTTTTTCATGCAATCGGTTCTAATAAAAAATGGTTGAATAACTTTCTATCCGCACATAACGACAAATTCGACACCTTACTTAAGGCACAACAATTAGGAATAGATATTCCGACAACTTTTCTGACTTTTTCCAAAGCAGCAGCCTTGAATTTTATTGATAGACAGGATTCAGTCATTATGAAGCCAATTTACAATATTGATATGTTTATGATTGACGATCAAAGGTATATGCCTTACACAAAAAGAGTCGTAAAAGAAGACTTTGATAACTTTGATGAAAATATATTCCCAATTTTGCTCCAAAAAGAGATCAAAAAAAAATACGAAGTGCGTTCTTTTTATCTGGATGGTAAATTTTACAGTATGGCCATTTTTTCTCAACAAAGCGAGCAGACTGAAGTGGATTTTAGAAAGTACAATTATATTAAGCCCAATAGACGCGTTTCTTATGTGCTTCCAGATAAAGTGGAGAAAAACCTTAAATTGCTTATGAATAAACTTAATCTAAATTCAGGATCAATTGACCTAATCAGATCAAGTGATGGTAAATATATATTTCTCGAGGTTAATCCAGTAGGTCAGTTTGGAATGGTATCTTATCCATGCAACTACTATTTGGAGGAAAAAATTGCTAATTTTTTAATTGATAATCAATGACAAACGAAATCATCAAGATACTTAAAGAATCGGGACTAGGAGATGCTGAAATAAGGCAATTTCCCTTGCCAACATTGTTATCTGACAGAATGACTGATCCAGTCAATCAGAATATTTTGAAAAAGGTGTTATACGAATCGCACTATCATTCAACTACTAAAATGCCTCAATCCTTCTTTTTTAAGCATATTTCAACAATTGTAAATGTTGAGGCGGAGCATGAATAAGTATTTTCTTCTTTTTTCAAATTGTATCCTAGTCCTTGGATATAAAAGATCTTTAATCTGTGATTTACAGAATAGCACCTACTTATCTATACCTATGGAGTGTTATGAATTACTTAAATTAATAAAAATAAAAAAATTCTCAATTGAAGAATTAAAACAACACTATAACAATGAGATAGATATAGGAATTGATACCTTCATAGAACATCTAATATCAAAAGGACTTGGTATTTACTCCGATGATATCATAAATTTTTCAGAACTGGATATGCGGTGGGCATTTCCGGGTAATGTTTCAAATGCCATCATTGAAATCTCTGAACAAACTAATATAAACCATTTTAAAGTATGTATTTCTCAACTGAGTAAGCTTGGATGTTTCGCACTTGAATTGAGGTGTCAGAAAAAAATACAAAAAAATGAGCTGCTAGAGATTCTTAGTTACGCCAAAGGTACTTCGATTCGCTATATTTTGACATTAATACCTTATTACAAAAACATAGACTATGATCTTTTTTTATCAATCTTTACTGAAAATCCAATATGTGGAAATATAGTAGTTATGGGCAGCCCTTTTGTCAAGAAAATAGATAGATTGTCGTTTACCGACAACACATTGATTACTGAGTCTTGTGGTATGGTCAAAAAGACATTATTTCTATTAAATATTAAGTCATTTTCTGAATCCCACCACCACAACTCCTGCCTCAACCGGAAAATCTCCATTGATACAGAGGGTAATATCAAAAACTGCCCGTCCATGACACAGTCATTTGGAAACATCCGGGA
>WBZP01000719.1_pt1 | contig 34834 bp, 36 predicted proteins | sample 5204301 | NCBI WGS metagenome assembly WBZP01 (sample SAMN12412401, study PRJNA552823) | activated sludge metagenome | isolation source: activated sludge from nitrification reactor of wastewater treatment plant... | place: USA: Pennsylvania | collected 2017 | reverse complement strand
GCGACTGACTCTTTCGTGCCCAAAACGGCCGTAGCGGTTTCCCGATAGCGGCCAGCCAGCCAAACCCAGGTTCTGCGAACTGGGATGCTCCGAAGCGGCCATTGGCGACCTCACCCTGCCGGCCAGGAGTTGTCCTTCACGCTGCATTTTCAGAACCAATCTCATCGGCCGTTCCCGATGCCGAACTGCCGTTCGTTTTGTTGCCCTGTGCGTTTTTCTTGTACGCGCCGCGTAGCGCTCATTCACAATCTTGACGGTGTGGATTTGCGTGTTATGAATCAGGTACTGAAGCCAAAATCACGATCTACAAAGTAGCCGCCCCTCCTGATACACTCCGCCATATGCGTACCTCCCTCGCGTACCTTCTTGCCATGGCGTTATGCCTGAACGCTGCTTTCGCAGCAGCGGCCGGCTATTGCCAGCATCAGAAGGAATCTCCGCAGGCGGTGCATTTCGGACACCACGTGCATCAACATGATCGCTCGGCGGACAAGGTGCCCGATACTGGCACTCAGATCGATCCCGACTGCGGTTTCTGCAATCTGTCGTTCTCGTCGTTCGTCCCGGCTTTGTCGCCGACGCTGGGCGATAGCAGCCCGCCCCAACTCGTGGCACCCCCTGTTGCGGAGTTCTGCTCCACCACTGTCGATCCCTTCGACCGTCCACCACTCGCCCGCCTCGCCTGATCCGGCGGGACGCGCTACACCTTTTCGTCCTTGACGGCTGACCGAGCCCGCTCCAGCGGGCTGTCGGCTGCGTTCCGTCGGATTCTTCGCATGATTCAACTCGCTGAGGAATTCGATGAAAAAGACGCTATTGCTATCGCTGGGGCTGCTCGCCACGCTGCCTGTCCTCGCACAAAACTCACAGTCCCTGGTCAAGGCGGTAGCGACACCCGCGCCCGCCGGACTCGCCGCGCCGGCGACTGACCTGCCACTGACCCTGGAGCACGCCTGGCAACTCGCCGAACAGGCCAATCCAGCGCTGAAGAACGCCCAGGCCAACCTCGTCGCCGCCGAGGGCCAGCTCGCCGACACTCAGGGCTTGCTCTGGAACAACCCGCAGATCGCGGCCGAACGCATGCGGCGCACGGTTCCCGACCCCGGGATCGGCGACCGGACACAGCGTGAGTGGATTGTGGGTCTCACGCAAACGCTGGAGATCGCCGGCCAACAGGGCTATCGGCGCACGGCGGCGGAGCAGGAACTTGCGGCGCTGCGCGAGACGATCGAAGAAGCACGGCGGCAGTTGCGCGCCGAGGTTGAGCAGAAATTCGTCCGCGTCATCGCCCTGCAATTGCGCGCCGAGATGGAAACTGGTCTGGTCGACCTGATCAGGGAGAACAGCACCGTCACGCGCAAGCGCTTCGACGCGGGCGAAGATACCAAGCTTGACGCCAATCTCGCCGAAGTCGAACTCGGGCGGGCACGCAACCAGCTCGAAACCGTTGGCGAGCAGTTGATCCAGGCCCGTGCGGAACTGGCGACCCTGCTGCAACTGCCGGCGGAAAGGCTTCCTGCGGTGAAAGGAGCGCTCGCCGTCAAATCGGAGCTGCCCTATACCCTGGATCAACTGCTTACTGCGGCAGCCGGCCGTGCCCAGTTGCGTGCCCTCGATCACCGCGAGCAGGCGGCACGCAATCGCCTCGGCCTCGAACGGGCGGCAGCCTACCCGGACATCACCGTTGGCCTGAATTCCGCCCGCGAAGGCCCGGGCGATGCCCGCGAGAAGTTCGTCGGGCTGAGCGTATCGGTCCCCTTCCCGCTCTTCCGGCGCAATAGCGCCGGCATCGGCAAGGCGTCGGCGGAACTGACCCAGGCCGAGATCGAGAAACAGGCCGCTGGCCGAGACACCCGCGCCCGCGTCCTGACGCTGTGGCAGAAGCTCGACAGCCTGCGTCAGCGAACACAACGGCTCGACCAGTCGGTGCTGCAACGCCTCGAAGAAAACCAGCGCCTGTCGACGGCCGCCTACCGTGCCGGCGAGATAAGCCTCGTCCAGATGCTGCTCGCCACCCGGCAGGTGCTCGACACCCGCCGCGAAGTCCTCGAAGCGATGACCGAGTTCGCCTTGACGCGCAGCGAACTGGAGCAAACCGCCGGCTGGAGCGCGAGCCAATGAAGGCCGCACCTGCCATCGCCGGCCAACCCACACGCATCGGAAAAGACCTCATGAAGACATCGAAAACCAATCTGCCCCTTGCCTTGGCCATCGGGCTGGCGGCACTTGCCCTGACCGCTTGCGACAAGCCGGCGCCAACCGCGAAGGTAGCGCAACCGGCAACGCAACCAGCCGTCGCGCCAAACGGCGGCGCCGACAAGGCCGGCGACAAGCGCGGAGAACCCAAGGAAGGCGAAGCCGGCCATGGCGAAGCAGGTTTGTTGAAGCTCAGCGCCGAAGACATCGAGACCGCCGGAATCAAGGTCGAAGAACTCGCGGCGCAGGAAATCAGCGAACAGTTGATCGTAACCGCCACCATCCGTCCCAATCAGGATCGCATAACGCATATCGCGCCACGCGTACCGGGGCGCATTGTCAAAGTTCAAGCCAATCTCGGTGACCAAGTCAAGGCCGGCCAGGCGCTGATCGTCCTCGACAGCCTGGAAGTCGGCGAGGCACACTCGGGCTATCTCCAGGCGAAGACCCAGCTCGCGGTGACCAAGGCCGACTTCGAGCGGGCCGAGAAACTGCACGGCGAGCAGATCATCGCGCAGAAGGACCACCTGCGCGCCCACGCCGAGTACGACAAGGCGAAGGCATCGTTCGCCGCTGCCGGCGACAAGCTGCGCATGCTCGGGGTGGGGACAACGCCAGCCGACGATGGCCGGGCGGTATCGACTTTCCCGCTGAGCACGCCATTCGCCGGAACAGTCATCGAAAAGCACGCCATCCTTGGCGAACTGGCGCAACCCGACAAGTCGGTGTTCACCGTCGCCGACCTGTCGCGCCTGTGGATCGAGGCCAACCTGTTCGAGAAGGATCTCGGCCGGGTCAAGCCCGGCGCCGAGGCGACCGTCACCGTCGACGCCTATCCCGGTGAATCCTTCCAGGGCAAGCTCACCTATATCGCGGCGGTCGTGGACAAGGAGACGCGCACGGTCCAGGCCCGCGTCGAGGTCGCCAATCCGGGCGGCCGTCTCAAGCCCGAGATGTTCGCCTCCGCCGCAATACGTACCGTCGGGACCAGCGGGACCGCCGCTGTCGCCGGCAAGGACAAGGCGCTGGTCTTGCCGCAGGAGGCCGTGGTGTTGATGCAGGGGCAGCCGACGGCCTTCATCGCCGAAGACGGCGGCTTTGAGCCACGTGTCGTCGAACTCGGCGACAAGCTGCGCGGGAAGGTGGTGATCAAAAGCGGGCTGAAGGCTGGCGAGAAGGTGGTGGTGGCCGGGAGCTATGCGCTCAAGGCCCGCCTGCTCAAATCGCAAATCGGCGATTCGCACTGAGGACCGGCCATGCTCAATTCAATTGTCGATCTGTCGCTGCGCTACAAAATCCTGGTACTGGTCGGATTCCTGCTCGTCGTCGTCTTCGGCGTCCAGGCATTCCGTGCCGTGCCGGTCGATGCCTTTCCGGACATGACGCCCGTCCAGGTCAACGTCTACACCGAGTCACCGGGCCTCGCCGCCGAGGATGTCGAGAAGCTGCTGACCTTTCCGGTCGAGACAGCCATGGCCGGCTTGCCCGGCGTCGAGGAAATCCGCTCCGTATCGCTGTTCGGACTGTCCTACGTCAGCGTCTATTTCAAGGACGATGTCGACATCTACTTCGCCCGCCGCCTGGTCGGCGAAAAGATCATCGAAGCCAAGTCGCGCATGCCCGAGGGCTACGGCGAACCGACGCTGGGTCCGAACTCGTCGGGTCTCGGACAGGTGTTCTGGTACACCATCGAATCGGCCGACCAGAAGCTGAGCGCGATGGACCTGCGCACGCTCCAGGACTGGAACGTCCGCCTGCTGCTGCGCACTGCAGCGGGAGTGGACGATGTCACTTCCTGGGGCGGCGACGAGAAACAGTTCCAGGTGCTGATCCAGCCACAGAAACTGATCAAGTACGGACTCAGCTTCAAGGCGGTGATGGAAGCGCTGGCGGCCAACAACCGGCAGGTCGGCGGCCAGTACGTCAACCTCGGCCGCGAGCAGTATCTGGTGCGCGGACTGGGCCTGGTGACCGGAACCCGCGACATCGGCAACATCGTGATCACGCAGCGCGAAGGCTCGCCGATCTACGTTCGCGATGTCGCCGAGGTCAAGGAAGCGCCCGGCCTGCGTTTTGGTGCGGTAACCCGGGACGGCAAGGAAGTTGCGCTGGGCATGGCGCTGGCACGCATCAACGAAAACGCCAAGAACGTCGTCGATGCGGTCAAGGCCAAGGTCACGCTGGCCCAGCAGGCGCTGCCCAAGGGGGTATCAATCAATACCGTGTACGACCGCACGGAACTGGTCGTCAAGGCGCTCGCGACGGCCGAGAGCGCGCTGCTCGAAGGCTCGATCCTGGTCGCCATCATCCTCTTCCTGTTCCTCGGCGAAATCCGCTCGGCGATCGTCGTCGTCGTCACGCTGCCGCTGGCGATGCTGATCGCCTTCATCCTCATGCAGTACGTCGGCATGTCTGCGAACCTGATGTCGCTCGCCGGATTGGCGATCGGCATCGGCATGATGGTCGACGGCGCCGTGGTGATGGTCGAAAACGGTTTCCGCCTGCTCTCGCATCAGGCCGGCAGGACGGTGAACCGGACCCACGTCATTCTGGAAGCGGCGCGCGAGGTGATCAACCCGATCGCCTTCGCCATCCTCATCATCATCGTCGTCTTCCTGCCGCTGTTCTCGCTCACCGGGCTCGAAGGCAAGCTGTTCAAGCCGATGGCGCTGACCATCACCTTCGCCATGGTCGGCTCGCTGGTCCTGACGCTGACGCTGGTGCCGGTGCTCTCGGCGCTGATCCTGAAGCCGAAGGAGGAAAAGGACACGCCCCTGGTGCGCTGGGCCAAGCGCCTGTACCTGCCGCTGCTCGACCGGGCGCTGGAGAACAAGAAAACGGTGATCTGGGGGGCCGTGGCGCTGCTGGTCGCGGCGCTGGCCACCTTCCCCTTCCTCGGCAAGGAGTTCATGCCCAACTTGCAGGAAGGCTCGATCATGTTCCGCGTGACCGGCATTCCCTCGACCTCGCTGGAAGAAAGCATCAAGGTTTCGCAACGCTTCGACACCTTGTTGAAGCAGAGCTTCCCGCAGGTGAAATCGACGCTCGCCATGATCGGCCGCGCCGAAAAGGGCGAAACCGCGGATGTCAATTACATGGAAATTCTGATCGAGGTGAAACCGCAACGCGAGTGGCCGAAGAAGATGTCGATGCCGGAACTCTCGGGCCAGATGCAGGAGTTCATGGAAAAGGCCATCCCGACGGTCGTCTTGAGCGCCACCCAGCCGATCCAAATGCGCGTCGAAGAACTGATCTCCGGCGTGCGCGCCACCCTGGCCCTGAAAATCTACGGCGAGGATCTGACCACGCTCGACCGCCTGGCCGGGGAAGCCAAGGCGGTACTCGACAAAGTTCCCGGCGTCGCCGATCTGGCGCTGGAAGCGAACAAGGGCAAGCCGCAGTTGGTGGTCAAGGTCAACCGCGACGAGGCGGCGCGCTACGGCATCAACGCCGACGAGATTCTCGAAGTGGTGCAGGCCGGCATCGGCGGCAAGACGGTCAGCACGGTCATCGACGGCGTCAAGCGTTTCGAACTCCAGGTACGCCTCGACGCCGCCTTCCGCGACAGTCCGCAGGCGATCGGCGACATTCCGATCCGCACCCAGTCCGGCGCGCTGGTGCCGCTGTCGCGGGTCGCCACCATCGACACCGACGAAGGCTACTCCTTCGTCCGCCGCGAGCAGTTGCAGCGATATGCCGTGCTGCAACTCGACGTGAAGGGCCGCGACGTGGACGGCTTCGTCAAGGAAGCCGACGCCAGGATTCGCAGCCAGGTGAAGCTGCCCGAGGGTTACTGGCTGGAATGGGGCGGCGCCTTCGAGAACCAGCAGCGGGCGATGGCCCGTCTCGCGGTCATCGTGCCGCTGACCATCGGCCTGATCTTCCTGCTGCTGTACACGGCCTTCAACTCGCTGGCGCACGCGACGCTGATCATCGCCAATGTGCCCTTCGCGGTGATCGGCGGCGTCTTCGGTCTGGCGATCACCGGGCAATACGTGTCGGTGCCCTCGGCCATCGGCTTCATCGCCGTGTTCGGTGTGGCCATGCTCAACGGCATCGTCCTGGTGTCCTTCCTCAACGACCGGCGACGACAGGGATTCAGCATCCGCGAGGCGGTGCGCGAAGGGGCGGCGCTGCGTCTGCGGCCGGTATTGATGACCGCCTCGGTGGCGATCCTCGGCCTGATTCCGACGCTGCTCTCGCAGGGCGTCGGGGCGGAGACGCAGCGGCCTTTGGCCACCGTCGTGGTCGGCGGCCTGTTCACCTCCACCGCGCTGACCTTGCTACTGCTGCCCTTGATGTACGAATTGGTGGAAACCCGCCGCCAGCGCAATGGGTCGGCGACCTGACCGAAACAGAAAGGACATGACATGAAAGCATTGACAGCAGTATCGGCGTATCTGGCAACCCTCGTTCTGACCGCTTGCGCCGGGCATACGCACAGTCTGGTTCGGGAGGAAAGCGATCAGGAGATCACGACCGGCACATTCCGTCATGATGGCCCGGAGGGATCGTCCATGGCGCTGGAGTTTCGCGGAACACGGTTCGAGGCGCGGGGCTTTGCCATCGAGCGCGATCAGAATCTCGTGCAATTGCAACGGCGCTATGGAATCGATCGCAAACATTGGGACAGGATCGCTTCCGGCCTCGACACCGACCATTTCGTGTATGCGGCCCAGCCTGAATTGCGTTCGGGCAATGGCGCGACCTTGCGGTGCTCCGCTGTATGGCGGTCCGGGGGCGCCCCGGCAGGGCACTGCGTGACCGCCGAGGGTACGCACATCAATTTTCGGTTCGAGTGAGCGATCTCAGGCCACCAAACGAACGATGGAGAACCGGGATGAAAGAGATCAAGGCATTCATCCATCAACACCGCGCCGCCGATTTGATCCAGGTGCTCGAATCGGCCGGCGGTGTCGCCAAGCCGAAATTGGAGCGATAGTGATGCCGAACGCCTGGCCGCTGAACGGAACTCCGAGGCGCTTTGCTAGCGCGTGAGAGCGAGAAGATCATGCTGACGGAGCTTCCTTCCAATTGGCAGGTGCCCGGCGAAAGAAAGCGTCGCTGGTTTTTCTGCCACGACCTCGATCTGGTGGTCTGGTTCGACGATCGGGACCACCCGGTCGCCTTTCAACTGGCGTATGACAAGTATCGCGATGAGCGGTCGATTACCTGGGACGCGGAAAAGGGATACCGTCACTACGCAGTGGATGAAGGAAACCCTTTTGCCGGGAAGACGCAAACCCCGCTGTTGTTTGAGGATGGTGCGTTTGACGCCAATCGCATTATCGATTTGTTCAAGTCGCTGTCCGCGGAAATGCCACCGGATATCGCGACCTTTGTCCTTCACAAATTGTCCGGCTACCGCTAACAGTCAGCCAGAAAGCTCATCATGACCGAGAAACTTAAACTGGACTTGCCCCTGATCTTGCCGGATGTCGCCGATGAGCGCGATGCCTGCGTGGGGCGATTGACCAGGTTGCTGCAGGCCGAAGGATTGGGAACGGCACACGTGGTTCACGAGAACGGCAGCGCCCGCCTTTGCCTGCACTACGACCCGCAGCGATTCAGCGTGAACCGGGTGCGCGATCTGACCCAAGCGGCCGGCGCGAAGATCGGTGACCGCTTTCGCCACGAGAACCTGCGCATCGACGGCATGGACTGCCCGACCTGCGCCACGGTGATCGAACATGCCCTGCAACGCACGGACGGTGTGCTGGAAGCTTCCGTGAGCTATGCCGCCGAGCGCCTGCGCCTGGAATTCGACAGCGAGAAAATCCAGCGGTCGGCAATCGTCGGGCGCATCCAGGCGCTCGGCTATGCCGTGCGCGAGGAAGGCCATGAGGTCGGGTGGTTTGCCGAGCATCGCGAGCTTATTTTCAGCGGCGTAGCCGGCTTGCTCTTGCTGGCCGGCTGGCTTGCGGGTCGCGCCGACGCACCGCGCGGCTTGGCGCTCGGCTTGTTGCTGGGCGCATACGGGGCAGGCGGTTTCTACACCCTGCGCGATGCCTGGCAGAGTTTGCGCAGCCGGCGCTTCGACATCGACACCTTGATGATCGTCGCGGCGGCCGGGGCGGCGGCGCTGGGTGCGTGGGAAGAAGGTGCGCTGCTGCTGTTCCTGTTCAGCTTGGGCCATGCCTTGGAACACATGGCCATGGACCGGGCGCGCAAGGCCATCGAGGCGCTGGCAGAACTGGCCCCCAAGACCGCCATCGTGCAGCGAGATGGCGTGGAGATCGAGGTGCGTGTCGAAGACTTGCAGCGCGGCGACCGGGTGATCGTCAAACCCGGTCAGCGCATCCCCGCCGATGGTCAGGTGGCGACCGGCAACTCGGCAGTTGACCAGTCTCCGGTAACCGGCGAATCCATGCCAGTGGACAAACAGGCGGGCGACAAGGTTTTCGCCGCTACCGTCAACGGCGAGGGCGCCCTCATCGTCGAGGTGACCAAGCTGGCGCGCGAAAGCACGCTGGCACGCATGATGGATCTGGTGGCCGAGGCGCAGACGCAGAAATCGCCCACGCAACGCTTTACCGACCGCTTCGAGCGAGTTTTTGTGCCCGTCGTGCTGGTGGGTGTCGGTCTGCTCATTGCGCTTCCGCCGCTGTTCGGTTTTCCCTTCGCCGAGTCCTTTTACCGTGCCATGGCGGTGCTGGTGGCGGCTTCGCCCTGCGCGCTGGCCATCGCCACCCCGTCGGCGGTGCTCTCCGGCATCGCCCGCGCCGCGCGCGGTGGCGTGCTGATCAAGGGCGGCGCGCATCTGGAAAATCTCGGCGTGCTCACGGCGATCGCCTTCGACAAGACCGGCACCTTGACCGTCGGCAAGCCCAGGGTGACCGATGTCGTCGCCATCAACGCAGACGAGGCAGGTCTGCTGACTGTGGCCGCCGCCGTGGAAAGCCGCAGCGCCCACCCCCTAGCGCAGGCGGTAGTGACGGAGGCGAAGCGGCGCGGTTTGAGCTGGAGCGAGGCTGGCGAAGTCGAAGCAATTACCGGAAAGGGATTGCGCGCCGCAGTCGATGGAAAAAGGGTAGCCATCGGCAACGCCAAACTGTTTGACGGCGAATCCATCCCCGAAGCCATTCGACAGCACTTTGAGCGCCTCCAGACGGAAGGCAAAAGCATCATGCTGATCCAGGTCGACGGGCAGTTCCTCGGCGTCGTGGGCCTGGCCGATACCCCGCGCGATGGGGTCAAGCAGGTACTGGAACGATTGCACCAGATCGGGGTCAGCAAGACCATCATGCTGACCGGCGACAACGAACGCGTCGGCCGCGCCATCGCCGACGCGGTCGGTCTGGATGAAGTGAGGGCGGGACTGCTGCCGGAAGACAAGGTCAAGGCCATGGAAGAACTCGCAGAACGCTACGGTCAGGTGGCCATGATCGGCGACGGGGTCAACGACGCTCCGGCCATGGCACGCGCCACGGTCGGTATCGCGATGGGCGGCGCCGGCACCGATGTGGCGCTGGAAACGGCGGACGTGGCGCTGATGGCGGACGATCTGTCCAAGCTGCCCTTTGCCGTGGCTTTGAGTCGCGCATCGAGGCGCATCATTCGCCAGAACCTTTGGGTCTCGCTAGGCGTGGTGGCACTGCTGATTCCGGCGACCTTGTTTGGCTGGGCTGGCATGGGCCTCGCGGTATTGGTGCATGAAGGCTCCACGCTCGTGGTGGTAATCAACGCCTTGCGTCTGTTGGCCTATCCCGGCGAAGAAAATACCAAGTAGATGACAGGCGAAAACACACAGGACGGCTACGGGCGTGGGCTATTTGTTCGTGCAAGTAGTTCGAGTGAGCCAAAGACAGATTACAAAGTGAACGAAGGAGAACCGGCATGAAAGAGATCAAGGCATTCATCCGCCAGCATCGTATCGCCGACGTGCTGCAGGCGCTGCGGCAATCGGGCCTGTGCGAACTGGCCACCCCTGGCGCCAGTTGCCACAACATCACGGTATCCCAGGTGCAACGGCCGCTGGCCAGCACGGACCCGACGCAGCAGCATTACTCCATGGACCTGGCCGAAGCCGTCGTTACTGAATACAAGCTGGAACTGGCCTGCGCCAACGACGAGGCCGACGCTCTGGTAGACGCAATTGCCAAGGCGGCGCACACGGGGCAAGCCGAAGCGGGCTGGATTTTTGTGAACGATATCCAGCGCTCAGTCCAGATTCGCTGAGGCGGGCAATGAAAGACAAGCACCAGCGCCCATCGTCTGCAGCGAAGGAAAGAACCAATCCTTCCGCGCAGGCAGCCTGTCTTGCAGCGGTCCAAGGGAGTGCGCTGGAGCGCGTGAGCGCCCTTTTGCGGGAGGGGGTAGCCGTGAATTGGCAGGACAGGGACGGCTGCAGTTTGCTTTTCCATGCGATTTTCAGAAGGCATTTCGCCATTGCAGAGGAACTCCTCGCGCGAGGAGCGAACATCGATCTCCCGGACCGGCGTGGATGGACACCGCTATTCTGGGCGGCCTTCAATGGCCACACGGACATCGTCGGTTTTCTCGTTGCACATCGCGCAGACGCAAATGCGGCGACCCATGAAGGTGACCGACCCTTGTTCATGGCTGCTTACAAGGGGCATACGGAAGTGGTTCGGTTGCTGCTGGGCGGAGGGGCTCGGTGGGACGCTATCGAACCCGGGGGCCGCGATGCATTATGGGTGGCCCGCATGAAGGGTCACCACGAAATCGTAAAACTACTCGAGACAAGAGCGGCGGCACCCGGTGCACAGCTTCCAGGTACGCATTGACGCCAGGATGAGGCAGGCTCGACCAAGCCTCGTCATCGAGCTTCGTCGATCATCTGGACGATTGCTTCTTCAACTTCCTTCGCCGTTTGAACCAAAGCCGCATCCTGGGACAGCGCCGACAGCACAGCCGTCGGTTTGATAAGGCCGATCCTCGTTTTCGAATCTCCTGTAAACACAGAAATTCGGCAAGGCAGCGCCATGTTGAGCCGCATGTCGATCGACAGTACCTTCGCCGCCTGGGACGGATTGCAGACTTCAAGAACCTTGCATTGTTCGCTGAAGGCGACGCCTTTGCTTCTCAGGGTCGTCCCCAGATCGTGTACATGCAACACCCCGAACCCGTGCCGCTTCACGGCCGCCTCAAGGTCCGCGCTTGCCTGCTCAAATGACTTCGCCGTTTCGACTATGTAGTACATGCTTAACCTCGCTTGCCGTGATTGATTTTCATAGACCTATCCCTTTTCCAAGTCATCGCGTTTCTGCAGATACTCTGCGCGATCGACTTCTCCGCGCGCGTATCGTTGCTCCAGGATCGCCAGCGCTCCGGAATTCGCCCCTTCATTCGGAGCGTCCGAACGCCGGCTGCCCGTCAGGTATTTCACCGCCACCAGCACCAGCAGTATCGGAACCAGCCAAAAAAGCATCATGCCCATCCATCCCATGGCGTGCCAACCCATACCGTAACCGTCATAGTTCATCCACATGCTTCCGTCCTCTCGCTGCCGGCGACCATTGGCCAGATTTGACCGTGGTCAGGCCCATGGCCCCCAATCCTGCATGCCGCCGCGGTACCAGACCTACCACGAACACCGTGGAAATTGATTTCCGCATCCCCACTTGGTTACCCCCGGAGCGCGCCATGACAGGCGCGTGCGCGCCCGTCACCATGGATGTGCTTGGGGAACGGATTACCATCCGCGCATCCAGCCCTGATGCTGCATCATTTGATCGTTCATCATCTGCTGCATGTTCATGTAGCGATCCATCATGTACTGGCGCTGCTTCAGTTGTTCCGGGGTCAGATTGGAGTAATACCCGCCCATATGCCCCCATCCCATCATCGGCCCGCCCATCATGCCTCTTCCCATGCCCGGACCGCCCATGCAGCAGCCCATGCCGCCATCGCAGTCCCACATGCCCTGCATCATCTGCATGTTCCCCTGCATCGTCGCCCAATGATCCTGCAAGAGCTTCTGCCGCTCCTGGGGATCCTGCGTCCGGCGAATCTTGTCCATCTGTTCCTGCATCTTCTTCATGCTCTCCTGCGCCAGCGCCATCTGCTTGTCAAACTCTGCCACGTTCGGCGCCGCCTGCTTCGCCTGGGCGCCCTTCGCGGCCGGGGCTGACTGCTGGGCCAAGGCCGGCGCCATCGAAAGAACGAGGGAGGACAACGCGGTTACCAGGATCGTCTTTTTCATGATCGATTACTCCTTTGCGAGGTTGGGGGTGGTTAACCGCCGCACCAGGTGGAACGGCGGGTGGCGAGACCGGTCTGTGCTCCATAGTAGGCAGCGAGATCGGCAATTTCCTGGTCGCTCAGGTGCTCGGCCTGGGCGCGCATGGTCGGGTCATTACGCAGGCCGGCGCGATAGGCGCGCAGGGCGGCGGCGACATACGCCGCGCGTTGCCCGGCAATTCGGGGAAACTGGTCCGAAGCACTGTTGCCATCCTTGCCATGGCAAGCCGAGCAGACTTCCCGGTCCTTGAGCGGACTCGTTGATGTTCCACCGCCCGCCAAGGCAGCACCGGCGAGACACAGAAATAAGCAGGCTACGGGTAATGCGGGCTTCATTCTTCACTCCCGCGGCGAGGCATAGAAGCGGGCAACATCGGCAATATCCCGCTCTGACAACATTGCCGCCATGCGGTTCATGATGGGGTGCCGACGTTCGCCGGAACGGTAGGCCCTGAGCACTTTTTCCAGGTAGGCCGCGTGCTGGCCGCCGAGCTTCGGCGCAGTTTCGCCCCGGTTCATGCCCATGTCCATTCCCATGCTGCCGCGCATTCCCATGTCATGACAGCCCTGACACATCTCCAGCTTGTTCCAGCCACTGCCGCCCCAAGCGCCGCTCTGGCGCCCGGACTGCCAGCCTTGCGATAGGGCCGACTGGGCGGCGCAGGTCGCGAGGACAAACAGGAGAATCAGTCGAGAGCGCTTCATTTCTCTACGAATGCCCGTTCGATCACATAGTCGGCAGGCGCACCGATGTGTGGTGAAATCCGGAAGCCGTGTGAATTCAGCAGGTCGCAGCAGTCCCGCAGCATCGCGGGACTGCCGCAGATCATTGCCCGATCGATGGCCGGATCGAGAGGTGGCAGGCCAATGTCCGCGAACAATTTGCCGCTGTCGATGAGTTCTGTCAGCCGTCCCTGGTTGCGGAAAGGCTCACGGGTCACGGTCGGGTAATAGACAAGCTTGTTGCGGACTTCCTCGCCGAGGAATTCGTTCGCTGGAAGTTGCGTGGTGATGAAGTCAGCATAGGCCAGTTCGCTCACGTGGCGGACGCCATGAACAAGCACCACTTTCTCGAACCGTTCGTAGGTTTCCGGATCCTGGATGACGCTCATGAAGGGGGCAAGACCGGTGCCCGTGGCAAGGAGATAGAGATTCTTTCCTGGCAGAAGGTCGTGCAGCACCAGAGTACCGGTGGGTTTGCGACTGACGACGATGGCGTCGCCCGGCTGCAGGTGTTGCAGGCGGGATGTCAGCGGGCCGTCTTGCACCTTGATGCTGAAGAACTCTAGATGTTCCTCGTAATTCGGGCTGGCAATGCTGTAGGCCCGGGTCAGCGATTTTCCGTTTACGTTGAGTCCGACCATCACGAACTGGCCATTGGCGAAACGCAGCCCGGGATTGCGGCTCGTCTTGAAACTGAATAACGTTTCGTTCCAGTGATGGACGCTCAACACTTGTTCTGTTAGCAATGTGCTCATTTCAATTCCTTTCTGCCTGCTACCATAAAGCATCGTGCGACTATAGAGTCAAGCGCTAAATGGCCTTGTTATCAAGGCGGCTCATATGCGGATGGACTTGAGCTACGTCCGGTTATCACCGATCAGAAAACGCGAAGTCCATCGTCTTGCTGGTCGGCGGATAGCAAATCCCCAGTTTCTCGTTGCATCCCTGATAAGTGGCATGCAAGGTCAATCCCTTGGCTTTGGGGGATCGCTCCAATCGGATGGTGACGGAAATCGGCACTTTGTAGACCTCCACCATGCCAAACAGCGGATCGTTTTTCATTTCGCCTATCGGCATCAGGACATCCTTGATTTGCACGCCATTGGCGTTCTTCAGGGCAAAGCGTGTTTTATCTTTGTAGAGGTAGTGATTTTTGGCAACGACGATGGTGGCCACGACCGTGTCCTTGCCCTTGAGCGTGGCATTGAACCGGAATGCCTCATCAGGAGGCAGGGGCTGATCGGCAGCCAACGATGGCCCAGCTCCGAGCAGGATGGTCAGCGCCCATAACCGGAATGTTTGCGACAATTTGAACGTCATCAAACTTTCTCCAATGGTCAGGAATTGAAACGAATCACGCATTCTGTCCGTGAGGTTGACCGGTTCCATCTGACTGTCGTCCTGCAACGCTTGTCCAGAGTAGAAAAGCAACCCCCATGGTGATCGCCACATCAGCGAGGTTGAATGCCGGCCAGTGCGCGAGCCGCCAATGGAAGTCGAGGAAATCCACGACTTGTCCACGCAACACGCGATCCGCGACATTGCCAAGCGCACCACCAAGGATCAGACAGTAGCCCGATGCTTCTAGACGCGGCAGTTGCTGGCGCAGCATGCGTCCCAGCCAAACAGAAACGGCCAGACCCAGCGCAATGAAGAAATAGCGTTGCCAGCCGCCAGCTCCGGCTAGAAAGTTGAATGCCGCGCCGGGGTTCAGGACATAAACGAGGTTGAAGAAAGGGGTGATTTCGACCTGTTCACCGTAGGCGAACGTTTGCGTGATGGCGAACTTCGCGAGCTGATCGATCATGACCGCACCGGCGGCCACCACGAACCAGACCCAAACTGATGTGCGGCGAGCTGATTGCCACATAGGAGCGGCCAGCGGTATCAACCACCCGGCGAGCGCCGTGCAGATCCATCCAAGTCCCCATCCCGCGAGCACGTCAGCGGGGAAGTGCATGCCGGCTGCGATTCGTGACCAACCGACCAATGCCGCATAGAGCACCAAACCGATGCGGCCACGGCGACCCAGCAAAGGCCAGAGCGCGCCGATCACCAGCGCGCTATAGGTGGAGTGTCCGCTGGGCAGGCTGTAGTGACGCTCGATGTTTCCGATCACGCTCACCATGTCGCCAAGGACGGCAGGCGGGCGCGGAAAGTCGAGCCAGAGCTTCAAGACGGTGGCGGCCAATAAAGCCAGCAAGAAGGCCACGCTAAAACCAATGAGGCGGTGCAAAACGACCGCGCCACGCGCCGGGTTGGTGGCCGACTTCGACCACCACCACAGACCCAGCATCATCAGCGGCGCCGTCCAGTAACTTCCCACGAGGCTGAAGAACCACGCCAGCGGCCCCAGCGCGACAGGCGTACCCGTGTTGATGGCTTGGAACAACGCGATGTTCAGGCCACCCCAGTCATAGAGAAAGAATTTCCAGCTCATTTGCGCAGCAGTCGCAACCCATTGAACACTACGATCAGGCTTGCCCCCATGTCGGCAAAGACAGCCATCCACATCGTGGCGTTGCCGAACAATGCAAGCGCCAAGAATACGGCCTTGATACCAAGGGCCAGCGTGATGTTCTGCCAGAGCACGGTATGGGTGCGGCGGGACAGCCGAATGGCCTCGGGAATCCGCCGCAGATCGTCGTTCATGATCACGATGTCGGCGGCCTCCATCGCGGTATCGGTTCCTGCCGCGCCCATCGCCACGCCGATATCGGCACGGGCCAAAGCCGGTGCGTCGTTGATGCCGTCCCCGGTCATGGCGGTCGAGCCATAGCGGCTCTGCATTGCCTCGATGGCCGCCAGCTTGTCCTCGGGCAGCAGGTTGCCGCGCGCATCGTCGATGCCGGCCTCGCGGGCAATGGTGGCGGCCGTCGCGCTGTTGTCGCCGGTGAGCATTACCGAGACGACGCCGAGTTGATGCAGTTCGGCGATGGCCGTGCGCGAGCTGTCCTTGATCGTGTCGGCAACGGCAAAAATCGCCAGCACCTGCCGCTCCGACGCCAGCAGCGTTACGCTGCGCCCCTGAGATTCATGCACCTCCAGCCGCGCCTCGATTGCCTTGCTGCACAGGCCGCGTTCCTCGATCAGGCGATGATTGCCCAATGTTATCCGTTCGCCGTCAGTACGCGCCTCGACGCCTCGCCCGGGAAGGGCGACGAAATCCTGAAGGCCGTTCTCGGGCAGATCGAGTCCGCGCGCGATGGCCTTCGAGACGGGATGATCGGAGTGCCCGGCAAGACTGGCGGCCCAAGCCAACACCCGGGCTTCCGGCACGCCCGAGGACAACACCTCGGTCGCCACCAGGCGCGGCTTACCTTCAGTGATGGTGCCGGTCTTGTCCAGTGCGATGGCGCGCAGCTTGCGCGCCTCTTCCAGATAGACGCCTCCCTTGATCAGAATGCCGCGCCGGGCCGCGGCCGCCAATCCGCTCACCACCGTGACCGGCGTGGCGATCACCAGTGCGCACGGGCAGGCGATCACAAGCAGCACGAGCGCCTTGTACAGCGCGGCGGACGAGTTCCAGCCCAGCAGCCAGGGCGTCAGCAGGGCCACCGCGACGGCCATCGCGAACACCGACGGCGTGTAGATTTCGGCAAAGCGGTCGACGAAACGCTGAGTCGGCGCCCTGGTCCCTTGGGCTTGCTCCACGGCATGGATGATCCGGGCCAGCGTCGTATTGGTGGAGATCGCCGTGACCTGGAATTCGAGCATGCCGGTTTCGTTGATCGTGCCGGCGAACACCATGTCGCCCTCGGCCTTGTCCACCGGGATGCTCTCGCCAGTAACCGGGGCCTGGTTGACCGCGCTCGCTCCCGCCGTGACGCGGCCATCGAGCGGGATTCGCGCACCAGGCTTGACGCGCACGCAAGCGTCGAGTGCCACCTGCCCGGCAGGGACTTCCCGCCAGACGCCATCGGCCTGCCGAAGCTCGGCCGTATCGGGTGTCAAATCGAGCAGGCTTTTGATGGCATTGCGCGCCCGATCCACCGACCGCGCTTCAATCAGCTCGGCGATCGCATACAGCGCCATGACCATCGCCGCCTCGGGCCATTGCCCGATCAGGAAGGCGCCGGTCACCGCCACGCCCATCAGCGCGTTCATGTTCAATTTACCCCGACGCAACGCTGCCAGTCCCTTGGCGTAGGTCGACAGCCCGGCGAGCCCGATGGCGATGGCCGCCATCGCCATGCCCAGCCCCTTGTACGGCAGCGTATCTGGCGTGAAGAAGTGCACCAGTTCGGCGCCTGTGGCAAGGACCAGCGCCAGCACGGCTTTCCGCAAATCAGTATTCGCGGAATGGCCTCCTCTTGCTTCACTGTCGGCGGCAAGTGTCTTGGTTTCGTAGCCGGCCTGCCGAATGGCCGCGATGGCGGCAGGCAATACCGAGTCGGGCGCGTCGATGGACAGCGTCCGTGCCGACAGTTGGAAACTCAAGGAACGAATGCCCTCAACCACCGCCAGGGCGCGGCGAATGTCGTTTTCCTCGCTGGGGCAATCCATCGCCGGGATCAGTAGCACGGTCGCGCAGGCCTGACCAGACGCGACTGGCGGCTCGGACAGGGGAAGTGTTGTCGAGCAACTGCCGCTGCAACCGCAGCCAGCTGACTTGATCGGAATAGCGTGTTCGGATGTGGGCGATGTCATGGGAAATATCCTTGCTTTCCAGTATTTAAAACCCTGTAGCGACTAAAGAGTCAAGCAGCTACAATGATGATGGAAGGAAAAAAGATGCTGGAGTTTTTCAGGATATCTGGTCTCTTCGTCATTACGGCGCTGGCTGAGATTGTCGGTTGCTACCTGCCGTGGCTTGTCTTGATGCAAGAACGTTCCCGTTGGTTGCTCATCCCAGCCGCTCTGTCACTGGCAGCGTTCGCCTGGTTGCTCACCTTGCATCCTGGCGCTGCCGGGCGTATCTATGCAGCCTATGGCGGCGTCTATGTTGCCAGCGCCATGCTTTGGCTTTGGCAGGTCGACGGCATCACTCCGACGCGCTGGGATCTAATCGGCAGCGCGGTGAGCCTTGCCGGTATGGCCATCATTGCCATGCAGCCAGGTCGCAGCGTTTAGGCGCTCATGAAAATCGGAGAACTTGCTCGCCATACCGGTACCCAGGTGGAGACCATCCGCTATTACGAGCGCGAGGGTCTGTTGCCGGAAACCGCGCGTACCGACGGCAACTACCGCATCTATGGGCCCTCGCATGCGGAACGGCTGCGCTTCATCCGCAACTGCCGCAGCCTGGACATGACGCTCGACGAGATTCGGCTATTGCTGCGCTTCAAGGATTCGCCAGCGGAAAACTGCGGGGGCGTGAATGACTTGCTCGACGAGCACATCGGCCATGTCGCCAGCCGCATCCGCGAACTGCGCCAACTGGAACGGCAACTCAAAAGCCTGCGCGAACTTTGTCAGGATGCCAGCGATGCGGGCCGTTGCGGCATCCTGAATCAACTAACGCAATCGGATACGTCAAAGCCGCGTTCTTTGGCGATTTCTCATGTATCTAAGGCCCACAGTAAATGTGGAAGGTAAGCAAACACCGCATTTCACAACCTTTATGGAAATCCTAGCTACGGATGTGGCCTGTCATTGGTGTTAATTGCTCGCCGAAAACCGGCCGTTCAGGTAAGCCAGCGGGCGCATCAGGTGTTCAAATTGGAAGGCTACCTTGTATGGCCGGCTATGGCGGAGCTCCGCCGATGTACGGATCAAATTGCTCGCCTGATACCAGACATCCAGCGAGCTCCAGAGACTGAAATTTGAACGACATCTCGAATGACCGGATATGGCCGTCAGCACCCAGTGGCCGCCGTCCGCTTCGGAGCATCCCAACTGCTTGACTGAGCAAACGGATTACACCTTTCCCGCCTTAACCAGTTCGAGCAAGAGTTGCTTAGCCAAGGCCTCAGGCTCCGTCGTGCCAACCTGTTTGCTGTTCCCGCCCCGACCAGTGGAAACCGTAAGGATCTTGCCCGCCACCCAGTAGGTGCCTTTGTGCGTTTTGCCATCAAACTCACAGGTGATCGGGTGACGGCGCGGCGGCTTCGTGTCCATTGGGGGATTATCGACGATATCTTGTAACCGCGGCATGAGTTCGACGATCTCGACTCCGGGGTCGGCCACATAGACGAGGCGCGCCTCCGACAACGTCAGCGCGGCTTCGGCGAACGCGCAGGATTTCTCATGGCAGCACAGCGCGGGGAGGCTACGAGTCCCCCTACGCGCGCGATCGCCAACAAGCAAGCGCTGGCCTGAGCCGAGAGATGCAAGCGCGCCCCCCAGCCGGGGGCCGGTTGAGCTGGTGGGGGTCCCCACAAATCAGGCGCCGCGATCACGCAAACGCCGAACCGGACCATGACCGCCAGCACGCAACAGCGCACCGCGCAGGCGGATCCACTGGTGCTACGAATTCACCATACCCCGTCGGTTGAGATCGTCGTTTGCACCTCAGAAGATATACGGTCGGCACTCGGGTGCCGCAGGCTTGAGCACGACGGCGCTCAGCGCCGGCAGGCGGATACTGATCGAAAACTGACGTCCGTGCCAGGGTATCTCTTCGGCCTGCGCGACGGCATTCGTAGCGCCATCGTTGAGCCCACTGTACGGCGCAGCGTTGCTGGAGAAGATCCGCGTGTAGGCGCCGGGATAAGGAACCCCGATGCGGTGCTCGGGGCGCGACACAGCGGCGAAGTTCATGGCGAACAGCAGCGCGTTTCTCGGATCCTTTTCCTTCCGCAGAAACGCGATGATGCTCTCCTCGGCATTGTCCACCTCGAGCCATTCGAAGCCCAATCCCTTGAAGTCAACCTCGTGAGTGGGGTCACGTGATTTGATGGTCTGATGATCAAGCAAATCGATGGCACAAGTCGGATCACAAGGTTGATGCCGCCGCCTGTCATCATGGCTGTTGGGGCGAAATGCCGCTCCAACAGCCATGATCCAGCGTATTGCCCCTCCACCGCGTCAAGGGTTCGCTGCGCCAGTCTGCATACAGCCGCAGCCTGCCCTTGACCCGGCTCCGGAGCGCCAGCGTCATATCCTACGGTTTGAGGACTCAAAACAGAGCAATTTTGTTCATCGGATTTGATGGCATTGTCAATCGCTCAGCATATGCCAGATGGCACTTCCATTGATTCTCCTAGCTCCCACGCTTAACCATCACCACTGTGAAAACTATTTGGTCACGATAAACGAAGGAATGTCTTCACTCCATTACTGATCGTGATTACCCCAAATACACCGAGAGTTACAATCGGCCTCCATCAATCACCGTGATCAAATCCTGGTGTTTCCCCATCACGATTGTTGACCGTACTCACTCGAAGAAGGCGCGCTCGCTCTGGTAGAGCCGGTTGAGGTCCCCTACGAACGCTCGCAGGCGCTGGTGGGGCTCGCGTTCCAGGAGATCCCATGCGAGGCTCCCGGAGTGATCCCATTCGCCGGCTTGTCCGAACTCTGCCCCCATGAACAGGAGCTTCTTCCCCGGGTGACCGTACATGAAGGTGTAGAGCAGGCGCAGATTCGCGAACCGCTCCCACTCCTCGCCCGGCATCTTGCCGAGGAGCGAACATTTCAGATGCACCACTTCGTCATGCGAGAGCGCCAGAACATAGTTCTCCGCAAAAGCGTATACGAGACCGAAAGCGATCTTGCTGTGATGATGCTTGCGATGCTCGGGCGGCGTGCGCATGTAGGCGAGGATGTCATGCATCCAGCCCATGTTCCACTTGTACCCGAAGCCGAGCCCGATCTCCACTGGTCGCGACACGTTGGGCCAGGCCGTCGATTCCTCGGCGATCATCATGACGCCCGGGAACTCGGCGTGGAGGACGACGTTCAAGTGCTTGAGGAACTCGATCGCCTCCAGGTTCTCCCGTCCACCGTGCAAGTTCGGGATCCAGTCGCCCGGATTGGGCTTGGAGTAGTCCAGATAGAGCATGGAGGCGACCGCATCCACGCGCAGCCCGTCAAAGTGGTAGTGCTCCAGCCAGAAGCGGGCGTTGGCAATAAGGAAGTTCTCGACCTCGTGGCGGCCATAGTTGAAGATCAGCGTGCCCCAGTCGCGGTGCTCCCCCTGCCGGGGATCGGCGTGCTCGTACAGGCAGGTGCCGTCGAAACGGGCCAGGCCGTGGGGGTCCTTCGGGAAGTGTCCCGCGACCCAGTCCAGCAGGACACCGATGCCCTGCTGGTGACACAGGTCCACGAACTGCATCAAGTCCTCGGGCCGGCCTAAGCGGGAAGTCGGCGCGTAATAACCGGTCACCTGGTAACCCCACGATGGCTCGTAGGGGTGCTCGGCCACCGGGAGCAGTTCGATGTGCGTAAAGCCCAGGTCCCTTACGTAAGCGGCCAGCTTGTTCCCCAGTTCGAGGTAGGAGAGCGGTTTGTTATCAGCGCCTCGCATCCACGACCCGAGGTGAACCTCGTAGATCGCGACCGGTTGCGCCCAATGCCGGTCGCTGCGACGCTGCGCCATCCAGGCCTCGTCCCGCCATCGGTGCGCGTCTTCCATGCGATAGACGATGCTCGCGGTGCCGGGCGTAAGCTGGGTGAAGAAAGCGTACGGGTCGGGCTTGCGATTGACTTGCGCGTTGTGCGCCCTGATCTCGTACTCGTAGAGCGCGCCCTCGCCAAGCTCCGGAATAAAGATCTCCCACACGCCCGATAGGCCGTGCCGCTTCATCTGATGCCGCCGCCCATCCCAGCCGTTGAAGGGGCCGACAACACCCACACCTTCAGCATTGGGCGCCCAGAGTGCGAACCCTACGCCCGGAACGCCGCGTACGCTGCGCGGGTGCGCGCCGAGCCGTTCGTTTATTCGATAGTGGTTGCCGGCGCCAAACAGGTGCAGGTCAAACTCCGAAAAGCTGAAGTCCGAGAAGGCATAGGCATCAAGGAACTGGCTTGTTCGCCCGGCGCTGTCGCGAACACACAGCCGGTAACCGCTTCCGGGCGCGATGTCGGCAAGCGCTGTCTCGAACAGACCGTCCGCATGAACCCGCTGCAGCTGGAAAATCATCTGCGGCTGTGCAGCGAAGCAAGCGCACACCTGTTCCCCATCTGGAATCAGGGCGCGAAGACTGAGCGTGCGGGCGTCCTGTCCATAGCGCGGCCCGAGCAGCGAGTGAGGATCGTCGTGTCGGCCAGCGAGCAACCGATCCGTGTCCGCTGCGGATAGCGTGTTCTCGGCCACTGGCGCCCGGACCACCAGCTTGATCCCCCTCCGGCTTCGCTGATCGGGTTTGACAAGGCGTCGATACAAATCGGCGGTACGCGGCTCGCAGCGCAAGCCGTCGACGTGATAGCGGTCGAGCCAGAATGCGGCGCTGGATAGCAGAAAGCTCCTGATCTCGCCCTTGCCGGTTGCGAACAGCGCCGGCGCGCAATCCGGGACGTCCGTGGCTTCGTAGAGCGGTTCTCCATCAAACCAGGCCAGGTTGGCAAGGGTCTGCGGCAGATGCGACGGCAGAGCCGGCACGATCACCCCCAGCCCGCGCCGGTGGCAGACGTCGATGAATCCCATGAGCTCCTGCGGCGAGCCGTAGGTATCCGCGGAAGTGAAGGCGCAGGCGCTCCCCCAATCGCCAGACGATGGCGATGCGAGCTCGACGTGGCTGTAGCCGCTTTCACGTATCGAAGCCAGAAAGCTCTCCGTCGCCAGGTCTTGCAGGCTTGGTGCCCGGCTAGCATCCCGGGTCGGTGCAAGGTGCTCGCCGGGGTCGATCACGTGAATCGCGATAGGCTGGTCCGCGAAGGCCTGTGCGCGCTCTGCGAGCCATTGCGCATCGGTCCAGCCGCGGGCCCACTCGCGGCCCTGCACGATCGACGCCCCCTTTGGAGGGGCCTCGCTCTTAAAGGCGAACGGATCGGCCTTCAAGAAGACGGCGCCCTGGCGAGTCTTGATCTCGAACTTGTATAGGTCCCCTGCCTCAACACCAGGGATGAACAGGTCCCAAACGCCCGATGCCGGGAGTCGGCGCATCGGATGGTAGCGCCCGTCCCAACGGTTGAAAGTACCGACGACGCTTACCCGTTGCGCATGGGGCGCCCAAACGGCAAAGGCGACGCCTCTGGTCTTGCCGTAGCTGATCGGGTGCGCACCGAGCTTGTCAAACAGCCACAGGTGGCGTCCGCTGACAAACAGATCCTCATCCGCCTGGGTAAACCAAGCTTCAGGGCAATTGCATTTGGACTCAGGGAGCCAATCCGAGCAATGAAGCGCGATAGTCTGGAATTCGGTCGGCGGTTTTGCGGCGACTGCGCAGGCTGCGCTTGGGGTATTGCGTATCCTGCCGGAGCAGGGACAGCGCAAACTTGCGCAAGGCTGACAGGTTTTGCGGGGCATGACCTTTGCGGACCCGACAGTCGTCCTCGCGGAAGGTGACATCGAGCACCCAATGGAGACTGTTCTCGATTCCCCAGTGACTGCGTGCCGCGTTAGCAAAGGTCTGGGCATCAGCGATGCCCTTTGATCCGATGTAGAACGCTCGCTCGGTCGACGTCTTGCCGTTGATCGCGCGCGTACGCTCCAGCATTCCCACCCCCGCCAATTTTGGCCAGTGCTGCCGGATCGGACGGTCCAGCCAGTCGAGGTCACTCACCCACAAGGCGCTGCGGGTCTCGATCCGTCCATGATCCTTTTCGACCGTCTCGCACCGACTCACCGGCAGGGCGCCGAATCCACCGACATCGGCCTCGGCGAAGAACTCCCGCAGCGCATCGGCCAGTTTCCCTTGGTTATCCTTGACCGCCAGCAAATAATCCCCGCCCTGATCGACGATCTTCTGCGCGATCTCGGTCTGGCAACCGATGGCATCAATGGTGACGATACAGCCCTTGAGCGCCAGCGTCTCCAACAGCATCTTGATGGCGGCAATCTCGTTGCCCTTGCCCCGCGTGCCCTCCTGGCCCAGGCACAGGCCGCTGGCGGTGGCATACGCGCTCACCATGTGCAGCGCCGTGTTCTCGCCATCCCGCGAGCCACATATCGTCTTGCCATCCAGCGCAATCACGCCGTCGATCACGCCGGCCAGTCCGGCGATCCAGTTTCGGAAGCATTGCTCAAACATCTTCGCATCCAGTATCCGAAACACCCGGCTGAACGTGTCATGGGATGGCGTTCCATATTCCAGCACCAGATAGCGCCGCAGCCAGGACTCGTTGTCCTCCGCCCATTCCGCCACATCCACCCAGTTATCCGCTCCGCACAGCACGGCGCACAGTGCCATCAGGATCATCTCGCGCAGATCGTGCCGCTGTGCCGGACCCGTTCGTGGGTCGGCAAGCCCAGCAAACGCTCCGTCCAGCTTCATTTCCACTCCCGACAAAAATCGAGAGTAGACCCGAACTTACAGAGGTTTACAAGCCCATGTCATAACTACTTGTCTGTGAACGATTTTTCTTCAGGGTTTACGACGTTTGCGTGTGCGATTGCCCTGAACCAAGCTTGAGTAAAGGCGTACGGGTCGCGCCGACGTAGTAAACTACCCGCGTCGTCGATCATCACAAACGCGTAGTCGACATCGCCGCCTCTTGGGACGGTGGCTTCGAACAGTCCGTCCTCGTGAATGCGGCCCGTGTCGTGTGCGCGGCGCGTTCGCTTCCCCATCTCGACGGTGACGAGCTGAGCATGCGGCAAGAAGGCTCGAATGATGACCGACTTGCCGTCGTCCGAGACATGCGGCCCCAGGACCTGATGCGGTGCATTGCACCGGACTTGGACAATGTCTTCAATGTCGTCGCGAGAAAGCGCGGCTCGGTCGTATGTGAACACCGACGAATTCCTGAATTGAGTTGCGGAAGGGGACGCTGGCAGGCGGGTGACGCGGGCTATCGTGTTGCGCAGTTGCCGAAAACGTTGATACCGCCGGTCCGAAGGGGTCAGAGGCTGTTGGCCGCGGCGTTGGCCTTGCTTAGCAAGGCGTCCGCCCGATACGGATTTACATCATACCGCAGTGCAGCATACACCAAACGGCGCGGGTATATCACCCCCAGGGATTGCATCAAATGCCGCGAAGTCCCAAGAGGTTGGCGCGATAGGAATCGGAGGAAGCGGCGAGAATGCGGCGGGTGTAGATGCCGCCCTTTCGCTTGGAGGTATCGAGGCGAAATGGATCGAGGACAAGACGACGCTAGTCCCCGACCCGCAAGCATGGATCAATCCCGGCGATTCGGTCGTGGTCGCGCCGGGGGGCGAGATCGTCTCTGGCCCACTGCGCAACGTGCAGGGCATCCTCTACGTGGAAGTGGGCAATCAGCGCACCGCCATCGCGGCGTGCGCTGGACATCGTGCGCAATTATGTCCGTCCGGATATTCTTCACCTCCACATCAATACGCGGCCGCAACGCCCGGTCAAGTTCGATTAGCCAACGCCTAGTGGCGCGCTCCACCGGCGCCAGTCCATGTGGATCGCGATGGCGGCGACAAGCGCCGGATTGACCGCCACCAGCAAACGTAACCGGCTTCTCAGGGCCGGATCCTGATGGTGATCAACAAGATCGACCTCGCACCGCCGCCGGGCGGCGGATTTCCTGTGCTGGCGGCTGTTTCACCAGAAAATTCTCAGCCGCCGCAGGATCTGGTCGAATTCGAACAGGTAGGGTTCGGCGACCCCGCGGTTCGCCGCCAGGATGACGATGTCGTGGGAAAAGACGGAAGCGTTGTACCAGTTGAAACTGCCGTCCAGCACCAGGTAATCGTCGAAGACGCAGTATTTGCTATGGATCGGCGAATATGGCACGGAAAGATCGTCGACGCCATAGGCCAGCGCCACGGCAATGCCGGCCCGCTTCAGGCGCTCCACCGCCGGCAGCAGGGGTCGCCGCAATTCCTCGGCCATCGGGCATTCCTTGCCCGGACTGCCCTGCCGCGCCAGGTGTCCGTTCAGAATGATCTTCACCTCGACGCCGCGTCGATGGGCGTGAATCAGCGCATCGATCACGCTGTCATGGTGCTCGCCGTAGAGTTCGCCGATCAGGAACAGGCACAGCTTGATCGAGCGACGGGCGCGGTGGACCTCGGCAACGATCGCATGATGCGGCCGATAGTCCTTGCCGTTCAGCGCCACATGGCGCCCGAAGGTGTACAACAGGTTGAAGTGGCTCAACGGGTCGATGCCGTAGCGCTGAATCACCCCGCCGCGGACGCTCTGGAAGATGTTGTCGAACAGCCGGCAGACGCCCCGCGAGCGGAAGGTCATGCCGGACTCCCAGTTGGCCCACCAGCGGTCGAAGGTGATGTTGAACGAACCGGTGATGACATCTTCCTCGCCGAAGATCACGAACTTGTTGTGCATGTCCGGAGCGACCTCGATCAGCGAGTCCTTCGGGGTGCAGAAGACCCCGAGCAGGAAAACTCCGGATCGCTTCAGGCGCACGTAGTTGTCGCTATTGGTCAGCGTCATCTTGCGCCAGTCGACGATGCATTCGACCTTGACGCCGCGGTGGTGGGCGTGGATCAGGTGGTTGATGAAGTCGCCGTCGTCGATGCAGTCGACGCAGACCTTGATGGTCTGCTCGCGATCGGGATGCACTTGCTTCTTCCAGATCGTCGCATCGATCTGGTCGTGAATGTAGCGCCTGGGATGATAGGGATGATGGGGCTGGCCCTTGGTCAGCTTCGGGGTCAGATGCAATGACTCGAAATGGTGGTTCTGATAATCCACGTCCCGCTGCAACTCCCCCGCGTCGAGTTCCCAGGTGTGATAGGTGTTATGTACCAGACGCTCGTGCGCGACGTGCCGGCACTGCGAGCCTTCGTCGTGCATCTGATCCTGGTCGGCAAACAGGTATTCGTGCTGGGATTGGATCGACCTGCCGTGAAGATGAGCGATGAACGAAAAGCCGACCCGTGTGACATAGCCAAGCTTGACCGCGAAGGGGTGGATATAGAAGTCCCGGGTACTCCGTCTGTGGAAATTCCACTGGACGTCGTAGGGATCCGTGTCGACGATGAACTGCTCGCAGGTGCCTTCGGAGCGATAGACCCTCAGCACGACCTTCAGATTCAGTGCGGCTCCCCAGTGCACATCGAAGCGGATACAGCCCCAGCGTACGTAGAACAATTCCTTGAAATCGTTCGTGCGGGGGATGTTTCCGCCGATTTCCGCTTCGGCGGGAAACGCATAGTCTTCAGCGTACGGCATGATTGAAAGGATAGGGAATCCAGACGGCCTTCAGCGAGTATGGAAGGATAGGGAATCCAAGTGGCCTTCAGGGAGTGCGGGCGGTATGGCCGACGCCGGGTGCCGCGGTCAATGCGGCGGTTGGTGGGCGGCCGACCGCGCCTGAGCCAGTCGTGCAACGTATAGGTATTACCGCTGTCCTGCCTGGAGCCGACGGTCAAAGGTGGGCATGTTCTGTGTCGTCAGTGTCGGCTGATGGCCGAAAGTGTAAGTTCAGCAGATTGCCCCATTGCAGTCATTCGGCGATTATGCACCGATCGCCGCGAACGTCGGCGGTGGCCGACATGCGCTCATCCATCAAGATGCCCCACGGAATACTTTTCAAACCTGACCTGATCATAGACCCCAGATCTCACTGAAGAAACGTTCAATCGGCACTGTAAAGCCACTCGCTTGCGCGTGCCCTCCCCCGCCGTAATGCGTGGCGATAACACTGACATCGAACGGTGCAATGCTTCGCAGACTGCAAATAGCCGCGTCACCCTTGATGAAGAAGGTCAAACTGAAGGTCCCGGATCGCTTGGCGATCGCTTGTCCGATTTCCGACGTGTTACTGATGGCATTGGTAGCCAGACCTGGATAGCCACAGAGCGTGACTGGTCTCAGATCTTTGCGAAGGGCGCTGTCAATCTGCCGCTGCAGCACTTCAAGAACCGTGCGGCCCTTAGCAATCAGGTCTTCCGGATGAGTGGCCGCGATCTGCCACGATTCGAAGCTCGTCGGTATCAAACTCAGGCCAGCACAGAAAACCTTTGTGTCTGCCAGGGCGAATCGCCATAGATCCCGGTCACCTATGTGATCGATCAGTGGCGGACGAACTGATCCCGAGTGAAAGTAATCCCAGGCCAACTGGGCGCCCGAGCGGTCCATATCAAAGAGGATCTCAATGTTGGGTATGGGTTCCACGCCGGTCCATTGCGATGCTGCGGATTTATGGTGATCAAGCAGGACTATCTTGGTGGCATGCTGCGCCATGTTGCGGATCTCGACTGGAGAAAAGCTGAAGTCGAGGATGAACACCTGACGACCCTTCAGGCGGTCAGGGGGTATCTGGTCGCCGTAATAGACAGGCTGGTACTCGGCGCTATCACCAAGGCTCAACCATGCCGCATAGGCAGCGCCGAAACCATCGTCACAATCGGCATGATAGAGAATCAGGGCATCTGAAGTCATGGTCATAGAAAGCCGTTAGCGGTCTGGCAGTGGCGACCTCGCGAGAAGTTGCCGACATTCCTCACGGATCGAGTCCCCAATTTCCGAGATATACCGTTGATCAAGCGCTTCGGTCATTTCATAGGAAATGTGAAGCCCAGCCTCGCGTGATAGTGAATCTGCAATTTGCCGCGCAAGTTGGTCACTCAATTCCGAGAGGTGTTTGCGCTGCTGCAAGGACAGATGCGATTTCGACCGAGCCAACCAATCGGCGGCGAGTGTCGATCCTTGGGCAATGGTCAGCCAGGTGTGATGTTCGTAATAGGCCGCCAAGCGCTCGGCGGCCAGGGCAAAGATCAGTGCGCTGTGCGGATCTTGTTCGACCACTGACGTTTCGAGCGAGCTCATCTTTCTGGTACTGACAGGGGTGGCTTGATCCCCAGAACATGGGCAAGCGCACCCCTGACAAAACGTTCCTGTGGAAACCCCTCAAGCATTTTTCGGAGCTGCTCCATCGCTGCCTCCGTGCAGTGCGCAACGTCCACCGCACGACGTGTCTGCGCATAAGCGGTGAGAACCTCACCGGTTGTCGCCTCATAGGCCCGTCCTGTGCATATCCAGTAAAGCGCCATCAACCCGCAGTTGAGGGCGAAGCCAGGTTCATTCTCGGCACAATCGTCAGCCGCGCGCATCAAGGTTCGATGATCCACCGGAGACCGCCCGGCGAGCCTGAGTGCGAAATCGTAGAGCCCGGCATCCTTGGCGGCGGCAAACCATTTCCCTTCCTCACCCGGTGTGCGGGCTACCACGTCATTCAAAACAACTTCCGGCGCCATGTGCGAATACTTCCGACAGATCGCTCGAAACGTCGCGAGATAGGTTCCGCCGTGGTTGGCTTCAAAGGCATAGCGTTGATAGGCTTCATCCTTCAACCCCGACGAGATCAGGATCGTCTCGCATGTCTCGGCAATCAGGCCAAGCGGCTCGTTCAGTCCTCGTGATTCCTCCGTGTAGCGCAAAGCTTCGGCCTTGTTACCCTGTGCGGCCAGCGCTTTGACCCCCCATTGCCGATACGACCAGAATTTGTATGGGCATTTGTCCAGCAAGGTGAGCAACTGTTCATGTCGTCCGGCGGCAAGAAGCGCCGACAAACACATGGGGGTGCCATGGTAGAAGCCGTATTCGACCTTGCTGCGACTCCAAACAGAATCCACCGTCGCCACCAGACGCTCGGCCCATTCCGCCGCGATCTCTGGCGAAGCGCACAGATCTCCCCAGGAATCACCCAGACATTCAATGTAGGGCACTTGATCGTCGGCATGCGCCTGGTACAGCTGCTCCAGCCACTTGCGCCGCACTTTGGTGTCGGCTGGTGCCTTGGCGATGATGGGAACCAAGGCATCGATGGCCCGGTTCACGGCGGTACCGATCGCCCCCGAGGAGCTATCAATGTCTTGGAGGGCCGGTGATAGCTTTTGCAGAAAGAGGACCACGCCTTCGGCGGCGAGAACCGGTTCCTTCCGGGCTACCGCCTTGATTTCCGAAACCGCTTCCTTGATTCGGGTGATGGCGGGTTCTGAGCGCCACCCGAAGGATCCACTCCGAAAACGTGGCCCGAACGCCGAGGTATGCTTGGTCGCAGCGTTACTCATCGTCGTCGATAACAATCTCGGACTGGCCTTCCAGAACGCCAATCTCCAGCATCTCTCCACTGTTCGCACTGGACTCCACCACGCGATGCAAAAGTCCATAGGCAACGCGCCACTGCTGCTGGTTGCATAGCAAGGTGACAGTCTTGTCGTTCAACCGGACAATTCGGCCACTGCGTTGTTGCTGGTTACGGTCAACAAAGCCGACTACATCGCCTACCGACACCGAGTTTCGGCCCAGCCCCTGTTTTGGCTGCTCCCGAATCTCGACATCGGCACCGTCGAGGTTGATCGCCGCATAGGAAATCAACCAGTGCTTCTGCGTCTCCAGGTCGAGAACGACTGCCTGCTTTCGACGTAGCTCGAGGAGCTGACCTCGCTGGGAGCGATTGGCTTGAGGATCGAAGTAATCGATGGTCTGTCCAACCCGAAGGCGCGACTGCACCGCAGCCATCCATCCCGATTGGTCGAGAACGCGATCGATGGCCGCACGAAGGCGATACAGATCGAACGCAGAGGCTTGGGTGAGACTTGTTATGGTTTCGGAGTAGTTCATAGGCTCGGGAATCGATGACTGACCGCCATTTTGCAATAGCGCTCACCACCCGCTGCATAGCCGAAGTTCAGGCAGGAAAAGTTGGTGGATCCAATTGAATGGTCGGTATGGAGGAATGCCCCGGTCGAATGGCCGCAATGGGAGCAACATTCCCGCCGGCAGGCAATCACCGATTGTACTCAAGTGGCATCATTCCAGAAAACGGCCGCACGAAGTAATCGAGGAGCCAAGCGCGGGGCCGGCGCTCAAGCGTTACCGATCTTCGCGGGTGTGCCACAGCCGCAAGATAAGAATCATGGGTTCCTGGATTTCGTAGCGTATCTCGTATTTGCCGACAAGAATGCGCCGCACTTCGCGTGGATGGAACTCTTCGAGCCTTTCCCCGATGCGCGGATTGACCAGCAAGCCAAGTGGCGCGGCAGTGAGTGACTTGACAGCACGCGCAGCAGCGGGCGGATTCGCCAAGGCGAGAAATTCATACAGCCGCGTTAGATCGGAAAGCGCTTTGCTGGTCCACTTCAGTTCCATCAACGCGGCACCGGCAGCGGGTTGGCAGTGTCGAGGCTATCGGCCCAAGCCTGAACGACCTGGTGATCAATGACCCGCCCGCCGTCGACGTCGGCCAGCGCTTCGCGGGTCATACGACTACGCTCTTCCTCCTGGTCGATCCAGGCGGACAAAGCCTGCTTGACGATCCAGCCACGCGAGCGTTCTAAACGGGCAGCTGCCTGGTCGATTTTTTCAGCAAGCAACAGCGGAACATGGGCGGTGAGAACTTTTGTTTCGGTTTGCGCCATGATGGTCTCCATTAGACAAATCCGAATCAATCATAGTGATTGAAACAGATTAAATCAAGGACGCACGGGCCACGCATGACAACCCTACAGCCATTTTCGGGCGTCTCCCATCTCACGGTAGCGACTCCCGGCAGGTACGGATTGGCTGCTTACAGAGGGACACCGGCCGTTCCGGCAGGCAGCACTTGATTCAGGTGGCGGTCGGCACCCGGCCATATCCGGCCGCTCGATGTTGCCTTCCAATTTGAATAGTCGATGTGTGCTTTGGCCCACTTGAACGGCCGGTTTTCGGCCAGCATTCTCTTATCGACACTGCATTGACTCGGCCACATGCAGACCTTAGGTGAATCGAATTCTCTGAATCCCCAAAAGGTGGTTTCGCCGGGACAGGAGTCGTCCGCATACATGGACGGAAAGCAAGGTGCGACGGCGATAGCGTTGCTTCGTGATCGCCGTGAAGCATGCCCAGGCATTGGTGGTTCGATCTCACACATTGCTCAAAGATCAAATCGTGGGTATAGTCATAATGAACATTCATTCGATACCGGAATTCAGCTATGCCTCGTTCGCCCACGAACGTTCCACCAGGACAAATTAGGGAGAAGATTCTTGGTGCATCCTTGGTGCTGTTTACTCAACGGGGCTACTTCAATACGTCGGTGCCCGGCATCGCACGCACTGCACAGGTCAGCGTCGGTTCGATTTATCACTACTTCAAAGATAAGGAAGACGTAGCCCGGGCGCTCTACGTGGGTCTAATGGAGGGACTACAGGGAGAACTGGATCGAATCGCTCAGCAACATATAACAGCCCATGACCGTTGCCGAGCGGTAATGGCAATGCTGTTTGACCTGACGGAGTCGAATTGCGAAGCAATGGACTTCATGCTGTATGCCAAGCATCGCGAGTTTCTTCCATCCGAGCGTCCCGTGTGCTCATCCAAGCCTTTTGAAACCATACGGGAATTTGTCAAGAGCGGAATGACCCAAGGGGATATTCGCAATATTGACCTAATGGTTGCAACGTCGTGCCTGTTCGGAGGTGCCATTCGCCTCATCACTGCACGGCTCGACGGTGTTCTCACCGAGCCGCTTCCCGACAGGATGGATTCTGTCTGGGAGTGTGCTTGGCGTAGTGTGGCGGCCTGATTTCGGGTCATATTTTTTTACCTTCAATTCGAACGAACATTCATTCTAGGAGACTCAAAATGAAATCCATGGCCATTGTGGTTCGCGACGACTCGTACGACAAAATCCTGACCCCCTCGCCTTTGCCTATCTGACGGCGTCGGAGGGAACCCAGGTCGACATGCTGTTTGTCAATTGGGCTGTCAAGGCACTTACTGCCGAGGGTGCCGCAGCACTGCGCATTGACGGTCGGCACGCAGCCGAAGAAGCCATGGTGCGCGAAGGCGTGGCCAAGGCGGGCCTGCCTCCTGAGGTGTACGACATCATCAAGGCTCTGAAGGGGACGGGTTGCGTGAACTTCTACGCGTGCAGTCTGGCCGGCGCCATCTTCGGTGTGAATGAAGGCAACCTGATACCCGAAGCCGAAGGCATCATCGGAGCTGCCTGGTTCCTGAACGAAAAGGCGGTCAAGGCCGACCACTACCAATACTTCTGAGCTTCCCAACCGCGCTCATTCGCGCGAACGGTGTTCGTGAATAAACAAAGTGTTAGCAGTTTTGTTTCTTGAGAGGAGTTCCGCCATGAGCGAAACGCAGGTAACTTCGATCCTCGACACCACTGGTAAATGTTGCCCGATGCCAATGGTGGAAACCAACAAGGCCATCAAGTCCTTGGCGGTTGGCGATGTCCTTGAGATTATCGCCACCGACGTCGGCACCCGCAAGGACATCCCTTCATGGTGCGAACGTATGGGACAGACGTTGCTTTCGATGACGGAAGAAGGCGGCGTGCTGCGCTACCATGTCCGAAAAACCCGGTGACACGCATGAGCTTTGCTTCGGTTGTGTGTACTTTCCGCCCAATCTGCCGCGTCAAGCTTATTCGGAAGATGACTGGAAGATGCTACAGGCCAGACAATGCTCATTCGCCTATCCACCGGATGGCGACGACTGCCGGCAGGCAAGAAAGGCCAGCTGCGCCCTCGTAACCGATTTGACGTCCAACTAGTTTGGTGCCGAGTAGGCATCCAAGTGGAAAAAACCTACAGGCGTTGGGCCAGACGGGAATCGATCCCCGCCTGGCCCATACGACCTACTTCCTGCAGGCGATGAATTCGGCGCTCGATCGCCATCATTACGACCACTCCGGCGAACTCCGGCGCATCCGCATTTCAGCTTATCGCGAGATCAAGCGCACCCGCCTCGATCTATTTCACGCCATTAGTTTGCTCAGCCGACGTCGGCAGTCCGAAGGGAACTATCAGTTCGAACTCTGTGATCCCGTGGTCCGACCGTCCCAAAATCTCCCCATCGTGAGCACGCGCAATCGAACGCGTAATCGCCAGACCCAGGCCCACACCTTCGCCAAGGTACTGGCGGGAAGTATCGACGCGATAAAACCGGTCGAACAGTCGCCCCATGTGCTCCGCTGGAATGGTATCCCCGGTATTCTCGACCACAAGCTTCGCCACCCTTTGATCGCTGTCGTCCATTCGAACGGTGATGCGGCCACCATCCGGCGTGTGGCGAACGGCATTGGATAGCAGATTGCTGATAGCACGCCGGATCATCAGGCGATCTCCCCATACGACACCGTTTCCAGAGCGTCCCAACTCGATGTGTTTTTCTTCAGCGAGGACTCCGTAATACTCCAGCAACCCTTCAACCTCAAGGGCCAGATCGACTGGTTCACGGTTGGGAATGACCAAGTCATTTTCCGACTTGGCGAGGAAAAGCATGTCAGCGATCATGCGCGACAAACGCTCGAACTCCTCGACATTGGAGGCGAGAATGTCGCGGTACTCGTCGGACGTCCTCGCCTTCGACAGCGTCACCTGAGTCTGCGTCAGCAAGTTGCTGACGGGTGTGCGCAATTCATGGGCGAGGTCCGAAGAGAAGTCCGACAGGCGCCGAAAGGAACCCTCCAGACGGGCCAGCATCTCGTTGAGGGTTTCCGCGAGATCCGCCAGTTCGGTCGGAATTGAGTCGGTAGGCAGGCGGGAGTCCAGTCGATGGGCGGTTATGCCTGCCGCCTCCCGCTTGATGGCCTGCAGCGGTGCAAGCCCCCGTCGAACGGCAATCCAGCCAAGAAAGCCCGTCAGGATCGCCGCAAGGATCACCACGGACCAGAGCGTCATTCGAAACGAGCTCATGAAGTGTTCGTGATGGGAAATATCGGTTGCCAGGGCGACCACAGCGGGTGGGGCGCCGTCAATACCCGTTCGTGTCCGAGCGACCAGTCC
>WBZP01001080.1_pt1 | contig 34839 bp, 35 predicted proteins | sample 5204301 | NCBI WGS metagenome assembly WBZP01 (sample SAMN12412401, study PRJNA552823) | activated sludge metagenome | isolation source: activated sludge from nitrification reactor of wastewater treatment plant... | place: USA: Pennsylvania | collected 2017 | reverse complement strand
GGATTTGAACAAAACCCAAGCCAGACTGGAAAAGCAGGTGACACGCGCCGAAGCCGAGATCGCCGAGTGTGAGTCGAAGATTAAAGCGCGAGACCTTGAGCTGGCCGATCCCTCGCTCTACAAAGAGAAGTCTACAGCCTGGAGCGACTTACAGATCGAGTATGACGGGTGGAAGAAGGACCTTGTGCGACTCACTGCCCGATGGGAGACCTTGTCAGCTGAACTCGAAGACGTGAAGCAGAAGCTCACGGCCTTCGCCTAGCAGAATCCAGGAAACATCACGTACAGCGTTGAACGATGGGAAGCTAAACCGGAAGGCCCTGCATCTTCAGCTACACGGAAGATCTGATCGTTTCTTCGAGATAGTAGAAAAGCCATCGGTTCTTGTCTTTGGTCACCAGATCATCCCACACCACTCCCGTCAAAAATCCTTTTTCCCAATCTTTCACCCAGGCGACTGTCCCCTCCAGCTTTTCCTGCTGATCGGCGCCGTCTGAATCTAAAAATGCGAGCGACACGGTCACTCGCTCATTGATTGGGAAACGATCCTTGGTGTGCAGGCCGGCGCCGATCTTATTCACATTGTCGAGGACAGCCGTACTAGCGCGGCCCCCGCTTTTAGGTGCAATGAGAGCAGACCCGACCAACGTCGCGCGGACAAACTTCCGTCGCTCGCTGGCGACCGCGGCTGCAACTGATTGCTTCGACTCTCCGCGCTTCATGGGTCCTAAGTATAACCGATTAGAAAACTTTGTAAACCACCTAAAAAACCTTATGGGCGAGGCTTCGGCCGATAGTACTGCCGTCCTTTCAAGACGTCCGGGAGATGCGCCTGGACGACCTTGGCCTGGGGATCATCATGGACGTATCGATACCCTTTCCCATATCCAATCCCCTTCATGAGCGAAGTCACGGCATTCCGCAAATGCAACGGGACCCCAAGATTTCCATGGATTTGAGCATCCTCCTTGGCTTCCAACAGGCCGATATAGGACGCATTGTCTTTAGGTGCAGCCGCCAGGTAGGTCGTCCCATGCGCGAGATTGATTTGGGCCTCCGGAAGCCCGACAAATTGCACGGCCTGAGCCACAGCATTGGCCACCAAGAGCCCCATGGGATCGGCGTTACCGACATCCTCTGAAGCAAAAATGACCATGCGGCGAGCGATGAATTTCGGGTCCTCCCCTGCCTCCAACATCCGCGCAAGCCAATAGAGCGCCCCGTTCGGATCGGAATCGCGCAGGCTTTTAATGTAGGCGGAAATAACATTGTAATGTTCTTCTCCGGCCTTGTCATACCGGAGCGCCTGTTTATTCAGCGCGACGGTCAGCAACGCCTCGTCAATGAGTCTCATTCCGTCCGCGCCGATCGGCGCCTGCGTCACCACAAACTCGGTCGCGGTCAACAACGCACGCGCATCGCCGTTGCCGAATGCGATCAGGCGCTGCCTCGCCCCTGGCGACAGACGAGCCTTCAACTGCCCCAGGCCAATCTCTGAGTCGGCGAGTGCCCGGTCAAGAATCTGGCCCAACGCTTCGTCGGACAGCGGCTTGAGCACAACCAGAATCGAGCGCGACATCAGCGGGCTGATCACTTCAAATGAGGGATTCTCCGTCGTCGCCCCAACCAAAATCACCGTACCCCGTTCGACGTGGGGAAGAAAGGCATCCTGCTGGGCTTTGTTGAAGCGATGGATTTCGTCGACGAAGAGCACCGTCTTCTGCTGCTGCAACGCGAGGCGGTGTTCGGCCGCCTTGATGATCTCGCGCAGTTCAGGAATGCCGCCCGTCACTGCTGAGAAGGCCACGAAATGGGCTTTCGTGTGGCGGGCAATGAGATGAGCCAGCGTGGTCTTGCCGGATCCCGGCGGGCCCCAGAAGATCACCGATGACAGACGATCGGACTCGATAGCCTTGCGCAGCGGCCGATCCTGTCCGACGATCTCATCCTGCCCGGCAAAGTCGGCAAACTCCCGCGGACGCATCCGTTCCGCCAGCGGGGCTTCCGCCTTCCTGCCAGACGGGGGAGCAGCGAACAAATCAGGCTCTGGATCACGCGAGATCGGCATCGATGGCTCCTGAAAATGAACGGATTGTATACGCCATATGCCTTGATCGCAAACGGCCCCTTGACCAGCAACACCGCCGATGCTACGAAGAGCCTAACTTCGGAGAGACTTGTGCATACAGCAGTGAATGGCATCACCTTGGCTTATAGCGACTCAGGCGCCGGCCTTCCAATTGTCCTACTGCATGCCTTTCCGCTGAACCGCACCATGTGGGCTGAGCAGGAAACCGCTCTGTCTTCGCAGTTTCGTGTGATCACAGTCGATCTGCGTGGACACGGCGAATCCGATGCGCCGCTGTGGCACTACACTCTCGATCAGGCCGCCGACGATGTGCGCGCCCTGTTGGACCATCTAGCCATCACGCAAGCCCTGTTTGTGGGACTGTCGATGGGCGGCTATGTCCTCTTGGCGTTCTACCGAAAGTATGCGGACCGGGTAAAAGGAATGGTACTGGCTGACACGAAGGCACAAGCCGATACGCCCGAAGGTAAAGCGGGGCGCTTCCAGATGGCACAGATCGCTTATACGCAGGGACCGTCCGCCATTGCGGACATCATGATCCGGAAGCTCTTGAGTCCCGTGACGATTCAGTCGAAACCTGAGATTGTTCAGCGAATCAGAACGATGATCGAAGGGAACCAGATCAGCGGAATTGCGGGAGATTTGATGGCGATGGCCGAGCGACCGGACTCACTGCCGTTTTTGAAGCAGATCACCTGCCCCACCCAGATCATCGTCGGCGAGCTGGATCAGGCAACCCCGCCGGCTGATGCGAAACTCATGGCCGAGCAAATTCCCCAAGCCAGGCTGGCCATTATCCCAGAAGCCGCGCACCTGGCAAATATCGAACAGCCGGGAACGTTTACCCGTCTTATTGAAAAATTTGGCTCAGAACTGAAGACGTAGCTGACGGTTACTCTCCCAAGATCTAGTCTGAGGCGCCGCTACCGCTGCGGCGGATGAGCTTCAGGAACTCCAGCCTGGTTTGCTGCTGGGTTCGGAACGCCCCGAGCATGGAGCTGCTGACCGCGACCGTATTCTGCTTTTCAACACCCCGCATCATCATGCAGAGATGCCGGGCTTCCACGACGACACCCACGCCATGCGCGTTGAGCTTGGTCTTGAGCGTCTCCGCGATCTGCACGGTAAGCCGTTCCTGCACTTGAAGCCGGCGCGCGAAGGTATCGACAATGCGGGGAATCTTGCTGAGGCCAACCACTTTCTTGTTGGGCAAATACCCCACGTGCACCTTGCCATAAAAGGGCAACAGGTGGTGTTCGCACATGCTGTAGAAATCGATGTCTTTCACGATGACCATTTCATCGTACTCAATCGGAAAGAGCGCCCCGTTCAAGAGGTGGTCGATGTCACGGTGATACCCCTGCGTCATGAACGCGAGCGCCTTGGCCACGCGCTCGGGAGTCTTGAGCAATCCGTTACGGCCCGGGTTCTCCCCAAGCGCCAACAAGGTCTCGGTGACGAGTGCCTGCAGCACACCTAGATCTGCCGGTCGTTCCGCTCCACCCTCATGCTCAACCGGCTTCCGCCGTTGGCTCGCTGCTCGCTTGGCCATAGTGTCTCCCTAGGATCTCGCCGCAACCGAGGCCGACCCCGTGTATTCGAAATAATTGTCCCTCGTCTCGATGACGGCGACTTTCTTCAGTTGCCCTTCTGGAATGTCCGCGACGAGCAAATCCCAGATCAGTAACACCAGGTTTTCCCCTGTCGTTGTCTGCGTAGCAAATCCGGGGTCCTGGTTCAGATCCCGATGATCGAACCGGCTCACAATCCGGTCGGCGACGATCCGATCAAGCCCATCGATGTCCATCGATCGCCCGCTCTGCGCGGCACCGGGACTCCCGATCGTCACAAGCACCACATAATTATGTCCGTGCCCGTTGGGATTGTTGCACTTGCCGAAGACTACCCGGTTTTCTTCAACCGATAAATGGTCGGTGTGCAACCGATGTGCGGCGCAGAATCGATACCGCCTGGTGATGCTGCCCTGTCCCATGCCATCCACACTGACATCGATAAAAAAACGAAGCCAGGATTCCCCTCGCGGGCAACCCTGGCTTCGTACTATCTAAAAACTGTAGGCAGAGTGCGCGTCCTCTTCCTTCCGGTCAATCCGCTTAGGCGCTGAAGGAGCTGCCGCAGCCGCAGGTCGTCTTGGCTTGCGGATTCTTGATCGAGAATCCTGAGCCCTGAACGCTGTCAACATAATCGACTTCGGCGCCCTGCAAGAGTGGGGCACTCTGGGAATCCATGATGACCTTCACATCACCCTTTTCCACGACGGTGTCGTCTTCGCCCATCTTGGACTCAAACGCCATCCCATATTGATAGCCATGGCATCCGCCGCCTCGGACATAGACGCGAAGGCCGACCACATCCTTCTCTTCTGCCATGAGCTCTCGGATCTTCTGTTCTGCAACTGCTGAAATAGTAACCATTGTCTTCCTCCTGTATCTCCAGATCCGCAACCTGCGATCCGGGTTGGCTTAGTGTAACACCTCTCTACCGAATATCAACTCCCTGCGCCTCTGATTGTATAGCTGAAGGTTCCCCAAACTTAGGATCCGCAAACTTGGACTCCGGAACCCGCACGACGACATCGCCCAACACTCTCGCCTGACAGCCCAGTCGATGCCATGGTTCACTCAAGTTTTCCCGATCCAGCAAGTCCTGCTCGTCAAAGTCGATTTCGGACAGATTCTCGCTGCCGGACTGCACCTCGACCCGGCAGGTCGTGCAGGATGCATTGCCGCCGCAATCATGGTTCAGCGAGAAACCCAGTTCTTTGGCCGCATCCAGCAAGGTGAGATTTCTGGTCACCGTGCCGCTCTTCCCCTGGGGATGTATGAAGGTCACGCGCGGCATGATCGACCTCTAGACCCCCACCGCCGCCGGTTTGAACGGACAACGCTGCAATCGGAGGTGCTCTTCGTACTCTTTCTGGAACAGCTTCACGCTGCTTTGCACCAACACCGCGGCGCCGGTCACCAGCGTGCAGTAGCCGGTCCCCTTCACGAAACCGCACAGTTGCAACAGACTGTCCATGTCCTTTTGCGTGCCCTGGCCCTCTTCGATCTTTGCCATCAACGTGGCCAGATTGTTCGTCCCCATCCGGCAGGGCGGGCATTGCCCGCAGCTTTCGCCTTTGAAGAAATTCGAATATTTCAGCGTCGCCGCCACCATGCAGGTCGCATCGTCGATCACAATCGTTCCGGCACTGCCCAATCCCGTTCCGGCCTTCTTGAGCGAGTCGAAGTCCATCTGCAGATCCAGTTGATCGGCCGTCACCATCGAAAAAGCCGGACCGCCGGGAAAGACCGCCTTGATCTGCCGACCGCCCTTGACGCCGCCGCCGCACTTCTCGATCAGCTCACGAATCGTCACGCCCATGGGCATTTCATAGACCCCCGGACGGTTCACCGATCCGCTCAACGAAAACATCATCGTACCGGGACACTTCTCTGTTCCGACCTGCGTAAACCAGGCTGCGCCCTTGTACAAAATCCGCGGGATATTGCAGAGCGTCTCCACATTGTTCACCAGCGTCGGCTTCCCGTAGAGACCAAAGTCCGTCGGATAAAACGGCGGCTTCTGACGGGGCATGGCCGGACGGCCCTGCATCGACTCCAACATCGCAGTTTCTTCACCGGCCACATAACTCCCGTGGCCTTCGAATACCTGCAGTTCGATGTCGTACCCCTTCCCCAGCACATTCCTCCCTACCAGCCCTCGCGCCTGGGCCTCAGCCAACGCCTTTTTCAGATTCTCCCGCTCTTCTTCGTATTCGTGGTTCACATAGATGAAGGCGGCTTTGGCTTGAACGGTATGGGCGGCAATCAGGCACCCCTCGATCAATTGATGGGGAAGCGTCTTGAGTAAGTATCGATCCTTGAACGTTCCCGGCTCATGCTCGCCGGCATTACAGACAAAATAGTGTTCCTTCACTCGATGATTGAGGACCTTGTCCCATTTGACCCCGGTCGGAAACCCGGCGCCGCCCCGGCCTCGCAGCCCGGCCTTCTTCAATTCGGCCACGACGTCGTCGGCTTTCAAACCGTCGATACACCGCTTCCAGGCTTCATATCCCCCTACCTTGAGGTAGCCATCAATTTCCCAGGGAGCCCCGTCAAGTTTCTGGACCAGACGTGGTTCAGTCGCAATGGACATAGACATTCCTTCGAAAAAATCCGCGAGTTTAGAAGTCGTACTATACGGCTGACTACGCGTCTCCGTCAAGGCAACTCATGGGGAATAGGCCTGAATCTCAAGCAGTTAGGGCAAGGGCCCTATGGTCTTGGTAGGCATGTAGGGCAATCGGGGGAGGGTACCGGCAGGCGAGATCCATTTCGCCGGCCGGGCTTTCCCGGACCGGCGAAATGGCGAAAACCAAACTACTTGAAATGACTGCCGGCGCCCATGAAAAACAGCATGGGAATCGATAACATGAAGTTCACCCGGGACGCGAGGAGGGCCGTCCTCCCCCACTGCGCCATTTCAGCCGGCGCCGGGGTTCCCAGCGCCGCGGCCGTCACGGCTGCGATAATTTTTTTCTGATTCGGCCAGATGATCGCATGCACATTGGCCATCATAATGATGCCCAACAACCCGCCGATCCCCAGCGCAATGGCTCCAGTACCGCCCTTGGCATACATGTAACCATACAGCCCGATGCCCGCCAGCACGGTGACCGATGCCCCGTGGCGGAACCAGTTGAGCGCTGCCGGCATGAGCTTCGGAATCACGATATTTTTCGTGGGGCCATCAAGGCTCTTAAGGAACCCGGCGTTGATCAGGTTAAAGAAATACAAGATCCCGATCCAGGTGATGCCCGCGAGGAAGTGCACCCAGCGCATAATCATCCCGATCCAATCGACTTCACCTGCGCCGACCCCGGACATACCGAGAAACACCCCTATCAAAATGACGGCCAGCGCGAATCCCGCACCGATCGTCTGCATCGGATCTTCTAGAAATTTCATAGTTCCCTCTCCTCACACGGTTTATTATTCGACTGCACGTGATGCTGCAGCCCCTTCACAGTTGTCACGCCACCGGCACAATACCGGCACACTGACACTACGCCATCAATCGATCCACATTCGCGCACAGCTCCCGCACCGCCGTCGCAGAAGCCTCCAATGCCGCCCGCTCATCCGCCGTCAACTCGTACTCAATGACCTGCTCAGCCCCGCCTCTGCCTAACTTCACAGGCACCCCGACAATGACATTTTTCAACCCGTATTCGCCTTCACATAGCACCGCCGACGGCAGCACCCGCTTCTGGTCCTGCATGATCGCGTCAACCATGTCGACCGCAGACGCAGAGGGTGCATAGAACGCGCTGCCGGTCTTCAACAGACCCACGATCTCGGCTCCGCCCTCACGCGTGCGTTTCACAATAGCGTCCAGCCGGTCTTTAGGGATCAGCTCCGACACCGGCCTGCCCTTGACCGTGGTGTACCGGGGAAGCGGCACCATCGTATCGCCGTGGCCACCCAGCACCATCGCTTCCACGTCAGGCCCAGGCACTTTCAATTCGTTCGCGATGAACGTGCGCATGCGCGCCGAATCGAGCACTCCCGCCATACCGATTACCCGTGACTTAGGAAACTTGCTGACCTTCAACGCCACATGCACCATTGCATCCAGCGGGTTGGTCACCAGCAACAAAATAACCTCGGGCGAACGGGCAATGAGCTCTTTCACCACCGACTGCACGATCTTGGCGTTGGTGGTCAGCAGTTCGTCCCGGCTCATGCCAGGCTTCCGCGCGATCCCCGATGTGATCACCGCCACCGAAGAGCCGGCCGTTTCCTCATAGCCGTTGGTCCCGGTCACGTGGGTGCTATAGCCGCACACCGGCCCGGCCTGTGCCATATCCAAAGCTTTCCCTTGCGGAACGCCTTCGACTATGTCGACAAGCACCACATCATAACGATCCCGTTCGGCCAACCGTTGCGCCGCCGTCCCACCCACATTGCCCGCACCCACCACCGTAATCTTCGGTCGCCCCATCTTCACACCTCAGCTCCTAAGTCTTGGCCCCTTCTCTCTCCACTCCCCACGCTTCTTGACGGGTTCAATGCATCCTGCACTGCGCGCATGCACCAAGCGCCGCCCGCAACAGCTCTTCCATCCATCAATCCCGCGCGCGGGGCGCGAGCGCGACAGATTCGCTGAACCCGTCAATGCCCTCCCTCGTGCTCCGTCCAACCCGCCACCTTGAAATTGATCGTGCACACAAAATTATCCCCGTCATAGAAATTGACCTTGATCTTCTTCTTGCCGTAGGTCGCCGACAGGAACGCTTCAGGATCGTCCACCAAGGCCTGATACCCGCCTGCCGGATACTCGCCCAAGTCGTGAAAGACCACGATCATCCCGACCTTGACCTCCTGAAGGATCTTGACCCAACAGCGCGGATAAACCTCCCAGAATTTGGCGTCGATCATGTCCTTGGTGGGCTCCTGACGATCCTCGCCAGGAACCACCGACTGGCCGAACTTCGCCAGCCGACGGACATAGGGATATTGATGCCCCGTAAACAATTTATAGAGCCACGGCGGAACCGCGGGTCGCGCAGATGTATCGGACATAGGCCTACGTCGTCAATCGTTGATAAATTCGTGGTAACCGGGCCGGCAAAGATTCCACCCGGTCGATCACGGCAAACCGCACATCGCCATACATACGCCGAACATACGCATCGGCCTCCCGGTCAATCGTGACACAGAAGGGATCGATCCCGGCCTGACGCGCCTCACGGAGGGCGGCCTTGGTATCCTCGAGCGAATAGTCGTCTTTGTAGTCCCCGTCCAGAGGACGGCCGTCACTGACCAGAACCAGTAATTTCGTCCTGGCCTCACAGGCCCGCAGCTTGGCTGTCGCATGGCGGATAGCCGCGCCGTCACGGTTCTGCTGCCTCGGGACCAGCCCGCCCAATCGGTGGGCCGTCGCCCGCCCCAAGGGCTCGTCGAATTCTTTCACCACCGAGAACTCGACCTGCGCCCGACCCTGTCCGGAATAGGCATACACCCCGTACTGGTCACCGACCGCCTCCAGCGCTTCGCACAGAAGTACCAGACTTTCCTTCTCGATGTCGATCACCCGCCGCCCGCTTTCCAGTTGCCGGCTGGTCGACCCGCTCACATCCACGAGAAACGCCACGGCCACATCCCGCTCTTTCTTCTCATGCCGGACGTAAATACGATCGCTGCCTTCCATTCCGGCCTGCTGCTCTGCGACCCGGCGGACCAGGGCATCGATATCCAAATCCTCGCCGTCGGCCTGCGCCGCCGTGCGCCGGAATGCCGGGGGACGGAGACTTTCGAAAAACCGGCGGAGCGATTTGACCGCGCTTCGATGCGTCGAGAGCGCCGCCTCGACGGCCTCATCCGACCCGGATTCGGCCGGCTGCTCCACCACCTGGCACCACTGGACACGATAGTCCTGGATCGTCACATCCCATTCCGGATACCGGATCCGTTTCGCCCCCGGACCACTTATTTCTGCCAACGGCCGTTCTTCCACCGGTAGCGCGAGCAGCTCATCGACGACTGCGGGCAGGGCACGCCCTCCCCCCATCACATCACTCATCGTCTCGTGCCGTTCACCGCCTGAACGCTGCTGACCGCCCTGCTCTTTGGACCCGCCGCCGCCGCTGGCCACACGTTCGCCCGGCGCCTGCCCCTCGGCATCTTCCTGTCCCTGCGCCTGATCCCGCGAAATAAACTCGGGATTCATCTCTCCCCGATATACCCAATTGGTCATCGGGCGATAGGGATCACCGGTTTCCTCGGACCCTGTCGGGCCCACGCCTATCTCTTCTGGCACATCCTGAACCGGATCGCCCTGAATCATCTCGGCCTTGGGCGCTAGCAGCTCCTCCATACGGACATAGACTGCATGAACGAGACGCAGGGTCTCCTCCGCGGACGCCCCCGGTGCCAAGACCGGAGCACACATCGACCACAGCAGCGCCACTTCCCCCTGCACCGCGCGAGGCACCGCCGATTCGGCTGACTCGCCGGTCGAGAGCCGCAGGAGACAATCGACGAGCAGTTCCTTCACCGTCAAGCCATGCGCCGGATCGCGCGGGGTCACCGCTTCGCCGGCCACCCGCTGAAGATCCCGCTGAAGGCCGGGATATTCCCGCTGTAAATGGGCTTCGACCCGCGCATCCTCCAGCACAATCCAGAGATCCTGGACCAAGCGCGGGTGCGGATAGAGCCGGAACAACGCCGCCAATGACGCCGGCTGTTGCGCACCGCGCCCATACCGGTCACAGACAGCCGTGACCACATCCTGAAGCGAGTCCAGCGTGAGCCGATAGGTCCCGAACTCGATATGGCCCGCCTCATGTGCCGCCATCACCAGATAAAGCCGCACGTTCTCATCGTAGGTCTGATATTTCCGGAGCAGTGCCGGAAGCGCGATCGTGCGTCCATCGGCACTGACCGTTGCACGAGCCGGACTATCCGTCACCGCATCCGGCAGGGCCTGAATCTGTACGTCCGACCCGCAGAGCCCTTGCACGAATAATTTGACGGTCCTGGCGACCTGTCGCAACGGGACACCGCTTAAGGCCTGCTCCACCGATGCCAGCGACCGCTGAGACTCCAACCCGAAATAGGCCCGGGCGCCATCGGCACTGTAGGCCAGCACTTCCATGCCGGCCTTGAACCAGTTTTCAAAACGCGTGACCGCATCGGCCGAGGCCCCGATCATGCTCACGATCTCCGGAGCGCGGCGTAGATACGCGAGTGTCGCCACCGCATCCCGTTCGGCAATCAGGGCTCCGTACTGCACCACCTTGAGCTGCCACTCGGCCGAAGACAACGTCCGCAGCAATACCGGCGACTCCGCCAGCCAGGCAATCGCCGACTCCGGTGACTGTTCCGCGATCAACGCGCCGAGCGACAAGACCTTCGGCCGAAGCACCGGCTGCTCCAGATCACCCAGGATCGCCGGGCTCGTCCGGAGAAACTCCAACGTACCGAGATAGTCCGGATTCCCGATCGCATTCGGTTGAATCAGCTTCATCCCGAATCCAACCCACGATCGAATCTCACTCAGCGGCAGAATGGGCGCGATGGCCGCAAGTTGCCGGATATACTCCAACCCCACCACCACATCGATCTGCGTCAGCTCCACCCCGATCTCCAGCCACGGCTGCAACTGCTCCCCAGGAATCACGTCAAGAAGGAGGGGCGCCGTCCGGAGATATTCCAAGGTCACGTTGGCATCCTGCTCAGCCAACTCAGCCCCGACCGAAAGGATCGCGATGCGCGCCTCCGGCTGCTCCACCACTCCCAGCATGCGCGGACTCTCTTTGAAGTATTTCAAGGCAGAGGCACCGGAGGATTCGACCAGGACAACCCCGAGATTGAGCCAGGGAACCACCGGGGCGAGACCGGCCCGGCGCGCTAACTCAGGCAGTGCCTCGACCGCCGCACGTCCGACCTTTTCGGACACCTCGGTCAATTCTTCCAACAGCGACAACACCGCCGACACGGGCTCCGGCTTGCCGCCGAGTGCGTTCAATTGAGCAACCAACTGCTCCGCCGACACGTTCCCCAGGTCGTCGCTCAACCGATTGATCAGCTCTGTCGTCGCGTGAGAATCAGCCATGGCCCGTCTGTCCAAAGTGATGCCGAAATCCTGCTAAATTTGCGAAGTGGTGGATTGTAAAGGACGCCCTGGCGCTTGTAAACTAGCGGTTCATGCGCCAGCCGCACCGACCTGAAGGGAGACAGCATGGCCGAACCCAAGCAAGAGAGCCTTGATAAAATGTGGAAATACGTGAAGGGGTTTGCCGAAAAGAGCGGCACCGTGATGCATCCGACCCCCGCCGTGACCGAGGCCGTCGTCAAAGGCCTGGCCATGCATATCGATGAGCTCGGGAAGCCTCTCTGCCCCTGTAATTTCTACAAGGATAAGCAGGCCGAAGCAAAACTCCGGCGGTGGATGTGCGCCTGCGATGAAATGCAGATCTACAAATACTGCCACTGCCTGCTGTTTGTGCGGGAAGACGGTATGCCAATTACCGAATATCTCCCGGAAGGCCATGAGGGACGGGACATCTACGGGCTCATCACCGATCCGACTCCCGGCAAGGGCCGAGCACTGAAACATAAGGCCGCCGGGACAACCGCACTGCCCGACGAACCCACGCCGTCTCAAAAATGACCACCCTACGACCAGGCCAACGTCTCTCGCTCGGAGTAGCGGTGCTACTCTTAGCCGTCGGAATCGGCTTGAGTCAGGGAGCTGCCCTCGAATCGAGTCCTCCCACTCCTCCGGCCTTCAATGAAAAGGAGTTCGTTCCTTATAAACAGAAAGGCCATGGCACGTTGGCAGGCCAGGTCTTCCTCGGAGCCTCGTCGGGAAAAGCCGTCACCCAGGCCGGTGCGCCGGTCCATCTGATTCCTGTCACGCGGTACACGCGCTACTGGTTCGACCATAGCGTGAGAGCCACCGCCTGTTCGTCACCGGGTGATCCGGCGGCAGCCGATGCCGCAGCGGCGACTCACCAGCCCGTGAACTGTGCCCATGAAGCCCTCCGGCAACTGGAAACGGATAAACGTCTCGTCCCCTATCTCCGCACGACCAGAGCCAATCCAACCGGCCACTTCTGGTTCACCAAAATTCCAGCCGGCCGCTACTACATCGTCAGCATGATCGAGGGGAGCTCACAAAAAGAAGACGGACCGGCGGGACTCGCGTGGCTGACCATCGACCTCGATGCCGCTGAAAAAGCAACCAACCTCGTCGTCACCGACTGCAAGAGTAACCTTTGTTAACTCGAACAGTCTCTCCCCATCATCTTCCAATTCATACCGGCGGGCGACATCGGGCGATGCTCCACTGCGCGCATTGAGCGACCACCGCCCTCAATTGACCATTTGATAGAGTCTTGCGTGGGCGGTCAGCGAGCACAGAGCATTGTCCGATGTCGCCCGCCACTCCCCCCCCTCACTCCCATCCGCTCACTTCATACCCCTTCCCGATAAGACAGCGCACGACCACGTCGGCATAGGCCGGATCAGGGTCAACCGGTTTGTATGCACCGGCTGCCAGTCCGCCAATCAACCCCAACCCTCCACCGGCTGCCGCGCCGATCACCACACCGGCACCGCCTCCGATCAAGCCGGCTGAAGCCCCACCGGCCGCCCCAATGATCAATCCCAACACCCCGCCGCTGGCGATACTCCCGGAGCGGTTGACTCCGGATTTCAACCCGGCCCGTTCCGCTTTGTCCTGACAGGCTGAAATATCCTGTTCCGCCCCTTCCTTCCCGCTCAATTGCAGATGCTTGTTCGAGCGCAACACCGGCCCCGGCGCCGCACAGGCCCCGAAACTCAGCAGAAGTATCACTGCAACACATGTCCGCCACAATCGATTCGACACAGCTAGCACCCTCCGATTTCTTTCTTCTCTTCTCACTTCGCCAGATGAATCGGTGAGGTTCCGACTGCGCGCATTGTCCGAGCACATTCTGATCGTGCGCGGACAGCGAGCAAGGAACCCCACCGATTCACCCGGCCCTCCCCCTCACTGCCACCCCGTCACCTCATACCCCTTTTCATGCAAGCAGCGATTCACGAAATTCGTATAGGCTTCCGGCGGATGGGACGGCCCGAAAGCGGCACTGAAAATCCCCGTCAGCAATCCCCACACGGCCCCGCTCGCTGCCCCGATTGCAGAACCATGCCCGGCAGCGCCGGAGATAGCCCCGCCGACCGCACCGGCTGCAGCGCCAATGCCCGCGCCGGCTGCAGTACTTCCGGCCACGCGACCCGCTTTGCCGCTGCCCTCTTCGGCGCCGGCAGACTCGGCCAATTGCTTGCAGGCTTCAATGTCCTGTTCCGCAATATCCTTCCCGACAGATTGAAGATGGGGATTGGGATATAGTACCGGCTTTGTACTAGAACAGGCCGACATCGTCAGTATCAGCAATCCAACCCCCAACCTGACAGTCGGTGTCATGATTCTCTCGATCCATTCACGGGTAATCCAAGTCGCGCCAGAACATCCTTAGCTGCACACCGTTTCAATAACACCCGCTTGTGTCGACCTGACGTCCCGGCCAAAATCTCAATGTTCGAAGGAGCCAGATCCAAACGCTCCGCCAAAAACGCAACCAGGGCCTCGTTGGCCTTTCCATCCACCGGAGGTGCGGCCACACGAATTTTGATCGCACAGCCATGGATACCGACACATTCGGTTCGTGACGCCTTGGGTTGCACGTGAATGGTGAGAATCGAGCCGTCCTTCGTGTCCTGCAGGATCGGATGAGTCATGCGCGGAAGGGAATCCGTGGTGGCAGACGCTAAAAGATCGCCTTAACGAGCTCGTGAATACTGCGCTGCATATCCCCGTCGTCAGTGATGGGGCGGGCAATGGCAACATCGCAGGCCTGCTCGGGTGTGACCCCCTGCTTGATCAATGTTCCGGCATAGATGAGCAACCGGGTGCTCACGCCCTCTTCCAATCCATGGTTCTTGAGATTGCGCACTTTGCCGCCGAGCTTCACCAGTTTCTCGGCGATCTCGCGGCTCACACCGGCCTCTCGCTCAACCACAGTGGTCTCAATGGCCGCCGAGGGATAGTCGAACTCGATCGCCATGAATCGCTGCTTGGTGCTTTGCTTCAAATCCTTCAAGACACTCTGGTAGCCGGGGTTGTAAGAGATCACGAGCATAAAGTCATCAGCCGCTTCGATGATCTGGCCCTTTTTCTCGATCGGCAATACGCGACGATCGTCGCTGAGCGGATGGATGATCACGGTCGTGTCTTTCCGCGCCTCAACCACCTCGTCGAGATACACAATCGCTCCATGCTTCACGCCGACGGTCAAGGGGCCGTCCACCCACACCGTTTCCTGCCCCTTCAACAGATAGCGCCCGACCAGATCGGACGCGGTGAGATCTTCATGACAGGCGACGGTAATCAGCGGCCGGCCCAGCTTGTGCGCCATATGCTGCACGAATCGGGTCTTCCCGCACCCGGTCGGCCCCTTCAACATCACCGGCATTTTGCTCTTGGCGGCAATCGTGAACAAACCGACCTCGCCACGCACCTCGGCGTAAAACGGTTCCCGGTCAATGCGAAAGGCCTGAATATCGAGTTCGCGTCCTGGCTGACTCATAGCTGATCCATCCTACTGTGAAGTATTTTGAGGGCACGATAAACGGAACCGAGGGGGAAGATCAAGCCGATCGGCAGGAGGTCAGGCCGCCATGCTAGGCCACCTTAACACCGTCTAGCACTTCACGGACCTTCTGAACCAGCACGTTCGGGGTAAACGGCTTCTGGAGAAACGCGGTGTCCCGCTTGATCCCGCCTTGCGCAAATACAGGATGATCGGGGTAGCCCGACATATACAGCACTTTGATTTCCGGCCGGACCGACGTGAGCTTTTCAGCGACTTCCGGACCGCTCATCTGAGGCATCACCACATCAGTCAGCAAGAGATGAATCGGGCCGAGATGCCGGGTGCCGGTCAGCAAGGCTTCAATCCCGTGCCGGGCCTCCAGCACCGTGTAACCATGCAGCCGCAACGTCTCATGGACCAACCCCCTCACCGCCGGTTCATCCTCGACAAGGAGAATCGTCTCGCGCCCATGCACGCGATCGGCATTTGCTGGCGCAGCTTGGCCGGTCTGAGCCGTCCCATCCACTCGCGGGAAGAAAATCTTAAACGTCGTTCCTTTATCGATCTTGCTCTCGACTCCGATCGTACCGCCGCTTTGTTTCACAATGCCATAGACCGTCGACAAGCCCAACCCGGTGCCTTTGCCCTTCGCCTTCGTGGTGAAAAAAGGTTCGAAGAGGTGCGACTGCGTCTCCTCACTCATTCCCTGCCCGGTATCCTTGACGGCCAGGAGCACATAGTCGCCGGGTTCAAGCGGCATCGTCTCCCGGCGCGGACCCTTACCGATCGAGACATTCCGCGTTTCGACGGTCAAACGGCCTCCGGTCGGCATCGCATCGCGGGCATTCACCGCCAGATTCATCACAATTTGTTCGATCTGTCCCGGATCAGCCTTGATGGCCCCTAAACTTTGATCAAGCTCTGAACAGAGTTCAATAATATCCTCGCCCAACAGACGCCGCAGCATCCCATCCATATTCGTGACAATCGCGTTCAGATCGACCACTTTCGTCGCGACAAACTGGCGGCGGCTGAACGCCAGGAGTTGACTCGTCAGACCGGCCGCACGATCCGCGGCTTTCTTGACCTCCTCCATTTCGCGCTTGGCCGGATCGCTGGCTGCCAGGCGACCCAAGATCAATTCGCTATACCCTCGAATCACCGTCAGCAGATTGTTGAAGTCATGCGCGACGCCACCGGCGAGTCGCCCCACCGCTTCCATCTTCTGCGATTGCCGGAGTTGCGCCTCGGTCTGCTGCAGCGCGTCTTCCGCCTTGGTGCGCTCGCCGAACTGGCCGATTTTGAGTCCGATATCCGTGACCATTTTCAACAGCTCGTCATCCGGTTCCCGCACATACCGGCTGAAGAACTCAATGACACCCTCAATCTCGCCGGCGATTCGAATCGGGAATCCGAACCCTCCGTGCAGCCCGACCTGAGCCGCCACATCGGTCCGAAGGAATTGAGGGTCGAGTGCCACATCCGGAATCCAACAAGGCTGACCGCTCGCCCAGATCCGTCCCGGCAACCCTTCCCCTGACGCGAACGACTGGTGCCACGCCGCCAGCGCAAAGGCATCGCCCTGAAACGTCGGGGTCTGCCATTGATCCAAGCACCGGAGCACGTTGGTCTGTTTATCGAACCGCCAAAACACGCCGAGGTCCCATTCCAGGCTTTCGCCGACGGCCTGAATGATCTTGGGCACCGCCTCTTCCAATGTCGCTGATTCGGACAAGACCCGGGTGACCGCATATTGCGACGCCAACCGCCGCTCGGCCTTCCGCCGATCGGTGATATCGCGGACAAACGCGCTGAAAATATAGGCTTCGCCGATCCGGGCCGGAGACACGGACAATTCCACCGGGAACTCCCGGCCATCATGATGCCGTGCCGTGATTTCGATCCGGCGATTGAGCACCGGCCCGACGCCGGTCCGGAGAAACTCCCGCAGCCCGTGGTTATGCGCCTCGCGGTCGCGTTCGGGAATGACCGTCTCCGACAAAATCTGCCCCAGCACTTCGTCGCGAGACCAGCCGAAAATCGCCGTCGCCTGGGCATTCCAATCGGTGATAACGCCCGCCGCATCGATGGTGATCACTCCGTCGAGCGCGGTATCGACAATGGCGCGATTGCGCTCCTGACTCTGGAGCAAGGCGGCTTCAGCGGCACGCGCCCAGGCGCTCTCCTGTTGGGCTTGGCGATACTCCGCCCGCAGCCGCACGGTCGACCACAACAGCAACGCCAGGAGCGGGAACCAGATGACCAGCGCCGCACCGCCGACCTTCCAGAGCACGACGGAGCGTATCGGCGCCAGAATCGCGTCACGATCGATCCGCACCAGCACCGTCCAGCCCAGACCGGGAAATTCTCCATAGCCCTTCGTCACCGCGTAGCCCGTCACCACTTGCACATGCCGACGGAGATGCTCCTCGATCACATAGCCCGGCTCCCCCGCTTGACTCAGTTGTACTGAGGGCAGCCCCAATTCAAGCAGATTGATCTTTTCTTGTAGCGGAACCTTCGAGTCGACGAAGACCTCGCCGGACTTCGCGAGCATCTGATACTCAATCGCCCCACCAAACCCTTCGCGGCGTTGCAGCGACCGGATCGTCCGTGTCGTCACATCTTCCAACACCGGCACCGCCACCCGCGTCGTGACCACCCCCAGAAACGTCCCCTCGGCATCCAGAATGGGAACCGTGAAGGCCACCGTTTCCATTCCCTGATCGGCCTCATGGCTCCCAACATCTCCGACGACCGCCTGCCTGGTCTCATGGGCGCTCCGAAACCATGCGCTCTGGCTGTAATCCAGCCCGATGAGAGACGACTCGGTGGCCGCGATCATCACTCCTTGCTGATTCGTGACCCCTAGCCAGTGATACATCGGCGCATAGGCTGTCTTTACCCACGTGAGGTAGCTGACCAGATACTGTCGATCCGATGATCGAAGCGCGAAGGCACGGGCCAGCATGTGCACATCGCCATAGCGCTCAAACAACAACCGGTCCAACTTGTCCGACACTTCCGCCGCCGCGAGCGTCAACTGTTCACCCGAGGCCCAGACCAGTCGCCGTTCGACATACCGGAGCAGCACCGCTCCGATGCCAACCGCGAGGATCGTGACCAAGACGATCAGAAACGGAAGCCACCCGTAACGGCGTGAAGAACGCGCAAGTGGTGAGGCGACAGGAAAGCTCATGGCTGCAGCGGACTCGCAATCCAACTCTTGATCATGGCCACGGGATGATACGCCTGCTTGGCGGCTCTGAGACCGGGAAGACCGGCATCGTCCATGGCATTGATATACTCGGCGCCGCCGTGGTGCGCGGCGCGACAGGTCTCGCGAAACAGATACTGCGCCAGACCGGGCACAGATCGGTCGGCGACTTCGACCAGCACCGCGAACGTCTCGGCCGCAAGCCGGTAGCCAAACGTATAGCCCACCACCTGATCCTCCGCACAGGCCACGGTGCCGGCAAGCCCCAGCCGATCACCCAGCGCCCAGATCAGTGCATGGGCCGCTTCGGCATCCTCTAAGAGATAGCGTCCCATTGTATCCAGCGTTCCCTCTCGCTTCTGCAAGACCCATCGACGGAACAGGTTACGGCACGCGGGCTGATCGGCCACCGTGTACGGGCGAAGTGTCACCGACGCAGTTCGTTCAACCCGATTGCAGAGCGCCCGTTGCGATTTATAGGAATCTCCGGCGAGCTGCACCAGCGGGTCGGTCCGGTACAGATAGTCCGGAGACTTCTCCGCCCATTGCAACGTACTACCGGCGAGACGCGCCTTCTGATGATCCGTGACGTTCTCGATCCGGCTGACTGGAGAACCATTGTTCCATCGATGCAAATCGGCTAACCCCTCCCCCACCGATGCTTCAAGCGGTTTCGGCCCAAGCGGGGGCAACGGCATAAACCATCCATCGGGAGAATGGGCGAACAGGAAGAATACACCGTCCCGCTCCATCCACCAATAGGGCAGTGTCGTGGCCCATATATAGTGATACACAAACGCGTAGGCCGCTAGTGCCTCATGGCCTAGGCATTCGGACCGCTCCAACGCCTGCGTCATCCGGAGCGCATCCTCCAGTAGAAGCGGGCGGAGACGCCGGTCCGGCCGATGGAGACGCACGCGGTCCGTCACCTCCGGCAACGAGGCGAGCACGACCACATCCTCTTGAAAGCGACCGATTAAACGCGGATTGCTCGCAAGAAGCCGGAGCGTGGTTTCCTGCCGAAGGAGCGCCTGAACCAGCCCGGCATGTTTGCGAATCTCTCCGGGAACCGCCTCCCGCATGAAGGGGCACTTGGTATCCCACCCGAGCTCGACCTCGGTACCGGCTTCGTTCCACATCAACGCCAACGGATAGAGCTGGCAATCGAGCGGCCGGTGGTCATAGATGCCACAGCGTGAGGTTGCGGGATCGAAAGCCGGACACAGATACCCTTCGCTCTCAGCGTCTTTGACGAGCGCAATTTGAGATCCGACGGGATCCGCAAACAACGCGGGCGACAGTCCCTGCGCCACCACAGACCCGATTTCATCCCGCGTAAAGTAGGGGCGAAGAAAACTGTCCGGTTCAGGAAACCGGCAACAGACATCGCATTGCACACATACGGAACCAGGAACGAATTGTGGCAATGGATCGGACAGGGTCACTCGCGAATTGGACTCCAGCTGATTAAACGCCATGACGGCCCATCATAATACGATGGGCTCGCCCATCGAGCAAGGAACGATCGCTCGACCGCACATTCCATAGCCCCTCAGAATCCCCCCCTCTGCAGCGATCTATCGCATAGGCAACGAACGGCCAGCAGGACGAACGCCCCCTTGTCCGCCCCTGCCCCCCGTGGTAGCATCGACTGCGCACGTCCTGGACATCCTGAGTTCGCACAACACCCCACTAAGGTATAGTCCTTTGGCCCAGCTACCGTCACCCTGTTCATCCCTGGCGCCGGACCTCGCCATCCGCCGCTGTGCTGACATACGCACGCAGTTGGAAGCGGCCGGCCTGTTCGCCTCCGATACCGCGCCGCAGGCGACGAATTCCTGGCGAGTCAGCCCCTGTCCGCTGTTCCTTTCATCGGAACAGATCAGCTTCTTCACCAAGTTGGGGCCTCAACTCCTGAGCTTCTATCGGGCTCTCAACCGCCTCTACCTCGACAGCGCGAAGGGGACCCAACCGAAATGGGTCGCGCAGTATCTCGACCAAGGCAAACCCGACGCCTTGATTGCCTATAGCCGGATGAAGCGCTTTCGGGATGAGCTGCCGGCTGTGATTCGGCCGGATGTCATTCCAACCCAGGACGGCATGGTCATCACCGAATTGGATTCGGTCCCCGGCGGAATCGGTCTGACCGCCTGCCTGTCGTCCATCTATAGCGGACTCGACGACCGGCCCCTGCCGCTCGTCGGCGGTCGCGACGGCATGGGACGGGGATTCGCCGCCATGCTGAAAGCGATTCAGCGAGGACGGACCGGCTGTATCGCCATCGTCGCGTCGGAAGAGGCCAAAGAGTACCGGCCGGAAATGACCTGGCTGGCCGCCCGGCTCCGGGAACAGGGCCTGCCTGCCTACTGCGTCGAGCCGCGGGACGTACGATTTACGGAAGACGGCCTACGGCTTCGGACGGACACGGGCGAAGAGCCCATCGCCGTACTCTATCGCTTTTATGAACTGTTCGATCTCTTGAACATCCCGAAAGCCGAGTTGATCCAGTACGCCGCAAAAAAAGAGTTAGTGGCGGTCACCCCGCCCTATAAACCGGCGTTGGAAGAGAAGTCGGCCTTTGCCCTCCTGCACCATCCGGTGCTCCGGCCATTCTGGGAAAAGGAACTCGGCGAAGTCACCCTGCTGGACCTCACAACCATTATGCCTCGCACCTGGCTGCTCGACCCGGCGCCGATTCCGCCGTCCGCCACGATTCCCGGATTGCGTATGGGCGATCGCGCCGTCACCAATTGGCGTGATCTCGCCGCCGCCACGCAGAAGGAACGGCATTACGTGATCAAGCCGTCGGGGTTTTCCGAACTGGCCTGGGGCAGCCGGGGCGTCTCGGTCGGGCACGATCTTCCACAAGCCGAATGGGCCGCTGCCATCGATCACGCCCTCGCGTCGTTTCCGACGACGCCCTACATCCTTCAGGAATTCCACAAGGGCCGCATCTACGAGCTCGACTACTGGGATCCGGCGGCCAACCAGCTGGTACGGATGAACGGCCGCGCGCGCCTGTCTCCCTATTATTTCGTAGCGGACGGCAAAGCCGAATTGGCCGGGATCCTGGCTACCATCTGCTCGGCGGAAAAGAAAATTATCCACGGGATGAAAGATGCCATTATGGTCCCCTGCGCACTGCAACCGTCGTGACGTAAGCCCCACTCTCTTTTCCCCAAATGCCTCATTCCACTTTGACTGTTTTCCATGGTAGCCTAAGACCATCATGGCGCTGACGCTCTATCACGTCGACTGGTGTCCCGACTGCGAAGTCGTGCGGGACAAACTCTCGGAGCTGGACGTCGCATACACCGACATCATCGTGCCGGATATCCGTCCGATGCGAAAAGTGGTTCATGAAATCTCAGGCCAGTATTATGTGCCCGTCCTGACCGACGGGGACATCGTCTTAACCGAGACACACGACATCTTGGCCCACCTCGACACTCACTATGCCAAGACATCCTCGTAGGCCCATCCATAATCTCTGCGTTCCCGCACGATCGGCGACAGGGTGTGCCCACCCTTGTCGCGAGTGGTTTCATCTCTCAGACAGGAGGCCATGACGCCCGTGGAGGAATGGAGACGCATACTCGCTGAGAGCATCGTGAAGCCGAAAGATCTGGCTGACCGATTCGGACTCGACGAGAAGGAAATAGAAGCCATCGTCGGTCCGTATCCCATGCGGATCACCCCGACCGTCCTCGGGACAATGAAGGAAAAAGGCGATGCCATCTGGAAACAGGTGGTACCCGAGATCGCGGAGCTGGACGATATCGACGCAGAGGACGATCCGCTCGAGGAAGACCTGATGAGTCCGGTCCCTCACCTCGTCCACCGGTACCCCGACCGCGTGCTCCTCATGGTCACCAACCAATGTCCGATCTACTGCCGCTTCTGCACCAGAAAACGGCTGGTGGGAAAGCCCGGTTTTCTGAAGAAGGGCGAATTGGATCGCGCCATCACCTATCTGCGCGAACATACCGAAGTGCGCGACGTCATTCTTTCGGGCGGCGATCCGCTGCTCCTCCCCGACTATCTGCTGGAGAGAATTTTCAAGGCGTTACGGAGCATCCCGCACCTGGAACTGATTCGCATCGGCTCGCGGGTCCCTGGAACTTTGCCGGAGCGCATTACGCCGAAGTTGTGCGAGCTCGTTAAAAAGTACCATCCGATCTATATGAACCTGCACTTCAACCACCCGGATGAACTCACGCCGGCGGTGAAAGCCGCCTGCGGCATGCTCGCGGATGCCGGGGTGCCGCTCGGCGCGCAGACCGTTCTATTGAAAGGGGTCAACGATGACCCCGAGGTGATGAAGCGCCTCGTCCATCAGCTGCTCCTGGCCCGCGTCAAGCCGTACTACCTCTATCAGGCGGATCTGACCAAAGGCACCAACCATTTCCGCACGTCGGTCGAGACCGGCCTGAACATCATCAAAGCCCTTCAAGGCCACACCAGTGGAATGGCGGTCCCGCACTTCGTGATCGATGCGCCCGGCGGCGGAGGGAAAATTCCGCTCCTCCCCAGCGACTACCTGGTGCATCTGGACGAAGACGGCGCCGTGTTGCAGAATTACGAGAACAAGACGTTCCACTATCCGCAACCAAAACAGGGCAACGGACGCGAGCTCCCCATGGTCGGTGCCCGAACCGGCTTCGACTACGAAGCGAACGAAAACAGTTACCCCGATCGCGACGGGTTCTCTTCATGGGGCAACAGTTGCGGGGGAGATACGGACGAGCTGTGAGCAAAACACCAACCCAGGGCATTCTGCCCTATCAGGACATTAAGCAGCTGATTGCCACCGGTGCCCTCACGGCCTCCCCCGCGATCGAAGACCGACAGATCCAACCCGCTAGCCTCGACCTGCGCCTGGGGCGCAAAGCCTATCGACTGATCAGCAGCTTTCTTCCGGAGCTCTCCCCGATTTCCTCACGGCTCGACGTGCTCGACTTCTATCAGTCGGATCTCGTCATGTATGAGATGGATTTGACGGAAGGGGCCATTCTGGAGAAAGGCCATGTCTATCTCGTCCCGCTGCTGGAAAATCTGAAACTTCCCAAAATACTGCGCGCCCGGGCGAACCCGAAAAGCACGACCGGACGGCTCGACGTCTTTACCCGCGTCGTGACGGATTTGAACGCGGGGTTCGACGAAATCCGAGCCGGCTATCATGGCCCGTTATTTCTGGAAGTCGTGCCTCGGTCCTTCGCGATCAAAGTCCGGACCGGTCAGTCGTTGAATCAGATCCGGTTCGTGCGCGGCGAAGCCACCGTCAGCGATGCGTCGCTGCAGAAGCTCCACAGCACATCACCGCTGCTGTATCACAACAGCCCGTCCAGGAAAGCGCTGGGACAGCGTGAATTCCGCGCCGAACGCGGGCTCTTCCTGCGCATCGACCTGAAGGGCGACGACCGGACCGACTCGCGCATCATCGGCTATCGGGCAAAGAAGAACAGCCACGTCATCGATCTGGCCAAAGTCGGCCACTATAGTGCCGCAGACTTTTGGGAACCGCTCTACCGCCACCGGCATGACAGTCTGCTCCTGGAGCCGGAAGAGTTTTACATCCTGGCCTCCAAGGAACGTATTCGCGTGCCAGCCGGATACGCCGCCGAGATGGTCGCCTATGAAGCGGCCTGCGGGGAGTTGCGCACGCACTATGCCGGTTTCTTCGACCCGGGCTTCGGATACGGAGCGAAAGGTGAAATCAAAGGAACGCAGGTAGTGCTGGAAGTCCGCCCCCACGACGTGCCGTTCCTGATCCACGACGGGCAGACATTTTTTAAGGTTGTATATGACCGTATGCTCGACGTACCCTCTCAGCTCTACGGCACCACCTTAGGATCGTCGTATCAAGGGCAGGCGCTCACACTCAGCAAACATTTCAAAGTGTAACCATGGCACCAACAGACCTTCCGACAAAAGATCCCGCTCCGGCTTCGTCGCCGGGCCACGTAGACGGCGAGACGAGCGAGGACAAGCAACTCAGCGTCGCCGGCATGATGACCGGCACCGCTCTGATCTTCATCGGCTTTCTGAATGTCTTTTTGTCGATCAGCGGCGGATTTGAAATCAATGCCGTCCCCCTACTGATCTACTTCGGCGGAATCGCCGTGTGGGCCAACGCGGTGATTGAGAACCCTACCTGGCGCTATAGTGTCATGATCTGCGCGATCGCGATCGGATTGGGCTTCTTTCACTACGGCGAAGTACTCTTCTGGCACAAACAAGTCGTCTTCTGGACCACCGTCGTCGTCGTCATGTACTTCATGTTCAGAGAGCCGAAGACACCGGACAGATAAGCCCCGATGATGATCTCCGTCATCATCCCGACCCTGAACGAATCTTCGACCATCGCTCGCACACTCACCCGCACCATCGCCCTGGGATTCGACGACATCATCGTCAGCGACGGCGGCAGCACCGACCCCACCATCCCCATGGTCCAAGCCTGTTGCGCCAGAGTGCCGGCCGTGCGGCTGGTCACCGCCCCAACAGGCCGCGCCCGCCAGCTGAACGAAGGGGTCAAAGCCTGCCGCAGCGACATCCTCCTGTTTCTCCATGCCGACACGGAGCTGCCCCCGACGGCCAAGACTGTCATTGAGTCAGCATTAGGCAATCCCCGTTGTGTCGGAGGCCGGTTCGATGTCCGTTTCGATCACTCCTCCCGTTGGAGCGCCGTCATCAGCTGGTCTATGAACCGACGCTCACGGTTTACCGGCATCGCCACGGGCGATCAAGCCATCTTTGTCCGCCGTCAGATCTTTGAACAGCTGGGCGGCTTCCCGGATATCCCGCTGATGGAAGACATTGAATTCAGCCGGCGCTTGAAACGTCAGGGGCCAACCGCCGCGCTCACGGATTGCGTCACGACCTCGTTCCGGCGCTGGGAGAAAAACGGGCCCCTGCGCACAATTCTCTTGATGTGGACGCTGCGCTTCCTGTATTGGCTGGGAGTCAGTCCCACTCGACTCAACCACTGGTATCATGCGGTCCGATAATCTATGAGCAAACCAACGCCCAAGTCGTCGCAGCCTCCGACATCCAAGCCACAACCGGCCGCCCTGGTCATCTTCGCGAAAGCACCTGTACCAGGCCAGGTCAAGACGCGCCTCTGTCCTCCGTTGACGCCGGACGAAGCCGCTACCCTGCACGGCAGTTTTGTCATCGACATGCTCGAACGCACCAAAGCCGCCACGACAAAACTGAAGTTGCCCCTGGATCGCTATCTGGCCTGCGCGCCATCATCCACTCTCGTCTTCTTCCAGATCATGGAAGAACGGCAAAGCGTGAAGTTGATCGATCAAGTCGGCGACGATCTGGGTGCGCGCATGCAGCAGGCGTTCGCGACCCTCTTCGGGAAGGGCTATCAGCAGGTCTTCATCGTCGGCACCGATGTCCCATCGCTGCCGCTCGACCATTACAAGCAGGCCTTGGCTCTGCTGGACTCACATGATGTTGTCCTGGGGCCGGCACTGGACGGCGGTTATTATCTGATCGGCCTCAAGCAACCCCGGCCGGAACTCTTTGCCGACATTGCCTGGTCGACTGATGGCGTGCTCGCTGCCACGCAGGGGAAAGCAGCCGCTCTCGGCTTGAAGGTGGCGCTCCTGCCTCAGTGGCGCGATGTCGACACCATCGACGATCTTCAGGCATTGATCGACGCCAGCGCCGTAGACGCGAAGAAACCGAAAAACGAGCAGGCCTTTTCATCACGCACCGCCGGCGCGCTTCAGCATCTGGCCAAGCGCCTGCGGACGCACACATAACCAGGACGTTCACCCCGGACATCGATCATGAGCGAACGAGTCGCACTCATTACCGGCGGAGCCAGAGGCATCGGGCGAGGGATCGCGCTCGACCTGGCGGCTCAACAGTGGAAGATCGCCATCTGCTATCGCACCAGCGAAGCCGATGCACAGCAGACTGCGCTGGCTATCACGGAACAGGGCGGGCAGGCGCTGGCCGTCCGCTGCGATGTGTCGGACCCGGTGGCGGCGAAGCAGCTCGTGGCGCAGATTGAACAGACGTGGGGGCACATCGATGTCCTCATTAACGGCGCTGGCCCCTACCATCGCATCAATCTCTTCGAAGAAACGGTCGAGGGATGGAACGAGATGTTCGACGGCAATCTCCATCCCATTTTCTATCTGGCCCAAGCCGTTGCGCCGGGCATGAAATCCCGCAAGTCCGGCCACATCATCAACTTCAGCATGGCCAACGCGGATCAGATGATCTCGCAGCCTGACGTGACAGCCCACTACATCGCCAAGGCCGGCGTGCTCATCCTCACGCGAACGCTTGCCAAGCTGCTGGCGCCGCACGGGATCACCGTGAATGCCGTCTCACCCGGCTTCATCGATTCCGGCAGCGCGCCGCCGGAAGAATTGGCCGGCATGACGAAACGCATCCCAGCCGGCTATATCGGCACAATCGACGACACCGTCGCCGCCGTGCGATACTTATTGAGCGAAGAGGCACGCTACGTGAACGGGGCGAACATTCAGATCAGCGGGGCATGGGGGATATAGGGGAGTGGGACTGTCCCCCTGGTGGTTTCTTGCTCACTGAACGCGCACCAAGAACAATCGAAGTGTAAGATTAAGGCCGGTGCTCGCTCAATGTGCGCAGGGAAACCGCCAGGGGAACAGTCCCTGAGAGACAAAAACAAGAAAGAACAAATCAGGACTCGCGCGTCGTCAATGCGCGCAGTATGAACCAACCCGTTCACCTCGCTTGAGAGAAGAGAAGGGGAGGATAAATTAATGAAATCAGATCAGGAACGTGAACAACATCGTCGTTTCGTCCAGGCTTTGCAACATGAGCATCTGACGTGTGCGAAACCAGGCTGTGCCGGAGCGATGGATGTTGTCGATCTCACTCCGCACAACGCCCGAATCAAATCCTATGAAGCCACGTGTGAGCAATGCCATCTTGTCGAACAGATCACCGGCAAGGAAGAACACCACCCGGCGTGGGATGTGGCCTCGATCACGATGATGGCGGAGGTGCATCTCCTCCACGACCAGCCGACCTGTCCCTTCGACGATACTCCCATCACCTTTATCTCGATGCCCAATCCCAGACGGAAGGCCCGTTACCGCCTGCAATGCTTCTATTGCGGGCGCCATACTGAGATGAACTGGCCGCCGCCAGAAGCCAAAGGATAGACTCCCCTTCTTCCAGCAAGAAACCGACAAAAGAAAGCCGGCGGGCGCTCCATAGGCACCCGCCGGCTTCCGTTTGTCTTTGTCTATAGACCGCAAGTAAATGAACGCTACTTGCCGAACGCCTTCTTCAACAGCGGCTCCATCTCGCCCTTCTTTTCCATCGGGTCGAGAATGTCGGTGTCGCCGTAGAACGTCCCGTCGATGAACACCTTCGGCAACGTCGGCCAGTTTGTCATCTTTGTGAGGGCCTCCCGCTTCGTCGGCTGCGAGAGGACATCGATCAGTTCATAGGGGTACCCGTACTTCTCAAAAAACTGCATCGTCTCCCGCGTGAATCCGCACATCGGCATGGTCTTCGTCCCTTTGCCGTAGATCAGAATCTTGTGCGCCTTCACTTCCTTCTGGATTTCTTCTTCTATCGGTTCGGCCATTGCATCCTCCTATGCTTCGTCTTTAGTGCGGGCAGTCAACTCCAGCGCATGAATACGCCCATCCTTCAAGGGCACATCCAGCGCCTGATAGATGAGCCGGTGCCGATCCAGAAGATTCTTCTCCCGAAACGCCTCCGACACCACTATCACTTTCAAATGGTCCATCGTCCCGGTGCGATCGGTGACCGTCACCGCCGCATCCGGCATACTCTTCCGAACGAACTCGGTCAACACTTCCGGTGTAATCATGCACGGCCTCCGTCTGTTCAGATGAGGATACCCGAGGCCCGACAGGAAACGCAATTCGCTTAGCCGGGCACTCATCCATCACTGAACAACTCAGATGACTCATGACGATGAATGACCTCACGACAATACCATTACACCTGGTGCCTATGAACCAACGGTGGTGGTGGATATCCACCAGCAAAAGTAATGGCAATAGGTTGAACGCCCACAACTCATTCTTTTGAGCGGGTTTTCATCGCTTCATGCGCGGCATCGGGATTGCTCAATGACTACAGCAGGAGAGCAACCATGAATCAAACATCCCCAACACTTTCCATCACCCACCATCAAGGAGGCTTCCATGTCTGAATTCAAATCAGGGTTCTTTGTCGGAGGAGATGCCTGCAACGGACGAGTCCTTGTCGTGGACGATGAGCCGGACATCCGCAAAGTCGTAAAGATGACGTTGCAGAAAGCGGGCTATGACGTGCTGGAGGCCGAGAATGGCGAGAAAGCCATTGAGACGATCAATAGCGGAGAAAACCGGCTGCTGCTCGACGTAATGGTGTGCGATATCCGTATGCCGAAGGTCAACGGGATCGAAGCGATTGCGTACTTCCGGCAGAATTACCCCCGCGTGCCCCTGATCGTCCTGACCGGATTCCCCGACACCGACATGGCTACGTCGTTACTCAGGCAAGGCGTGGTCGACTATCTTGTGAAACCCGTTGAAGGAGAAAAGCTGAAAGCCTCCGTCGCCCGTGCGATGGAGCAGCGTGAACTGGCGCCCTTATGAACTCGTCAGCGCCGCAAGTATCTACGCAGGATCAGGAGGGGAGGACCGTGCACCGGCCCTCCCCGGCCTCACGAGACAAGGATTCCGTCAACCCAATGCCAAGCACCCACCCCACAGACGTGACGCCCACCAAAGTCGCCATTCTGGGAGCAGGCCGGGGCGGCACGGCACTCCTCGATCTGCTCCACCAAATTCCGGCCATCGAGATCATCGGCATCACCGATTGTAACCCCGGAGCACGCGGCCTGCAGCGGGCCCGCGAACTGCGCGTGCCGGTGGTACCCCACATGACCGAACTCATCCAGAACCACGGCGTGCAGCTGATTCTCGATGTGACCGGCGACCCCGCCCTCGGCGCGATCCTCCGCAGTCACGCCCGACCTGAAGCAGACGTGCTGAGTGGATCTGCCTCCCGCATTCTCTGGGAGCTCGTCCAGCATGAATCGGCCTTGCAAGCGGAATTGCTACATGCGGAAAAGCTGGCCGGCATCGGCTCCTTTGCCGCCGGCATCGCCCACGATATCAACAACCCGTTGCAATTGATTCTGGGGCTTGCGGAAAACCTTGCCGAAGAAACTGATCTCGAGGTCATCCATGCGCAGGCGGCGGACATTATCGCGGCCGTCAAGCGTACCACGGGCATCTGCCGCGACCTCACGGCCTACGGACGACGCTCCGCCTCTCACAACCATAGTCTGATCCCTCTCAACAACAAACTCGATGAAGCGCTGAGGATCGCCCGCTATGCTGTCGGGTTCCATGACATCGATATCGTCAAGCAGTATACCCCCGAAGCGGCAGCCACGGGACATCCCGACGAACTGCTCCATGTCTTCGTCAACCTCATCACCAACGCCATTCAGGCCATGGAGCGCGGCGGCACGTTAACACTTCGAACGACGATTGAGCAGGACCACGTGGCGATTCAGGTCGTCGATACAGGCTGCGGCATTCCCCCTGAGCTCTTCAACGAGATCTTCGAACCATTTTTCACCACCAAACCTCCCGGAAAAGGTACCGGCCTTGGCCTGTATAATATCAAGCATGTGATTCACCAGATGCACGGCACCATTGCCGTGACCAGCGACGTCGGCATCGGCAGCACCTTTACTATCACCTTGCCACGAACAGCACAGACGTGACCCCATGACGACACCAAGGCCGGCACGCCCGCCACACGCACCGCGCGAGACCCGATGGGGGCTGAAAGCCAAGCTGATCCTCTCGATGCTCTTCGTCGGTATCGTCCCGCTCGTCATCGGACTGGGCATGGCCTTCTGGCAGGGGTCGCAAGAAATCCGCGACGTCAACGGCGAAAGTTTTAAGGCGCTCGCAACCGAGGCCGCTCGCAAACTCGACCTCGTCACCGCTGAAGAAGTGGCCCGCACTTCCCGCATCGCGAATGACCCCGCAATCATTCAGGAGCTGGAACAACGTCGGGACGGCACCTCGGCATTGCCCCCAGGATTGGGAAACCTCTCCGACACCGACCAGGCCGCACATTGGGCAACGCGCGACCCCGCCATGGTCAAGGCCGTCACTGAGAATCTGATGGCCGGGCTTTTGCGTGAGTATTACTCCGGCGCCCACAGCGAACCTGATCACCTCCTGCCGCAAGTCATGCGCTCGGCCACAAAGATGCTGTTCCTGACCGATAGCCATGGCACCCTCGTCGCCTCCATGAAGACCAAACCGGACTACCGCCATGGCGACACTCTCTGGTGGAAGGGTGCCTTCAATAACGGAGCGGGGAAATTATTTATCGAGGACGTCCACTTCCATGCCCAGGCCGATACGTATGCGTTCACCATTTCCATCCCTGTCATGGACAGCCTCCACTACGAAGTTATCGGCGTGCTGCATCGCGTGATCGATGCCAGAGAGTTTTTCTCCCCCTCCACCCACCCCATCCGGTTCGGGAAAACCGGGCATGTGATGCTGATCGATAGCCGGGGCATCGTGATGAGCTGCCCGATCCTCCCAACCGGCGTCTCACTATCCGACCAGAGCCTGATTCCCCTCATCACTCCGCTCCAGCCCGGCTGGACCCAGGCAGCGAGCGACGGACACGGAGGCAAGACGGCGTCGATCATCGGCTTCGCGCCCCTGCCGGAGACCAGCCGTTCGACAAATGGATCGCTGAGCGGCGGCTCGTGGCATACCTTTGTCTGGCAATCGTCCGATGAACTGTTTGCGCCGATCCAACATCTCTTTACCTGGATGACGGTCTTTGGCGGCGTCGCCGTCGTGCTCCTCGCGGTGCTGGGCTACGTCGCCGCCAGCCGCATCGTCACGCCGGTCCGCGCGCTGCAACAGGCCGCCCAAGCGATCGGACGAGGAGAACTCCAAACCGCCATCGACATTCGCACCGGCGATGAATTGGAAGATCTGGCCGACGAATTTACCCGCATGAACGCTCAACTGGAAGCCGCATTTGCCGGCTTAACCGACCAAGTGACCTTGAAAACGCAAGAAGTGGATTACCTCCGGCAGTCCACCGATCAGATCCTGGATGCGGTCCCGACGCCCATCGTCCTGGTCGATGCCGGTGAATCCGTCCACTACGTGAATCAGGCCGCTCGTGAGGCTTTCCACCTCGCGCCCGACGCAACGCCGCCGCTGTCACTGTTCACCGTACTTCCGCTCGACGCCGCCAGCCAAACCAAACTACGCCAAGAATTTTCTGGGGACGCATCCGGAGCGCCGGACGCAGCCGCACCGGTTCGAAACAACGCCCCACGGGATCCCCTGGCTCAAACCGACGGCAACGAGGGGGGCCGTGACCAGGCGGAGCTCCGGATTGGCTCACGGACGTATCATTATCAGTGGTTTCGCCTGCCGAGCCGCCCGGGTGAAGAGCCGCAAGGCGGGCTCGTCCTCCGCGACAGCACGGACGATAGCCGCATGCAGGACCAACTCATTCAAGCCGAGAAATCCGGCAGCCTCGGCGTACTCACCGCCGGCATCGGACATGAATTGAATAACCCATTGTTCGGGATCCTGGGCCTGGGAGAAGCCATTCAGGAGGAAACCGATCTCACCCGCGCCCGATCGCACGCCCGCGATATCGTCACCCAAGGGCGCCGGATGGCCGCCATCATCCGGGACTTCACCGGCATCACCGCTCGGGACACCTCAGCCCAGCGCATTCCAGTCTGTGTGGAATCCACGATCGAGCACGCGCTTGCCGCCATGCAGACCGCCGCCGATCTGACTCAGATAGCCATCCAAAAGACCTTCGCCGGAGAGACCATGGTCATGGCCATCCCCGACCAACTCCAGCAAGCCATAATAAATCTCTTGATGAATGCCGTTCAGGCGATGAAAGGCATCGGCGCCTTGACCATCGTCACCACGCAGACAGATCAACTGGTCACGGTCAGAATCACAGACACCGGCCCTGGGATTGCACCGCAGTATCTCGCAAGAATTTTCGACCCGTTCTTTACGACCAAAGGACAAGGGGAAGGGTCGGGTTTGGGCCTGACCGTCGCCCGGCGCATCATCAGGAAATTCGGCGGAGAGTTGCGGATCGAGAGCCGCGTGGGGGAGGGCACGACCTGCCTTGTCACACTGCCGATGATCCGCACCCATTCACCTGAGGAGGGCACATGCACCACTTCGTCACCACGCTCGGAGCCACAGCCGTCGCATTCCTAGTCGCGGGGATCCTGCTCGCGCCCATTCCGCCGCTGGCGAAAGAACCACCGGTCCTGCCGGGCATCTCACCGGAAAAAGTTGCCGACTACGTACACGCCATCATCCAGGCCGACCGGACGATTTACACCACGCTCGTGGTGACCCGGATGCAGGACAAGCACATCGTCAACGCTACCGAGCATTGGGAACAGGATAACGCCCTGCCGCTTCCCGCCCAATTCCTGCAGCACTCGGGGAAAATGGTTGCCGAAAGCGGACGGGGCATCCGTTATCGCCTCATCGGCCTCTCCCCGATTTATCAGCGCAACGCCCCGGCAACGGATTTCGAACGGAATGCCCTCGTCGCGTTAGCCAACCAACCGGACCGCCCCGTCACCGGGATTGTGTCGAGCGGAAAGAAACAATTCTTTCAAGCCATCTATCCGGATCGTGCAGTTTCCTTGGCCTGCGTGTCATGCCACAACAACCACCCGTTGAGTCCGAAGCGGGACTTCAAGACGAACGACGTGATGGGAGCCATCGCAATCACGATTCCGTTGGACTAATTACTGGAGCGGAAGATGAACCGGCGCGAGGAGGTGGACGTCAGGAGGATGGAGGAGCACTCTGCACCTGAGCGGCATCGGGAACGAAATACTCTTCCCGATAAATCTGGATCGCCGTCATGAAGAGACTAATGATGATCGGACCGACAAACAATCCCAACAGCCCATACAATCCGAGTCCGCCGAGCACAGAAAGCACCAACAGCAGCACTGGAATCTGAACGTCCTGACCGATGAGCCACGGCCGAAGAAACTGATCGACCATCGAGACTACGCCGACGCCCCAGGCCAGCATGCCCAGCGCTTTCCCCACGGCACCGACAGCGAAAAAATACAGCACAACCGGCCCCCAGACCAAGGCGGTCCCACCGAACGGAATCGGCGCCAGCACGATCGTCAGCGCCGTCAACACCATCGGGAACGGCACGCTCAACACGAGATACGCCAACCCGGCCAGCACGCCCTGCACCAGCGCGGTGACCAGCATGCCTTTCACGACCGCCCGGACCGTTTGATCGAGCCGCGTGAGAATTTTCCGTTTATGCGACTCGTCCATGGGGACGAGCTCATACAGCGAGTCCATCCAGCGTTCGCCGTCTTTGAACAGAAAGAAAAGCACCATCAGCATGATGAAAAAGTTGCTGATCAGCACAACCGCATTCTTCAGGAGATCCCCCATCTGACTGACCAAGAACTGGCTCAACCATTTGGCGCCTGAGACCAGGGAGTCCTCCATCGACACAGGCTGCCCACCACCGCCCGATACCAACGAACGCAGCCAGCTGCCGATCACCGGTACCGCCGCCAGCCGCTCGGGTAACTGCTGAACGCCCCCGGCGACAATCCACTCATGGATGGTCTGCTCCACCGCCACCGCCTCCCGCACCAAGACCACGCTCATCAAGACCACCGGAACCACCACCACCGTCAGCACGCCGACGGTCAAACAACCGGCAGACAACGTATCGCGCCCGCTCATCAGCGCCGTCAATCGACGATGCAATGGGAAGACCCAATGCGCTAACAACGCTGCCCACATGGCTGGAAATAGAAATGGCTGTAAGATCAGTCCGATCTGATAGAGCAACAGCGCTAGGAGGGCAAAGAAGACGACCGTAAAAAGTTGTGGACGAGTCATAGGCAGTCGGAGAAGAAGCGCGTGATGGCCACGTAGATAGCAGATCCGTCAGACGTTGTCACGGAAGCGGTGAAGGCCCAAAGTATGTGACGCGAGAGAGTGCAACACGGGCAGGAAGTTTTCAGCAGCCTGTCAGAGATCCGGCTTTTTCCCCAAGACCGCGACGGGGCGATTGCGATTGCCATTCATGTCCCGGACCGCACCCGGCAACCGCGGGACATCCTCCGGCCAGGTCGTGACGCCCATGTCACTGACACCTTGAAACTTCGCGCCCTCCTCCATCGAGAAGATCGGCGCATGCACTTCACCCATGATGATACCGGTCTTGAGCAATTGCACCCGATCGCTGGCGGTAATCGTCGCCTTGATGCGCCCGCTGCTAATCAATATACCGGCCGTAATC
>WBZP01001079.1_pt1 | contig 34841 bp, 26 predicted proteins | sample 5204301 | NCBI WGS metagenome assembly WBZP01 (sample SAMN12412401, study PRJNA552823) | activated sludge metagenome | isolation source: activated sludge from nitrification reactor of wastewater treatment plant... | place: USA: Pennsylvania | collected 2017 | reverse complement strand
GCACCGCCTGCAGCTTGAACTTCGGCGGGTAGGTTGTGCGCATACGCTTGTTCATTGTCGCCCCCTGGCTATGGACAGTCTAGGATCGTTATCCTTATCTGTCCACACTCCGGGGGGCAGGTCATACATTTCGTTGCTGTGTGCTTTTCCGTGTCCTTTTCGTTTCCGTGAACTTGTTCGGTTGTGGGCCGGCTGTTGCGGCGCACCTGCAAATCCGGTACACTGCAGCCACCCGCCCGCCCCTCAAGAATCCTTCACCGGCAGCAGCCCGCCATGCTCGCTCCTCAGGCGCAACCCGCCACGCCGCGCACCAACACGCTCGTCGACGTGCCCGGCCTGCGCGTGGGCCATTGGACGAACCGCGCCGGCGCCACCGGCTGCACGGTGATCCTCTGCACGCAGGGTGCCGTGGCCGGTGTGGATGTGCGCGGCGGCGCCCCCGGCACACGCGAGACCGACTTGCTGCGCCCCGAGAACCGCGTGGAGCAGGTACACGCGATCGTGTTGGCGGGCGGCAGCGCCTTTGGCCTGGCCGCCGCCGACGGTGTGATGTTGCGGCTCGAGGCGCAGGGCGTGGGCTTTGACACCGGCTTTGCGCGCATCCCGATTGTGCCGGCGGCGATCCTCTTCGACCTGGCGGTGGGCAACCCGGCCGCCCGCCCCGGCGCCGAAGCCGGTGCGCTTGCCTGCGACGACGCGCTCTGCGCACACGGCGCCGAGGCCGTGGCGCAGGGCAATGTGGGCGCAGGCACGGGCGCCAGCGTAGGCAAAGGGCTGGGTCTGCGCCACGCCTGCAAGGGTGGGCTGGGTTCCGCCTCCCTCTGCACGGCCAGTGGGCTGGTGGTGGCGGCGCTGGCGGTGGTGAATGCCTTTGGCGCAGTCAGCGACCCGGCAACGGGGCGCACGGTGGCTGGCGTGCGCCGCCTGGACGCGCAGGGCGCCTTTGCCGGCTGGGAGGACCCCGTGGCGCTGCTCGCCGCCGGTGTGCAGCCCGACTTTCGCCCAGGCAACACCACGCTGGCCGTGGTAGCCACCAACGCGCTGCTGAGCAAGAACGAGGTGACGCGCGTGGCACAGTTGGCGCAGGATGGGCTGGCACGCACCATTCGCCCCGTGCACACCGGCATCGACGGCGACGTGGTCTTTGCGCTGGCGCTGGGGCACGCGGGAGACGCGACTGCACCGGCGCCGGGCTGCGACCTGGTGGGCGTGCTCGCCGCCGACCTGCTGGCGGACGCGATTCTCAACGCCGTCTACGCCGCCGAGGACGCCTATGGGCTGCCGGCGGCGCGTTCGCTGCCCGTCTGGGAGTAGCCTGCGCGCAGCAGGCGCACCTGCGCGCGTCCTGAACCGCTCTGCTGCGTCATCCTCTCCAACAAGCGCTTTACCCGCATCACGCCCGGCGCGCTGGAAGTTGGCTGCTCTGCCGCCGTCCATACGCAGCCGTGTTACCCCACAGGAGGGGAGCATGTCGATCTCTACTCGCAGTATCGTCGTGGCAGGCGTCCTGATTGCCGTCGCTGCAGTCCTGGCCCTTACCGGCCTCGGCTACTTCCCCGTGCCAAATGTCACCAGCGAAGCAACGGTGATGCACGTCCCCGCCATCATTGGCGGCGTGCTCGAAGGGCCGGTGGTTGGGCTGCTGGTGGGCCTGGTCTTCGGCGTCAACGCCCTGCTGCGCTTCTCGGGGCTGCCCATCTTTGCCGAACAGCCGGCGTGGATGCCCTTTCTTGTGCTCTTTGTCCCTCGCCTCTTCATCGGCGTGGTGGCGTGGGCCGTCTACGCCGCGCTGCGCAAGAGCAACGAGATTGTGGCGCTGGCCGTCGCCGGTGTGGCCGGCACCCTCACCAACACGATCCTGGTGCTTGGCATTGCGATTGCCTTTGGCGTGCTCCCCGCCGCCATCATCTGGACCGTCTGGCCGCAGGCGATCTTCGAATCGGTGGTGGCAGCGCTGCTGACGGTCGCAGTGGTTGCCGCTTGGAAGAGCATCGAGCGTGGGCGCGGCGGTTCGAGCGTCTAGCCCGCCACCCGGAGCCCCCCACCCATGCGTGTTTTGACCTGGAATGTGCAGCAATGGCACGCGCCCGACGGCGCCTCGAACGTGGAGGGCGTCGCCGCGCTGCTGGCCACTGCGAATGCCGACATCGTGGGGCTGAACGAGGTGGTGCACCCGCAGCCGCTGCCTGGCGAGCGCCACAGCGCGCTCGACTGGCTGGCGGCGCAGTTAGGGATGTACTGCGTCTTTGGCCCGGCGCAGCGCTGGCCGGCGCACGAATCGATGCCCGAGCGCAGCCTGGGCAACGCGCTGCTGGCGCGACGGCCGCTGCTCGCCTCGGCAGGCCACCACCTATCGGCCACGCCGGCGGCCGAAGACCGCGGCCTGCTTGAGGCGCGCGTGCTGCTCGAGGCGGACGGAGAGGGTGCGGAAAGCGCATTCACCGTCTACGTCACCCAGTTTGACGCCGCGAGCGAGGAGACGCGGGTGGCCCAGTTCCGCCATGCGCGCCAGTGGCTGATTCGCGACCGCAACCGGCCCCACCTGCTCATGGGCTGCTTCAACGCCATCTCGGCGTGGGACTTTGCCGAGCGCCCCGAGAACCTGGCCGCGCTGGCCGCCGACACAACCAGCGCGCACGGCGCAGCGCTGCTGGAGGGCGGCGCAGGCCCGCGCCTGCTTGCCGCGGTGGAAAAGGCGGGCTACACCGACGCCGGGCGCGCGCTGGGAAGTCCCGGGGACAGCACCCTGGCTGCGGCCGCGCCGGCGCTGCGGCTGGATTACCTTTGCGCGTCGGCCCCGCTGGCGCCCAGGCTGGCGGCCTACGGCATCCTCGAAGGCGGCGACGCGCTCTCGCAGCACCGGCCGGTTTGGGTCGAGTTCGACCTGGCGTCGCCCCCGCCTGGCGCGTAGAGACCGGCGTCGCCGCGCCGGTCTCTCTTGCTTGGTTAGGGTTGCCTGTCAGCCTTCGAGCCAGGCCGCCGCGCCGGCGCGGCGCAGCTCGTCGTCCAGCCGCAGCTGCAGCAGCTCGAGGTGCGCAATCGGCTGCTGCAGGTTGAGGTTGACGATGCGCTTGTTCAGCGCCTGCAGCTCGAGCTGCCACGCTTCTTTTTGCAGCCGGCGGCGCGCCTGCAACGTTTCGGGCGATCCGCCGGGGCGGCCCGTCACCTCGGCCACGCGTGCCCGCCAGCGCTCGATGTCGCGCAGCAGCTCGGTGCGCAGCCCAATCCACGCCGGCGCAAGGTCGTTGTTCTTGAGCAAGTCGAAGGCCATCTCGGAGCCGGCCGGCGCGTAGGGGTTGCGCGACAGCTCGAGCGGCTTGCCGTGGCTGGGCAGGTTGTCGAAGGCGCCCTCGTTTATCGCCTCCTCAATCCGCCTGCTCACCAGGTCGCGGAACTCGGCTTCGGTGCGCGGCGCACTCCTGGCGGGAAGCGGCGCGCCCCCCTTCTGCTCCTGGTACTCCTGCGCAGCCTTGCGAATATCATCGTTTGGTTTGGGGGCCGGCTTGCGGTTCTGCATCGTTCGGTTGCCCTCGAAAACGTCGCCTGCGCGCAGTGTAGCGCAGCAGCGGCCGCGCGCCTGTGTGCGCACTTCCGGATCACTGTCCGGCGCCCCACTCCCGCTTTCCAGCAGATCGTCACCCGAATCAGACCATCCCCAGCAAGGAGTCTTTTACCCATGACCGACCAAACCAAGTTCCTTCTCCAGGAGAGCGACATGCCCAAGGCCTGGTACAACATCCAGGCCGACCTGCCGTTCGAACTGCCGCCCGTGCTCCACCCCGGCACCAAACAGCCCGTGGGGCCGGATGACCTCGCGCCGCTCTTCCCCATGGAGCTGATCATGCAGGAGGTGAGCAAGGAGCGCTGGATCGACATCCCCGAACCGGTGCGCGACGTCTACAGGCTCTGGCGGCCCACGCCCCTCTACCGCGCCCACCGCCTGGAGAAGGCGCTGCAGACACCGGCCAAGATCTATTACAAGTATGAAGGGGTAAGCCCGGCCGGCAGCCACAAGCCGAACACCGCCGTGCCGCAAGCCTTTTACAACCGCGAGGCGGGCGTGCGCCGCATCGCCACCGAGACGGGCGCCGGCCAGTGGGGCAGCTCGATGGCCTTCGCCGGCGGCCTCTTCGGCATCGACGTCAAGGTCTACATGGTCAAGGTGAGCTACGACCAGAAGCCCTACCGCCGGGCGATGATGGAGGCGTGGGGCGCGCAGGTGGTCGCTTCGCCCAGCGTAGACACAAACGCCGGCCGCACCATGCTCGAAGAGGACCCGGACTGCGCCGGCTCGCTCGGCCTCGCCATCAGCGAGGCGGTGGAGGATGCCGTCACCAACACCACGCCCACCAAGTACGCGCTCGGCTCAGTGCTCAACCACGTGCTGATGCACCAGAGCGTGATCGGCCTCGAGACGCAGCGCCAGCTCGACATGGCCGGCGTCTACCCCGACGTGATCGTCGGCTGTATCGGTGGCGGCAGCAACTTCGCCGGCTTTGCCTACCCCTTCCTGGGCGACAAGTTCAAGGGCAACGCGAGCAACCTGCGCGTGGTGGCGATCGAGCCGGCGGCGGCGCCTTCGCTCACGCGCGGCGTCTACGCTTACGACTTTGGCGACACGAGCATGATGACGCCGCTCGTGAAGATGTACACGCTGGGCCACGGCTTTATGCCCGCGCCGATTCACGCCGGCGGGCTGCGCTACCACGGCATGGCCTCCAGCATCTGCGAGCTCTACCGCAACGGCTTCATCGAGGCGCGGGCGGTGCAGCAGCGCGCCACCTTCGAGGCGGGCATCCAGTTCGCCCGCACCGAGGGCATCATCCCGGCGCCCGAAGCCGCCCACGCCGTGCGCGGCGCGATGGACGAGGCGATTCGCTGCCGCGAGGAAGGCAAGAGCGAGACCATCGTCTTCAACCTCTGCGGTCACGGCCACTTCGACATGAGCGCCTACGACCGCTACCTGCGCGGCGACATTCAGGATTACGAGCTGCCGGCGAGCGAGATCGAGCGCGCGCAGGCCCAACTGCCCGTCGTGGCGTAGGCACCCCGTTCAGGGGACAGCACAACGAAAAAGTACACGGAACCGACGGAGACAAGGGGAAAAGCAATCGCTGGCTAGATGGGTGCTCTGCTCTGTTCGCGCGCGCCTGTCTACCTACACAGCCCCGTTGCTTCCGTTGCTTCCGTTGTTTCCGTGTACCGTCTTGCTGTGGCTCTTCTTCTACTTGCCACAACGCAACCTTACGCTCGCTTTCGCTTTTGCTGCGCGGGGTTGATAATCGTGAGGGCGTGGGCAGGTTCCACGCCGGGCCGAGCGCCCTGCGCGGGGACAGCGCGCCGGCCGCAGCTGCGACCACGGGTGGTTTGGGGCATAAAGGGCGCGCCGGGTTGCGCCAGGAGAACGCCAGGTGACGGCGATCTTGCACAATCCGCTGATTTGGAACGCAGGCGAGGCGCGCCTGCGCGCCGGCGTGCGCGTGGTTGCCTTCCTCCTCATCTGGCGGCTGCTTTCGTTCCTGCTCGACCTGCTGCTGATCGCCCCACTGGCGCTGCTGGTGCGCGCCGCCACGCCCGAACCGCTGCTTTGGCTCGAGCGGGCGCTGCACTTTGTGCTCTCCCTGGTGGCGACGCTGCTCGCGCTCGTCGTGGCCGCCCCCTGGCTCGATCGGCGCCGCCTGGCCGATTACGGGCTGGCGCCGCGCGGCCAGTGGCAAGACCTGCTCGCCGGCACCCTGCTCGGCCTGCTGCTGATGGGGCTGATCTTCGGCGCGCTCTGGGCCATGGGCTGGCTGCGGGTAGACCACACCTTCTACGTCAACCTGCCCGGCGTGCCCTTCGCCGTGGCCATTCTTGGCCCGCTGCTCGCCTTTGTGGTGATTGCGCTGGTCGAGGAACTGCTCTTTCGCGGCTATCTGCTGCGCAATAGCGCCGAAGGGCTGGCCGGCGCCGGCCGCGGCTTGATTGACGGCCAGCGCGCCGTGCTGATTGCCTGGCTGCTCTCGTCGCTGCTCTTTGGTCTCTACCACGTCTTCAACCCCGGCAGCACCTGGGTCAGCACCATCAACCTCTCACTGGCCGGGCTGATGCTGGGGCTGCCCGTGATTTTGACCGGGCGGCTGGGCTTTGCCGTCGGCCTGCACTTTGCGTGGAACTTCGCCCAGGGCACGCTCTTTGGCTTTCCCGTCAGCGGCAACGATTTTGAGAGCGCCGCCCTGCTGCGCACCACCCTCACCGGCCCGCAGCTCTGGACGGGCGGCGCGTTTGGGCCCGAGGCCGGCCTGCTTGGCCTGCTGGCGCTGGCGGCCGGCGGCTTGATCATCTGCCTGTGGGCGTTCTGGCGCGAGGGCAGGCTGCAGGTGGCAACCTCGCTCGCGAGCTATGCCCCCGGCCGCGCCTTTGCGCCTGCGCAGGCGCCTGCCCTGCCAGGCAGCGAAGCGCTTCACCCTTCCAGCAATCTCACGCACCCCGGCAAGGAGTAACCCTGTGGTCGATTCCGCGCAGCCCCAGCCCGCTGCCAACAAGCTCTGGGGCGGCCGCTTTTCGGGCAAGACCGACCCCCTGATGGAGAAGTTCCAGTCCTCGCTCCAGTTCGACAAGCGTCTGTGGCGCGCCGACCTCACCGGCAGCCAGGCCTACGCGCGCGCCCTGGCCGCAGCCGGCTTGCTTTCCAGCGCCGAAGCCGAACAGATTGTCGACGGGCTGGAGGCCGTGGCCGCCGAATGGGCCGCCGGCGCCTTTACCCCCACTGCCGGCGACGAAGACATCCACACCGCCAACGAGCGCCGCCTGACCGAGCTGATCGGCCCGGTAGCCGGCAAGCTGCACACCGGCCGCAGCCGCAACGACCAGGTGGCCACCGATGTGCGCCTGTGGCTACGCGACGCAGTTGCCACGCTGCAGGGCCACTTGCACGCACTGATCGGCGTGGCCGTGGAACGCGCCGAGGCCGAGATCGACCTGCTGCTGCCCGGCTACACCCACATGCAGCCTGCCCAACCCATTCGCTGGAGCCACTGGCTGCTGAGCCACGCCACCGCCTGGCAGCGCGACGCCCTGCGGCTGGACCAGCTGGCCGAGCGCGTAAACGTACTGCCGCTGGGCAGCGGTGCGCTGGCCGGCACCCCCTTTGCCATCGACCGCGAGGCGCTGGCCACCTCGCTGGGCTTTGCCGCCGTCAGCGCCAACAGCCTCGACGCCGTGAGCGATCGCGACTTTATCGCTGAATTTCTCTTCTGGGCCAGCCTGATGATGCTCCATCTGAGCCGCATGGCCGAAGACCTGATCATCTACAGCAGCCGCGAGTTCGGCTTTGTCACCCTGGCCGATGCCTACAGCACCGGCAGCAGCCTGATGCCGCAGAAGAAGAACCCCGACTCGCTCGAGCTACTGCGCGGCAAGTCGGCGCGCATCCTCGGCGGCCTCACCTCGCTGATGGCGCTGCTCAAGGGGCTGCCCACCTCGTACAACAAGGACCTGCAGGAGGACAAGGAGCCACTCTTCGACGCCGTAGAGAACGTGGGCGGCGCCCTGCAGATTGCCGCCGGCGTGCTTGCCAGCCTCACCACCCACCCGGCGCCCATGCGCGCCGCGCTGGCGCCCGAAATGCTGGCCACCGACCTGGCCGATTACCTGGTGAACAAGGGGGTGCCCTTTCGCGAGGCGCACCACGTGGCCGGCGCGGCAGTGCGCATGGCCGAAGTGCAGGCCATCCCCCTGACCGAACTGACGGTTGAAGAGCTGCTGACGCTGCACCACGCCTTCGACGACGATGTGGCGGCAGTGTGGAGCATGGAGAGCAGCGTGGAGCGCCGCGACGTCACGGGCGGCACCAGCCGCCGCTCGGTGCTCGAGCAGGCACAGAAGCTGCGCGCCTGGCTGGGCTGAGCCGAAAGGCGCGTCGAGCCTCCTGCAAGCACCCGTGCCCAATTTACCCTGTTTGACAGCGCGTCTTACCTTTGTTAGGATTTTGACGCTGTTTTGCCTCTGGTTTGGCGACGCACCGCCATGGCCCGGTTCCCCACAACCGGCCCGCAGCGGCCCGTCTGCTGCCCTTCAGGGCCTGTTGCCCCAGCTCCTCTGCATCGCAACCCGGTGCCGACGGGCGGATTCCTCAAAGCGGCGGGCGGGCGCACAGCGCGCTGCGGATCACCTGCACCGGCCGACACGACACCTCGATGACCGGCGCCACGCATGTGCAACACACACCTCATCTGCTGCCGATATCTGCTGCCGATAAAGATTGCGCCACCCAGGGCGCCGCTTGATTCTCCTTACCCCCTGCGGACCCGATAGGAGCCCCTTGCATGGCTAAACTGCTTGAAGTGAAGAATCTGAAGACGCAATTCTTCACGCAGGATGGCGTCGTCCACGCCGTCAACGGCATTTCGTACAGTGTGGACAAGGGCGAAACCGTCGCCATTGTGGGCGAATCGGGTTCGGGTAAGAGCGTCGGCGTGATGTCCCTCATCCGCCTCATCCCGCAGCCGCCGGGCAAGATTGTGGATGGCGAAGTCTGGTTCGATGGGCAGGACCTGCTCAAGCTGGACGAAGACGAGCTGCGCACGATTCGCGGCAACCGCATCGCCATGATCTTCCAGGACCCGATGACGTCGCTCAACCCCGTGCTGACGGTGGGGCGGCAGATTACCGAATCACTGGAGCTGCACCTGAATATGAACGGCGAGCAGGCCCGCAAGCGCGCCGTCGAGCTGCTCGAGATGGTAGGCATCCCCGGCGCCGATGCGCGCCTTGACGACTACCCGCACCAGTTTTCGGGCGGCATGCGCCAGCGTGTGATGATCGCCATGGGGCTGAGCTGCAACCCGCAACTGCTGATCGCCGACGAGCCGACCACCGCCCTCGACGTGACAATCCAGGCCCAGATCGTCGACCTCGTCACCCGACTCAAGAACGAGCTGGGCATGGCCATCATCTGGATTACACACGACTTGGGCGTGGTGGCCGGCATGGCCGAGCGGGTGCTGGTGATGTACGCCGGCTTTATTGTGGAGGAGGCGCCGGTTGATCTGCTCTACGCCGAGCCCCGCCACCCCTACACGCTTGGCCTGCTGCGCTCGATTCCCCGCCTGGACCTGGGCCGACAGAAGCGGCTGATCCCCATCGAGGGGCTGCCGCCCGACCTGCTCGAACCGCCCAACCACTGCCCCTTTGCCCCGCGCTGCGCCTTTGCCGAAGAGAAGTGCTGGACGCAGAACCCGCCGCTCGAACTGGTTTCGCCCAACCACAAGGCCGCTTGCTGGCCGGCGCTGGCCGGCGTCAAGGTGGCGCAGGTGCCCGTCGTTACGCAGGAGGGCACGGTGATTGACGCCGATGCCGCAACATTCGCCCCCGCCGCAGCGCTGGCCGGCGCCGCAGCCCCGCAGGAGGCTGCCCGATGAGCACACTCACCACCCCCGCTGCCTCAGGCACGCCCGCTACCCCAGCCACGCCCGCAACCTCGGCAGCAACGCACACAGCCGCCGGCAACGGCCAGGTTGGCAAGGAGCTCCTGCTCGAAGTCAAGGAGCTCAAGATGCACTTCCCCATCACGCGCGGCATCGTCTTCCAGCGCCAGGTGGGAGCAATCAAGGCCGTCGACGGCATCAACTTCACCATGTTCAAGGGCGAAACGCTGGGCCTGGTCGGCGAATCGGGCTGCGGCAAGAGCACCAGCGGCCGCGCCATCCTCCAGCTCTACCGTCCCACCTCGGGTCAAGTCACCTTCGAGGGGCACGAGCTGACGCAGACAAGCGGCGAAGAGCTGCGCAAGTTGCGCCGCCGCATGCAGATGATCTTTCAGGACCCCTACGCCTCGCTCAACCCGCGCATGACGGTAGGCAGCATCATCGGCGAGCCGCTGGAAGTGCACAACATCGGCACGACGCGCGCCGAACGCCAGCAGCGGGTGCAGGAGCTGCTGCGCACGGTGGGGTTAAACCCTTACTTCGTCAACCGCTACCCGCACGAGTTTTCGGGCGGGCAGCGCCAGCGTATCGGCGTGGCGCGCGCGCTGGCCGTGAACCCCGCCTTCATCGTCTGCGACGAGCCGATCTCGGCGCTCGACGTCTCGATCCAGGCCCAGATCATCAACCTGCTCGAAGACCTGCAGGACGAACTGGGGCTGACCTACCTCTTCATCGCCCACGACCTCTCGGTGGTGCGCCACATCTCCGACCGCATCGCCGTGATGTACCTGGGCAAGATCGTCGAGCTAGCCGGCCGCGACGAGCTTTACGAAAAGCCCATGCACCCCTACACGCAGGCGCTGCTCTCGGCCGTGCCGATTCCCGACCCGACGATCGAGAACCAGCGCAAGCGCATGATCCTCGAGGGCGACGTGCCCAGCCCGGCCAACCCGCCGCGCGGCTGCCACTTCTGCACCCGCTGCCCGCGCGTGATGGAGATCTGCCGCGAGGCGGAGCCGCCCTTCAAGGACTACGGCGGCGGCCACCAGGTTGCCTGCTGGCTCTACGAACCCGAAGGCGCCTCTTCGCCCAAGGTGACGCCGCAGGCCGTGCCCCACCTTGCGACGCCGGTGGCAGCCTGAGCGCCCAGTTGGCAATGGGTTGCCCGGCCTGTACGCTGCAACGGCGCTGGACGAATGCTCGTCAAATGCCATTCAAAGTACAGACCATTTTGGAACTCAACGAGGATGCACTAAACTTGACGCAAGTTCCGCAGCAGCACCCAGAGGACGTTCCGGCATTGGGGCCGGGTAGCCAGCCATTTGACAAGCGCCCGCTCGTCAAGACGCCCTCTACCTTCCACCCTTGCAGACCCGCAGCTTGCCGGCCCAACTCTGTGGTATGCCGAAGTGGTATGCCGAAGTCGACTTTGATGTAGACAGAGCCGTCTTCGTTGTTCCTACACTGCTTGTGCAGATCGCTTCGTTTGATCCATGATTCTTGAGCACCCTGCCCAAAACTGTATTCAAGGAGAGCAAAGTATGAAGAACCGCACCTTCTGGGTGCTGGCGATTCTGGTTATCGCCAGCATGGTCTTCACTGCATGTGCCGCGCCCGTCGCGACGGCGCCGAGCGGTGACGCTGCCGCCGAAGCCCCGGCCGGCGAAGAGGGCGCCACGTCGGCGACCGACCTGAGCCAGCCCCACCCCTACCTCAGCAACATCAGTGTCCGCCGTGCCATCGCCCACTGCATCGACCGCGACGCCCTGATTGCGGCCGTCTACCCGTATGTGGACGACGAAGTCAAGCCTACCCTGCGCATGGACAGCGCATGGCCGAAGGACCACTGGGTGTGGGCCGGCCCGTACCCCGACTATGAGTACGACGTTGCCGCAGCCAATGCCCTGCTCGACGAAGCCGGCTTCACCGACGAAGACGGTGACGGCTACCGCTTCGAACTGACCATGACCACCACCAACTCGCAGTTCCGCCAGACCTGGGGCGCCGTGGTTGAGGCCAACCTGGCCGACTGCGGCATCCTGCTCATCCGCCAGCACACCCCGGCTTCGTGGTGGTTCGGCGACACGACGGGCCTGGCCCGCCGCGACTTCGAACTGGGCGCCTTCGCTTGGGTCGGCCAGACGGAACCCGCCGGCCGCTCGCTCTATGCCTGTGATCAGATTCCGACCCCCGGCAACAACTGGGAAGGCCAGAACGGCATGGGTTGGTGCAATCAGGAAGCCAGCAACGCCATCGTGCTTGCCACCAACACCCTGCTCCAGGAAGACCGCAAGGCCCCGTACCACGAGTTCCAGATCCTCTTCGGCGAAGATATGGTCTCGCTGCCCCTCTTCCAGCGCGCCGAGGCTGAGGCGTGGAGCCTGAACCTCGAAGGCATCCGCACCAGTGGCACCGAATACGCCACCGCCAGCGCAAACGCCTGGACGCTGGCCGACGGTGGCGACACCGTCGTCATCGGCTTCTCGCAGGAGCCGGCTTCGATGTTCGACCTGGTCGAGAGCGCTGCTGTCCAGCGCCAGGCTTCGCAGCTGGGTCGCGCAATCTACAACACGCAGTGGGACTACGAGTACCAGGCCTACCTGCAGGACGGCCTCAGCACCCTCGACAGCGGCAAGGCGACCAACGAGATGGTGGCCGTGGCCGAAGGCGACATGGTCTACAATGTTGCCGGCGAGCCTGTGACCCTGACCGTGGGCACCGAAGTGATGGTTGACGGCGCCCCAATGGCCTGGGACGGCACCAGCGCGCTGGAGCTGCCGCAGCTGAAGGTTACGTACGCCTACCTGCCCCACACCTGGAGCGACGGCGTTGAGGCCTCGGTTGCCGACTTCGAGCTTGCCTTCAAGATTAACTGCGACCCGGCCTCGGGCGCGACCACCTTCACCGCCTGCGACTCAATCGCCGGCGTTGAATACGCCACCGACGGCAGCATCAGCTACACCGTCACCTACCTGCCTGGCGTGCAGGACCCGACCTATTACATCGCGCCGTTCACGATCAGCCCGTCGTCGGCTTCGTACCCCTCGCACCAGGTCCTGAGCGACGGCCGCACGCTGGCCGAAGTCCCGGCCGCCGAGTGGGCCACGCTGCCGGAGATCGCCGAGAAGCCGCTGAGCATTGCGCCGTACGTCATCACCGAATGGATCAAGGGCCAGAGCATGACCCTGGAGGCCAACCCGTACTACTTCGGTGGTGAAGTCGCCGTCAAGCGCATCGTCATCGTCTTCGTGCAGGACACGACGCAGTTGGTTGCCCAGCTCCTCTCGGGCGACGTGGACTATGTCGAGAAGGCCACGCTTGCTGGTGGCGCCGAAGTGCAGCTGGTGAAGGATGCCGGTGATGCCGGTCAGCTGAACTTCGAGATCATCGCCAGCCCGACGTGGGAACACATCGACATGAACATGTACGTCAAGGAGTAGTCTTCTGAACTGAACCCGGCGGAAGGGGCAGGTGATGCCCCTTCCGCCGGGTTGTTCCCGCCGCTGTCGCCTGGTGTGAACGGGTGGCGCGACGACCGGCGTCCCGTCTGGCCACCGGCTCTGCAAAACAGTGCAGCCGAGCGTGACGTCTGAGGGAAAGCAGCACAGGTTGCCGCGTGCGCATTGCGTGCAGCGTCCGCTTTGCATGCAGTGCTCGCCGGCAGCGCAAGCGGGAGGGCGTGGCAGTTGGAGCGCCCCCCTGTTGTTCCATCCGGCAGTGTGTGCGTGCCGCTGCCGGCGGCACAGGCCGCCAAGGATGCTCGATCCTGCTCCCCGGGCCTCCAAAGCCACCATCAGCGCCGCAGCGGCCTTGCCCGCCTGCCGCCTGGTGCGGGGGAAAGCTGAGAAACCCATATGACCGGCTATCTGATTCGCCGCATCATTCAAATGGTCTTTGTGGTGCTGGCGGTTGCCGTCGCCACCTATTTCCTCTTCAGCATTGCGCCCGGCGGTCCGTTAACGGGTCTGCGCCAGTCGCAGCAGCGGCTGAAGGACACCGACATTGCGCGTATTCGCGCCCAATACGAACTTGACCTTTACTGGCCCGTGCGCTTCTCGCGCTGGCTGATCGGCGTGCCCACCGGCCCGATTACACTTGGCGGCAATGAGATCTTTGCCACCGTGCCGATGGGCTGCTACCTGATGAACTCCGCGACGGGTGAGTGCGCCGACTACGTCTATCTGGACGAGCTTCCCGTACTGCACCCCGAAGTGCGCAGCAGCGATGGCGTGCTGCGCGGCGACTTCGGTCTCTCCACCGTCGTCAGCATCGGCCGCCCGGCGAGCGACCTCTTCCTCTCGCGCATTGGGCCCACGTTGGAGCTGATGATCTCGGCGCTGACGCTCTCGCTGCTGATCGGCATCCCGATCGGCATTCTCAGCGCCGTACGCCAGTACTCCTTCTTTGACTATTTTGCCACCACGCTCTCCTTCATCGGCTCGGCCATGCCCACCTTCTTCTTTGGCCTGCTGATGATTCTGCTCTTCTCGATCGTGCCCGTACTGCTGGCCGACCAATATCCATGGCTGCCACGTCTGCCATCAGGTTTGCGCCAGGCGATCCGGCCGTATGAGATCGCGTCGTGGCTGCCCAAAATCCAGCCCGGCACGCTGGCCGATCGGCTGCTGCACATTGCCATGCCCCTCTTCGTGCTCACCTTCTTCAACACCGCGCAGTGGAGCCGCTTTGTGCGCTCCTCGATGCTCGAGGTGCTGCGGCAGGATTATGTGCGCACGGCACGCGCCAAGGGGCTGTGGGAGCGCACCGTCATCGTCAAACATGCGCTGCGCAACGCGCTGATCCCCTTTGTCACAATTCTGGTGCTGCAGATTCCGGCGCTCTTCGCCGGCGCCACCATCACCGAAACCGTCTTTGCCTGGCCGGGGATCGGCAGCCTCTATGTGGACGCGCTGAACCGCAGCGACTGGCCCGTGGCGCTGGCCTTCATCTTCATCACCGCCATCCTGACCGTAATCGCCACGCTGCTGGGCGACGTGCTCTATACGGTGGTCGACCCGCGCATCAAGTACTCATAGCGCCGCGCCGGCGCTGCGCCCCAAGTGCGCAGCCATGCAGCGCAAAACGCCCGTTGGCCCGCCGCCGCCCTGACGTTTGCAAGCGGCCCGATTGTTCGGCAGGAGTCTGGCACCTATGGCCTCATCAGCCGCAGCCGTATCACTAAAGAAGCAAAGCGAGAGCGAAGAGGGCAAGGCCCAGAACCAGTGGGGCGTGATTGCCCGCCGTTTCCGCCGCCACCGCATGGCCATGATTGCGCTGGTGGTGCTGACGATCATCCTGCTGCTCTCGTTCCTGGCACCCTACATCACCCCCTATGGCCGCGACACGATCGACGTGGCCGCACCGGTGCGCCCTGCGCCTCCGGGCGTGGTGACGGAAGCCGGCGCCCACTGGCTCGGCATCGACCACCTGGGGCGCGACCTGTTGACGCGCGTGCTCTACGCCGGGCGCATCTCGCTCACGATTGCGATTCTGGTGGTGCTCATCTCCGAAACGCTGGGTGTGGTGATTGGCGCGCTGGCCGGCTACTACGGCGGCTGGCTTGATGCGCTGGTCTCGCGCATCATCGAGTTCATGCTCGCCATCCCCCTGCTGCCAATCCTGCTGATTGTGTCGGCAATTCTGCTCAAGAACGACCAGTTCCTCGCCATCCCGCGCTGGATGGACCGCGGCGTCAGCGCCGTCCTGCTCACGCGCCCAAATGAGGCGCGCCAGGTTGTTGTGCTGATCCTGATTCTGGTCTTCTTTGGCTGGCTGGGGGCCGCCCGCCTGATTCGCGGCATGGCGCTTTCGCTGCGCTCGCGCGAGTTTGTCGAGGCGCTGCGGGCGCAGGGCGCGAGCGAGTGGCGCATCATCTTCCGCCACATTATCCCCAACGGTTTGGCGCCGGTGCTGGTCAACGCCAGCCTGGCGCTGGGCGGCGTCATCATCCTTGAATCGGCGCTCAGCTTCCTGGGCGTCGGCATTCAGGACCCCACGCCCACCTGGGGCAACATGCTCAGCCAGTCGCGCAGCTACATGTTTACAAACCCCTGGCTGCCGCTGGTGCCCGGCATTCCGCTGGTGATCGTCTCGCTCTGCTTCAACTTCATCGGCGACGGCCTGCGCGACGCGCTGGACCCGCGCCTGAAGCGCTAGGATGGCACGATTGTTGCGCGCCTGCCGCTGCTGTACCTGGCGCTGCTCTACCTGCCGCTGTGCGCTCGCAGCCTGCGTACTCCCTTTTGGCACAAGGATTTGACCTGGTGCAATGACGACACAAACTCCCGTACCCCCTACCCCCCGTGCGGTGCCCGCCACTCCGGCCGCGGCCAGCGCCACCGGCCGCCCCGCACCCGCGGGCGCGCCGCTGCTCGACGTCAAGGGGCTCAAGACCTACTTCTACACCGAAGATGGCGTTGTGCAGGCGATCAACGGCGTCGACTTTTCCATTCGCCCCGGCGAAGTGATGGGGCTGGTGGGCGAATCCGGCTCGGGCAAGAGCGTCACCTCGCTCTCGATCATGCGCCTGCTCGCCGCCTCGGGCAAGATCGTTGAGGGTGCCATCCGCTTCGACCAGACGGACCTGGCCGCCGCCGACGAGGAGACAATGGTCGAGCTGCGCGGCAATCGCCTCTCGATGATCTTCCAGCAGCCCACCAGCTGCCTCAACCCCGTCTTCCGCATTGGCGACCAGATTGCCGAGACGCTGCAGACGCACCAGTCGCTGGGCCGCCAAGACGCACGCCGCCAGGCCGTCGAGCTGCTGCGCCTGGTTGGCATCCCCGATCCCGAACGACGCTCGCAGGCCTTCCCGCATGAGATTTCGGGCGGACAGGCGCAGCGCGTGATGATCGCCATGGCGCTCGCCTGCAAGCCCGCCCTGCTGATCGCCGACGAGCCCACCACCGCCCTCGACGTGACGATTCAAGCCCAGATTCTGGACTTGATGCGCAAGCTGCGTTCCGAGACCAACACTGCCATCCTGCTGATTACCCACGACATGGGCGTGATCGCCGAGATGTGCGACAAGGTCGCGGTGATGTACGCCGGCCAGATCGTCGAGTACACCGACGTCTACACGCTCTTCGACGAGCAACTGCACCCCTACACCGAGGGCCTGTTGGCCGCCATTCCGGTGCTGGGCGAGGTGCGCAGCCAGCTGGCCGTGATCCCCGGTTCGGTGCCGAACCTGATTAAGCTGCCGCCGGGCTGCAAGTTTGCGCCCCGCTGCCCCTATGCCAAGGAGTTCTGCACGCAGAACGAGCCGAAGCTGCTCGAAGTTGAGCCCGGCCACAGCGTGCGCTGCTTTATGCGCGACCCCGCCACCGCCCAGATGTGGGCCGGTGTGCAAAAGGCCGACTGGCACTTCGAAGGCACTGAGACCGTCGCCTCGGAAGAGATGGCCGTCGCGCAGTAGACCACTGCTGTAGGCCCGCCCGGCGGCGCTGCTTGCGCTGCTGCGGCCCGTTATCGCTCTTTCCGGACCGGGGTCGTCCCCCGGCTGTTTCCAGACAGGTTGTCCGATGGCCGTTCCCGTCTCTGTGGCCAGCAAGGATCTGCTGGTCGTCGAAGATCTGAAGACCTACTTCCCCATCCGCGCCGGCCTCTTTCAGCGTGTGGTGGCCAACGTCAAGGCGCTTGACGGCGTCAGCTTCAAGGTGCGCGAAGGCGAAACCTTTGGGCTGGTTGGTGAATCGGGCTGCGGCAAGACCACCGCTGCCCGCACCATTCTGCGCCTGCAGAAGGCCACCGGCGGCAGCGTCTTCTTTGATGGCGAAGATGTCTTTGCCAAGCGCGGCAGCGAGCTCAAGGCTCTGCGCCGCAACATGCAGATCGTCTTCCAGGACCCCTACGCCTCGCTCGACCCGCGCATGCCCGTCGGCGACATCATCGCCGAAGGGCTGACGATCCAGGGCATGAAGAGCGCCGGCGAGCGCAACGACACCGTGCAGCAGATGCTCGACAAGGTGGGGCTGAACCCCTACCACGCCCACCGCTACCCGCACGAGTTTTCGGGCGGCCAGCGCCAGCGCATCGGCATCGCGCGCGCCCTGGCCCTGCGCCCCAAGTTCATTGTCTGCGACGAGCCGGTCTCGGCACTCGACGTCTCGATCCAGTCGCAGATCCTCAACCTGCTGCGCCACCTGCAGCGCGAGTTCGGCTTCACCTACCTCTTTGTGGCCCACGACCTGAGCGTGGTCGAGCACATCAGCGACCGCGTGGGCGTGATGTACCTGGGCAAGCTCGTCGAGGTTTCGCCGCGCGAGGACCTCTACCGCAACCCGCTGCACCCCTACACGCAGGCGCTCCTCTCCTCGATTCCCGTGGCCGACCCGCGCCGCAAGCGCGAGCGCATCGTGCTCAAGGGCGAGGTGCCGTCGCCCGTAAACCCGCCGCAGGGCTGCCGTTTTCACCCGCGCTGCCCGCTGGCGCAGGAGATTTGCCGCCAGCAGATTCCGCTGCTGGAAGAGAAACGGCCCGATCACCTGGTGGCTTGCCATCTGGTGGACAAGATGAGCGCGCCCACCCCCGTTTCGCGTTCGTAAGCGTGGGGGCGTACGCCGGTCCGCTTGCGCCACATCCTGCCCGGTGCTGCCTGCACACGTGCAAGGGGTGGCCACGCCCCATTCCGCCCTGAGCTGTTGAGAACGTGCCGGCCCGGTGAGGGAACTCACACGCTGCCGGCGCGTTTTATTTCTGTAGAGCACCTGCTTCACCCCGCACGCGGGTGCCTTGCAGAGTTCGCCCATTCCGCGCCTTCCGCCTCTCCCGCCCTTTGTTGTCTTGATTGTCACTTCAGAAAGGACAAAGCTCATGCCCGGAAAGATGGCCAGATTCCTCTCCATTCTGGCGCTGGTCGCCGTGCTGGTTTCGGCCTGCGCCCAGCCCGTACCCGTGGCCCCCGCTGCCGAAGCCCCCGCTGCCGAAGCCGAAACGGGCGCCGCCGGCGAGGCCGCTGCGGCAGGCGAAACCCAGGAAGGCGGCGTCTGGACGCGCATCATCGGCTCCGACGCATCGAACCTGAACCCCATTCTTTTCGACGACGCCACCAGCAACGAAGTCATTGCCATGATCTACAACGGGCTTATCGGTCAGGACCCCGTGACCGGTGAGTACAATTGCGTCGACGTGCTCTGCGAGAGCTGGGAGGTCTCGGACGATGGTCTGACCTTCACCTTTACGCTGCGCGACGACCTGAAGTGGAGCGACGGCGAGGCCGTCGACTCGGCGGACTTCAAGTTCACCTACGACGCCGTCAACAGCGAGCTGGTTGAATCGCCCCGCACCTATGTGTGGGAAGGGCTGGAGAGCATTGAGGCGCCGGATCCCACCACGATCGTCGTGAAGTACAGCGAAGTGCGCTGCGACGCCGTAGGCAACCTGGGCCTGGGCATCCTGCCCGAGCACCTCTACGCCGACGACTTCAGCGACATCATGGAGAGCCCGGACAACGAGGCCCCGCGCCTCTCGGCCGGCCCCTTCAGCTTCCAGAGCTGGACGCGTGACGACAACGTCATCATCGTGCGCAACGACGCCTACAGCGACGGCGCCCCGATCATGGACGGCCAGATCTACCGCGTGGTGCCCGATGCCGGCGCCCGCCTGGCCCAGCTGCAGAGCGGCGAAATCGACATCGTCGAGCTCCAGCCCAGCCAGCTTTCGGCCATCGAGGGCAACCCCGCCATCACCCGCTACTCGTGGAACGATGACGGCTATACCTACATCGGCTTCAACCTGGGCAACCCCGACAACGTCCTCCCCGGCCAGGATGAAGAAGGCAACATCATCCCGCAGGACCCGCACCCGATCCTGGGTGACAAGCGCGTGCGCCAGGCGATCGCCTATTCGCTCGACTACCAGTCGATCCTCGACGATATTTTCCTGGGCCAGGGTTATCTGATGGGCGCCAACGTCCTGCCCGCTGTTACCTGGGCCCATAACCCCGACGTGCAGCCCTACGTGCAGGACCTTGAACGGGCTGCCGCCCTGCTTGAGGAGGCCGGTTGGGTCGACAGTGACGGTGACGGCGTGCGCGAAAAGGATGGTCTGCCGCTCAAACTGAGCCTGATCACCAACGCCACCAACCCCGCACGCGTCGACATGGGCGCCTACATTCAGGACGAGCTCAACAGCCTCGGTTTCAACATCGACTTCCAGGCACTCGACTTTGGCACGTTGCGAGACCTGGCCGATTCGCAGACCTACGACATGTACATCCTCGGCTGGCAGGGCCTGGGCAGCGACCCGAACGACGACGCCTTCTGGCTGTCGAACCAGGACGTGCCGGGCAGTGGCTTCAACAACGTCAGCTTCTACAACGAGCGTGTGGAAGAGCTGCTGCAGACGGGCGTCACCGTGCCCGGCTGCGCCCCTGAAGACCGTGCGCCGTACTACATGGAGATTCAGGAGATCATGCACGACGAGCTGCCCTACCTGTGGGTGCGCGGCACAGTTGCCAACATTGGCTTCAACAGCAACTGGGCCAATGTAGACCCGCAGCAGTGGAGCACCTACTGGAACGTCAACCAGTGGGCGCTGAAGAGCCGCAGCGAGTAACTGAGCTGCCGGGGGGTGCGTCCTGCATGGGGCGCACCCCCTATTCCATTCCTGCCTGCCGGGGCAAGTGCGCCGCCCGGCGCATCAAGACCGCTGCCTGATTGCCATCTTGCCTGTTGCCTGAGTGCAGGGCCAGCCATGTTTCGATACATCATTCGCCGACTTCTGCAGGCCATCCCTACGCTGATCGGCGTCAGCATCATCACCTTTATCCTCATCAGCGCCACACCGGGCGACCCGGTTTCGCTGCGCACCTTCGGCGACCCGAACATGACCCCCGCCGCCAAGGAGCAGCTGCGTCGCCAGTTGGGGTTGGACCAGTCGCCGCCTGCACAGTACATCGCCTGGTTCACCGGCCTCACCTTCCGCAGAGGCGACCAGGCCGAGGAGCTCACCTCGCACAAGTCCACCTGCCGCTACGTCGATGCGCTCAACTTCACGGTCTGCGACCGGGGCGGCGGCGTGATTCGCGGCGACCTGGGCACCAGCATCGACACCAAAGAGCCGGTGTGGGAGCGCATGGTGGAGCGGATGCCGGCCACGCTGCAGCTGGGGTTGGCCAGCCTGGTCTTTTCACTGCTGATTGGCGTGCCGCTGGGCATCCTCAGCGCCGTCTACCGCGGCTCGGCGTTCGACAATCTGGTGCGTTTCTTCTCGGTGATCTTCCGCGCCGTGCCCGTCTACTGGATGGCGCTGATGCTGATCCTGGTCTTTGCCGTCTGGCTGGGCTGGCTGCCCTCGGGCGGGCGGCAGACGGTGAAGCTGACGATGGAGTTTGACCTGTGGGACCGCATCAAGCACATGATCTTGCCCGTGCTGGTGCTCTCGTTCGGGCCGATCGCCTTCTTCAGCCGCATCATGCGCACCGAGACGCTCGAGGTCATCCACACCGACTACATCCGCACCGCGCGCGCCAAGGGGCTGGCGCCGCGCAGCGTCTGGTTTCTGCACGCCATGCGCAACGCCCTGATCCCGCTGATGACGGTGCTGGGGCCGGCGCTGGTGGGCGTGTTGGGCGGCGCCGTCGTCACCGAGACGATCTTCTCGTGGCCAGGCATGGGACGACTCACCATCAACGCCGTCTACCAGCAGGATTACCCCATGGTGCTGGGTTCGGGGCTCTTCTTCGCCGCCCTTACCATCATCGGCTACCTGCTGACCGACATCTTCTATGCGCTGGTCGACCCGCGCGTGCGCCTCTCCTAACGTATGGACTGCGGAAAGCAGCGCCGCCCCCCGGCGTTTTGTGGAGTGAAGGGACGATGGAATCCGGTGATTTCATCATGGAGTGAGCTTCGGTTAGGAACCCCGGCATGACTGTTCAGCCCGCCACGCCCTTGACGCCGGCCGACCTTGCGCGCCAGGCCGCCGCCCAGGATATTCTCAAACGCAAGCCGCAGACCTTTGGCAGCATGGCGGTTGCCAGCCTGCGTCGCGACCGGCTGACGCTGATTGCGATTGGCTTTATCGTGGTGATCGGCCTGCTCGCCATCCTGGCCGGCGTCATCTCCAGCGTGCTGGGCGTCGACGCCTTCTCCACGATGCTGAGCAACAAGTTCCAGCAGCCCTACGTATGGCCTTACCTTCAGTGGCGCATGGGCTGGGACACAACCACCGCCCCCGAGCTGCTCTACGCCGCCGACGGCATTCCCCACTGGCTGGGCACCGACCAGTTGGGCCGCGATGTGCTGGCGCGTCTGCTCTTCGGCGCCCGCATCAGCCTGAGCATTGCCCTGGTGGCGGCTGCAATCGCCATGGTGTTGGGTGTGGCGCTGGGCACACTGGCGGGCTACTTCGGCGGCGCCGTCGATGACCTCTTCATGTGGTTTATCAACACCGTTACCTCAATTCCCGACATCTATTTGCTAATCATCGTCAACGCCATCTTCCGCCCCAGCCCACTGATTCTGACGCTCTATCTGGGCTTACTCGGCTGGTTTGGCACGGCGCGCTTCATGCGCGGCAACGTGCTCAAGGTGCGCTCACTCGATTACGCGCTTTCGGCGCGGGCGATTGGCGCGCGCGACACGCGCATCATGTTCAGCCACATCATCCCCAACAGCATCCCCGTGATCATCGTGATTACGGCGATCGATGTGGGCGCGATCATCCTGGTTGAATCCATCCTCAGCTTCCTGGGCGTGGGCGTGCCGCCGCCCACGCCGTCGTGGGGCAACATGCTCTACGGCGCGAACGATTTCCTCTTCTACCGCGACCCGGTGACGCACAGTCTGGCCGCCATGCACCTGCTGGTGTTGCCCGGCATCCTGACCACGCTGACGGTGCTGGCCTTCTACCTGATCGGCGACGGCCTGCGCGACGCGCTGGACCCGATGCTGAAGAACAAGCGCTAGCCGGCCGACGCCGCCTGTGCGCAGAGAAAGCGCCGCCATTTGCTGCCCGTGCGCAGTGCGGCGGCGCTTTACGCGTGATACGATAGCGGCCGGCGCAGCCAGCCTGCGCAGCGAGCCTGTGCACCGTCGATTCCACACCACCCGCCTATGCCCGAGCGCATCGAGTTGCCCGCCGCAGCGCACCCCAACCGCCGCGCCCGTGCGCGCCTGGCCTCAGCGCTCCTGCTGCCGGCGCTGCTGCTGCTGCCCACGCTGGCCTGCGCCGCCCCCTGGCGCGCCGAGCAGCCGACGGCGCCGGCGGTCGAGACGCCCGCTGCGCCCGCTACCGAGGGCGCCGGCGAGCCGTCGATCGCAACGCTGCCGGGCGACGCAACCACCACACCATTTGCCACAACAGTCACCATAACAACCACCACGCCTCTCCCGCCGGCAACCGGCGCAGCGGGGAGCACGCCGTTTGTCGAGCTGCTGGCCGCCGCGCCGGCGCAGCTCAACCCCGTGCTCACCACCGATCGCGACGCGCTCGCCGTGCAGCGCCTCTTCCTGCCCAGCTTGGTCGAACTGGATGCGACCACAGGCGCCGTGCGCCCGTCCCTCGCCGAAAGCTGGCTCTGGGCATCCGACAACCGCACGCTGACGCTGACCCTGCGCAGCGACCTGAGCTGGAGCGACGGCGCTCCGGTGACCTCGCGCGACGCCGCCTTCACCCTGCTGGCGCTGCGCGAGCCGAGCGTGGAGAGCCCGTGGGCGGCGCAGTTTGCCGCCATGACGCAAGTAACGCTGCCCGAACCCGACACGCTGGTGATCGAGCAGCAGGCGCCCGACTGCGCGCTGCTTGCACAGCTGCGCCTGCCGCTGCTACCCAGCCACCTCTTCGCCGGCGATTTCAGCGACCTGCGCACGGCGGCCTGGAACAGAACCCCCAGCGTGGGCGCCGGCCCCTACCTTGTGGCGGCCGGCGCGCCCGGCGGCGAGCTGACGCTGGCGCCAAACGCCAGCCTGGCAGGCGGCCAGGCGCTGCTCAACCCGCTGCTGGTGCGCGCCGAGCCCGACGCCGCCGCCCGCCTGCAGGCCGTAACCTCGGGCTTGGCGCAGCGGGCGTGGGATGTGCCCGCCGGCGCCCCTGCAAGCCAGGAGACGGACGCAGTGACACTTATGGCGCTACCCAGCGACGGCATGAGCATGCTGGTGATGAATCTGGCCGACCCACTTGCCCCGCAGCCGGGCATCGCGCCCGACGGCGTGCTCCAGCCGCAGGAGCCGCATCCCGTATTGGCCGAATTGCTTGTGCGCGAGGCGATCGCACGCGGGGTCAACTGGCAGCAGCTGGTGCGCGAGGCCTATGGCGCCGCCGCCGCGCCGCTCGCGAGTTGGCTGCCCCCGGCGCTGGGCTGGGCGCACGACCCAAGCGTGGCGCTGCCCACCTACGACATGGCCGCCGCTGCCGCCCTGCTCGAGCAGGCGGGCTGGGTGGACGCCGCCGGCGACGGCGTGCGCGAGCGGGCCGATCAGCTGCTCCAGCTTACGTTGATCACAAATGACGACAACACACAGCGCGCTGCCCTGGCGCAGGCCGCCGGCGAAGCGCTGCGCCTGCTTGGCTTCGACGTGCGCGTCGAGCTGTTACCCTTCGCCGTGGCGCAGGATGCGGTGCTCGGCCAGCGCTACGACCTGGCGATTGTGGGCTGGGAGGCGCTGGGGCCCGAGCCGGCGTACATGGACTTTTGGCACACGCGCGGCGACGAGCCGGGCGCCGGGCCAAATATCACCAGCCTGCAGAACCCGGCGCTCAACGCCCTGCTCGACGAGGCGCGCACGCTGCCCGGCTGCAGCGAGGCCGGGCGCGCCGAACGCTACCGCACCGCGCAGCAAGTGCTGGCGCAGGAGCTTGCCGCCCTGCCGCTCAACGCCCAACTGCGCTTTGTGGCCACGGTGCCCGGCTGGCAAGGGCTGCCGGCCTCCATCTGGGCGCCCTATGCCGGAATCGAAAGCTGGCAGCCGCCCGCCACCCCGCTCCCCTGAGGCGCCCATGAACCCCTCAGCGCTGACCACTGCCATCGACCCGGTCGAACTTCTGGAGTTGCGCGCCCGCTGGGGCGACTTCGCCGCCGAGACGGTCGCGCTGGCCGTGACTCCGCCCTTCCTTACCGGCAACCATCAACTGCTGACTTCGAGCGGCCGGCGCGCCGAAATCTGCTACGTGCTGCACGAGGGCGACGCGCAGGCAGGCGTGCTGCTCCACATCAAGAGCTACTACCCGCAGGGCGCGTTCCGGCTGCCCACTGGCGGCATCCAGGCGGGCGAGGGCGTAGCGGCGACGCTGGCGCGCGAGATCGAGGAGGAGACGGGGCTGTGTGTGGGCGCGGCCGGCCCGCTTGGCGTGCAGGTGGAGCGGCTGCTGGGCGTGCTTGACTATGACGTGCAGCACAGCACGCTGGGTGCGCAGCGCTTCGCCACCTATTTCTTTCTGGCGCGCAAGCAGCCCGGCGCCCCGCTCGCGTCGCAGGATGAAGACGAGTCGATCGCGGGCTGGCAATGGCTGCCGGCACGCGAGCTGGAGCAGGCGGCCGCGCGCCTGGCGGCGGTGGGCGCCCACCCAGACGGTGCGGCGTGGGCCGATTGGGGCCGATTCCGCGCCCTGGGCCATGCCTTCGTTGCCCGCCTGCTGCGCTGAGGCGCACGCAGCTCAAACAGAACGCCCGACCGCGTGTGCGGCCGGGCGTCTTCATTTCTGTGTGCGGGCGGGCGGCTCAGCGCCGGCTGCTGGTGAAGAACATCTCGCACAGCTCGATCAGGTCGTCGGGGTTGGCCATCCAGCGCCATTCGAGCACCGTATCGATCTCGGTGTCGATCACGCCCGGTGTGGTGCGCACCCAGCTCATCACGTAGCCCGTTACCGCCGAGAGGCTCTTGGCCACCAGCAGCAGCTGCAGGTCGGCCTTGTCGCTGTGGTAGGTGTTGAGCAGCCAGACGCGCCGCACATCGGGGTGGGGCGGCAGGTCGAGCAGCCCCTGGAAGCAGCGCCGGTCGAGCCCCGGCTGCACGTCAACCATCACGCTGACGGCCATGCGGTTGCCGTTGCTGACCTCCATCTCGAGGTCGAGCAGGGCGTCCAGGTCGGCGCGGCCGCCAAAGCTGAGGATGGTGCTCGTTTCGCGCACACCTTCCACGGAGCGCACCGTGTCCAGAATGAAGGCGTTGAACTCGGTGAAGTCGCGAATCAGGCAGACGAAGCGCAGGTCGGCGCGGTGACGCAGCCAGTTGACCCAAAGCGGCGTGACGCCGGTGCTGCGGTAGCGGCGAACGTTGTCGAGCAGCTGTTCGCGCGCAAGCTCGTCCTTGCCGCTCACAATGTCGCAGTCAAGGAACGCGAGCACGGGCCGCAAGCGCGGTTCGGCGCGCTGCTGCTCGTCCTGGGCATCGGCAAGCGGCGTTTCGGCTGCATCTGCCGGGCTGAATGTGGCCATCGTCAGCAACCCTCCTCAAAGGGTGGGGGTGGGGATCCCCGGGCGGAGCGGAAGTGGTAGCCGCCCCGCCCGGTATTCTACATGAGGGTGGTGTTATGCCGTGTTCGGCTCAGGGCACGCCCAGCAGCTCGACGGCGTCGATCTCGTTCCAGCCAGGCACGCTTGCGGTGTCCAGCGTCAGGCGCACCTGCATCGTCTGCAGCTCCTCCTGCTCGAGCACGGGGCTGAAGGTGCGCAGCGTCTCCTCGGTCAGCTCCTGCCCTTCCCAGAGCACCACCCACTCCTCGCTCTCCTCATCCAGCACCTCGACGCGCACGACGGCGCCGGGGTTGAAGCTCTCGTAGATGCGGATGCCGGTGGGCGTGACAAGGTGTTCGTAGGTCAGCGTGATGCTCTCCTCGCCGCCGTCGGGGTCCTTCGAGGCCCACGCCAGCGGGTTGTCCGACGCGATGCCGACGTTGGGGGCGCCGGTGGCCTGCACGGGCGCGTAGCCGTCGTCGCCGAACTGGCTGCTGGCTTCAGCACCGGTGGCGAACTGGGCGCCCACGTCGCCGGCCGATTCGAGGCGGACCAGCAGCACAAACGGGGTGTCGTCGTCGGCGTACTCGCCCGAGACGTTGATCTGGAAGGTGCCCGGCTCGGTAACGGTGGCTGCCAGCACCTCGGTGGCGCCCAAGGCATAGGAGGAGAGGGAGGTCAGCGAGCTGCCGTCCTCACCCACCTGCTGCGCCGTGAGGTCCAGGTCCTGCTCGTTGCTGCCGGCGAGCAGGATGGTGAGCAGCATGTTGGGTTCGGTGACGGCGAGCGAGTAGACGACGTTACCGCCCTCTTCCACCTCGCCCCAAACCCGCTCGCCCGGCGTCAGCAGCGTCGAAAGCTCGCCGGCTTCGACGAGTACGACCATGGGATGCGCCTCATCAGGCGCATCGCCTGTGGTGGCGCGAATGAAGTACTCGCCTGCAACCGGCGCCACAAAGGTCACCTCTTCGTCCGTGCCCGAATTGTAGGAGGACCAGGTGTTCTGCGTCGGGTCGACGCCGATCATCATGTCGACATCGAGCGAGTCTTCGCCTACGAGCGTGACGGTGTACTCGCGGTTGGCCTCATCCACGGTGAAGCGCGCCATCACCTCGCGCATGCCGGGCTGCAGCACCAGGTCGGTCTCTTCCTCGAGCGGCACTTCCACGGGGGAGCCGCCCAGCAGCAGCACGACGGTCAGGCTCTCGCCGCTCTCTTCGGCAGGCGTGATTTCGAGCGTGTAGTCGCCGCCCTTGGTCAGGAAGGTGAGCGCACCCTCTTCGACGTTGTCGGAGATTGAATTGTAGATATTCTCGCCCGAAATGTAGGCCGAGTAGACGTCGTCCTCGCCGCCGGTGATGACGACAAAGGCCTGCGTCCAGTCGTCCAGGTCGTCGATCTCGACGTCGGCGTAGAGCGTGCTGTCGATGTCTTCAGCCGTGGCAAAGAAGCCGTTGGCCAGCTCACCCTCGCCGTAATCCTCGCTCAGCTCGCCCAGGTCGCCGGTCAGGAAGAGGCTCACTTCGCCGTCGGCGGCGGCGGTGGCGGTGATCGTATACTCGGCCTCGTCCAGCTCCAGCTCGATCGAGGGCTCCAGCGCGCCGTTGAAGAGCTCGTTGCCGTCCTCGTCGGTGATCACGATCGTGAAGTTGGCGGCATCGGCGTCGTCGCCACCGTTGGCGAGCAGGAAGGCGCCGCTGTCGGGCGTCTCGATCACCCAGGAGGCCGATTCACCGGCGGCGAGGGTGGCGCGCGCCAACTGGCCGAGCACAATCGGCGTCGGCTCTGCATCCTGCGCGGCGGGCGCCGCCATGGCAAGCGGGGCCACCAGCAGCAGCAGCACCAGCGCCAAGCCCAGCGCAACTGCCCAGGGCGCACGGTGTGGGCCATACGCTGCACGCAGATCGTTGTGCAAACCCATTTTGTCTCTCCTCAATGAATGGTGCATCAGGACTGCCGGCTACTGCGGAGGAACCAGTCTCCTTGCAGGATGAAGTCAGCTTGCAAGGTGAAGCTGCGGCGGTGCAGCGCTGCGGACGTCAAAACTCGCCGCGACGCAGCACGCGCCGGAACAGCCAAGCCGGCCCAGCTTCGGCAGCAGACGCAACCGGAGCGGGCCTGAAGGGTCAGAAAGCATACTGCCTGCGAACAAACGGGAAGCTTACGCCTGTTGTATCACAGAACCAGATGCAGACCAAAGCGGCCTGCGCCGAGTGCTTCGGCCGCGCGGGCCGGCGGCCTGACGCGTGACGCAGGCGCGCGACCTGCACCCCCCGCGGTTTTGACACGCACGCGCTCTGCGTTGACAATAGGGCTTTGGGTGCAGAGAATCTTCTGCGCACGCCGGTCCGGGCGCCCGGCATCTGCCTGCTGCGTCCGCCATTCAGCCGCCACGGCTGCTGCCCCTGGAGCGCACCTTTGCTCAACTACCGCCTTGCCTCTGGCTTGCCTTCGGGCAGCCGCGCCGCCTGGAGCCGCCTGCTGCTGCTGCCGCTGAGCCACGGCCCGCTTTCGCCGCTCAGCTACAGCCTGCTGGCCGAAGTCACCGGGCGCGCCTGGTTTCAGTACTACGACCGCATCGAGTTCGACCCTATGCCGCGTGCGCGCGTGGTGCGCCAAAGCGAGGGCAGCGCCTACTTCAACCTGACGCTTTCGGCGCAGCGCGAGGCCGAACAGGCGGCACGCGCGCCGATTGCCTTTGTCCTCAACGGCGAGCCCTTTGGCGTAGCCAAGCTGGAGAAGGGCGGCTTCCTTGCCGGCCTGAAGAGCGGGCGCGCCCAGAACCGCCAGGAGAAGCTGCTGGCCGAACTGCTGCAGCAGCGCGCCGCCGCCGAAGAGACGGCGCGCGCCTGGCACAGCCGCATTGTGGACTACCGCTGGACACAAGCCGAGATTCTGCAGATCATGGAGGAGATCGAGCCAACGGCGGCCAAGGCCTTTGTGCCCTGGATGGCCGGCCGCCAGCAGTTGCTGCACGCCCTGAACCGGCTGCTGCGCCTCTCTACCCTGCCCCCCGTCAAGACGCTCGAGCTGCTCGACGCCGCGCTGGGCGCCATCGAGGGCGTGACCGAGATCGAGATTGCCCGCCGCCTGCACAAACTCGGCGGCAGCGTCACCCCCGCCCTGCGCGCCTGGGTCGCTGCCGGCGAGCTGAGCGACCCGGCGCCGCAGCTCACCGCCGCCGGACTCAGCGACGGCTGGGCTGCCCTGCTGGCCGATTATGGCCACCGTTCGCTCAACATGGGCGAACTGGCCGAGCCGCGCTGGTTTGAGAACCCTGCACCCCTGCTGCGCGCGCTGGTCGCGCCGCCTGCCCTGCCGCAGCCGCCCAGCCCCGCCGCGCTCGAAACACTGCTCGCGGCCATCGACGCCGGCGAGCGCAAGGCGGCGCAGGCAACAGTCGCCGAGCTGCGCGCCGCGCTGCTGCTGCAGAGCGCCGCCACCGACGCCCTGGCCTGGGTGCTGGCCGGCGCGCGCCGCTGGGCCGCCGGCGCCGCCCGCGAGGCCAACGCCGACACGCGCATCGTCGCCCTCGACGACGTCTTCCTGTTTGAACTGGAAGAGCTGAAGCAGATGATGACCAACGAGTGGAATACCAGCGACCGCACGCTGATCCAGGGCAAGGCCGTCACCCGCAAAGCCCAGTTTTCTGCGTGGCAGGCCGCAGCGGCGCCCGACCTCTTCATCGGCGACAGCCCCGCCGAGGCGCTGGACCCCGCGTCCCCCTCGCCGCTGCTCGACGCCACACGTTGGTACGCCGCCGCCCCGCAGCCCATCGCGGCCTGAGGCCCGCGCCGCGCCCGCGTTTTGCAGCAGTGGGCCGGCGGCCCGGCTTTCGCCGCACGGCGCGCCCTGCGGTATGATGGGGCGGCGCCGCTTGCGCACAAGGCCGGCCCAGCCTCACACGCTCCCCTGCACGCAGCCCGTGCGCTTTGGAAAGCCACCATGCTCCAGGAATCAACCGCACCCGCGCCCCTCGCCGCCGGCCCCCTGCCTGCCGGCGCAGCCGCGACAGCGCAGCCAAGCCCCGCGCAGCCAACCGCTACGCAGACGCTGCCGGCGCCGCCAAGCGAACCGCCCGCCCACCCGCGCATCTCGATCGTCATTCCCCTCTTCAACGAGGAGGAGAGCATCCCCCATCTCTACGATGGGCTGGTGGCGGCAATGGCACATTACGGCAAGCCGGCCGAGGTGATCATCGTCGACGACGGCTCGCGCGACCGCAGCTTCGGCCTGCTCAAGGAGATCGCCGCGCGCGACCCGCGCTTCACCATCGTGCGCCTGCGCCGCAACTCCGGCCAGACTGCCGCCTTCTCCGCCGGCTTCGACAAGGCGCGCGGCGACGTGGTCATCACCATGGATGCCGACCTGCAGAACGACCCCATGGATATCCCCCTGCTCATGGCCAAGATCGACGAGGGCTACGACATCGTCAGCGGCTGGCGCAAGGACCGGCAGGACCGCTACTGGGATCGCAAGCTGCCCTCGATGATCGCAAACCGGCTGATCTCCAATGTCACCGATGTGCGCCTGCACGACTACGGCTGCAGCCTGAAGGCCTATCGGCGCGAAGTGCTGCAGCATGTACACCTTTACGGCGAGCTGCACCGCTTTATCCCGGCGCTGGCAAGCCAGGTGGGCGGCACCGTCACCGAAGTGCCGGTGAACCACCGCGCGCGCCAGTACGGCCGTTCGAAGTACGGCATCAGCCGCACCGTGCGCGTGATGCTGGACCTGATCACCGTCTGGTTTCTGGGCACCTATGCCACACGGCCAATCCACGTCTTCGGCACACTGGGGCTGGCTTCGGTGGGGCTGGGCACGGTGGTTGGGCTCTACCTCACCTTCATCAAGCTCTTTATGGGCGCTTCGATCGGCGGGCGGCCGCTGCTGATGCTGGGCGTGCTGCTGGTGGTGATCGGCGTGCAGTTCGTTACCGTGGGCCTGCTGGGCGAGATGATCACCCGCGCCTGGTTTGAGAGCCAGCACAAGCCGATCTACCTGGTGCGCGACGTGATCACCGCCTACACCGAGCCGGCCGAACCCGCCTGAGCGCAGGCGAGGTCCAGGAGAAGAGACAAAGAGGGGCGCCCGGCCTGGGCGCCCCTCTCGTCATATTGCCGTCAGAACCCGCAGGCTCAGCGCTGGGCTACATCGACGGGCCGGACATCTCGTCCAGCGGCACCATCATCGCACCTTCGGGCGCCTCGACCTCCACCTCTTCGTCAAAGCCCCAGTTCTGGCTGCTGACGTAGAGCGAGAAGAAGGCATTCTCGGCGCCGCGCGCCGGGCGGCCGGCGCCACCCATCATCGTCTCGACCATCGCCGCCACCTGCGACAAGTTCCACTCCACCGTCGTCTCGGTGCTGTAGACAAACAGGTCTTCGAGACCCACGCTCTTCACCGTCTCGAACTGCACGCCCGAAAGCAGCATAGGGGCGAACATAGGCAGCAGTTCGACCACCATGTCCAGGTCTTCCTGTGTCATGGGCGGCTCCTCGCCCATCGCTTCCTGCATCGCCATCTGCTGCTCAAGCTGCGCCGAAATCATTTCGATAAACTCGGGGCTGGCCGCGTACGAGGCCAGGTCGAAGGTGAAGAGGAACTGGGCCACCTCCACCCCGTCCACCTCGTCGTCGTCCAGCCGCTCGACTTCGACGTACTGGGCGAACTGTTCGGCCATGGCCTGGCTCGAACTCACGCTAGCGAGCGCGCCGGTCAGCGCATCCATCGAGGCGCCGCTGGCCGCATCGCCCGATTCCATCTGCTCGGCCAGCGCCGCGCTGCTCTGCTCCATGGCGGCGACCATGTCGATGCCCAACCAGCCGCTTACCTCGTCGTCGCCAGTCAGTTCGCCAATCTCGTCGACGTTCACGAAGACCACACCATCGACTAGGCGAACGGGCATGCTGAGCGATTCGGGCAGCGGCAGCCCGGCCTGCGCCGAAAGCAGCTCCGCCAGCCCCTCGGAGAGCGCGAACGAAATGTCCAGGTCAAACGCCGACTCGCTGTAGAAGTCGGTGGTCACCTGCATCAGCTCGTCGAAGTTGTCGGCAAGGTTGGCGGGGTCGCCGCGCTGCAGCTCCAGCATGCGGGCGTTGACATCGGGCGCGAGGCTGAAGACGCCCTCTGTCTCAAACGAAAAGCCCAGCTCTGCAGGCAGGTTGGGCACCCCTTCGAGCGCGGTTTCCATCGAGACGGCGCTGCTGTACGAGGTCACCGCCAGCATGGCGTCGCGCGAACCTTCGAGGATCGCGCAGTCGTCATCCGAGAGGCTGCCGCAGGTGACGGGCGGCAAGCCATCCTGCGCAAGCGCCGAGAGCGGGGCAAGCAGCAGGGCAACCACGGTACAGATCAGCAGAAAGCTCTTGCGCATGGCGTGATGGTTCCTTTCAGAACGGTGCAGCCGGCCACGTTGCCGGTTTGCAGGAGTGAGATGGTGGCGCATTGCCCGGAACGCACGCGAAGATGCGTGGCGCACGACCCTGCCTTCGGCCCCATCTGGAAACCCAAACCCGCCCCGCCAAGTTCCATCGCCGAGCCGGTTTGGGAGGATGGCGCGAAGGGAGCCGCCGTGCAGCTTCAATCTACGCCATTGGGCGTGCGCAGAAAGTAAGCCACACAGCAGGGCGGCGCAAATGGGCTGCTGCTACAGGTCCAGCCCTACCTTGGTTTCGGCGATCAGGTGGTCCACCACGGCCTTCAGGTCGCCGTCGGTGGCGTCGTAGACGCGCAGTTGGCGGTCGGCGCTGGTGCCGTGGGTGAGCATGGCCTCGATCGGCTGCAGGGCGGCGCGCGTGCCCAGCTCGTCCACCTCTTCGCTCACCATCTCGAGCAGCTCGCGGATCAGTTGGCGGGTGGGCAACTCCATCGTCTTGCCAAAGTCGATCATCTTGCCGTCGAGCCCATAGCGCGCCGCCCGCCAGCGGTTCTCCTCCAGCAGCTCCTTGCGGTAGGTGCGGAAGGTGATGTTCTTGCGGCGCAGCTTCCAGAGCCAGAGCACAATCGCCTGGAAGAGCGCGGCGATGGCGATCGCTTCGTCGGTGCGCGTGCAGATGTCGCAGATGCGGAACTCGAGCGTGGGATACTGGTGGTGCGGCCGGCAGTCCCACCAGATTTTGCTGCCGTTGGGGATGCAGCCGGTGCGGGTGAGGGTGCCCACCAGGTTGTCCCAGTCGGCCACGCTGCGCACCTGTTCGGGGATGCCCGAGCGGGGAAAGTCCTCGAAGATCAGCGCCCGGTAGCTCTTGAGTCCCGTCCGGCTGCCGCTCCAGAAGGGGCTGCTCGTGCTCAGCGCCAGGATGTGGGGCAGCATGTAGCGCGCCACATTCATGCAATCGAGCGCAAACGAGCGGTCTTCGATGCCCACGTGCACATGCATGCCGAAGATCAGCAGCCGCTGGGCGAGCATCTGCATCTCTTCGAGCACGCCCTGGTAGCGCGCCAGCGGCGTCACCGGCTGCTCCATATAGCGGCTGAAGGGGTGGGTGGCGGCGGCGGCGATCTCCAGATCCTTCTGGTTGGCCAGGCGCGCCAGCCAGGTGCGCTGGTTCACCAACTCCTCGTGCAGTTGGGCAATGTTCTGGCAGACGGGCGTGCCCAACTCCACCATGCTCTGGTGCAGCTCGGGCTTCAGCTCGCGCTCGATCATCATCACCTTGCCGTCGGCGATGAACTGGGTAATGAACGAGCGCATCTCGCGCGTCTCGGGGTCGATGATCTGGTACTCTTCTTCGATCCCCAGCGTCAGGGAAGGTCGGTCAAGCATGCGGCCCACGCTTTCATGCCAGCTTTTCGGTTTCGGCCACGACCATATCGACGACGGCGCGCAAGTCGTGGTTGGACGCCTTCCAGGTTGCAAGCTGCTGCTCGGCGCTGGTGCCGCGCGCGAGGATGGTGTGTACGTGGAGCAGCGCATCGATCGAGTTGAGGCGGTGCGCGTAGGGCTCGACCCGCTCAACAAGCTCGCGGATCAGGTCGGCAGCGGGCAGCGACTCCTCGACGCCCCAGTCGATCAGCCGGCCTTCGAGGCCATAGCGCACGGCGCGCCACTTGTTTTCGGCCACCAGAATGCGCTCGTAGGGGCGCCAGGAGAGGTTGCGGTCGCGCAGGTCAACCATCCACGCCACGGTTGCCTGCACCAGCGCCGTGATCGCCAGCGTGTCGTTCAGGCTGGGCGCCATGTCGCAGATGCGGATCACCAGGGTGGGGAAGCGGTAGTGGGGCATGATGTCGTAACGAATCTGCCCGGCGTCGGGGATGCTGTTTGTGCGCACCAGCGTATCGACAAACGAGCGGTACTCCTGGTAGCTGGCAAAGGGGCCGGGGATGCCCGTGCGCGGCAACGCGTCCAGCAGCACGGCGCGGTAGCTCTTGAGCCCGGTGTTGCGCCCAATCCAGAAGGGGCTGCTGGTGCTGAGGCAGAGGATGTGCGGCAGCAGATAGCGCATGGTGTTCATCACATCCACGGCCAGCTCGCGGTCCTCGACGCCGATGTGGATGCGCATGCCAAAGCCCAGCAGCCGCCGCGCCACCATCTGCGCGTTGTCGAGCATGGCGCGGTAGCCCGGCAGCACCTCGCCGCGCGCCTCCCAGTGGCTAAAGGGGTGCGTGCCGGCAGCGGCCAGCCGGCAGTCGCGGGCGCGGGCAAATTCCAGCATCTGCGTGCGCAGGCTCAGCAGTTGGTTGCGCGCCTCGTGGATGTCGGCACTGACCGGCGTGCCGGCGGCAATCACGGCGTCGCGCATGTCGCGGGCGAACTCGGTTTCGGGCGTTCGCTCGCGCACCATCATCTCGTCGCGCGCCATGCTCTGCGTCACGTAGCCCAGCAGCTCGCGCGACTGCGGGTCGATCAACTGGTACTCTTCCTCAATGCCTATGTTGAAGCTGGGGTAGTACATGGCGAATGCTCCAGGCGGAGATGACGTTTGGCAAATGATCGAGAATCGAGAAGCGAGAATTTAGCTACCGGACAGTTTGTGTTAGTTACCTGGCCAGAGGTCGAGCAGAGAATCAGGGCAGAGAGTCACGCGCAGCTC